>Ga0163210_1001445_pt1 | contig 10340 bp, 8 predicted proteins | sample Kivu_220m_FD_113536 | JGI IMG/M metagenome (GOLD analysis project Ga0163210, IMG submission 113536) | Freshwater microbial communities from Lake Kivu, Western Province, Rwanda to study Microbial Dark Matter (Phase II) - Kivu_220m | ecosystem: Environmental > Aquatic > Freshwater > Lake ... | reverse complement strand
GGCCTATGAGCTTTCTCACTATCTTCACGGCTCCCAAGCCGTTCACCAACCCTCACGTCAGCATCATCCAGCACAATGCCATCCAATCCTGGTTGCACCTGGAGGATGTGTCCGTTCTCCTTATCGGAGACGAGCTTGGCATCGGCGAGACTTCTAAAGAAGTTGGCGCAAAGCACGTACCAGACGTGGTGCGCGACGAGAAAGGCGTCCCGACGGTCCGATCCGTCATGGCGCAGGGACATGCCTTCAGCGACAGCCCTATACTATGCTATGCCAACGCGGACATGATCCTGATGTCTGATCTCCCACAAGCTGCTCGTCAGGTCACGGCGCAGGTCAGGGATTTTTTGATCGTCGGCCAGCGTTGGAATCTGGACGTGACCGAGCTGCTCGATTTCAGCGGCGATTGGGAAACGTGGCTCCGGCGCGAGGTCCAAGAGCGCGGCGAGTTCTATTCACCCTGGGGTATTGATTACTTTGTGTTTCCTCGCCATCTCTACAGCGACGTTCCCGACTTCACGATTGGACGCCCGGCCTGGGACAACTGGATGGTTTACCATGCCCTGGCGACCTGGGGACTCGCCCTGGATGGGACGCGTTCCGTGCTGGCTGTACACCAGAATCACGATTACAGTCATCTGCCTGGGAATAAACCTCCTTATGGCTCCGAGGTTGCCAAATCCAACCTGGCCAAGGCCAAGGGAAGAAAGAACGTCCGCAATATCCTGGATACCAATAAAGAACTGATCCAGGGAAAGATCTGCCCGCCTCGATCCCGGTTCGTGCGTCTCCTTCGTCTTCTGGAACGCAGCTTGATCAACGAGGAAGAGGTTGGCTGGCGCTGGAAATTGGCGCTCATGCTTGGTAGGTGGCAACGCCCCCTGGCCACCAAACCCAGGAGATAACCATGCGCGTTGGTCAGAATCCGGCTAAAAGCATCACCACCGTCGTCCAGCCCGCAGATGTCACCGTGGCCGTCGTCAACTTCGTCCCGTTCATCGGCGGCTTTTACGAGCAAGGCGCAGAAGTGCTGAAATACTGCCTCCAGAGCATCTGGGAGAACACTGATCAACCTTTCGATCTGATGGTGTTCGACAATCACAGTTGCCGTTCAGTGCGAGAACTGCTGCTGAATTTATATGAGCAGGACAAGATTCAGTATCTAGTGCTATCCGAAAAGAACATCGGCAAAATCGGCGCCTGGAACTTTATGTTTGGCGCCGCGCAGGGCAAGTACATTGCCTTTGCTGACAATGACATTTATTTTCAAAAAGGTTGGCTATCGGCTTCGGTGGAGCTGTTCGAGGTCTTCCCGAACGTTGGCATGGTGACCGCGCGTCCCCTGCGCACGCCGGAGGCTTTCTCCTCTAGCACGCTGGAATGGGGCCGGCAGCAGCCCCCCGGAGTTTTGGAGACAGGACAATTCCTGGATTGGGAAACTTTCTGGGAACATGCGCTCAGCACCGGCTTTGAATTGGAGGAAGCCCAGGAGCGTTTCCGGGATGGACAGGATTATCGCCTGGCTTACAACGGAAAGCAGGCTTACGTCGGCGCGACCCATTTTCAGTTCCTGCCTCGGAAAGATGTCCTCCAGAAAATCCTTCCCTTGCCGTACAAGGAGCCGATGCGCGGCGAGCGCGCCTTCGACGTTGCTGTCAATCAACTCGGCTACCTGCGCCTGACCACCTGTGAACCTTACGTGCGGCACATCGGCAACCGTCTGCCCGGCCCGGCGACGCAGGCCAAATCCTCGCTGAAAGGCATGTCCCTGATCAGAAGGTTGATCTGGCTGCCTGGGATACGCCACGTTCTATTATGGCTGCACGACCAGATCTTTCGCCTCTATTTTCATAACGTCGAATGAGGTTGTAAGTCACTTGTGAAAACGATCTTCCTCGTCCTTGACCACGGCCTGGCGCTGGCTTATTTCTTGGAAACTGACCTGGTCAATCTTTTGGCAGAAAAGGATGCGCGCCTCGTGCTACTGGTGCCGGAGGCCATGCTGACTTTGCTGCAAGAGAAATATTCAAATCCCAGGATCATCTTCGAGTCCGTGCGCGATCAACAAGCCTTGCGTTATCAAAGGAGCCACTTCGCCGGCTTGCAGGAATTGTTCGACCACGTCCGCCGCGCCAGCGCCTCGAGCCGCATTCCGCTGACCTACGTGGACACCCACCGCAGACGTAGGGAAATGGAAGCCAGGGGCCGCCGCAAGATCATCTTGCCGTTCTTGCGCCCGCTGATCGGCCTGCTGCGCCGTTCACGGCTGGCTCGTTTGCTCTTCCGGCATACCTTACAGGTCTTGTTCACGCCCCATATCTATGATGATCTGTTTGACCGTTACCAACCCGACCTGATCGTCTCTAACACGGCTGGATGGCGTCTGGATCAATACCTGCTGCGCGAAGCCAAGCGACGCCGCATCGAAACGGCCACGGTCATCGTCGGTTGGGACAATCCCAGCAGCCAAGGCCTGCCCGGCGCGTTTGTGGACTATGCCACCGTCTGGTCGGAGATCCACAAATGGGAAGTGATCGCGGGCGTGGATTGGCCGGCCGAGAAGGTTTATGTCGGCGGGATGCCGCTCTACGATGGCTACATCAGCCGTAAATGGGTCATGCCACGCGGCGAGTACTTCAAGCTGCATCACCTCGACCCCAATAAGCGATTGATCGCCTTTGCCGCCACTGCGTTGAGCATCTCACCGAACTTGCATCTAGTGAAACTGCTGGCCGAGATGGTCGGCAGGCAAACGCTCGCCGTGCCATCTCAACTGCTCATCCGCCTGCACCCCAACCACTTCAAAGACTTCCCGCATTACCAGGAGGAAGCCAAGGCCATCTACGAGATTGCCCGCCAGTTCCCGGACGTGCACGTGGTGGAGCCGAAAGAGGTGCCCGGCGGATTTGAGCGCTATTCCGGCGAAGATTTCCCGGAAAAAGGCTCTATGCTGGAGCATTGCGACATCCTGGTTACCATTTACTCGACCATGGTGGTGGAAGCTGCGCTTCACGATAAGCCTTTCATCAGCGCCTGCATTGACACGCCGGGCGGATGGCAGGACAAGTTTTGGGTGCCTCTGCATGAGGTTCCCGGCTGGCCGACGGCCTCGCGCGTCAACCGGGCAAAGGCCGGGAAGCTAGCCCTGACGCCCGAAGAATTGCGGCAGGCGCTCGACGATTATCTATCTCATCCCGATCTCAACGCGGCCGAACGCCGTCGCTTCGTCGAGGATGAGCTGACCTTCCTGAACGGCGAGGCGACGCGGCGCACCGCCGAGCACCTGTGGTCGCTGGCATGTGGAGACAAGCAATGACCGGGATCCAACCTATTGAAATCGCTGGTCGGAAAGTCGGCCCTGGCGCGCCGTGCCTGTTGATCGGGGAGGTTGCCCAGGCACACGATGGCAGCTTGGGGATGGCGCACGCCTTCATTGACGCCATTGCCGCGGCCGGCGCAGACGTGGTCAAGTTCCAGACTCACATCGCTCATGCCGAGAGTTCAGCCCAGGAACCGTTCCGCATCCGTTTCAGCCAGCAGGATGAAACGCGTTTCGACTACTGGAAACGCATGGAGTTCAGCGAGGAGCAGTGGGCTGGTCTGGCGCAACATGCGCGTGATAAGGGGTTGATCTTCCTGAGTTCACCTTTCTCAGAGGAAGCGGCCGATCTATTGCAACGCATCGGCGTCCCGGCCTGGAAAATCGCTTCCGGTGAGGTGAACAACCCCTTGCTCTTCGAGCATATCGCCAGAACCGGGCTGCCGATCCTGCTTTCCACCGGCATGAGCAGCCTGGAGGAGATTGACCAAGTCGTGGCCTGGATCAAGCAACGCCGCCTGCCGCTGGCAATTTTCCAATGCACCTCGAAGTACCCCTCCCCGCCAGAAGCGCTTGGGCTGAACATGCTAGCTGTCTTCCGCCAGCGCTATGGCGTTCCAGTCGGACTTTCCGACCATTCGGGCGCGATCTACGCTGGGCTAGCCGCGGTGACATTGGGCGCATCCCTGCTGGAGGTGCATGTGACCTTGAGCCGGGAGACGTTCGGGCCGGACGTGCCAGTCTCAGTCACGTCTGCCGAGCTGCGCCAACTGGCCGATGGGATACGTTTCATTAAACGTGCATTAGCCAAACCACTGGATAAGGATTCCGCCGCACGAGAAATGCAGCCCATGCGCCAGACGTTCAATAAGGCCCTGGTCGCCAAACGTAATCTCAAAGCCGGACAGCGCCTCACGCGGGACGACCTAACCGCCCGCAAGCCGGCTTCGGCCGGCATCCCTGCCCAACGGCTGGAAGAGGTGCTGGATATGCCCCTCAAGCGGAACCTGGCAGCCGGCGAATTCATCACCGAGGTCGACCTGGACTCTTGATTGGAGGTTTTATGTCGAAACGAAAAATTTGCGTGGTCGTGACCGCCCGCCCCAGCTATTCCCGTATCCGCACGGCGTTGACCGCCATCCAGAACCATCCCGAACTGGAATTGCAGCTTGTTGTTGCCGCTTCTGCCTTGCTGGATCGCTATGGCAAAGTGAGCGAACACGTCAAGCAAGATGGCTTTCATATCAACGCCCAGGTGTACATGGTAGTGGAAGGCGAGAATCTGGTCACCTCGGCCAAGACTACCGGCGTTGGCTTGATGGAACTCGCCACCGTATTCGACAATTTGACGCCCGACATTGTGGTCACGATTGCCGACCGCCACGAGACGATAGCTACCGCCATCGCAGCCGCCTTCATGAACATCCCGCTGGCGCATGTTCAGGGCGGCGAGGTGACCGGCTCGATTGATGAGAAGGTGCGTCACGCCGTCACCAAGCTGGCTGATTACCACCTGGTCGCTACAGAAAAAGCCGCCGAGCGCGTCATCCGCATGGGCGAGGACTCGGCTTCGGTTTTCGTCACCGGCTGCCCGTCCATTGACATCGCCGCGCAGGTGCTGGACGAACCCGGCCTGACGATCAATCCCTTCGAGAAGTTCGGCGGCGTCGGCGCGCAGGTGGATATTTCCAACGGCTATCTGGTGGTGATGCAGCATCCGGTCACAACCGAATACGAGCGCGCCCGGCGGCACGTCACCGAGACGCTCTTCGCGGTGCGCGACACGGGGCTTCCCACACTCTGGTTCTGGCCTAACGTGGACGCTGGCTCGGACGGCACATCCAAAGGCATCCGCGCCTTCCGTGAGTTGGAGCAGCCTGCCAACATCCACTTTTTCAAGAACATCCCGCCTGAAGATTTCCTACGCCTCATCTACCACGGCCGGGCGTTGATCGGCAACTCGAGCGTGGCCATCCGCGAGTGTTCTTATCTTGGTATCCCCGCCGTCAATATCGGCTCGCGCCAATTGGGACGGGAACGCGGCCCCAACGTCGTGGATGCAGGCTATGACCGCGAACAGATCATGCTGGCCATCAAGGCTCAAGTCGAATCGCCTCGTCCTGAAAGAGTGACCCTGTATGGCGACGGCCACGCAGGAGAGCGCATCGCGCAGACGCTTGCCGAAGTCCCGCTCAAATTCACCAAACGTTTGACCTATTGATAGCAATGGCTGACCCGAAAATCCTGGCTGTCGTCCCTGCCCGTGGCGGCTCGAAAGGCGTGCCGCGCAAGAATATCCGTCTGATGGCTGGCAAGCCATTGATCGCCTACACCCTCGAGGCGGCGCTGGCTGTTCGCCATCGTCTGCACCGGCTGATCGTCTCGACCGATGACGCCGAGGTCGCCGAGATTGCCCGTCGTTGCGGCGCGGAGGTGCCTTTCGTGCGTCCGACCGAGCTGGCTGGCGACAAAGTGCCGATGATCCCTGTGTTGCAGCACGCCGTCCTGGCCATCGAAGCGATGGACGATGTTCACCTGGATTGGGTGCTGCTCCTGCAGCCCACCGCGCCCTTTCGCACCGCCGAAGATATCGAAGCGGCGCTCGCGCTGGCGGCGCGCGGCGGCTGCGATTCCGTCATCAGCGTGGTGCAGGTGTTCGCCGTCCACCCCATCCTGATGAAGCGCATCGAGAACGACCGGCTGCTGCCCTTTTACCTCGAGGAAGAAGAGGGCACGCGCCGCCAGGATTACCAGCCTCCCGCCTACATGCGCAACGGCGCCATCTACCTGACCCGCCGCGACGTATTGATGGAACGAAATTCCATCTGGGGAGGGGTCATCCGTCCCTACATCATGCCGGAGAAACGTTCGGTCAGCATCGATAGTGAACTGGACCTAAAACTGGCGGAACTGGTGCTCAACGAACGCATCCGCCCGGACCTCTAACCTGTTTGCGCCAATGAAGCCTTTCCGCATCCTGAACCTCGAACCCGATAACTACTCCGCCGACGCCCTGGCGATCCTGCAATCGCTCGGCAGCGTGGACCGCGGCCCGCTGACGCGCCGCGAACTCCTGGCGCGCATCGGCGATTACGAGATCGTTATCGTCCGGCTGGCGCACAAGATTGACAAGGAAATCCTCGACCGCGCCGGGCGATTGAAGGTCATTGTCACGGCCACCACCGGACTGGATCACATTGACTTGGCGTATGCTGAGGCGAAGAACATCGAAGTGCTGAGCCTGCGCGGCGAGACGGATTTCTTGCGCAGCATCCCCGCCACTGCCGAGCATTCCTGGGCGCTACTGCTGGCCCTGGTACGGCGCATCCCGGCGGCATTCCAGTCGGTGCTGGCGGGCGAGTGGCAGCGTGACCGCTTCAAGGGCTACGATCTGGCTGGCAAGACGCTCGGCATCCTTGGCCTCGGGCGCATCGGTGAAATGATCGCGCGTTACGGGCAGGCATTCGGGATGCGCGTCCTTGCCTACGATCCCTATCGAAAGGATTGGCTGCCGGGCGTCGAGCGCGCCGCCAGCCAAAGCGAATTGCTGCGCCAGAGCCAAGTATTGTGCGTGCATGTGCCGTTGAACGAAGAGACGGAAAACCTGCTCGGCGCGGCGGAACTGGCGCAACTGCCGTCCGGCGCCGTATTGGTGAACACGGCACGCGGACAGGTGCTAGACGAATCTGCTCTGCTGGACGCGCTCGCAAGCGAACGTCTGGCCGGGGCCGCGCTGGATGTGCTTTGGAATGAGCGAGACGCAGGTCCGAATCGCTCCGCACTGGTGCAATATGCCCGTACCCACGACAATCTGCTCATCACACCGCATATTGGCGGCGCGACATACGAGTCCATGGCCGCGACCGAGATCTTCATGACGCACAGGCTAAGGGCGTATCTGGAAAGCCAACGAGGTTCATCGAGATGAAATTCCTGATCGCCGGCCTCGGCTCCATTGGTCGCCGCCATTTACGCAACCTGATTGCACTGGGCGAACGCGATATCGTCCTTTATCGTACGCATCGCGCCACCCTGCCGGACGATGAACTGGCTAGCCTGCCGGTCGAAACCGACCTGCGCGCCGCGCTCGCGCAGAAGCTGGACGCGGTCATCATCGCCAATCCCACCACCCTCCATCTGAACGTGGCTATCCCCGCCGCGCAGGCTGGCTGCCACATCCTGCTCGAGAAGCCCATCTCTCATTCCCAGAAAGGTGTAGATCGGCTCGAGGCAGCGGCCCAGCAAAGCGGCAGTCGCATCCTGGTCGGATTCCAGTTCCGCTTTCACCCCACGCTGCAAAAGGCACGCGAGTTGATTTCCGCTGGAGCCATTGGGCGCGCCCTGGCGGCGCGCGTCCACTTCGGCGAATACCTACCCGCCTGGCATCCCTGGGAAGATTACAGGCAGAGCTACGCCGCCCGCGCTGACCTGGGCGGAGGTGTCATCCTGACCCAATGCCATTCGCTCGATTACCTGCCCTGGCTGGTTGGCCGCGTCGAATCGCTGTGGGCTTTCGCCGGGACGCTCGGCGGTTTGGGCATTGACGTTGATGATACGGCAGAGATAGGCCTGCGCTTTACCAGCGGAGCCATCGGCAGCATCCACTTGAATATGATCCAGCAGCCGCCCAGCCACCGTTGGGAGATTGTCGGAAGCGACGGCACGCTGCGCTGGGATAATGCCACCGGCTTGTTGCGCCGCTACCTGTCTGGAAGGAAAGATTGGGAAGATTATCCTGTCCCTGATGGTTTCGAGCGCAACGTGATGTTCCTCGAGGAAATGCGCCATTTTATCCGGGTCGTGCACGGCGAATGCGAGCCGTTCTGCACGCTGAAAGACGGGAAAACCGCCCTAGAACTAGCTCTGGCTGCCCATCGTTCTGCGCAACAGGGTAAATTGATCGTATTACCCCAATGACGAGGGGGTGTGGGGTGTGCGGGCGGCTTTGCCGCCCGCACACCCCACACCTTCCCCTTCTTTATGAGAGAGTACAATTGATCGAACTGGAGAATGAATGACCATTCTGGATAAATTCAAACTGACCGGACGCGTCACCATCGTGACCGGCGGGGCGGGATTGCTGGGAAGCGAATTCTGCCGGACGCTGGCTGAGGCCGGCGCGGCCGTCGTCGTAGCGGACCTGGCGGCAGGTCCCGCAAGAAACGTAGCCGGATCTCTGACCCAAGCCGGATACCGCGCTCTGGGCGTCGGTGTGGATGTAACCTATCCTGATTCGGTCGGGACGATGGTCGAAACGACGCTGAAAGAGTTCGGGCGGCTGGACATCTTGGTCAACAGCGCCGCCCTCGACCCGAAGATCTCACCCGAAGGCACGGTGCGGGACGCTTCCTCTTTCGAGAGTTACTCGCTCGAAGCCTGGAAAACCGCGCTGGAGGTCAACCTGACTGGCATGTTCCTGGCCACGCAGGCAGCCGTCAAGCCGATGAGGGCGCAGGGCAAGGGCTCGATCATCAACATCTGCTCGACCTATGGCCTGGTGGCGCCCGACCAGCGCATCTATCAAAAACCGGACCAGCCGCCGCAATATAAGCCGGTCTATTACTCGGTGACCAAGGCCGGGGTACTGGGCTTCACCCACTACCTGGCCGCCTACTACGCCGGGACGGAAATCCGCGTTAATGCGTTGACCCCCGGCGGCGTGTATAACGATCAAGATGAGTTGTTCGTCAAGAATTACTCCTCCCGCGCTATCATGGGACGCATGGCACACAGGGACGAGATGAACGGCGCGCTGCTGTTCCTTGCCTCAGATGCATCCTCGTACATGACCGGCAGCAATTTAGTGGTGGATGGAGGCTGGACGGCATGGTAGAAGTTCTCGCCCTCATCCCGGCGCGCGGCGGCTCGAAGGGTATCCCTCGCAAGAATATCCGCCCATTTGCCGGCTATCCGCTGATCGCCTACAGCATCGCAGCCGGATTGCAAGCTGAGACGGTGACGCGAGTTATCGTCAGCACGGATGACGAGAAAATCGCTGCCGTCGCTCGTTCATTCGGTGTGGAGGTTCCCTTTTTGCGGCCAGTAGAATTGGCGCAAGATAAGACCGCCGACCTGCCAGTCTTCGAGCATGCTCTGAAATGGCTAGCCGAGAACGAAGGCTACAAATCGGACGTTGTTGTGCAATTGCGTCCCACCTCGCCTATTCGCCCGCGCGGCTGTGTGGATGAGGCTGTGCGCACTCTGCTGGCACATCCAGAAGCCAACTGCGTACGCGGCGTCGTCCCGGCGGGACAGAATCCGCACAAGATGTGGCGTCTGCCCAGCGGCGAAAGCGCTCCGATGCAGAGCCTGCTCGACGTTCCCGGCATTGACGAGCCATACAACGCCCCGCGCCAGAGCCTGCCCCCGGTCTACTGGCAGACCGGCCACATTGACGCCATCCGCGCGGAGACGATTCTGCAGAAGAATTCGATGACCGGCATGGTTATCTATCCGCTCATCATAGACCCGCGCTACACGGTGGATCTGGATAATCTGTGGGATTGGGCAAAATATGAATGGCTGGTCTCGTCCGGCGGATTGGATATGGTTTGGCCGGGCAAGCCGCGCCGCCCGATGCCGGAGAAAATCGAACTCATTGTGTTGGACTTCGACGGCGTGGTGACCGACAACCGCGTCTGGACGGATGAAAGCGGGCGTGAAATGGTGTCTGCCTCCCGCAGCGACAGTATGCACCTGCGCGCCCTGCGCGAGATGGGAATAGAGGTTATCATCCTATCCTCCGAACCCAATCCAGTTGTCACCGCGCGAGCACAAAAGATGGGCATCGTAGCCGTGCAGGGCGTGGGCATCCACAAAAAGGGCGAAGTCTTGAAAAAGCTGTTAGCAGAGCGCAAGGTGGAACTGGCTCACTGTGTCTACGTCGGCAACGATATCAACGATTTGCCCTGCTTCGAGATGGTTGGCTGGGCCGTGGCTGTCGCAGACGCTTACCCCGAAGTGGCGCGCCAAGCCGATTTCGTCCTTACCCAGCGTGGAGGTCGCGGCGCAGTGCGGGAGT
>Ga0163210_1001442_pt1 | contig 10350 bp, 11 predicted proteins | sample Kivu_220m_FD_113536 | JGI IMG/M metagenome (GOLD analysis project Ga0163210, IMG submission 113536) | Freshwater microbial communities from Lake Kivu, Western Province, Rwanda to study Microbial Dark Matter (Phase II) - Kivu_220m | ecosystem: Environmental > Aquatic > Freshwater > Lake ... | reverse complement strand
TATTATTATACTACAAAGTCATTAAGAGGGTTGATACATTATATTTAAAAACAAGAGTTAACCGGATTTAATAAAATAAGTTTAAAAAACATGGAGGATTGGAATGGAAAAGTGGGAATGTCAGGTTTGCGGTTATATTTATGATCCCGAAAAGGGCGATCCTGATAATAATATAAAACCCGGTACAAGATTCGAGGATTTACCGGATGATTGGGTATGTCCCGAATGCGGGGCATCCAAGGATGAATTTGAAATATATCAAGGGTAAGTATAACTGTACCACTATACCTGGCATATATTTTTATTTCTTTATTAAGTAGTTTTGAAGTATTAAATAATTGCCGGCAGAATGACTGTTTTGTATTTAAGTAGTGTCTAAATATGTACCTTGATTGCGGAAACTGGACAGCAGTCGAGGCACAGTTCGCACAGAATACATTTATCTTTATTGAATTTTAATTTGAAGTTACTGCTATCAAGGGTCAGAGCCTGAGTGATACATATAGAAGTGCAGACCCCGCAATCTATACACTTATCTTTACTTATTATTATGTCCTTTGCGGCTTCCTGAACCGAAATACCTGTATCGGTAAGATACTTGATTGCGTCATCGATCAGAACCTTATCACCCCTGAGCTCTATAAGCATTTTTCCTTCCATATCAGGAGTTATTTCGGCTCTCAATATATTGAATTCCAGGTTAAATTCTTTTACAAGCTTATATGTGATTGGACTGGTTACTATGTTTTCAGGAAAACTGAGAACAAGTTTTCGTCTTACCATCAGAGTTCCTCCTTGCTGAGTATATCAAGCGTGTTATATTTTTCCTCTGCAGGCAGGGGAGCAACATAGTTGGTCAAGTAGAACTTGCACTGTTTTATTTCTTTTTTTAAAACGTTCGATATCTCAAGTGCTTTGGAATAACTGGAAATCGACCCTGTCTGAACGGATTTGCCCTTGACCCTTATTTTTCCGCTTCTAAGCTCGCGGTAATTAACCCTTCCGTAAGAAGGCCTGTTTCTTCTTTGAACGGAGTAATCAAAGATCTCGGTATATATATCTTCGTCTTTAATTTTTAGAAATTCTACCATCTCTTCATCGATTACCGGGATTGGGATACCGATGCCTATAAATATACTGACCCCATAACCCTGGAAAGTGCATGCCCTGAGGTATTCGGGTGACATTTCTTTTAAATTACCTATAACAGCAAGAGTGCCTGCCGTACCAAACGGTGTGCCATTTGGCAATCTCTCTCTGCCTGGATTATGCTGCGTACCATACCAGGAGACGTAACCCTGACCTCCCGCCAGGAAGATCCTTGTGCCTATCCCTATAGTCCTGTAATACGGGTCATTCAGAAGCGGGCTGAGCTGACCTGCGCTGCAGTACGTAACATTACCTAAATTTGGAAGTAATTTTCCCATATATGTATAAATGGTCCTGTTGGAAGAATTTGTGGCAGCTGCATAATTCTGATAAGCATTTCTGGGATTGAAAAAATAAGCCTGGTTTATGGTATCTATCGTTATATAAGTTTCAATCTCTCTTCTGGGGTAACAATCTGTGCCATGAGAGGTTGCTCTTAATTTTACAGGTTTCCCTGAGATCAAATCTTCGATCACATATGCCCCGCCGTAACTTAACCCTTCTGTTTCCGAAAGTTCAGTGGCGCCGATATATGCATCAACGGCAGCTATTCCTGCGTATGCAGGAACGTCATTTAGTAGTATCCTGGTCATTTTTATCGGTGGGTCCGAGTGACCAAAATTTAAAAATGCTCCCGAGGAACACATGGGACCAAATGTTGCCGTGGTGACCACGTCGACTTCTTTTGCTGTTCTTTTTACGCCCTTTTTCTCCGCATAATCTATTATTTCTTCGGCGTTTAATACCACAACTTTTCCGTTTCTTATTTTTTCATTAATTTCTTCAATTGTTTTTGACATGTTATTTTAAAATCCTATTTTGATTTAGTAGATTATAATACTCTAATATTTATATTTTTCCAATAATCTGCTGACCTGAGAATAGATTTTTATATTTCTATATAATATAATTTTCAAAAGACAGTTATTATAAAAATTATTAAATTTTCCCGGGCGATAAAGAATTTCTTGTAGCCAACAATTTTGGAAAGGTAATCATAACAATAATGAAACCCAGATTTAGAAATCCGCTTATTCTAAGCATTGTAGCGACTATCTTCCTGGTACCTGTTCTTATTCTTACTATGTACATATTCAGTTCTATCAATTGGATCATGCTGATTGTTACAGCTGCTATTTATCTGGTTATTATATTTCTGGTTTTTTTATATTACGGCAGTTTTGGCAGGAAATAAGTCAAAAGAGATGAAACATAATTCCGATATAGAAGCAAACGGAAACGAAATAAATATCAAAAAATTATTTGCCGGCAAGCTTGACCTTGATAAAAGCATATATAGAAACCGGGTGAAATATAAAGAGAGATATAATTGGAGAATTGTCTATAAGTATAGTGATCTCCTGGTCAGCTGCAATAAAGACATAAGGTTAAGGCTTGAGAAGCTAGTCAAAGAAATTTATGGTTTTCTCGAATCATGTATAAAGAAAGAGCCTGTTTTTGAAAAAAGTCTGGTACCCCTGGAAATAAGAGAATACTTCCCACCCATTATAAAAAGGATGTGCCGGAAAGCTGCTATTTTTAATGTTGGTCCGATGGCTACCGTAGCCGGTGCGGTATGCGATTATATTGCTTCCGGTCTGGATCGTCATTGCCGACGATTGATAATAGAAAACGGAGGCGATATTTTCATAAAAAGCAACAGGGATGTAGATATTGGTATTTATCTGAAGAATAAATATTTTGCTGATAAGATATGTTTAAAAATAAAGGCCGGTGATACACCATGTGGTATTTGTTCTTCATCAGGTATTTTTGGTCATTCTCTCAGTATGGGCTGTAGTGATCTTGTGGTCGTTCTGGCCAAATCAACGATCAGCGCAGATGGTGCGGCTACATCGATTGCAAATAAAATCAATACTACCGAAGATATCAATAAGACGATAACCGAATATAAAAATATAAAAGACATAACCGGTATTCTGGTTGTCAAAGACGATAAACTTGGTGTCTGGGGGAATGTCGAGCTTGCTGGAAGTTAAATCTTCTTGATTTTAAGGTCTATATTTTCAAGATCTTTTTTTTCGTCCTTCGGTTTAAAGATTTCGGCACTTGCACCAATAAGACTTTCTCCTCTGAATAACCCCCCTTTGGAGATAGTGAGGAGAGCATCTTTCTGGGTCAGATTGCCCGTAAATTTTCCGGTTGAGGAGATTTCAACTTCCCCGGATGCTATCATGTCTCCTTTATATGAGCCGGCTACAACAGCATCTTTTGTTCTGACATTGGCTTCTACTTTTCCTTCTTTTCCGATTGTGATATCTTTTTCAGCTGTGATCTCGCCGGTTACCATACCATCGATTCTTAGCGAACCGGGGCAGTTGATCTTTCCTTCTACTTTAACGCCCTCGGCAATTACAGTAATGTTTTTTGTACCTTTCAGATCGACATCTTTTCTTGAAAGCATATATGTTCCTCCCTTGAGTTTACTGCCTAAATCCTATATTTGAATGATTTTTGCAAGCTATTATAACACTTTTTGGCTAAAATTAATGATATTTTTATCACTTTAAATTTTATATATAAAAATATAAAATGATATTCAATATCAATTAATCTTACAAAAAAAATGAAAAATAAAAATTTATTAATCCAAATGTCTGCAATTTTTTTAATGTCAATACTTATATTTGCGGTCTCTTCATGCGAAACTACAGGGTCCGGCAGCCAGGATATCACAGAGACTGAAGAAACCGGAATCACGGAGGAGGAAGATGGCCGGCAAGAGGAAACAGGCGAAGAACAAGTTTTTGAAGAAATCACTGCAATAAATCTATGGGCAAGCGATCTTATTCCAGAATATATGATCATAGAAATTAAAAATGAATTATATAAGGTTTTTGATGAGATAACAGTTGTAGAAAGCAAGGATGTTTCCGATGTATGGATAGAGATTGATAACAAACTGGAAGATTCCAATACGGAAAATTCTGCTGCAACCTGGATACTGGTACCGGTGGTCTCGTTTTTCAGAAATTTCGATGATATATCCTTCGAAAATATCAAAGAATTCTGGAAAGGTAATAAAGAAGCTCTAAGTTATATATCGACAGACGGATCTGAAACACAACTAGTTTTAACCGAAGGGATTTTTGAGGCACTAAAAATTATTCTTGGCGAGAGCGGTAACGAAAATATTAAAATAGTAACCGAAGCGGATTTCCAGGCAAGTATTGAAAATAATAACAGTTTTTCGATCATTCCATTCGATATGATAGAAAAAAAATACAAGGTTTTAAATCTGGATAATATGTCTGTTTTTGATAAGAAACTGGATACAACTGGCTATGGATTGACTTTAGGAATAAGCGTGGGGACCAGTAAACCGGAATTTGAAAATAAAATTGCCGGAAGTCTTTCCGGAATCACCATTACAAACAGGGATGCAGACAAAATGGCTTCAGTAATTATGACAGGGGTTACGGCAATAGTCAGGCAATTAGCAAGAAAAATAGAAGCCGATGGAGTCCTGTCCCCTGGTTTAGAAATTGCAGATGTGCTGAGAGATGCCGATATTACCCATATAAGTAATGAGATACCTTTTGTAGAAGGTTGTGATGGAACTTATCCCAAGGGTGTAGTTTTCTGCAGCAAACCCGAGTATATAGAATTACTAAGATATGTGGGAACTGATGTAGTTGAGCTTACAGGAAATCATATGAATGATTATGGCCATGAATGGATGAACTATACTCTGGATATGTATGATGAAGAGGGCTGGCCCTATTTTGGTGGCGGAAGAAATCTTGAGGATTCATATGAGCCAGCTACTTTTGAGATAGGAGGTAACAAAATTGCATTTCTTGGTGCCAACACTTTTGGTCCTGAAAGTAACTGGGCTACCGAGGATAACCCGGGTTCAGCTCGTATAAATGTATATGGTGAAGTGGAAAAAGAAGAAGATATGTTAAAGTTTGAAGTGATAATAAACGAGTTAAGACGAGAAGGTTATACGGTAATATTTACCTTCCAGTATGAAGAAACTTATAATTATAGTCCTTACGAGATTCAGATTGCTGATTTTAGAAGAATTAGAGATGCTGGAGCTAATATTGTTAGCGGAAGTCAATCTCACTGGCCGATGGGGGTTGAAATTACTGATGGTGGTTTTATAAATTACGGATTGGGTAATTTATTCTTTGGGCAACAGTCAGATTATATGGGAAATAACCCCGGAATAATCACAAAGCATATATTCTATAAAGGTGAACATATAAATACTATTTTAATTACTACCACGCTTAATGATTTTAGCCAGCCGAGGCCCACCATTCCGGAAGAAAGAATAGAGCTTTTAAATTCTATTTTCGCCGGCAGCATAAGGTAAATTTCACTCCGGATGAGAATTTTTAAATCTTTATTGCCAGTCGAATGTGACTGTTATAAAATCTATGAAACGATATCACTATTTCTTGCCATTGTTTCAAATAGTATATGATTTTGAAATGTGATTTATATACAATAAAAGATAATGATAAAAAAAGCCTTATTATGGAAAAAAATCGGGAAATATCGAAAGAATATGCTGTAGTAACCGACAGTGCATCTGATATAACCAGAGAGATTGCAGAAAAATATAATATAAATGTTGTTCCTATTTATATACATTATGATGGCAGGGAATATAAAGATGGCGTAGATATCAGTTCTAATCATATCTACACACTCCAAAAGAAAAAGAAAGCATTATTTACCTCTTCTTCTCCATCGCCCCATGATTTCGTAGTGGTTTATGAAAAACTGCTAAGGGAATACAATAAGATATTTTCTATTCATATAAGTTCCAGATTATCTGCTGTCATAAAGTCGGCAAGGATCGCAAGGGGTCTTCTTAAAGCCGAAAAAAGAATAAAAATATTCGATTCGCTGTCTGGTTCCATGGGAACGGGTTTTATAGTTTTGACAGCGGCAAAAGCCATTATAAAAAAACATTCCTATGAGAAAATTTTATATTACCTCGATTTCTTAAGGAAAAATGTCAGATTGTATGGAACCATTGATACTTTAAAATATCTAAGAAGAAGCGGCAGAGTTCCTGCGGTTGCAAGCCTGGTGTCAAGGATTTTAAAGATAAAACCTCTGCTGGGAATAAAAAACGGAATAGTGGAAATGATCGGAATCGCGGTTACCAGGTATGGATCGCTTAAGGAAATAACCAGAAGAGTGATAAGAGATTTTAAAAAAGAGAAGTGGGTAATAGTATCGATTATCCATACACTTTCCCTTCAGGAATCCAAAAACATCATGAGAAAGATCCAGTCTTCACTGAAATGTGTCGATATAATGATAACCGAATGCACCCCGGTTATTGGAGCACATACGGGACCGGGTTTGATTGGTATTATTGTGAGTAGAATAAACCAGGATATTGTGGATTTATTTATTTAACAGTTTTCCGGTTCCTTTTCTCCGAATACTATAGCAGAAAAAATATAAATTTCCGTAGATATCTGTTTATAGCAGTCTTTATTTAAGCCGGCCTTGAAACAGGTCTGTTCCAGAAATTGAATCTTGTTCCACTTATAATCCGTTGCCACCTGAGGCAGAAGTAAACCCTGATAAAAACCTTTCTTTATTAACAATCCATGTTTTCCCACTTTTATTTCTTCCAGGTTTTTTATTTTCTTTAATGGAGAAAGAACTGAAATTTCAATATCGATGTCTTCCAGCTCATTTAAGGAAACCGATGGAAATCTTGGATCTCTCATTGCTGATTCTATGGCCATATTACGAATAGTCTCCCATAATGGGGTGTCAGCAGTTATATTGCCTATGCATCCTCTTAAATTGCCGCCGATGTTAAGGGTTACGAAGGCACCACACCTGGTGTTTAATACCGCATCGTTTATTCTGTATTCGGGAACGGTTCCAAAGTGAATCGTATTCGTGATCGATTCCCGTGCTATTTTTAAAAGTGTCTTTTTGTGTTCCCTAGTTAGTTCGATCTCATCCATATTTTTCACCTTTTTTTAATTGATATTACTAAAAACAGAGAAATTTATTTTTTATAAAAGACGGCCGAAAGGTAACCAACTACCGCGCTTCTGTCACCTGTAACATCTCCGGAATTCTTATAATTTAAAATTCGGGAGGAGTCTGCGCCTAAATTTTTCGAGGCAATCATGGCAGAGACCACAGGGCCACCGCCGCACATTTCAACATCATTATTGAGAAAATTGGACATCATGTCTTCAGAATCAAAATTATTTACGAGTTCCTTTATTTTTCCGTCCAAAACCAGAGCGGTATCATAAGGATAATAATGAGATAGATCGGTACTAGCAATAATCAAAATATTTTCGTTTTTAAATTGGGTTCCAATCGCACTGCCCAGCTCTTTTATATTCTGGCTGTTTTGCTGCCCCATTACTATAGGCACTATCTTTATATTTTCAAATAAAACCTGCAGAAAGGGAAGCTGTACCTCAAGGCTGTGCTCACTTCTATGACCATACTTCGACAGTTCTATCCGGAAGCTTTTATCTGAAAGGATCCTGGATCTCTCTTTATCGACATATACAAGACCCAGGGGGGTTCTGTAAGCGTCTCCGTTAAAAATAGAAATAAAATCGAAATATTCCGCATGAGAAGGTGCTATTATGAAGATACTATCGAATGTTCCCCCTTTTATCTGTCTGTAGGAGTATGCAGCGACCTGGCCCGAGTAAATAAATCCGGCATGGGGACATATGATTGATTTGATGTTTTTTATATCTTTTGATTTCGCATTTGAAAGAAAATCATTTATTTGCCTGCGAAGAACATCTGCATTACCGGGATAAAAAGTGCCTGCAGCTACGCTTTCTCTGATATTCCCGACTGATACCATAATGAGCCTCCTGAAAATGCCACTGTCTGACCAATAACCTTATGGATCAAGATATCATTATACTAATAATTATATTTAAATTTCTTTTTTTTAAAAGTAGCATTCTCTTAAACGGTATGTAATTGAAGGATTATTTTGATACAGAAGAATTATACTTAACGGAAAAAATATTTAGTAATTATTACTATAAACTTTTAGAAGTTTTTGCTAATATTGTCATTTGCGGGAATATATCACGTGTTATTTTCTAAAGTCAGCTTTTTAATATAAGAGGGAAAAAACTTGTATTTACGATAACTTTATCTTACAGAAGTTCTTTTTTAGGCAGATTGATTGTATGTGCAATATTGAGGGTAAGATAACTATTTCGAGGGGAAAATTGTTCGATGAAATATATTCTGGGTGTTGACGGCGGTGGAACAAAAACTATTGTTCAAGTTGCAGATGTGAGAGGAAAAGCAGTTACTCAGGTAGCTTCGGGTGCAAGCAGTTATAAAAGTGTTGGAATTAGTAAAGCAATAGAAAATCTCAATAAAGCAGTATTTAATGCAATTAAAAATTTAAAAACATCTGAAGATGTTTGCTTTATAAGTTCCTGTTTTGGTTTTGCAGGAAATGATGTAGAAGAAGATTGCAAAATCTACACAGAAATCGTATTTAATAATAAACTTGGCAGCCATCTTGATCCAAAGAGAACCATTATTTGTAATGATACCAGAATTGGTATCGAAATAGGGAGTGTAAATAAAAATAAAATAATAGTAATTGCAGGGACAGGTTCAAATTGTCTGGGTATCAACGAGGATGGCAAACAGGTAAGGGCAAGTGGCTGGGATTATATCCTTGCGGATGAGGGCAGCGGGTATTCAATAGGTCTAAAAGCATTGAAAGCAGTTATGAGGTCATACGACGGTAGAGGCAAAAAAACTATACTCTCAAAAACAATACTGGAAGAATTGAATTTAAAAAAGGTCCAGGATTTAGTCAGATGGGCATATGACAGGCCGTTTTCGAAAGTCATGATCGGAACACTTGCGAAAGGAGTCTGCAAAGCCGCCGAAATGGGGGACGAGGTAAGTATAAATATACTGGCTGAGGAAGCATGCGAAGCAGCTATTTCCGTAATCACTGTTGCAGATAAACTTGGCTTTGCCAGTAAGGATTTCGATCTTGTTTTTGCGGGAAGTTTGTTTAAATGCAAAAAATATTTTAAAAACATTTTAATGAGCAGGGTTAAAGAAAACTTTCCAAAAGTCAACTTTATATCCATAATAAAAAATCCTGTAGAAGGAGCCATAAAATTGGCAGTTGAAAAGTTAAAGGATTCTTAAGTAAAATCACTCAGCTTTATTTTAGTACCGGTATTCTTACGCCTTGACATTATTTAATCGTATGATAATAATTATTAGGCAAAATTAGTTTGCCGGTGTAGCTCAATTGGTAGAGCAGCTGATTTGTAATCAGCAGGTTGTCCGTTCAAGTCGGATCGCCGGCTCCAGGACGGAGGGGTGCCCGAGTGGTTAAAGGGAGCAGACTGTAAATCTGCCGGTGTATGCCTACAGAGGTTCGAATCCTCTCCCCTCCACCATAAAAAAGATGCTTAAAATCACCTTATAGAAATATTCAAGGTAGTGAAAGTTGCCCGTGTAGCTCAGATGGTAGAGCATTTCCTCGGTAAGGAAAAGGTCATCGGTTCAAGTCCGATCGCGGGCTCCATGATAAAAAGACATCTATTATAATTCTTTTTTCTTATCCTTTTTAATAACTTTATGATTCAATTTTCCCCCGATTTTTAAGATTTACTTACTTTGGATAATCCTCAGGAGTATTTTTTCTTTTAAGCTTTATTATTGAAATAATTATGTTTATTAATACATTTATTAATTTTAATTTAAATATATATAATTCTTGATTTAATAATTATTGTATTATATAATAAATAAACATTTATATAATATTAGTATAAATATTTGTTCGAAAAGAATATATAGAAAGTGTATTGAATTGGAAAATTTAAAATCAACTGGCTTAAAAGGTATCAGAGGAAACTTTGATGGATTGAAAATTTTAGAAACGGAAGAATCCATATTCAATAGTAACGGCAATAAAAAGCATAGAGAATTAGCGGAAAAATTAAATGAGATAATAGTCGAAGTAAATCGGGAAGGCAGAGTCGTCTATGCAAATAAAAATGCTTTTAAAAAGACCGGTTTTACCAAAGAGGATGTAAATGTAAACCGTCACCACCTATGAACCACTTTTAGCCGTTTCCTTCACCAGCTATGAACCACTATTCCGTCAGTAGCTATGAACCACTTTATGTGGTTTTCCGTCACCAGCTATGAACCACTAAG
>Ga0163210_1001441_pt1 | contig 10353 bp, 5 predicted proteins | sample Kivu_220m_FD_113536 | JGI IMG/M metagenome (GOLD analysis project Ga0163210, IMG submission 113536) | Freshwater microbial communities from Lake Kivu, Western Province, Rwanda to study Microbial Dark Matter (Phase II) - Kivu_220m | ecosystem: Environmental > Aquatic > Freshwater > Lake ... | reverse complement strand
GGATTCCGTGACTATGATTTCAGCGACGTACAGTATTTTGCCAGCGGCGCTGCGCCGTTCCCCGCGGAATATATCAAGGATTTCGAGAAAATTGTGGGCGAAAGCAAGCTGGTAGAGGTCTATGGTCTTACTGAGACCAGCCCCATCGTCACCGCCAACCCGCGCTACGGCAAGAAGAAGCCCGGCGCGGTAGGCATTCCCTTCCCGGATACCCTGATTAGAATAGTGGATCCGGGTACGAAAGAGGATGTTCCCTTCGGTGAGCCGGGAGAGATAGCTGTTAAAGGGCCACAGGTATTCACCAAGGGCTATTTCAGGAAGCCGCAGGAGACAGCCAACGTGCTGCGGGATGGATGGCTCTATACCGGGGACATCGGCAAGATGGACGAGGAGGGATTCGTCACCATAGTCGACAGGCTCAAGGACATGGTCAACGTCTCCGGCTTCAAGGTATTTACGCGAGAACTGGATGATATCATCTGCGAGCATCCCGATGTTGATATGGGTGCAACGGTGGGAATCCAGGACCCGGACAGGCCGGGCTCCGAGATCGTCGCCTCCGCTATCATCCTGAAGCCCGGCATCGAGAAAAGCGACGCGGAGAAGGCCAAGATTACCGAGTATCTCAAGGGCAAGGTGGCTCCCTACAAGGTTCCAAAGCGCATAGAGTTCTATGACCAGCTTCCCACCAGCGCCGTGGGCAAGATACTCAAGAGGGAACTGCGCACCCTTATGAGCGAAAAATCCAAGTGATTCACTGAGGAGTAAAAATGAATAAGCGTCCCGTATTCCGCACCGCACTTTGCGATATTTTAGGTGTCGAATACCCGGTGATGCTGGCAGGGATGGGGACCGTGGGCGGTTATACTTTAGCCGCCGCGGTTTCCAACGCCGGCGGCCTGGGAATGATCGGCGCCACCTTCCTCTGGCCCGATGAACTGAGGTCGTGGATCAAGAAAACACGCGAACTGACCGACAAACCCTTCGGCGTAGATATATTATTGCCGGGCGCTATCCCCAAGGATTTTGACCTGGAAAAGCTCAAGGAATATATCCCCCCCGAACACACGGCTTTTGTCCAGAAAATGGCCAGGGATTTCGGCGTCGAAGGCGCCAAAATGAAGGAGTGGCCCATCTCCGAGGAGTTCGGCCGCAGCCAGTTCCAGGTGGTCAAGGAGGAGAAGGTGCCCTTTTTCGCCCTCGGCCTCGGCACGCCGGACTGGCTGATACCCGAGGCGCATGAGGCCGGCGTCAAAATCATTTCGCTGGTTGGCAATGTGCGTAGCGCCGTCCGCATCAAAGAGATGGGGGCTGATATCATCATCGCCCAGGGTCATGATGCAGGCGGACATACCGGCAGGATAGGTACCTTCGCGCTTGTGCCGCAGGTGGTAGACGCCGTAGCCCCCACGCCCGTGGTGGCTGCCGGCGGTATCGGCGACGGCCGCGGCCTGGTGGCTGCGCTGGCGCTTGGCGCCATAGGCGCCTGGTGCGGCACCGCCTTTTTGGCCACCCACGAGTGTTTCTGGGACTTCGTTGAGCTGGGCATGCTGAATAAGCCCACTATCGAGGCCTATTACCGCAAGCTGATTGAGTCGGACGAGGAGCAGGAGCAGGTAATGCGTATCTTCAGCGGCAAGACCACCAGGGCCTTTAAAAACAAGCTCAACGAGGCCTGGGAGAAATCCGGGCTCAAGACACTGCCCATGCCGCTGCAGAGCATGCTGGTCTCCGACCTTGTACAGGGCCTGATGGAGAAAGGCGAAGCTGATTACTACCCCATGTTTGCCGGCCAGATTACGGGCATGATCAAAAAGATCAGGAGCACACAGGAAGTAATGGATGACATAATCGGCGGGGCCGTAAAGATTATGCAAAAAGAATTCCCGGCAGGAGTGACGGTTAAGTCGTAAACTGCGATATATAGCAAGGAGCAGGCCATCTGGCGCAAAAAGGATACAGCTATAAGTACCTTGCGCAATAATTAGGAGGTTACCTTGATGATAGATTTCGATGCCGTAGTGGTGGGAGCGGGACTGGGCGGACTGTCCGCCGCAACCTACCTGGCCAAGGCCGGCAAGAAGGTAGTAATACTGGAAAAACACAACGTGCCGGGAGGCTATGCTACATCATTCCTGAGAGGGCGCTTCGAGTTCGAGATTGCCCTGCACCAGCTTTCGGGATACGGTAATGAAAATGATATGGGCCCGATCTGGCGCATACTGCATGACAGCGGTGTTTCCGATCGGGTGGATGTATTGCATATACCCGACCTGTATCGCAGCATCTTCCCTGATTTCACCATCGAGATACCGATAGGCAAGCAGAATTACGAGGACGCTCTCTGCAGCCAGTTTCCCCGGGAAGCCGACGGCATAAAAAAGTTCTCGCAGACCATGTTTGACTTCGCCAGACAGGCTATGAAATCAATGCGGGTGGGCATGAAGGCGGTTATGCAGAACCCATCCGACTACCCGGACCTGGTCGGTAACTTCGGCAAGACGCTCTCCGAGGTGCTCAACCCCATGGTCTCGGACGAGAAGGCCCGCGCTGTCATAGGACAGCTCTGGGGATACTTCTGCCAGCCTCCTTCCAAGATGGCCTTCCTCATCTACGCGCTGGGGCTGGTCAGCTATATCAGGTTTGGGCCGGCCCATATCAAGGGGACCTCACAGAGCCTTTCACAGGCCTTTATCGATACCATGGAATCCTATGGTGGTGAGGTGTGGTTCAACAATGGCGCCAGGAAGATACTTGTAAAGGACGGCAAGGTACACGGTGTGCTGACCGAGGACGGCACGGAAATAGCCACGCAACACGTCGTTTGCAGTGCCAACCCCGTGACCACAAGCCTGGAACTGATCGGCCGTGATAACGTGCCGGGCTGGTACCTCAACCGCCTGGGTGGCTGGACCGGTGGGGCCAGCACCTTCAACATCTACCTGGGCCTGGATTGTCCCTGCCAGGAAGTCGGTCTGAACGTACACGAGAATTTCGTCAATAATACCTACGACCTGGACAGGCAGTATGAAAACATGCGCCACTCGCTCGATTACGAGCCGGACGGCAATGCCATCGTGGCCTATAACGTGGTCGACCCCGGCGTATCGCCGAAGGGCACTGCATCTCTGGTTATCACCCAGATAGCCTATGCCGATCCGTGGCTGAAGCTCTCCCCGTCAGATTATATCGAGGCCAAGAACAGCATGGCCCGGAAGGTGCTCAAACTGGCCGAAAAGGCGGCGCCCAATTTGCAGGACCATATCGAAGTAATCGAGATAGCCACGCCGCTGACCAACATGCGCTACACGGGAAATCCGCGCGGCAGCATCATCGGGTTCGACGAGAATTTTACCGGTACGGGGTTCCTGCGCATACCGATGCGGGGACCGCTGGAAGGGCTGTATTTCGCCAATGCCTGGGTCAATATCGGCGGAGGCTTTGAATCCTGTATCGCTTCAGGCGCCATGGCATCGCGCGAGGTGCTGAGGGATATGGAGAAAGGGGCCTGGGAAACCGATCAGATAGCCGGTATGAAGGAATCACTGGAAAAGCAAAAGGTGCAGCCCAAAGAACTGAAAGACACCATAGCCATTGAGGAAAAGGTTGTTGCCGGCATTCATCCGCGCAGGCTGCAGCTCAGGGTCAAGCAGATTATTGCCGAGACGGCCAGCGCTAAAACTTTTAGGTTGGAATCGAAGGACGGCAAACTGCCGTATTTCCGCGCGGGCCAGTATATTAATCTCTTTGCCGAGATCGACGGTGTCAGGACCTCCCGGCCGTACAGCATCTCATCGGCGCCGGGCAAGCCTTACTACGATATAACTGTCCGCCGGGTGGATGGTGGTTTTGTTTCGCATTTCCTGCTTGACAGGGTCAAGGTGGGAGATAGCTTTGAATCTACGGGGCCCAACGGCTATTTCTACTATGAGCCTCTGATGGATTCCTCCGATCTCATTTTCCTGGCGGGAGGCAGTGGCGCTGCCCCCTTCATGTCCATCATCCGTGAGACCATTGGCAAAAAAGCAGCCCTGAATATCCACCTGATCTATGGCAGCCGTAAGCCGGATGACATAATATTTGATAAAGAGCTGAAGGAAATCACCGCTAAAAATAGGAACATAAAAGTTGACTACGTGATAAGCGAACCGCCCGCAGGCTGGAAGGGAGCTTCAGGCTTCCTCGATGACAAGGTTATTTCAGCGCTGGCCGGGGACCTCAAGGGCAAGACCGTGTTTGCCTGCGGCCCTGCGCTGATGTATGAGGTATGCCTCCCGGCCCTGGCCAGGCTGGGTGTGCCGGCCAGGCGCACCAAGCAGGAAGCCTACGGGCCGCCGCAGGACATTACCAGGGATCCTGCCTGGCCCGGTACGCCTGCCTCCAGGGAGTTCGAGGTCATCGAAATTAGGAGCGGTAAAAAGGCTAAAGCGAGGGCGGGCGAGCCGCTGATAAACTCGCTCGAACGCGCTGGCATCGTGGTGCCGGCCATTTGCCGCTCGGGTGAATGTACGGCCTGCCGTACCAAGCTGGTCTCAGGCAAGGTGTTTACCCCATCGAGGGTGCACCACCGCCAGGCGGATAAAAAATCCGGCTATATCCATCCCTGCATGAGCTATCCACTTGACGACCTGCGCATCAAGATATAACTGAAGATAATAGATCGCATCTAACTTAGGAGGTATAGAATGACAACGAGAACAATCAATCTGATGGTAAAGACGCCGATCAAGGCACAGCAGGTGGCGCTTGAAGAGCTGAGCGCCGACGCCAGGGCCACCAGGCCCGGCTTTATCTGGTCACTCGACCTGGAGAGGGCCAGGCTGGTTACGCAATCATATAAAAAGACCGAGGGCCAGCCCATAGCCCTGCGCCGCGCCAGAGCTCTGGCACATATACTGGATAACATGACGGTATATATCAGGCCCGATGAAATGATAGTGGGCAACTATGCCTCCAACAGCGATTCCGTACCTTTTTACCCCGAACTGGCGTGGAAGTGGATAGCCAGGGAAACGTCGCCGGGACAGGTATATGCCGAAATGCTGACCGATGAGGGCAGGAAGGAGCTGAAGGAGATCGGTGAATACTGGGGCGACCGCTCCATCCATCATATGAGCAAGAAATATCTTACTCCCGAGCTTAAAGAGCAGTTCTGGATTTTCAACTGGGAATCCGCCACACCCAACTACGACAAGATACTCTCCATCGGCTTGAAGGGCATACTGGAGGAAGCCAGAGAACGGCTTAAGAAGCTCGACAGAGAATACATGGACGAGACCATCAATGGCATTGATTTCGTTAAGAAGAAGGATTTCCTGGAGAGCACTATCATATCGCTCGAGGCCGTTTGCCGGTGGTCCAAGAGATACGCCGAGCTGGCCCGCAACCTGGCCATGTCCGAGAAGGAAGTGCTCAGGAAGGTGGAGCTTGGCAATATAGCCGAGGTCTGCGATCGCGTGCCTGAAAATCCGGCCCGCACGCTGCATGAGGCCGTCCAGTCCTACTGGTTCATCCACCTGGTGGTGAATTTCCTGGAGATGCCTCAAGTGGGTTCGGGCATACGCTTTGACGTTGTATTCAACCCATTTTACGAGAAGGACCTGGCCGCGGGAAAGATAACCCGTGAATCAGCGCAAGAGCTGGTGGAGTTTCTCTTTGTTAAATTCCAGGAGACGGGATTTTTACATGCTCCCATCTGGTCGGGTTTCGGCGGTGGTGCGCTGGGATTCCAAACAGTTACCATAGGCGGTGTGGATTCCATGGGCCGCGACGTCACCAATGAGATGAGCTTGATCATCCTGGATGCTACCATGACCGTTCGCGCCATCGTACCGCCGCTGGCCTTGCGCTGGCATGACGGTATACCAGGCAAGCTGGTGGATAAGTCTATTGAGTGCCTGGCGTCAGGTATGCCGCAGCCGGCCATTTTCAACGACAAGGTGGTTGTGCCGAGGCTGGTCAACATGGGGACCCCGCTTGAGGATGCCCGCAACTATTCCATCAACAACTGCATGGTTCCCACCATACCCGGCAAGAACTTCAGCCACATCTCGGCCTGGGCCAGCGGTGTGCCGGCGCCCCTCTGTCTCAACCAGGCGCTGGGCATCGATCCGCTGGCTATCTACAAGAAAGCCGGCAATAAAGTGCTCGATCCTGAGAAGATCGGCTCTATGGATGTACTTTTCAACGCATTCGTGGAAAACTACCGGCTGGTCATACACCGACTGGTGCGCATCGCCAATATTGCCGACGCCCTCTATAAAGAGTGGGTGCCGCGCCCGTTCCTGTCATCAGTCATCGATGACTGCCTGGAAAGGGCGCAGGATGTGCGTGACTGGAACTACATGCCCGATTACCGCGATGTGACCCTTTTCGGCCTCAATACCGTGGCCGATTCCCTGACCGCGGTTAAGAAGGTGGTTTTCGAGGATAAGAAAGTCACCATGAAACAGCTCGTTGAAGCCCTTAAAAACAACTGGAAGGGCTTCGAGGAGATCCGCCAGTTATGCCTGCGCGCGCCCAAGTTCGGCAACGATGATGATTATGCCGACCTGACGTCCAGGAAGGTTGCGATCACGATAGAGGAGGAGACCAGTAAGTGCAAGACCAACTGGGGCACATCGGTGCACGTGGACGGAACGGCGGCCACTGCCTGGTGGAGCTTCGGTCGTGTTTGCGGCCCCACCCCGGACGGCAGGATGAGTGGAGATCCCTTCAATGACGGGACAATCTCACCCATGGCCGGCCGCGACAAGAAGGGCCCGACCGCGGTCCTCAACTCCGTAGCAAAGGTAGACCCGCTCTTAAGCTGGAACCAACTCTTCAACCAGAGCTTCATGCCGCAGTTCCTGGTGGGACACAATGCCGAGGTCTTTGCTCAATACCTGAAGACTTTCGCCGACCTGGGTATACACCACGTCCAGTTCTCCACCGTCAACAGGGATACACTGGTGGACGCTCAGGACCATCCTGAGAAGTACCCCACCCTGATGGTCCGGGTGGCAGGTTTTGCCGCATACTTCATCGACCTGGACAGGAGCATTCAGGATTCAATCATAGCCAGGACTCCGCAGTGCTTTTAGACCCCCGGGAGGCCGGCGAAACGGGCGACGGCAAAGCTGAAAAGGACCTCAAAGGGCTGGTGTTTAATATCCAGCGCTATAGTATTCAAGATGGTCCCGGCATAAGGACAACGGTCTTTTTCAAGGGATGTCCCCTGCGCTGCAAGTGGTGCTCCAACCCTGAGTCGATCAGCCCGCAGCCCGAGATGCTGGTGCGGGAAGCCAGGTGCAACGGCTGTGGCCGCTGTATCGACGTATGTTCCCGGGGGGCGCTTTCGCTGGCTTCCACAGGGTTGTGGCTTGACAGGAACAAGTGCAACCTGTGTTTAAAATGCATAGACGCCTGCTGGGAGGATGCCATAGAGATGGCGGGACGTTATATGAGCCTGGACGAGGTGATTGGCGAGCTCAGCAGGGACGAGATCTTCTACCGTAATTCGGGAGGCGGAATAACGCTTTCAGGCGGCGAGCCGCTTTTGCAGGCGGACTTTGTCCTGGCGCTGCTGGGCAGGTGTAAAGCACTGGGACTCAGCACGGCGCTTGATACCTGCGGCCATGTTCCCTGGCCTGTGCTGGAAAAGGCGCTGCAAAGTGTCGACCTGGTGCTTTTCGATGTTAAGCATCTTGATGCCGATGAGCACCGCGACGGAACCGGTGTGGACAACAGGCTCATCATGGCCAACCTTGAGAAGGTCATGGATTCGGGCAAGGCCAGGATCTGGATCAGGGTTCCCGTGATACCCGGCTACAATGACTCCGACCAGTATATGGAAGAACTGGCCCGCAGGCTGGGCGGCATGAAGGCCGAGAAAATATCCATATTGGGGTATCACGAGTGGGGCCGGCCAAAATACCAGTCGCTGGGCAAGGCTTACCAGCTCAGCGGCCGGAAGCCTCTGAGCGAAGGGCGCATGTCCGAGATCATCGGGATATTCAGGTCTAAGGGAATGGACGCCACCGCCGGATATTGACAACGCCGGCAAACGGATTAACACGATAAAAAGGGGGCACAGGAAAATAATATTTAGGGGGCTCCGCTTCGGCGGAGCCCCCTGATCATTCAGATCTGTGTTCCTCCCTACTCTCCCCTCGAGGAAAGCCTCAATCTTAAGCTTTAGCCTTTGCGCTATAGCCTGTTTGCTACTTTACGGGGAGCTCGGGAGTTTTCGCTGCTCTCCCCTTCTGCACGGGCAGAGCCTATCTCTGCTCCTCCGGCAGGGGAGAGCGATCTTGAGGAAAGTGCCATTCTACGAGCATGGCCTGTTTTTTGACCATTTCCTACCTCCCTTGGGGGCTAATCTCTCCTACTGCCCCTCAATTTCATGCTAACACTAATAGCCGGGGTGGTCAAACTCTATTTAATTCGGCTTGCAGCCGGCCTCCCTGTACTCCATAATGGTGCGGGAATACATCATGGTCAAGAAAATGTTGCTCGGCCTGGACGGCAGTGAACTTAAGCAGCTTGCAGCCGATCTCGGTGAGAAGGAGTTCCGCGGCACACAATTGGCCGACTGGATATACAGGCACGGCTGCCGGCGGATCAGCGATATGGCCAATCTTCCTGCCACATTCAGGATGAAATTGGGTGAATCATGGGAGGTCGGACGCTCCACACTCGAAAAAACCAGCATTGGCAGGGACGGCACCTTCAAGTTGCTGCAGCGGCCCTACTACGGCGAGCTGGTGGAGACGGTGGGCATGCCCTACGAGGGACGTTTCTCCTGCTGCGTATCCACGCAGGTCGGCTGCCCGGTCGCCTGCGCTTTCTGCGCCACGGGCGCAGGCGGGTTCAAACGCAACCTGGCGGCCGGTGAGATGATCGACCAGGTGCTGACTGTGGGGGAGGTCGCTGTACAGGAGAAAATGCTTGATTTAGACGGCAGGGTCAGCCATATTGTCTTTATGGGCATGGGCGAGCCGTTGCTCAACTACGATGCGACACTGGCAGCGGTGCGCCTGATCAATGATGAACTCAAAATCGGGATGCGCAATATAACCGTAAGCACTATAGGCTACGTTCCCGGGATATACCGGCTGGCCGCTGAGCGCCTGCAACTGACACTGGCTGTCTCGCTGCATGCTGCCGGAGACGGGTTGCGCAGGAAGCTGGTGCCGGGCATGTCGCGCTACTTGCTGAAGGATATAATGGCCGCCTGCCAGCATTATTTCAATCACACCGGCCGGCGCGTGACATTTGAGTACTGCCTGCTGAAAGGGGTCAACGACAGCCAGGCTGAAGCGGCCGCCCTGGCCTCGTTGCTGAAAGGGTTAAACTGCCATGTAAACATCATACCATTTAATGAGGTGCTGCAAAGTAATTTCAGGCGTCCGGAGCCGGCCGGCATTGCTGTGTTCCGGCGGGCGCTGGAAACTGCCGGCATAACAGTGACCCAGCGCGAACAGAGAGGGGTGGGCATTCAGGCGGCCTGCGGGCAGTTGCGCCGGCAGTCAGGGTCCAAATAAGTAGATATACGGATTGAAAAAGGCGTTGCGGGCATCCTATCTAACTTGACTTTACGAGTCACTGTGATAAAATTGACCGGTCAATTAACGATTGATATCAGCATGGATAACACCTCCCCGCTGATTGTGTGGATCGGAGTCTAAATGGATAGATATCCCTGGTTAAAGAATTATGATGAAGGTGTGCCTCGCACACTCGAGCCTTATCCGCAAACGACCATGATCGAGGTCGTCGATGAGTCCGCCAGAGCCAAACCCTACCGCGCCATGTTCTATTTCAGGGGATCGAGGCTGTTATATGATGACTTTGTGCGGCAGAGCGATGCCCTGGCCGCCGGCCTGGTTGCCCTGGGTGTAAAAAAGGGAGACCGCGTAGCGCTGATCCTGCCCAATTCGCCGCAGCTGGTGCTTTCATTCCACGGTGTCTGGAAGGCCGGCGCCATAGCGGTTCCCATCAACCCTTTTTACACGGAACGAGAACTAAAGCACGCCCTGGCAGAGGTGGATGCCGCTGCTGTGATCGTGCTTAACCCTTTTTACCAGGCCATTAAAAATATCCTGGCCGGGACTGCTGTCAGGGTAGTCATCGCCACCAGCATCAAGGAGTACCTGCCTGCGCACCTGGGACTGCTCTTCACGCTGGCCAGGGAGAAGAAAGAGGGTTACCGCATATCCCTGCAGGCTGGAGACGTGCGGTTCCAGGATATGCTGCGAAAATACAGAAATGCCCGCAGGCCGGATGTTGAAGTCAAGCCGGCGGATCCGGCCGTGATACTCTTCAGCGGCGGCACAACCGGGACACCCAAGGGGGTGGTGGGCACGCATGGGG
>Ga0163210_1001436_pt1 | contig 10369 bp, 8 predicted proteins | sample Kivu_220m_FD_113536 | JGI IMG/M metagenome (GOLD analysis project Ga0163210, IMG submission 113536) | Freshwater microbial communities from Lake Kivu, Western Province, Rwanda to study Microbial Dark Matter (Phase II) - Kivu_220m | ecosystem: Environmental > Aquatic > Freshwater > Lake ... | reverse complement strand
TCTATGCGCTGCCTCAGTCGCCCCAGCAGTACAAGCAGCTTCTGATGGTGGCCGGCGTCGAGCGCTATTATCAGATCGCGCGCTGCTTCAGGGACGAGGCGCAGCGGGCGGACCGCCAGCCGGAGTTCACCCAGCTGGATCTGGAGATGTCGTTCGTGACCCAGGAGGACATCCTGGGCCTGACGGAAGAGCTCACGGTCCACGTGATCGAAGCGCTGTCGGATAAGCGTCTTGGCAGCAAACCGTTCACTCGACTGACCTACGATGAGTCTATTGAGCGCTACGGTACCGACAAGCCCGACCTGCGCTTCGGCCTCGAACTGGCGGATGTGTCGGGCATTCTGCGAGAGTCGCAGTTCGCCGTGTTCCGAGGTGCGCTGGACTCCGGCGGCTGCGTGAAGGCGCTTCGCTATCCCGGAGGCGCCCAGTTGTCAAGGAAGGCGCTCGACGATTTGGCGCGGATGGCCCGCGACTTCGGCGCTCGCGGGCTCGTCCAGCTGGCCCTGCTCCGAGGCGACGGGCCGAGCGGCTTCCCGCACAGCGGAGCATCGGCCCACCTCCACGGGTCAGCTGCGAAGCACCTGACCGCGGAAGTGAGCGCCGCGCTCGCGGCAGCTACCCAGTCCGACCCAGACGATCTCATCCTGCTGGTCGCCGACGACAGGAAGACGTCGTGCAACGTGCTCGGCCGGCTCCGGGTCGAGATCGCCCGGAGGCTTGCCCTCGCGCCGGCCGACGTACTTCACTTCTGCTGGATCACCGACTTCCCTCTTGTGGAGTGGAATGAAGACGAGGGCCGTTGGGACGCTTCCCATCACCCGTTTACGATGCCGCACGAGGAGGACCTGGCGTTTCTGGAGACTGATCCGGGACGTGTCCGGGCGCAATGCTACGACATCGTCTGCAACGGCGTGGAGTGGGGTTCGGGCTCGATCAGGATATCGCGGCCTGACATCCAGTCGAAGGTGTTTGCGCTGCTCGGGATCGCAGACGAGGTGCAGCGTGAGCGCTTCGGACATATGCTCGACGCCTTCAGCTATGGCGCGCCCCCTCACGGCGGGATAGCTCCGGGCATAGACCGACTGCTGATGCTGCTCACCGATACAGACAACATCCGCGAGGTGATGGCGTTCCCCAAGATCGGGGGAGGCCTGGACCCGCTGATGGGAGCGCCGGCGCCGGTAGACGAAGCGCAGCTCCGCGAGCTTGGGATCGCGGTGGTGCGGATGAGCGACGCCGCTCCCGACGGCTAGCGGACCACCCGCAGACCCGCGAGCGGCGTAACGCCGTCGGTGCATTCGATCACGAGTGCGTGCCTGCCCGGGCCTGGCTCTGCCGCGTAGACAACGTCGGACGCAACCGGGTGCTCTGCTCGGTAGTTCACGTCAGCCGCCGGCGCGCCATCAAGGGAGACCCTGGCGCGTCCGAAGCTCGGACCGCGCGGAGCGTACAGCTCGCATCGGCGCCCCTCGAAGTTGAACTTGGCCCGCGCGTGCGGCATGGCGCTGACGAAGCCGACCCCGGCGTGGGCCGTGTCGGTCTCGGTCCACTCGCCGGACCGACAGGCAGCGCCGGCCAGCGCTTCGGTCGCCAGCCAGGTCTCTGAGTGCTCACACTCCTCGCCGGAGACGCGGAAGGCGGACACCCTCACGTGGGCGCCCTGCTCCGCTGCTATCTCGATCCGCCCGCACGAGGGCAAGTGGTCGCGCGCGAACACCTCCCGGCCTTGCAGCCAGATCCGCGTCAGCTCGTCTGCGCACTGCATCCGCACCGCGAGCGACCTGTGCCCCGCACTCAATGAGGGCGCGCTGTCGTCAAGTCGCCCTTCGGCGTGCGTTCGCTCCCTGCCAACCTCGTCAACCTGGACTAGCGTCCATGAGTTGCCGAAGACTCGCCACTCCATCCGATCCCAGCTCATGCAGCGATGTGGCCTGCTATCTGCGAGGTGATGGTCCGGCCCCAACGCCCCACGGCACGCCCACGCGAGTCGCCAGTCACCGAGCGCATCTACCTGTGCCGCGAGGGTGAAGCGCTCGTACGTTCGTCGCAGGATGGCGTAGGCTCGACCATTCGGTCCGGCCAGGACAAAGCCGTCCTTGATAGGCCGGGACATGGGTCGCGACGCCATGCTGATCGTGCCGACATCCCCGTCCATCTTGCACGGGAACATCGCTCGCAGCATCCCCTTCGGCGTCACGGCGCCGGCAAACGTCTGGCCCCAGATTCCTCGCGCCTCCCACGGCACCGGCTCGGTATGCCATAGCGAACCGAGGCGCTCCACGCGCCACGCCTCGGGCCGGTGCGCTTCCTCGAGGGCAGCCGCGAAGAGGCTCTGGTAGCTCCGATTCGCCGCAACCGACGTCGCCGGCGCATACACGCGCCCCCGATGGACGAAGGCCGGGAAGCACTCGGCGAGCGGCGGATGGAACACGCCCGACTGGGGAAGCAGCAATGGAGCCGGCTCCCCGTACGGTCCGGAAGCCTCGCGCGAAGTCATCGCGAAGAGGCCCCAGGTTCCGCCGGCGTTGCCGGGCGTGCTCATCATGTGCAGAATCAGCCAGTCCCGGCGTCGCCTGATGAGCGTCGAGGCATATGCTCGGACATAGCGATCAACAACGGGGCGCCGCAGTCTGTCGTCATGCAGTGGGCCATCGGCGCACGTGTAGGGTCCCTCGGGATGAGGAGCCCAGGCGTAGCCTAGCCCACCCCGCTTGTTGGCTGGATCGCACCACCCGAAGACCAGATGGTAGCGGCCGTCGGCGTAGACGACCGATGCATCGGTCGTGGCACCCACAGCATCCCCGTCGCGAACGTAGGCAGGCACATTGGGACCGAAAACGAGGCCGAGGTCCTCCCAGCCGCCGCCGCGCCGCTCTCGCAGCACCCGCGTGTTCGCGGCCGGCGGCGGCCAGTATCCGCGAGGGTATACGCTAACAAACGCGAACCACCTCCTGGACACCGGATCATGCAACAGCGTGCCGTTGACGGGCCATTCATAGGGTGTCTCCCCCCTCAGGATGGGGTTTCCGCGATCTCGTACGAAGGCATCCCACGACGGGTCACCGATGACCGGGTGGTGCAGCCAGGAATCGACGTGCGCGGCGCGAGCGAAGTCGGTCACACTCGCCTCCCCTGGTGCGTTCCCGAGGATCGTGCCGACCATCATCGCCGAGTGGGCAGCCCCGGCGAGCACTGTGCGCCGCGTGTGCTCCATGCCTCCCGGCTCCCTCCGATCGCCGCTGTCACTCGGGCGCGTCCGGTCCCGAGAGGCGATCCCACGCATGACGTGTTGCGGTCGTTCTGGTTACCAACTGCGCCCCCCACCGTCATATCCTTCAGCAAGATCGCGCGTGGTTCCGCTTCCCCTCGTCAGGCCCGCGCGTCACAGCGATGGGGGAACTTGGTTGCCTGTTCAGTACGTCTGCCCGACGTGTCGGTCCGCTGTTCGCGATGACGGTAGCGGCTACCTGTGCAGCACGTGCGATCGCCGCTACCCAGTGCAACACGGCATACCCGACTTCACCACGCACGAGCACTACTGGAACCAGCTTACCCCTCAGCAGATGGAGTTCCTGCTCGATACTGCGAGCACGCGGGGCTATTCGTACGCCGTAGAGAACATCCTGGGCCGCTTCGCGGACCCCGAGTTGGCTCGATGGGTGCTGGCTGGGAACCGGGCCGACTTCCGGACCGTCCTTCCGCTGACGGCCTCCACTGACGTCGTCGAGATCGGCGCCGGTTGGGGCGCGGTTACGTGCGGTCTCGCGCCTCACTGTCGCTCGGTCACCGCCTTCGACACAAACCGGCACACCCTCGATTTCATCGCGTTGCGGACACAGCAGGACGGTATCGGGAATGTCTCCCTCGCGCGCATCAACCCGCTGGATGACGCGCAGCTTCCTCTGCCCGACGGCCAGTACGACGTCGCGGTCCTTAACGGCGTTCTGGAATACGTTGGCAGCGCCACACGCGAGGTTGGGCCGGCGGAGGCCCAGTACCGAGGGCTGCGCGAAGTCGGGCGCGTCCTGAAGCCCGGAGGCGCCCTTTACATCGGGATCGAAAACCGATACGGGTACCTGTACTTCCTCGGATCTCGCGATCATAGCGGGCTGCGCTACACCAGCCTTATGCCCCGTATGGCCGCATCGCTTGCCATGCGCTTCCGCAAGCACCAGGACTACCGGACCTACACCTACTCCTACGCCGGATACCGTCGGCTGCTCGCCCGTGCGGGCTTTGGGTCGCCGCGCGTGTACATAGCCGTGCCAAACTACCGCGACCCGCGGTTCATCGTGCCGGCCGACGACGACCGCGCCATCGCGTACATGGTGCGCCGCTACGCATCCTACCTGCGCCGGAGATCATGGCGATGGCTCGCACAGGGGATCTTCGGCCACACGCCCGTGTCGCTGTGCGGCCACCTGGCGCGCTCCTTCTCCGACTCGTTCCTGTTTGTAGCCGAACACGCTCCGTGAGCGCCAGGGTTATCGAGCGGCTTCTCTCGAGCGGCGCCATCGGGGGCGCCCACCGCCTCTCCGACGTATCGCCGGTGAAGCTCGACACGACGGCGCTGCCGGGTGGGTCGCTCGTGATGCTCTTGTTCCTGGACAACGACCCGGAGCCGCGCTACGTGCTGCGCGTGCCGAGGACCCCGGATCATCCGGAGCGGATCCTGACCAACTACGGATCCCTTCGCGAGCTCTCTCGCGTGCCCGCGATCGCGAACTCGGTGCCCCGGCCCGTCTTCTGCGGCAACGTTGACGGGCTTCTCGCGTCCATCGAGACTTGCGTGCCGGGGCTCCCGCTGGCGGTCAGCCTGCGCATCGCGCGGCACGAAGGCCGCTACGAGGAAGCTGCCCGTCTCTTCGACATCGCCGCCCAATGGGTGTGGCACCTGCATTCAGCCACCATGGCCAACGGGGTAGACGCCGACGGATGCGGAGAGCGACGTTCGACTGTCGACACCGCCATACGAGCGTTGCAGGGCGCCGGACTGGTCTCGCACTCGCAGGCAGCATCGCTCATGGCCGCCATTGACGACGCGGACCGTCGAGGCATGCCCCTGTCGCGCGTTCACGGCGACTACAACCCCAACAACATGCTGCTGGAGGCGCGCGAGCGCCTGTCCGTGATAGACTGGGAGTTCTCCCGGACAGGCTGGTCACTGTGGGACCTGTTCACTCTGGCTCGGACCGCCTGGTTCCATCCGGCCGGCGTCGACGAGCCGAACCCGTCCAACGCACTGTCGCTCTGGGACCCGAGAACGCACATAGGGCGGGCGTTCCGGTCTGCCCTGCAGCGCTATGAGGCGCGCACGGGACTGCGACGCGACCAGAGCCGAATGCTGTTCAGCGTCTATGTCGCCGAGCTGATATGGGAACACCAGATCAAGGACGGGGCGCCGGGTGTGCCGCCGTCAGGCCAGTGGCGAGCGCTGCTCCGCGCGGCACTGGAGCACTGACATTAGCTGACATCACCGTGCGTCGGCTGCCGCGCGTCGCCGACTCCAGATCAGCGCGGCAGGTCCTCTCTATCCTCGCCTTCCATCGGAAGCGCCGGCGCACCACTGAACGCGAACTCCGGCCTCTCGTAGACCGGCGGGTGATAGGCCGGACGCAACTGGACGCATCCTCGCTTGCATGCCTCGGCGCAACACGCGCAGTGAATGCACTTGAACAGATCAAAGGTGAGCCGCTTGGCGGCTCGATCCACGGTGATGGCGTTGGCCGGGCACCGAAGAGAGCATGCACCGCAGAAGACGCAGTTCTCCTGCTCGAACTCGACCGCGCCGCGGTAACCCACGGCGGGCTCACGCGACGTCCGCGGGAAGGGTCTTGTCGCGGGCCTGCTGAAGAGGTTCGTTAGTACGCGCTGCAGCATCATCGCTAGCGTTCCGTGCAACTGATGCAGGGGTCAAGGGAGAGCGTAATCACCGGTACGTCCGCCATCTCACACCCGGGAAGCATGGCTACCAGTGCAGGGACGTTCGCGAACGTGGGGGTGCGAATCCGCAGACGGTCGAGCCGGGCGCTGCCGTCGGCGCCTATGAAGTAGAGCAGTTCTCCCCTTGGCTGTTCCACACGTGAGATGGTCCGACCGTCCGGACGGCCGCGAGGGCGCACCGCTATCTCGCCGTCGGGCAATCCCTCGATCGCCTTCCGCACCAACCCGAGCGACTGGTAGCACTCGCGCGCGCGGACGCGCGTCCGGGCATAGGCATCTCCTGCCGTTTCGACGACCGGTTCGATCCCAAGATCAGCGTATGCGGCGAAGCCCTCGGTTCGAGCGTCCACGGCCACGCCACTCCCCCGAAGCACGGGTCCTACCGCACCCAGATGCAGGGCCTGCTCAGCGCTCAGAACGCCCTTACCGACCGTGCGCCGCTTCACCGTGCGGTCGCTCAGGATAGCCTCCAGCGCCTCGTCCAGAGCCCGCTCCAGGACCTCCAGTTCCTGCATGATCATCTGCTGGTCCTCCGGGCCGATGTCCCGCCGCACGCCGCCGATTGTACAAGTCGAGATAATGACCCGGCTGCCGGCGGTCTTCTCAAAGATATCCATGAGCCGCTCACGGTTGCGCCAGAACTGCATGAACAGGCTCTCGAAACCCAGCGCATCCGCGAGGAGACCCAGCCACAGATGGTGGCTCTGCATCCGATGGAGTTCGCTCCAGATCACGCGCAGATAGCGCGCTCGGGGCGGCACCTCGACACCCATCAGCCGCTCGATGCCCTGGCAGTAGCACAGGGCGTGGATAAAGCTGCAGATGCCGCAGATCCGCTCCACGAGAAACACGTTCTGCGTGTAGTCCATGCGCTCGCCGGCCTTCTCGACCCCGCGATGGACATAGCCGATATGGGGCACCGCCTCAACGACCGTCTCGTTCTCCAGCGTTAGCTTGAGCTGGATCGGCTCCGGCAGGACCGGATGCTGCGGGCCGAACGGCAGGACGGTACGATCCGACAAGTCAGTCCTCCGTTCCGAGCCTGGTCTTCAGCATTGGCGTGGAGGGTCCCCCTTCCGTAAGCAGCAGCCGCCCCTTGTAGTCGATCGCGATCCCGGTGATCGGCACGCCGAAAAGCTCCTTGATCTCGTTCTCCACGAGGAATGCGGCGAAGTAGATTCCACTGATGCTGGGCACCTCGACGCCCTTGGCGACGACGAGGCGCAGATGCCTGAGGAGCGCGCCGTCTGCGAAGTGGTAGTAGATCTCGTAGTTCTCGCCGGCGTCCAGGCAGGTCGCCGTGACGAACCGCAGGTTCTTCTCGCGGGCGGCCGCGACGCGTGCATGGAGGTCGCCAAGTAACACCGTCTCCACGTCCCCTATCTGGGCAGGCGGACTGGCAGCCGTATGGCCTTGCGCCTCACTCATCGGCCGGTTCCTTGCGCTTCGGCTGCCCGTCACGCCGCTCGCGCATCCTCTGAAGGGCCATAACGGCGCCTTCGATGATGGCCTCCGGCTTCGGCGCGCAGCCTGGCACCCACACGTCCACCGGGATGACCCCCTCAACGCCGCCGAGGACGTTGTAGCACTCATGAAACACCCCGCCGGACAGAGCGCACGCCCCGATCGCGACAACCGCCTTGGGCTCCGGCATTTGCTCGTAGAGGTTGCGGAGGACGCGCGCGTTGCGCAGGTTGCACGTGCCGGTGACCAGCAACACGTCCGCATGCTTCGGGTTGCCTATGTTGATCATGCCAAACCGCTCGATGTCATACACCGGTGTCAGACACGCCAGCACCTCTATGTCGCACCCGTTACAGGCGCCTGCATCGAAATGCAGGATCCACGGCGAGCGCGCACGCGCACGGTCAATTAAGGCCACAGTGTGCTACCTTCCCGTCGCCTCTCGCGGCCTTCACCGGGCAACCCTCAGGCGAACGTAGAGAGCCGCGAGATTCACCACGGCGAGGCCAACGCCCCACCCCCACGTGAAGCCGACCAGCCAACGCCACGTCAGCCGGGCCGTTACGTTGTCCAAGACAATCGTCGCGACGAGCGAGGCCAGCGCCAGCGCCACCCCAATCCACCACTGGGTATGCCAGAGCAGCCAGACGAAGCCCAGCAGGAGGACGATCTCGTAGAAGTGAGCCAGTTCGATCAGCCCCATCATCGGGCCCGAGAACTCCGTGTAGATCCCCCGTACCAACTCCTGGTGCGCATGGTGTGACGCGGAGATGTCGAACGGCGACTTGTGCAGCTTGATCGCCAAAACCAGTGTCTGAGTGATCAAGAAGAGCGGCATGGACCAGAGCAGAGGAGCGTGCAGAACAAGCACCTTGCTCACCGAGAAGCTGCCGGTCAGCAGGTAGGTCGCCACCACCATCAGCACCAGCAACGGCTCATAGGCCAGCATCTGCAGGACCTCGCGCTGGCTCCCTAGCTGCGAGTAGGGCGACTTCACGCTGAACCCGCCCAGGATCAGCATGACCGTGCCCAGGGCGACCACGAACAGCAGGACCAGCAGATCGTGCCCCAGAACGAGCATGAGCACTCCCAGCATGCTCGTTGCCAGGTACAGCGATGCGGAAACACCCTGGAATGCGTTGCACGCCAGCGGCTCCTTCCCGAGCAGCTTGGCCACATCGTAGAACGGCTGGAGCAGCGGCGGGCCCACGCGGTTCTGCAACCGCGCGGTCAGCCTCCGGTCCAGACCGAAGAGAAGCCCGCCGACCAGCGGCGACAGAAGGACCGCGGCGGCGCCCTGAACGTACTCGCTCATCTCGGAACCAACGCCGCGGCGAGGACCAGAACCAGGAGTGCGCTGGAAGCAACGGTCATCCAGCCGACGTGGAGCCTCTCACCTACCACGTGCTCGAAGTAGTAGCCCCTGACAGTGACCTGAGCGGCGGCTTCCGCCGCCGTCCGGAAGGAAGTCGCCGGTGCGTCCGGCATCTGCTCGCCGCAGAGGTACGCACCGGACGACCGCGCTCGTGCATGGTGGAAGTAGAGCAACGGTAGGAGCACCGCCAGCAGGAGGGCGCCGAACAAGAACGACCACGGGACCCCCAGGACGTTGCCGACCTGCAGGATATCCTGGCTGCGGACGTGCAGAACCGCGTAGTACTGGGTCACGGCCGGCACTACCAGCTCCGTCAGCAGCGGCACCACGAGCATGCTGAACACAACGGCTCCGCTGGCAAGCAGAAGCAAGGGCACGAAGTACATGCTGTGGAGGTGCTCGATGCGCGGGAACACCACCTCTGGATCCGCCATCAGCAGTCGGCCGGTCCATTTGGTCCAGAACACAACAGTCAGCGTGCTGCCGGCGACCAGAAAGAGGAGCGTCAGAGGCATTTGCACGGAGGCCTCGATGGCTGCAAGCTTGGCAATGAGAACGCCGAACGGCGGAAGCAGCATGGACAGGATCCCGACCACCATCACCGTGGTAGTGAGGGGCATCCGCGAGACGAGGCCCTGCATGTCCTCAATGTCACGGCTCCAGATCGCGTGCTCCACCACGCCGGTCGCCATGAAGAGGAGCGCCTTCGAGATCGCGTGGAACACCAGGAGCATTACGGCAGCCGCCATGGCCAACGGTGTGTTGAGACCCGCACACGCGATGATGAGGCCGAGGTTGGAGATCGTGGAGTAGGCCAGGACCCGCTTGGCGTTGGATTGCCCGATTGCGAGGAGTGCGGCGGACACGAACGTGAAGCCGCCGGCGACCGCGATGACCTCGCTCAGCGCGGTGCCGTAGAACGCCGGCGCCAGACGCGCGATCAAGTACACGCCTGCCTTCACCATGGTGCTCGAATGAAGCAGAGCGGACACCGGCGTCGGCGCAACCATCGCGCCCAGAAGCCAGCTCTGGAAGGGCATCTGCGCCGCCTTGGTGAATCCGGCCACGACGAGCAGTCCCAGCCCTGCCAGGACCAGCGGCCCGTTGCCGCCTGACGCCTGCAAGCGGACGATCTCCTGGATGTGGACGGAGTTCAGGGGAATGGCAATGAGGAGCATCCCTCCTGCGAACGCCACGCCGCCGAGCATGTTCATCCAGAGCGCGCGATGCGCGTTGCGCTGAGCCTCCGGCGTGCCGTCGTGGCCGATGAGGAGATAGCTGCACAGGGTCGTCGCCTCCCAGAAGAAGAACAGCCACAGAAGGCTGTTCGAGAGGACAAGCCCGTTCATGGCGCCGAGGAAGCACAGGATCGTGAGGAAGAACCGGGGGCGCTTGCTCGCCTCATCGGGAATCCCCACGTGCTTCTCGTGCTCCTTCATATAGGGAAGGCCGTACACGGCTACGATGGACCCGATCACCGATACGATCATCACCATGATGATCGTAAGCCAGTCCACATACATCTCAGGCGAGGCCGCCTCCGGGCCCTTGCGGAGCTCGACTACAAGCAGGAGTCCAGCCTGAAGC
>Ga0163210_1001434_pt1 | contig 10370 bp, 12 predicted proteins | sample Kivu_220m_FD_113536 | JGI IMG/M metagenome (GOLD analysis project Ga0163210, IMG submission 113536) | Freshwater microbial communities from Lake Kivu, Western Province, Rwanda to study Microbial Dark Matter (Phase II) - Kivu_220m | ecosystem: Environmental > Aquatic > Freshwater > Lake ... | reverse complement strand
TACCTGAGTTTCTCACTTAGGCGAAATTTGCCCAATTTCAGCCGGTGGAAATGGTTTTTCGGGACACTAGCCGGTGCTAGAATCGGGGGATGGCATTCATCCGGAAGGTTAAAACGACTAGTGGGGCAACGGCAATTCAGATCGCCTATAAAGTCAAGGGACGGATCGTCAAGATCATCCATCTTGGAAGTGCACACAACCAAAAGGAACTGAATGTCTTCCTTGCGATAGCGCGCAAGCGGCTTCAGGCATCCCAGCTGGAGTTATTTCCAGAAACGCAGTCCTCCCTTCGGGTAGGTATCCGGCGGTCCTTCTCTGGTTTGTTGTGGAATACCTTGCGAGAGCAATACCGCCAGTTGGGATTTGTCCAGCTTGAGGATGAGATCTTCGAGGCTCTGTGTATCGCCAGGATCGTGGAACCGACCTCAAAACTGGACAGCCTGCGAGTATTGGCAGACATGGGCATAGGTCCGATTAACCGGAACAAACTGTACCGGAGTTTAGCCAAAGCAGCAGAGCGAGATTACCGCTTGAGGATCAGTCAGGCCTGCTTTGAGCACGTAGGTAGAGAGGGGCTCGCGTTGGTGCTGTATGACGTTACGAGTTTGTACTTCGAAGTCCAACAAGAGGACGATTACCGGAAGCCAGGATTGAGCAAAGAACGGCGGTTGGAGCCCCAGATCATTATCGGACTGCTGGTGGATCGAAATGGCTTCCCGTTGGGTTTACACAGCTTTGAAGGCAATCGAGCGGAGACCAAGACGATCTTGCCCGTCATCCAAGCTTTTCTGGCGCAACATGGCCTGACCCAAACCACCATTGTGGCGGATGCGGCGATGCTCAGTGCAGACAACCTGGCAACTCTTGCCGAAGCTGGTTATACCTACATTGTTGGTTCCCGGTTGTGCAAGATCCCGTACGAGATCGCCGAGTACCAAAAGGCAGGTCCACTCAGCGACCAACAGATCGTAACGGTGCGGCAAAATGGTTACCGGGTCATTTACCAGTACCGGGCTAAACGAGCAGCCCTGGACCTCCGCAACATCGAAAAGCAGATAGACAAGGCAAAGAAAGCACTGAGTGGGCAGATCCCAGTTCGTCGAACCAAATTCTTGAGCGTGAAAGCAAAAAGCAAACAGCTCAATCAGAAGCTGATCCATAAAACCAAAGCCCTCGCAGGAATCAAGGGATATGTCACCAACCTGGACATTCCGGATGAAAAGGTAATCGATTACTATCACCAGCTTTTCCAGGTTGAAGCCACTTTTCGGATGGCGAAAACGGACTTAAGAGCCAGGCCGATCTACCATCGGAAACGGGATGCGATTGAGGCGCATCTTACTATCGTTTTGGCGGCGTTGGCGATCAGCAGGCACATTGAGCACTTGACCGGGATCAGCATCAGGCAGTTTGTGAAATTACTACGCCCGATCCGATCTGGCATAGTGACCATCAATGGGATTGAGGTCGTTGCTGAACCAGAGATTACTGAGAGGGCTGAATCGATCCTTGAAAAACTACTTCCAGGACACTAGAATGAGAAACTCAGGTGAAACTCGATTCATGGCCGCACTTGATGAAGCGAAGCGCCGTATGAAGTGATTTGACTGATATTCACTCAGCGCCTACCGATTAACCTCGCTGCCAAGAGGAGAAGGGGAAGGAGAGTGAGAGAGGCCTTATGACAAGCCGACCGGCCATGCAATCAGGCCGGTTTTTTCTTTCCAGGAAAGCTTTTCCCTTGTTTGGGAACGCTTCGCCACCCCCGTCAGCTTTTTTTGTGGCGGGGTTGTGCTTTCTCAAAAGGAAAGGTGCGTTCGCTATTCAGGCGGACGGAGTTCCGGCTTGATGTCCAGCACTTCCTCCACCGAAGCCAGGCGGTACGGGAATTCCGGGTTCAAGGCTACACGTTTCAACTCGTTCCCGATCCCCAGCCGCATCAGATAATAGCGCGCAACCCTGGCCCAGTCCGCCACCTGTACCTGCGTCAGGTGCAGGCAGGGCAGGCTGCGGACGCGTCATGACAAAAGCTTGCACGCGAAACAAGGTTTTGCGCGATAATCAGGGCAGAGGCACGCCAGTCCTGCCGCTATCCCCTTCGCACCCTGCGGGTATGCTCCGCGAGGGATGCTTCGCGAAGCCAAACCGTTAGTGCCCAATGTTGTTCTTAGATTTCACCAAATAAGGAGGTACCACAACATGAAAGGTCAAACATCTAAAGGACTCAGGATAACCATCCTGGTCTACACCATCTACTGGGTGGTATGGGGTCTGCTCCATGTGGTTAGCCCAGAGATGCTGGGGGCGAAGGATCCAGCCATCGAGCGGATACTTGGAGCAGCGATGGTGGCCTTTGCATTTAGTGCCGTGTTAGCCTACCTGGAAAGAGCCTGGGATAGAGTCAAGATCGCGGTTCTGGTGCAAGTCGTCTGGATGATCCTGTACACAATCACCATGGCTTGGGGGATCTTGGTTGGAGGGATAATTGCTGAAGCCTGGCCACCTACCATTATAGGAGCGGTTTTCGCCGTCTTGTTAACGACCCTCTACATTCGTGAAGAGAGGATCAAGCGATAGGAACGGCGTATAATTGGTCTCATCGCCCAAAGGGTGTCCGAGAAAGCTGTTAGCAAGATACAGCTCAAACTCAAGGCCTTGGTTGAGACCTGAAGGAGGTCAATGACATGATTGGAATCTGGCAATCCTACTCTAATATTTACTTATATGTCGTAGGAGCGGCGATGTTGGTTACCTTCGGCATCCCACTTCTGGTAGTTCCACTACGTTGGGCTCGATTTCTTCGATGGGAAATACCGCAACCCGAGAACCTGGTTGTATTTTTGGGGCGGTCGCTGGGCATATTTATTTCAGTGATTGCAATACTCGCGATCAAAGTAACTGGTTCTCCCGCGGCAAAGCCATTCTTTTTCGACCTGATGCTCTGGGTTCTCGGAACGATGAGCGCACTTCACATTTATGGAGCGATAAGAAAAACCCAGCCAATTACAGAGTCAGTAGAAATCTTTTTGTGGGTTGTCTTATTCGTGATAACCCTTTGTTTCTATCCTCTATAACACTCTGGAGAGTGATCTGCGTGTAAGGAGAAGAACACCACAGCCACCGAGCGTCACCTCCACTTAACCATCTTCCCCTTCGGGGACGCTTCGCGGTCGGCGCGAGTATACATAAATTCTTTACCAGGCTTCGTTTTCTTATTCGATCTCATCTTGCCAAACACGGCGGCAGGTGAGCCAAACCACTGAGCGCTGTCTCATCGAGGTCTGCCCCATCAACATGACAGGACAATCACACGGAAAGGAGATCAAATGACCTCACCCATCGTGATTATTACTGCCATTGAGTCAGGCTTTGGATTTCTACTCACCAGCCTGATCCTGTATCTGTTGCTATCTCGCAGAAGAAAGGCATATCATTATCTCTTTGCAGCCTTCCTGTTCGTCTGCCTCTTCTGGGATCTGGGCACCTTCCTGCTTATGATCAGAAATAGTCATCTAAACGAACTGGAGACCATTGGTTACATCATTGGAGTGCCGTGCGGATTTATTCCGATCTTGATCTTTCATTTTGCGTGCCAATACACGGGACGGCCAATTAAATGGGCGATTGTACTCGGTTGGGTGGTGACCGCGATCTTCTTCGTCCTGGGCTTTTTGGGGCAGGGTTGGAATGTCGAAGGAGTATATACCTACAATTGGGGGAATATATTCAAAATCGCATCCAATGTAGGGGGAATCTTTTCTATGGTATTCTGGTTTGCGTTTAACCTGTCTGCGTGCTGGCTGTTATTCAAAGGCGCAAAAAAAGCGGCTTCACGCCTTGAACGGCGGCATTACCTGTATATTCTGACAGGTACCCTGGTGATCACTTTCGCAATCGTGAAAGTTGGTGTGGTCATGGGGATCAATATCCCTATCCTGCTGCCGTTGGGGATGTTCCTTGTGGATGTCTTTAATGCGATCATCGGTCTTGCAATTGTCAAGGATCGGCTTTTCGACATTACCGTGATCATTAAGAAGGGTACTGTGTATTCCATCCTGGCGGGGCTGCTGATATTCATCTATAGTCTCTCTGAACACCTTCTCGTTACCTATATCGGAGAGACAATTGGAGAAAATTCAGCTTTGATCCATTTCATTTCGATCGCGGTGGGGATAGCTGTTTTGCTGCCCGTAAAGAATCGCATCGAGCGCTCGATAGATGGGTATTTCGCACAAAGGAAGTTGGAGTTTTAGATCATTGCCTCGAGAGAGCAGTCCAAAGAAGATATACCAACCCAGTAAGACAGCACGGGAGGATTTCCCTATGCAACTCATCTCCCTCAAAATCGAAAAACCAGAAGCAGTCAACTTCGTCCTCGGCCAGACGCACTTCATCAAGAGCGTGGAAGACATCCACGAGGCGCTGGTCAATGCCGTGCCAGGCATCAAGTTCGGGCTGGCCTTTTGCGAGGCCTCCGGCGCGTGTCTCGTCCGCTGGAGCGGCACGGACGAGGCAATGATCGAACTGGCGAAGAAGAACGCCCAGGCCATCGGCGCGGGGCACAGCTTCATCATCTTCCTGGCCGAGGGCTTCTACCCCGTCAACGTGCTGAACGCGCTCAAGCTGGTGCCGGAGGTGTGCTGCATCTTCTGCGCCACCGCCAACCCGACCGAGGTCATCGTGGCAGAAACCGAACAGGGACGCGGCATTTTGGGCGTGATAGACGGTTCGTCGCCCAAAGGCATCGAAGACGAGGAAGGCATCGCCTGGCGGAAGGGCTTCCTGCGCAAGATCGGCTATAAACTATAAGCTTCCAGCGATATGAGTAAAACCAGCCAGATTCCATCCCTGCTGGAATTGCTCGAAAGTAAGAACCTCGAAGACCGCCTGATGGCCATCCAACTCCTCGGCGAAGTTGGTGTTGAGCAAGCGTTGGAAGTGCTCCGCCAAAGGTTGAAGCTGGTCAATCAGGAGCTTGTCACGCTGGTCACCGCGGTGGGAAAGTTGAAGAAAAAACTGGAAGTAAAGTAAGATTATCCGTTAAACATCATCGGGTAAATTCTACGACCAGCTTATCATCATCGTCATAAAACGAGCGCGCCGAGAAAGGTGGATCACCGCGCTTCATTTTTCGGATGCGTTCCAGCAAAACAGGCAAATCCTCGACGGCGGGAAGGTCCGGCACCTCGGCAAAGGACACCCATTCCAGCCTCCCCTCAGCGGACGGTTTCGGTTCCCCTTGCGAACATTCACCGGTGAACACGAAAATGCCGATGCCGGGATTCTCGCTTGTCTCCACCACCACCGTTCCGCACAGCCAAAGATCAGCGGTGAGACCTGTCTCCTCGCGCAGTTCGCGCCGAGCCGCAGCAAGCACATCTTCGCTGCGCTCGACGTGTCCGCCCACACCGTTGTATTTGTTCGCCCACAGGCGTTTGGTGGGGGCTCCCTTGAGAAGTAGAACTTTATCGCCGCGTGTGGCGAAGATCAAAACGCGCGGGATGAGCATATAGCGGTCGCGGGTCACACCCTGGTCGGCGGCTGGCATAGGCAAAATTATTCCCCCGGAGACAGTGAGTCTCTGGGGGAATGGAATCTATTTCAGCAATTTGCGGACGGCTTCGAGCTGACCGGCGCTACCAAGCTTCTCATTCTTATGAGCGATGAACTTGGCATACTCACTCATGAAAACCTTGCCAATCGGCCGCAGGTCGAAGTTTTCAGGGTGCTCGAGGAAATACTCGCGGTGGACGCGCGTCCACACCAGACGGCCATCGGTATCAATGTTGACCTTGGTCACACCCAATTCGGCGGCGCGCTTGAACTGGTTCTCATCCACACCCCTGGCGCCTTTCAGGTCCCCGCCGGCCTTATTGATACGTTCCACCTCTTCCTGGGGGACAGAACTGGAGCCGTGCATGACGAGCGGAAAGCCCGGCAGGCGTACTTGGATTTCCGCCAGCACATCGAAATGCAAGCCCTGGCTGCTGGTGAACTTGAATGCCCCGTGGCTGGTACCGATGGCGCAGGCCAGCGAGTCACAGCCGGTGCGCTTTACGAACTCCTTGGCCTGGTCGGGGTTGGTCAGCTTGGCGTTGGCCTCGTCCACCTTGACGTGCTCCTCGACGCCACCCAACTGACCCAGCTCCGCCTCGACCACGATACCTTTGGCGTGGGCCGCCTTGACCACTCTTTTCGTAATGGCAACATTTGTATCGAACTCTTCGTGGCTGGCGTCAATCATCACCGAGCTGTAGAAACCGCTGTTGATGCAGTCGTAGCAGGCTTCTTCGTCGCCGTGATCCAGGTGGACAGCGAAGATAGCCTCCGGAAAGATTTCGTCTGCGGCGCGGATCAATCCTTCGAGCATCCTCTTGTGGGTATAGGAACGCGCGCCCTTGCTTATCTGGATAATGAAGGGGGCTTTGCTGTCCAAATTGCCGCGGAACAGGCCCATGGTCTGCTCCAGGTTATTAATGTTGTAAGCGCCGATGGCGTACTTGCCATAAGCCGCCGTAAAAAGCTGTTTGGTTGTAACGATCATTTTCTGCTCCTTGCAATAGTCTGTGTTTCTTTCGATTTCGGGAAAATGATGGGTAGAAACTTTCCCAACCCGAGAACGTAAATAGGTGTGACCCAAATCGAGTCGCTTGATTATAACTGCAATCTCAGGCTATAATGAGAACGAGTAGTCAAAAAGCGATAACCATCTCTACATTGGAGGCAAAATGAGCGATCTTTTCGAAACCATCAAGGGGCAGCAAGATATCTTCAAGAAACTGTTGAGCTATGTTCCTGGATTCAGTGGCTATGTCGAACGCACCAACCGGCGCGCGGCCGATAAACTTTTGCGCGACCAGGTCGCACTGCGTTACACCGAACTCGCGAGGCGCGCCTCATCCTTGCAAAAAGACATCGGAGAGGCAGGCCAGCTCGATTTCCTGGATGAGTTCGACTCGGTCGCGCTGAAGCTGCGCACCTTCAGCGACCGGATCAAAAACGCCTCCTACGGCTATTCTGGTTTCTTCGACGCCGTGAAGATCAACGAAAAAGAGCTGGCGCAAATCTACGCCTTCGACACGGCTTTCTTCGACCTCGGCAACCAGATCAGCAGTGCCCTCGACACGGTGGAAGCCTCTACCGGCGGCGAGGGCCTCAAGGCCGCCATCCGCAACGTAGAGGCGCTGGCGCGCCAGGCCATCGAGACTTACGACCGCCGCTACCAAGTCATCACTGGCAGCGCGGGACAGCAAGCATAATCTCGTAAACTTTGCTCGGCGGGGGCTAAGCCCCCGCTACAAGCAAAAAACATAAGGATTCTCCTCGTAGACACAAAGGGAGATGTTTGCGCCCTTTGTGTCTTTGTGGTTAAATTGAGCCATGTGGAACGAATACATCACTGCAACCTCGATTGACGAGGCCATCCGCATCCTGGCCAAGCGCGGCGAACGCGCCCGCATCGTGGCCGGAGCGACCGACCTAATGCTTGAACTGGAACGCGGCCTCCGCCCCGGCATCGAGACCCTCGTTGACGTTTCCCGCATCGCGGACCTGGATCGCATCACGCTGGACGAGGCGGAGGTCATCCACCTCGGTCCGCTGGTAACGCACAACCACTGCGCGGCTTCCAAAATCTTGCGCGAGCGCGCCTATCCGTTGGCACGCGCCGCCTGGGAAGTCGGCGCGCCGCAAATCCGCAACCGCGGGACGGTAGCCGGCAACCTCATCACCGCCTCTCCTGCCAACGACACGGTCACGCCGCTGATGGCGCTAGACGCGTGGGTGGTACTGAGATCGTGGAGCGAGGAGGGCGGAGGGTGGAGAGAGCGGAAGGTGCCGCTGGCCGAGTTCTACACAGGTGTGCGCAAGACTGTGCTGCGTCCGGACGAGATGCTGGTGGATATTGCCTTCCCGGCCATGAAGGAGGACCAGCGTGGGGCTTTCATGAAACTGGCCCTGCGCCGCGCCCAGGCCATTTCGGTCGTCAACGTGGCGCTCGTCCTGACCCTTGGCCCGTCACGCGTCAAATCGGCCGTCATCACGCTGGGTGCGGTCGCGCCGACCATCATCCACGCACCCGAGGCCGAGGAATATCTGGCTGGCAAAGAACTGACCACAGCGGTCATCGCACAGGCGGCTGAACTGGCGGCTCAAGCCGCCCGTCCGATTGACGACATTCGCGGCTCGGCGGCTTACCGCCGAGAGATGGTGCGCGTGCTGACCCTGCGCGGGCTGCGCGCCATCGCCGATGGTGGGGCCTGCGCCGAGCATGGTCGAGGCGAGCAAGCCGGGTTCCCGTCTGATCCGGTGCTGCTGTGGGGAAAACAGTCGTCAGCCGGCAGTCGTCAGCCAGCAGTCGGCGGTTGGCAGTCAGGGAGCAGCAGTCCGCAACCAATTCGAACAACGATCAACGGTAAAGATTACACGTTCACGAGCGGACAGGACAAGAACCTGCTGCGATTGCTGCGCGAAGAGGCCGGGCTGACTGGTACGAAGGAGGGCTGCGCGGAGGGCGAGTGCGGCGCGTGCACCGTATACCTGGACGGCAAGGCGGTAATGGCCTGCCTGGTACCTGCGCCGCGCGCCCACGGTGCGGAGATCGTGACAGTGGAAGGGCTTTCTGTAAAGGATGAAGGCGGAAGGCCTGCCCTGCCTGCGCCAGTGCCGCAGGCACAGGTGAGCAGAGGTGAAGGGATGAAGGATGAATTACACCCTCTCCAGCGAGCTTTCATCGCCGATGGAGCGGTGCAGTGCGGGTACTGCACGCCAGGATTTCTGATGTCGGCGGCAAAATTGCTGGAGGAAAAGCCGCATCCGACGCGAGGCGAGATCGCGCAAGCGATCACCGGCAACCTGTGCCGCTGCACGGGATACTATAAAATCGTGAAAGCCATCGAGGACGCGAGCGCTGGAGAGGCGTGACCTGCCCCTACAGAGGAGGATCAGCATGGGAAAATACGCAAAGTACACACGTCAAATCCCCCCTCGCTCACGCGAGGTTCATCCAATCTGGCGCGGCATCGGTTGTATCTTGATTTTGATCATCCCACTGTTATCCTTTGCAAGTGCTGCTCTGCTGGTGAATTACGGCCTCGGCCGGGGCTGGCCAATCCCGCCGGAATGGCTAGGATACATCAGATTCCCGGATTGGGTGTGGAAAATCCCGTTCCTAGCAAGCATTGCCGGACCGATTGCAGGCTACAACAACCTGAAAGCCGTTTTGGTGTTCTTCTTCGTCGTTCTGATATTGTTGATAGGTCTCTACTCGACCATCTACGCCTTTGTCTATCGGGTACTGGGGCCGCCGCGCTATACCGCTGTGGATGTCCCGCCATCGGGACGTAAAGCGAAAAGGTACAAAAGATAAAGTATATGAGAATAAAATCTTCCGTCGGCCAATCCATCCCTCGCATCGACGCGCGCGACAAGGTCACGGGCGCGGCACTCTACTCCGGTGACCTCTCGATGCCGGGCATGCTGCACATGAAAATCCTGTTCGCCGGGCGGCCGCACGCCCGCGTGGTGAGCATTGACACCTCCAAAGCCGAGGCAGTTCCCGGGGCGGTATTGGTTCTCACAGCCAAAGATGTGCCGGTCAACGAATACGGCCTACAGAGGCAAGACCAGCCTGTGCTGTGCGGCGACGTCGTCCGCTTCGTGGGCGACCAGGTGGCGGCAGTGGTGGCCGAGACGGAGAAGGCTGCCGAAGAAGCGCTCAAACTCATCGCGGTCGAATACGAGGACCTGCCGGTCGTCACGGACGCGGTGACAGCCATACAGCCCGGATCGTCGCTGGTGCATCCCGAATTGGGCGATTCCAATGTCTGCGTGCACGACCGCATCCGCAAAGGGGACCTCGAAGCGGGTTTCGCCAAAGCGGACGCGATCGTCGAGGGCGAATACTTCACTCCCATTCAGGAACACGCTTACCTGCAACCCGAGGCTGGGTTGGCTTACATTGACGAGGAGGGGCGCGTGACCGTAAAAGCGGCCGGCCAATGGACCCACACCGACCGCGCTCAAATCGCCCACGCGCTCGGCCTATCCGACGAGCGGGTGCGCGTCATCTACCCGGCCATCGGCGGCGCGTTCGGCACGCAGGGCGTGCTGGCGACCTACCTGGGCACCGCCAAGATTACATCGCGAGACGAAGCGACGGTCCGGATTGTCACGGCCGAACCCATGGCCGACCTGCTGGATCTCGTCTCGGCCGTCGTCATCGGTCCCGAGCGCGAGCTCGGCCGGCTGCCGGGTACGTACGTCGGCACCGGGCCGTACCGGATCGAGATGCAGAGTGACAGCCGCGTCGAGTTGCGCGCCCACGAGCGCTACTGGGGCCCGGCGCCGGCGCACCGCACACTCCGCTTCGT
>Ga0163210_1001432_pt1 | contig 10377 bp, 7 predicted proteins | sample Kivu_220m_FD_113536 | JGI IMG/M metagenome (GOLD analysis project Ga0163210, IMG submission 113536) | Freshwater microbial communities from Lake Kivu, Western Province, Rwanda to study Microbial Dark Matter (Phase II) - Kivu_220m | ecosystem: Environmental > Aquatic > Freshwater > Lake ... | reverse complement strand
GCCCAGCCATGCCGGGGCGCCCTCGTGCGACGCGCCGGCCAGCCCTTCGCGCCGGAGGCGGCGAATCGACGGATCGACCGCGGCACCGGCGGGCGCGGCCGCGGCCCGGCGCACACGCTCCGCGAAGCGCGCCCGTGATCCGCTCAGCCGCTCGGAGAATCCCGTCCCGCGCTTCCAGAGGCAGTCCTCGGCGCCCTCGAGCAGGCCCTCCAAGGCGCTGCGCGCCGCGTCGGCTGTGGTGGGACTGAGGAGCGCGACCCGGATGCCGGCGCGACTCAGCACGCGCAGCGCGGTCAGCCCGTCCCAGCCGGGCAGTGTGAGATCGACCAGCGCCAGGTCGGGCGGGTCGTACTCAGCCCGACGCAGGAGCGCCCGCGCCGAGGCGAAGCCCTCCAGGCTCCAGCCGCAGAACGCCTCCCGGGCCCACGCCTCGAGCTGCGCCCGGACCGACTCCGCATCCTCGGCGAGATAGATCCTCACGGGCCTGCCCGCCGAGCGCGCCGCTTGCCCCGGTCTCCGCATGCTCTGCCCTCTGCCCCCTCGGTCGGGCTACGGCCACACGCCAGCAGCCCGGATCGCTCCCGAGCATCCTGCGGCAATCGGCATGCCAGGGTGGCGGTCGTTCGTGACCTGCAGGGCCCATCCCGACATCCCACAGGAAAGGTGGGCTAACCGATTACGGCGCAAAGCACAATCGCTGTTCCGAGAGGCAAGGCTCGAAGTCTCGCGACGCCGCTTCGGCCGTGGGCGGCAGCAGGAAGCGCCCGGATCGGCTCAACGCAAGCTAGAAGCTGGCCGCGGGTGGTGAGTCCTTGGCCGGCGGCGAGAACCTCAGGGCGTGCCGATCTCCGAGGCCGGGACCTCGTCCCCCGCGTCCAGCCCGTAGCGCTCGATCTTGCTGCGCAGCGTCTGACGGGAGATGCCCAGCAACTGGGCCGCGCGGGTGCGATTGCCCCCGGTCTCGTTCAGCGCGTGCGCGATCGCCGCGCGCTCTACCTCCTCCATGGTCGGCACCCGCCCGGGAAGGAAGATCTCGTTCGGCTTCCTGCTGCGCTGCGCCCCCGGGTGCCGCAGGCGAATCGTGTCCGGCAGGTCATCCTCGTCGATCATCGCCCCGGAGCACATCAGGACCATCTGCTCGACCGTGTTCTTCAGCTCGCGCACGTTCCCCGGCCAGGCGTAGGCGATCAGGCGCTCCTCGGCCCGCGGGGTCACGCCACGCACCGCGTGACCCATCTCACGATTGAAGTGATCGAGGAAGACCCGCAGCAGCCCCCGGATGTCCTCCTGCCGCTCGCGCAGCGGCGGGACCTGCAGCGGCACGACCGAGAGCCGGTAGTAGAGGTCCTCGCGGAAGCGACCCGCCTTCACCTCGGTCAGGAGGTCCCGGTTCGTCGCGGCCAGGATGCGCACCTCGACCCGCACGTCGCGCGTGCCGCCGACGCGCCGGAAGCACTTCGACTCGAGCACGCGCAGGAGCTTCGACTGGAGGTGCCCGGGCATCTCGGCGATCTCATCGAGAAAGAGGGTCCCGCCGTGCGCCAGCTCGAAGAGCCCCTCCTTGGCGGCCTTGGCGTCCGTGAAGGCACCCCGCTCGTGGCCGAAGAGCTCGCTCTCGAGCAGCGTGTCCGGAATCGCGCCGCAGTTCAGATCGACGAACGGCCCGCCGACCAGTGGGCTCAGATAGTGGATCCGGCGCGCCACGAGCTCCTTGCCCGAGCCGGTCTCGCCGTGGATGAGGACGGTCGCGGTGCGGCTGCGCGCCACCTTGTCGAGGCTCGACAACAGCCGCTGCATGGCGGGGCTCTCGGCCAGGATCGGATCGGCGCCGAACTGCCGCCGCTGGCGCTCGCTCTGGCGGTGCACCGCCCGCGAGAGGGCCGCGGTGGAGAGGGCATGGGTGATGAGCAGCCGGAGCTGGTGCAGATCGAGCGGTTTCGCCAGGTACTGGAAGCAGCCGCGCCGCGTCGCCTCGACGGCCGATGAGAACTGCCCGTAGGCGGTCATCATGACGACGATCACGTCCGGATGCGCCTGCTTGATGCGAGAGAGCACCTCCAGCCCGTCTTCCCCCGTCGCGCCCAGGCGCTGATCCAGCAGCACCAGATCGATCTCGCGCTCGGCGAGGATGCGCATCGCCGCATCGCCCCCGATGGCGGTCGCGACCTGGGTCCGCTCGTCGGTCAGTCCCTCGGCGAGACTGACGCGAATCGACTCCTCGTCATCCACCACCAGGATCTGGGCGGTCGGCGTGACGGGTGTGCTCTCTGCGCTCACCTTGCCTCCGTTCCACGGGAAGGTCGACGTCGAAGGTCGTGCCCCGCCCCACCACGCTCTGCACCGCAATCGCGCCGCCGTGCTCCTGCAGGATCGACTGCGAGACCGAGAGCCCCAGCCCGGTCCCCTGCGACCGCGTGGTGAAGAAGGGATCGAAGATCCGCGGCAGGACTTCGGGCGGGATGCCCGCGCCGCTGTCCTGCACGCGAATGCGCACGAAGCGCGCCAGCGGGCCGTCGCTCGGCACGCCGACCCGGTCGGTGGCGCGCCGGCCGATGCCGCCGCGCCGGTAGATGCGGCGGCGGATGACCATCACCTCGAGGGCGAGCCGGCCCCCGTCGGGCATCGCCTGGCGCGCGTTGCGGATCAGATTCGTCAACACCTGCTGGATCTGCTCCGGGTCGACGAAGATCGGCGGGATCCGCCCGACGACGCGCAGCTCCGTCCGCACCCCGGCCTGCGCGCACGCCATCTGCTCGATCTCGAGCGCCGCGCGCGCCTGGTCCTCGATCTGCGTCTCCTGCATGCGCGGCCGGCCCGGGCGCGCGAAGCCGAGCAGGCTGCTCACGATGCGGTCCAGCCGCTGCGTCTCGCGCAGGATCAGATCCGCCATGCGCTGCCCGCTCTCGTTCTCGGTCAGTCGCATCTGGAGCACTTGCGCCGCGTTGGCGATGCCGGTCAGCGGATTGCGGATCTCGTGCGCCACGCCCGCCGCCAGCTCCCCGATAGCCGCCAGGCGGTCGCGGCGCTGCGCCTCCTGGTCGAGCGTGCGCTGATCGGTCAGGTCCTGGAAGAGGCAGATCAAGCCGGAGGGCCCGGGCGGCGAATCGATCGGGTACAGGCGCAGGGCGAGCGGCAGATCGCGCCCGCGATGGTCCGTGACATAGATCTCGATCCGCTCCAGCCGGCCCGCCAGGCCCTCGAGCAGGGGATGCGCCTCACCAACCGCGGGGCGCAGCACGCGCGTGCAGTCGACGCCGACCGCGGCGTCCGGCTCGAGCCCCAGAATGGCCGCCCCCTGCGGGCTCAGGTAGGTCACGCGACCCTGGGCATCCACCGCGAGCACGCCGCGCTCGATCGCCCCGACCATCGAGCGCGCGAAGCCGTGCCAGGCGCGCGCCTCGCGCTCCACGCGCGCGTGGCAGAGGAGCAGCCGGATCAGTCGGTCGGCCAGCGCCGCCGTCGCCGGCGCCGGCGCCGGCGCGCCGCTCAGCAGGAGCGCCCCCAGGGGACGCCCCTCGCGGCGGTAGAAGCGGGTGGCCAGCTCACAGCCGGCGGGCCAGGCGGCCGCATCCGCCAGCTCGCCCGGCGCATAGCTGCGCCCCTCGCTCACCCGCTGCCAGAGCGCCTGCGCCTCGAGCGCCTCGAGGACCCGCGGCCCCTCGGCCCCCTCTGGCAGGCTCCCGGCGAGCGGCCAGGCGGCGCCTTCGTGATCGAGGAGCACCAGGGTGCGCGCCGGCGAGCCGAAGGCGTCCCCGAGCGCGTTGAGCGCCTCGGCCGCCTCGCGCTGGCCGCGCTCCGCGGCCGGCGGGCTGGCGAGGTTCGGCAGGGTGCCGGCGAAGATGCCCGACATCGGCACTCCCTTCGTCCATGAGAGAGAGCGGATGAATGCTCTGGATCGCCGACGGAATGCTAGGACGCGGGCCGAAGGTGCTCAAGGAGATTCGCCGCGCGGGGCGGCACCGGGGGACCGGAGCTCAGGACGACCCCTCGCCACGCCGCGCGCGCTTTGCCGCCCGCAGCGCCCCTGCCACCTCGCGCAGCACCCGCGGCGATACGCCGCTGGCGCGGCGGTTCTCTTCCTGGATGCGCTCGTAGATCTCCTCGCGGTGGACCGCCACGTGGGGCGGCGCCTCGATCCCGAGCTTCACCTGCCCGCCCTTGATCTCGAGGATGATGATCTTGATCTTGTCGCCGATGCGGATGTTCTCACCCAACTTCCGTGTCAGGATGAGCATGAGCCCCAGCTCCCCTCGTCACCGCGGTTCAGACGTCTTCGGTCGCCTCGCCCACCACGATGGGCAGAGGGATGGGACGCCGCCGCAGTATCGGCTGTCGCACCGACAGCGCGGATCCGTAGACCACGACCTGTCGCGCCAGCCGGTTGCGTGGATTCAGGACGATCGGCCCCTTCAGGTTGGCCGCCGCCTCGCCGTCCGGCTGCAGGGTGACGATCGCGAAGACCGACACCTCGTCACCCTCCGCCAGATCCAGCATCGCTTCATCGATCTCTGACAGTGTTAGCGGATACGGGCCGGAGTGGAAGTAGTGGGGCTCCGCGACGGCGAACCCGGTCTCCGGATCGTCCACGCTCTGGAGCCATAGGAACGGCTTCAGCTCCGGCTGCTCGACAAGGACAAAACGATGCAAGTCCTCGAACCCCAAGGGGCCGTTGGCCATCTGGACGAGGCGCTCCTCGGGAACCTCGAGCACTCCCCAGTCCTTCGTCTGGACCTGCATGCCGTTCCCTTCGTCGCGGCCGACGGAGCCGCGCGCCACCCGCGGCCCCGGGGCCGCAGGCTTCCCCAACCCAAGGAAGGCATCGGCGGGCGGGATCGGCTTCCTGAGGGGAAGCTCCGGGACGAGGCCGGTCCTGAGGGCCACGCCGCCCTCCCGGCTGACGCCGCCGCGGGCCGCCGGCGCCAGGGTCGCTTGACCGCGTCTGGCGCGGGCCTTAGCGTTGCCAGTGCGGCAGCGAAGCGTGGGGGCAGCGCAGATGGACCGGCAGCCGTCATACGGTCACGGCCGGGTATGGCTGGGAGCGTTAGCGGTTCTCACGCTGATCGGCCAGGTGCTGGACACCGAACGTGCCCCCCGCATACCCGACCTCGGCATGACGCTCCGCGAGTCGCGGGTCATGACCGTCGCCGCCGGGGGCGCGGCCGAGATTGCCGGGATCCAGCGCGAGGACGTCATCCTGCGCGTGGGCGGCGTCGCGAGCCCGCGGGGCAGCGGCACGCTGGCACACCTGAAGAGCAGCGCGCCGGGGATGCCGCTTGCGATCGACCTCGAGCGCGGCGGCACACCCCTCACCGTGCGGCTCACCCCGCTCGCCCCTTCGAGGGCCGAGGTCGCCTGGCGCCTGGCGCTGGCGGTGGCGGGCATCACCACGGTCTTGATCGGTCTCATCGTCTGCGTGCGGCGGCCGGGGGCCCTGGGCCTGATCTTCGGCGCGATCTGTCTCGGCCTCGGCTTCCTCGTCTCCCCGCCCTTCGTTCCGGCGGTGGCCGGCCTGCTGACGTTGCGTGATCTGATCCTCGAAGCCTCGGCGCTCCTGATCCCCCCGCTCTTCGCGCATCTCTTCCTGCTCTTCCCGGTGCGTCATCCGGTGCTGCAGCGCCATCCGCGGCTCCCCTTCTGGCTCTATCTGCCGGGCTGGCTCTTCTTCGGCGCGGCCCTGATTGCGCGCTGGCGCATCGATCCCCTCCGGCAGCCGGAGCACTGGCTGCCGATCGCGGCGGCCGGCGGAGCGACGCTGCTCTGGGCGATCGGCATCGGCGCGGCGGTGGCCCTCTTCGTGCAGGCGTATCGCCGCGCCCGTAGCGAGACGGCGCGCCGCAAGCTGCGCGTGGTGCTCGCGGGCACCCTCCTCGGCACGCTCCCGCTGGCCGTGGTCCTCTTGCTGCACTTCATCTGGCCGCGCTACCACCCGCCGGGGGATCGGCTGGCGGCGGCCGCCATGGTCTTCATCCCCGTCAGCTTCGGGTATGCGATCGTCCGTCACGGCGCGTTCGATGCCAGTGGTCTCATCCGTCGCAGCCTCGCCGGAACGGTGCAGGGCGGGGTCCTGGTGCTCGCCTACTTCGTCATCCAGCTGCTGCTGCGCGCGCTCCTGCCCCGGCTCATCACCTCGCTCTGGATCCCCTTCGTGAGCCTGCTGGGCGTGGCGCTGCTGGTTCGGCCGGTGCGACGCGGAGTGCATCGGCTGCTGGGACCGGTCATCGGCGCGCCGTCGCGCGAGGAAGGCAGCCTGCTGCACGAGTACGGGCGGCGGCTGTCGAGCGAGTCGCAGCCGGAGCGGATGGTGCGCCTGATCACGGACTCCCTCTGCGAGGCGACCGGGGCGCAGCGCGCGGCCTACTTCGAGCCGGCGGACGCGGAAGTGATGGAAGCGCGCTACCTCCATGGCCTACCCGCGACCGCGCTCGGCCAGCACCGGTTCACGCCCGCACTCAGTCGCCAGCTGCGCCAGGTCGCCCACCCGCTCGACTGGGCCGACCTGGAGACCGAGCTGCCCTTCGGCTACCTGCCGGCGATCGATCAGGCGATTCTCGAGTCGCTGGAGGCGGAGCTGCTCGTGCCCTTGTGCGCCGGCGAGGAGCAGCGCGGGCTGGTGCTGCTCGGCGGCCCGGTGCTGGGCGAGCCGTTCGGCGCGGAAGAGCGGCGTCTGGCGGAGACGATCGCCGCGGAAGGGGGCCTCGCGCTCGAGAACGCGCGCCTGCAGGCCCGCGCGCGCGACGAGGTGACCTGGCGCGAGGAAGTCGACGTGGCGCGCGACCTGCAGGAACGACTGCAGCCGAAGCGCCTGCCGCAGGTCGAATCCCTCGAGATGAGCGGGATCTCGATCCCCTGTCGCGGCGTGGGGGGCGACTACTACGACTGCTTCCGCACGCCGTGGGGCGAGATCGTGCTCGCGATCGGCGACGCGTCCGGCAAGGGGATTCCCGGCGCCCTGCTGACCACCCATCTCCTCGGTCTCGTGCACGAGTACGGCGTGCGCAATGAATCCCCCGCCGAGATCGTCGCGCGGATCAACCGGAACCTCTGCGAGATCCAGAAGCCCGAGCGCTACATCACCTTCGGTCTGGCCCGCGTCGATCCGCTCACGGGGAAGCTCGGCTACTGCAACGCGGGGCATCCGAGCCTGCTGCTGATGCGGGGCAGCGAGGAGATCGAGGAGCTGAGCGTCGGCGGTCTGCCGCTCGGCATCCGCGCGAACGCCACCTACCAGGGGGGCGAGACGGTGATGCGGACCGGCGACGTGCTGCTGCTCTACACCGATGGCATCACCGAACGCCGGAACGGCCTGGAGGAGTACGGCCCGGAGCGCCTCCAAGCCCTGCTGCGCGGGCGCCGGCGGCTGAGCGCCCGGGCCTTGCAGAACGCTATCCTCGACGAGGTCCGGGCCTTCGCCCCCACCCCCTTGCATGACGATACGACACTGCTGCTGGTTCGCATGCTCTAGGTTTGGACCTACCCAAAGACCGCAACCCCGGGCCGGCCCACCGCCTGTCCGGGAGACTGGCGCATTCCCGCCTCGAGGCCCCGCCGCCGCTGATTTATGCCAAGTCACCCCTCAAGCGCGTTTCGCCCGGGACGATACCTAGGAGCGAGGTGGAGCGGGGACGGGCGGCGGGGAGTGTTGCGGAAGGCCCGGGAGCCTGACGGCACCCGAGAGCCGCTGAAAGGAGCGCAGGCCATGCTCGTAGCTCTGATCGCCGCAGCGTTCGTCTTCGACATCTTCTGGTGGCTGCGCCGCTAGGCGCTCGCCGACCGGAACCGAGACGCCACGGGCGCGTGCGACGCCTCCGCGCAACGGGGGCGCCGCCGCGTTATGAGGCGCCGCCGCCGCCGGGGGTTCCCGCCCCCCGACCGTGCGCGCGGGCTTGCCGGTACGCCTCGCGGGCCTTGGCGAAGTCCCCTTCCTTGTCGTAGCAGACCCCCAGGTGATACCAGGCCTCGGCATGATCCGGCTTCCTCGCCACCACCGCCCGCAGCGCCTCGATCGCCTCGTCGGGACGCTCCGCCTTGCTGCAGCAGAGCCCGAGCGTCAGCATGACCTCCAGGCGGTCGGGGTCCCCTTCGACGACCTTGCGGAAGTATCCGGCGGCCGCTTCCCACAACCCGCGCTGCTGCGCGATGGCGCCCATGCGCTGGTAGGCGTCCAGATTGTGCGGATCGTTCGCCACCGCCTGACGCAGGTAGCGCAGTGCCCGATCCGGCTCCCGGTCGGCCAGCACCACGCCCGCGTTGTACGCCGCCTCGCTCGAGTCGGGCGCCAGCGTCAGCGCGCGCTCGAAGTGCTCGAGCGCGGCGTCGAGCTGTCCCCCTTCGGCGAGCAGCACGCCCAGGTTCAGATGGGCTTCGGCGCACTGCGGATCGATCGCCAGCGCCCGTTGCAGCGCCTCCATCGCCTCCCGCCCGCGCCCCTCGGCCTCGAGCACGAGACCGATATTCACCTGCGCCTGCACCAGGCGCGGCCTGAGCCGCAACGCCTGACGGAAAGCGTCGATCGCTTCGGTCCCGCGGTGGAGATGCATCAGGGCGATGCCGCGGCGGTAGTGGGCCTCGGCCATGTGGGGCGCGATCCCCTCGGCCAGGAGATGCTCGCGCAGCGCGCCCTCCCAGTCCCCCATCTGCTCCAGCACCTGCCCCCGCAGCAGCCAGAACTCGGCCCGATCGCGGTACAGGGAAGCGGAGCGGTTCAGGATCCCGACCGCCTCTTCCATCTTCCCCGCCTCGCGCCAGCACTCGATGCAGCCGCGACACAGCTCCCAGTCCGGCTGGCCGTTGCCCAACCGGCTGGCGAGGAGCTTCGCGGCGTCCGTCAGGCGACCCGCCTGCCGGTAGGCCGCCGCGAGATCGAGGAGGGTCTCCCGGTCGTCCGGGCCTTCGCGGAGGCGCCGCTCGAGCTGCGCAATAGATTCCGCCAGTTGCGGGTCCGGCATCCCCGCCTGCCTTTCCGTGAAATGGCTCGAGTAACAACGGAACTACGAGCGAGAAAGTAGAAACCGTGCGGCTCCGGCGTCAAGGCCGTTTCAGCACCTTCTCAAGCTCCTCCTCGAAGATGCGGAGGGACTCGGGACCCGGGTAGGAAGCGGTCCAGAGCCGGCGGAGGCGCTCCAGCTCCTCGCGGTGCTCGTCACGCAGCCCCACACCGCTGAGCGGCGGGGCTTCCGTGCGGCGCACCTCCTCCAGCCAGAGATCGAGCACGCGACGGGCCTCGGCGCGCGAGGGGGGGGCGGCCCCATCAGCGCAGGGCCCGGCGGCGGCGGCCGGCTGCTCCTCGGGAACCTCCTCCGCGAGCAGGTCCGTCTCCCGCGCGGCCGCCTCCGCCGGCGGCAGGACCAGCGGCAGCAGGTTGCCGCACTCGGGGCAGCGCAGGCGGGCGCCGTAGGGCGGCACCCGCTCGGTCTCGCAGGTCGAGGGGCTCCCGCACTGCAGGCAGCGCTGCACGATGACCGGCATCGTCCCTCCCGCCTAGCCGACCCCGTAGAGATGGAGGCGTTCGCCGAAGCGCGTCTCCAGCCTGCGCCAGTACGGCGTGCCCTGCAAGGCCTCGACCGGCGCCGCGAGCAGCCGCCGGGCCTCCTGGCGGGCCGTTTCGAGCAGGCGCGGCTGCGCGATCGGGTCGGCAACCTTCAGCGGAGGCAGTCCACTCTGGCGGATCCCGAAGAACTCCCCCGGCCCCCTCAGGCGCAGGTCCTCCTCCGCGATGCGGAAGCCGTCGGTCACGCGCAACAGCACCTCGATGCGGCGGAGCGCCTCGTCGCCGATGTTCGGTCGGCGCACCAGGAAAAGGTGCGCCGGCTGCCGCCCGCGCCCGATGCGCCCGCGCAGCTGGTGGAGCTGGCTCAGGCCGTAGCGCTCCGGATGCTCGATCACCATCAGGCTCGCGTTCGGCACGTCGACGCCAACTTCGATCACCGTCGTCGCGACCAGGTAGGCTATCTCGCCCGCCAGGAACGCGCGCATCACGCCGTCCTTATCCTCCGCCTTCATCCGCCCGTGGAGCAGCGCGCCCCGCCGGCCCTGCAGCGCCGGCTCCCGCGCGAGGCGCTCGGCCAGCTCGACCGCGGCCGCGAGGTCCGTTTCCTCCGAGGTCTCGATCATCGGGCAGACGAAGTACGCCTGCGCGCCCCCCACCAGCGTGCGGCCGACGTAGGCGAGCAGATCGGCATAGCGCGCCTCCGGCACCAGGTGCGTGCGGGGTGGCTGGCGACCGGGGGGCATCTCGTCCAGCACGGTCACGTCCAGATCCCCGAAAAGCGTCAGCGCGAGCGTGCGCGGGATCGGTGTCGCGGTCATGATGAGCCCGTGGGGGCTCGCCCCCTTGCCGAGCAGTCGCGCGCGCTGCATGACCCCGAAGCGATGCTGCTC
>Ga0163210_1001431_pt1 | contig 10379 bp, 7 predicted proteins | sample Kivu_220m_FD_113536 | JGI IMG/M metagenome (GOLD analysis project Ga0163210, IMG submission 113536) | Freshwater microbial communities from Lake Kivu, Western Province, Rwanda to study Microbial Dark Matter (Phase II) - Kivu_220m | ecosystem: Environmental > Aquatic > Freshwater > Lake ... | reverse complement strand
GGGCTGGCTCCTACAACACCGTGGATGCCTCGCTGTGGTTCGTGCAGGCCGCCGCCAGCTACTTCCGCCGCAGCTGCGACCTTGAGCTGTTGAGGCAGATCTGGCCGTCTCTTGTCAGCATAGTGATGAGATACTCTAGTGCGGGTCAGGACTTTGGGATGAGCCCAGACGGCCTCATCTCCTGCGGCTCGGCCCTGACCTGGATGGACGCCCGGGTGGGCGGCCAGCCTGTGACCCCCCGAGCTGGAAAGTGCTGCGAGATCAATGCCCTGTGGTATAGCGGTTTAGAGAAGATGAGGCAGATGGCAGCTGCATTGGACGAGCCCTGGGAGGAGGGGGGGCTGGCGGAGCTCGTAAAGGAGAGCTTTCAGCGGTTCTGGAACCCAGAGAAAGGGTGTCTCTTCGACGTCCTGGAACCCGAGGACGCCTCAGTGAGGCCGAACCAGGTCCTGGCGGCGGGTGTCCCAGGTCTGCTGCCGGAGATAAAGAGGAGAAGCATCCTGGATGTGGTGACAAGAGAGCTTCTCACGCCTTACGGGCTGAGGACGCTCTCTCCCCGCGACCCCCGGTACATCGGCCGCTACGAAGGCGGACCAGCCCAGAGGGATGCTGCCTACCATCAGGGAACAGTCTGGCCGTGGCTGATCGGTCCCTATGTGGACGCCCTCCTTTCGGTCGATGAAGGATCAAGAGAGAGCAGAGAGAGGGCCATGGAGGTCCTGGCTCCATTGCTAAATCTGGATATGGGCGGCATAGGCACTCTGCCCGAAATCTTCGATGGCGATCTGCCCCACAGGCCTGCAGGGTGCATATCGCAGGCATGGTCGGTGGCGGAGGTGCTGAGGGCCTTGGAGTTGATAGGAGATCTGAGATGAGAGGATCGATTAGGGATACTACGACTATTACTTTGCTTCTTCCTGTGTCGCCACGATGCATTTGAGCTCCCGCTCAAGGCCGCGGGCGGCCCCTCCCTGACCCCGTGGCGACGGGGAACACCATTGGCGGAAACACATCGAAACTGCTATTGACCACTCAAGGTCCACGCTAATTTGTTTTCGGCCTCTCTCTGGGTTTGGCATGGTCGATGCATCCCCCCAACTGGCATCTTGCCGGCATTCCGGCTGCTTCTCTGTTCAGCCCTCAATTTTCTTCCGAAGCTCTTCTGCCTCCCGGACTGCCTCGGCCCTACCCAATACTTTGGCCAGGGCCTCGACCCCCTCCAGGTAGCGAACCGCCTGGTCCAGATAGTTTATCAGGTCTCCCTGGTAGGCGAACATCCCGTACCTCTCGGCAAAATGGTCTATGATCTCACCGGGGCTCTTCCCTTCCGCCCTCAGCTCCAGGATGCGGATGCTGACCTCTTTTTCCGGGCAGCCGCAGTAGGGGGCCTCGCGGCAGGTGCAGCGCAGAAAGTCGCGGGCGAAGTCCAGGCACTGCCGCTGGACCTTGCTCTCGAGAGAGGTCAGCTCCGGGCTGCTGAGCAGGTCGAAGAAGGAACCGTGCAGAGCCCTCTCGGAGATGGCCATCCTCAGCTGCATTGATGCCCTCTCCGCAAACTTGAGGTAGAGATCCCGGAAGCTCTCCATGGCCACAGCGATCTCCAGAGGATGCCTGCCCTTCTCAAGCATCTTGGCGATGAGCCCGGCCTGCCCCGGCGAGAGAAAGTGAGCCGAAGCAGCCCTTCCCAGCCGGGTGGGCTCTGTTCCCTTGATCAGCCCCGCCTCCGTCAGCTTTTTGAGCAGAGGCTCGAGGCCGTCGTCCAGCCCCAAGGTGATCTCATGCAGCCTATCCAGCTCCTGGCGGGAGCGTGCGGCTGCGGCATTGGCCAGCACCTCCTCCAGCTGCTGCTCTGAATCGTAGCTGGGAGACACGTCCTCCATCTCTCCGTGCAGAAGGTGGAGTGCAACCTCGTCCTCCCTCTCACCTCCCGATGAGTAGCACCTCCCCGGCTCGGGCAGGAGGTACACGAGGCCGCGATCGTGATAGCCGGGCCTCCCTGCCCGGCCCAGCATCTGGTTGAACTCATGAACTGTAAGCCACTCGATCCCCATGGCCAGCGACTCGAAGATCACATGCGACGCCGGAAAGTCCACCCCAGCGGCGAGCGCCGCCGTGGTGACCACAGTTGAGATCTCTCCCCGGGCGAAGAGCTCCTCGATCCTCTTGCGCTCGTGATACTGCAGGCCGGCATGGTAAGCAGCCGCTCCAGGTATGGCCTCCGCCAGGCTGTAGCAGCTCCTGCGGGAGTTGGTAAAGACTATGGTCTGCCCTCGGTAGCCTGTGGATGAGATCGTTGCCTGAGCCTCTCTGCACAGCTGGCGGATCAGATGCCGCTTCTCAGCACCGGCCGAGAATATCAGGTGTCTCTCGATGGGGACAGGCCTGACCTCGTAATCGACTAGCGTTGCCCCCAGCTGCCTTGCTAGCGCCGCGGGGTTTCCGACTGTGGCAGAGAGAAAGATGAACTGGGCCGCGGGTGCGATATGCTTGCAGCGGGCGATCAGGCCCGCCAGCCGGTGCCCCCTCTCGGCATCCTCCAGCATGTGCACCTCGTCGATGACCACAGTGCCCACCTGGCCCAGGCCTTTGCCGCTTCTTATGAGCTGGTCGATGCCCTCGTAGGTCCCGGCGATGATATCGGCATTGATGTTCTGGGGCATTTTGCGCTCGCGACCCAGCTTTATCCTGCTCGCGCCCACCCGCAGGGATACCGAGAGGCCCAGCTGGCCGTAGGCGGAGAGCTGGGCGAACTTCTGGTTGGCGAGCGCCACGAGGGGGACGAGGAAGAGCAGCTTGCCGTTGCCCTCCAGGATGTTCTTGACCCCAGCCAGCTCCCCGATCAGGCTCTTGCCGGTGGCCGTAGCCGAGACCACCAGCTGACTTCGGCCCTGCAGGAGCCCTGCCTGGACAGCGCGCGACTGCACCGGCAAGAGCCGAGAGAGCCTCCTTCGCAGAAGCTCCTTCTGGGCGGATGGCAGCTCCAGGGCGTGGACCTCCAGCCCCGCCTCCTCCCGGGCGGCAGGGATGATGTCGAACCTGGTCAGCTCCGGCCTGACCTCCTCTAACGAGAGAAGGCCGATGACCTCATCCAGGCTGCGCCGCTTCTTAAGAAGGCGCGCCAGATGGGCCTTGGCAGGCCGGCTCAGCCCCCGGAAGTCGGCCTCGCGCAGAAGCTCTCTCGCGGCGCAGCTCTCGCAGATCCTGGCCCCCTTGTAGCTTATGGCCCCAGATCCCACGTAGGTGACCCGATGCTCTCCTAGGCAGTGGCCGCAGACGGAGACTCTCTTGTAGGAGAGCTGGAAGGCCTCCAGGAGGAGGGTGAACTTATCCTCCATCGTGGCATCGCCCGGCGCCAGGTAGATGGCCCCTGCCCTTCGCAGCATCCTGACCGCGTCTTCGGGGGGGAGGTACTTCTCAGCCTCGCGCTTAACTAAAAACTTGAAAACGCGCGGGCCCTGGGGCATATCCTTGAGCCGCAGGTATGCCTCAAAGAGAGTCTTGCCCTCGTGAACGGGCAACAGCATAATCCTGGACCGGTCGGCCCTGGCCAGAACAGAAAAGGTCATCCTCGTGTGAGGTCTACGAGCTCGTACTTTAGCCCCTCCGACTCCAGGCGGCTGAGAAGGCTTGGAATCTGCTCGTCCACGCTGACTACAATAGAGCTGACCCCGTGGAAGGCAGACTCCACTGCCGACTCCTTGGCTCCGAAGATCACATCCGGCTCCCGGCCTACCTTCCGCAGAGCCACCAGCGCCTCGATGCCCAGGCAGCCCAGCATCTTCTTGTTATGCATAAGAGATGCCAGGGCCTGAAGGTTTACCCTTCTGGATCCGCCCAGCTGGACACGGGGCACCTTGCAGACTGTGACCTTACCCTCCTCCAGGCTTATCATCCCCTTGAGGTCTGAGATTCCAACGTCCTCGCCGGCTTTGGCGCTAGAGATAGCTATCCCGGTGGCATTGATCCCTTCCTTCCGGTTGGCATAGAGAAGGCCCTCCCTCATCTCGAGGGCTACTCTCTCTCCTTCGATCAGATCAACGTCGGCCAAGGCTGACCAAACTGAGACGTGGCTGATGATCTCTTCCATAACCACCCGAGCATAGCGCTTAAGCTCGGCAGCATTCTCGAGCAACCACTCCACGCCCTCCTTGGTTATGCTGTACCTCATCCTGCCATCAGTGTTCACCAGGCCATCTGCCACCAGCTCTTTAATGTACTCCGATACTGCCTGGGGAGTGATGCCCATTCGATCGGCCACCTCTTTTTGCCTCAGATTGGGCTGATGGGCGGCGATCTCCACCAGAATTTGGAAGCGAGAGCTTTCCCGCTTGCTCGAGAGGATGTTGGTCATCAATGCTCCTCTTCGTAGAGCTCAATCCGCTGTCCTCGCACAGTCAGCTTCTCCGATCTCTTGGCCACGCCTCGCAGAAAGACCTGGCTAAAATTCAGCTCCCTTGCCAGATTGGAGAGAGAGGTGTTGCCGCCCCTGACCTGCTTGAGGAGGTTCTCCGAGACGGCGCGCAGCTCCTCCTCAGACATGAAGGTCAGATTTATTAGCTCGCTTAGGTCCTCCACAGAGGTTCCAAAGTTGGCCTGTACTCGGGAGTAGGTGGAGTGATACTCCTTCTCAGGGCTCTCCCCGGGCTCCGGAGCCCTCCATTTGGTCTCCACCAGGCCGCTCTTGCGCAAGAGGGATACGCTGCGGCGCACGCTGCTCCCATCTCCTATCATCTCTGCCAGCTCCCGCTCTGTATGCCAGTTCTTGCAAAGGGCATCGAATACCTTCTTGTGAACCTCTGATCCAAAGGCCTGGAGGAGAGGAACCAGATCAGAGGGATCGTTGATGATCCGAGTTCTCTTCCCGTTCACGGACAACCTCGCATCTGTATCTTGTCCATCAAATCCAAATAAACCTTTTTTTCTTGAGTTGGGCGCACTGCGGCGGATCAGGTCGCATTTTTAGCATATATGCCACAGTTTTCGACATTCGAGCCCAGATGTGGGATCTATGCTGCCCTCTAGATCAGCCTGACCGTCTCCAGGTTCATGGGGGCCATGGTCGGTATCCTGTATCTCTTATAGATGGAGCTGGCCAGGTCCAGGCAGTTGCCCTCCTCGCCGTGGTTGGTCAGAACCCTTCCCGGCTTGGGGTAGATCCTTCGCAGATACTCCATGAGCTGCTGGCGGTCGGAGTGGCCGGAGAAACCATCTACAGTGACCACATCCAGGTTGATCTTGACCGTCTGGGTCTTTCCCTCCACAGATAGGGGCAGCTCCTTCCAGCCCTTCTGGATGCGCCTGCCCAGCGTCCCCTCTGCCTGGTAGCCCACGATGACCAGAGTGTTCCTCTCGTCCGGTCCCAGACGCTTGAGGTACTCCATGATCGGCCCTCCGTTGAGCATGCCGCTGGTGGCCAGGACTATGCAGGGGGGTCCGTCTATGATATCTGTCCTCTGGGCAGGTGTCTCTACCTGGACGAAGCATTCTGATAGGAAGGGGTTGATGCCCTTGTGGAAGATGAGGTCACGGAGATCGTTGTTGAGATACTCTGGATATGTGGTATGGATGGCGGTGGCCTCGTAGATCATGCCGTCCAGATAGACGGGCACTGTGTCCAGAACCTTCTTGCGTATGGCCTCCTCCAGCACCACCATGACCTCCTGGCTCCTTCCCACGGCAAAGGCCGGGATGATCACCTTGCCGCCCCGCTTGATGGTATCTTTGACCACCTTCAAGATATGAGCCTCGGCCTCCTTCCGAGACGGCTGAAGGCTGTTCTGGCCGCCATAGGTGGCCTCGATAACGAGGGTCTCCAGGCGCGGGAAGTTGCACACCGCCGGGTCGAAGAGCCTGGTGCGTTCGAATTTGAAGTCCCCGCTGAAGGCCACGTTGTACAGCCCTTCTCCAATGTGGAAATGGGCTATGGAGGAGCCCAGAATGTGCCCGGCGTTGTGCATTGTGAGCTTGGTATCCGGGGCGATATCTGTGACATCTCCGTAGTTCAGGGTGATGGTATGCTTGAGGGCGGCTCGGATCATTCCTGAGTCGTATGGGATTCTTTTGCCCTCTCTTCCTGCCACCTCGAGGTAATCCAGCTGCAGCAAGACGAAGAGGTCTCTGGTGGGAGGTGTGCAGTAGATGGGGCCCTCGTAGCCATACTTGTAGAGCATTGGCACCAGCCCGGCGTGGTCGAGGTGGGCGTGGGTCAGGACTACAGCGTCTATCTGGTTCAGGGGATAGACCTCGGGGACATATAGGTACGGGGTCGCAGAGTCGTCCGAGCCCACATTGATGCCGCAGTCCACGATTATCCGGGACTCGGGAGTGGACAGGAGCATGCAGCTGCGGCCAACCTCTCGGCAACCTCCTAGAGTAGAGATCCTTACCCACTGGTCCTTAGAGGCCAGATCTCGATGGATCTTTCTGCCCACTGACCGGAGAATGACCTTCCTCTCCGACTGCACGCTGCGGAGGTAGTCTTTGATGTTGGCGATGGTGGATGACCTCACCGGCGGCGTCCTGACCACCTTGGGTGTCCAGCCGATTAGCTTGGTGATCTCCCGCAGGGTGGAGCCATGCCTGCCTATGACCAGTCCGGGCTTCTCTGCCTCGATCACCACCTCGCCCGTCTCTCCGTCAAAATAGTAGTTGGTGAGGACGGCCTCTTTGGGGACGACCTCCTGGATCTTGGTTATGGCGGTCTCCGGCTCGGCCAGCACCTTCAGATCCGGCCTGACCACGACCCGCTTGCGAAGATCCTTGGCCAGGGAGCGTATGATATCACCGTCGTCAGCTAACCGCCTGGGATCATCGGTGTAGATCACCAGCTCCGGGCCCTCAAAATCCAGCCCGGTCACATTTATATCCGGGGGCAGCTTGCTCTGCACTTTGCGCCTAAGCTCGAAAAGTAACTCTTCTACCGACAAAAGGAACACATCCAAAAAAAGTTTAGAGGAGTTTCATTATCTCCTGCAGCTCTTGATCGCCAACCTCCTCATATTGCTTCGTAATCCTGACCAGCTCTATCTTGTCGCCCGAGGCTGAATCTCTCTTCATGGCATTGTGGATGGCCCTGGCGGCCAGAACCTGCCCCTCCTGCACGCTCAGGCCAGGCTTGTACATGGCCTCCAGCACACCATAGGCGACCGGTGAGCCTGACCCCGTAGAGACGATCTTCCTCTCCTCAATCTGCCCTCCTAGGGCGTCCAGGGAGTAGATCCTGGGGCCGTATCTATCCACACCACCCAGCACGAGCTGCACCATGAAGGGGAAATAGCGTCGGGAGGCTAGGACGTTGGAGAGCAGCGATGTAATGGCCTTGACGGTCATGGGCTCGCCTCGCTGCATTCTATAGAGCCTTGCCTCAACCTGGATCATCCTTACGAGCGTCTGGGCATCGCCCACAACTCCTGCAGTGGTGAGCCCAACCAGCTGATCCACCTGATAGATCTTCTTGGCTGTGCTGCTAGCTATAAAGTTGCCCATGGTGGCACGGCTCTCCGATGCAAGGACTATCCCCCCATCGCAGAGAACACCAACCGTAGTTGTACCTTTGAACACCTCTGCCATCTAATTACCTCAATTAAAATCAGAAAACTGATAAAGTCCCTTTCCCTCTACAATATTTATACCTTCCGCCGAGATGATGGGTCAGAATACAAATGAGCAGTAAGATTTCTTTGAAGTTCTGGGAGGATGCCTCCTGCTCGCAGATATCATCTCCTGGATAAATCGATACTACATCGATCCCATCGTCTACGATACCGGGTACAACCCAGTGGACACTGCCAGCTGGGCGATCATATTGGGCCTCGCCCTGCTGGGCCTGATCAGGCTATTTCAGCAGCTTGGAGTTCAGATTGATGATCGGCTGATTCAGTCCACCATCCCCTACATCTTTGCTGGCGCAAGTCTCAGGGTGATAGAGGACGCGGAGCTGGTCCCGTCACCCTTTAAGTATCTGCTCATAACCCCCATGATCTACCTGCTGGTCTTCGCCGTTGCCATCTCACTTCTCTTGCTCTGTAGATGGCTAAAGGGAAGAGAGTTCTACCGGATCTACACTGCCATCGGCGGATTGTGGACCCTCGTTAACCTTGCCGTTCTTGCCCCTATGGGCTGCAAGAACCTCTGGGTGATCTTTGCCGTCTTCCTCCTGGGAACAGCTCTGGCAGGATCGATCTACCTATTGAGATTCATCATTCCCTGGATGGGATTTCTTGACGGCAGATACAATCTGGCTGTTTTATATGTCCATATGCTTGATGCCAGCTCCACCTACCTGGGGGTGGACTGGTTCGGGTACCGGGAGGAGCACGTCGTTCCCACATTTCTCATAGACCTCACGGGGACGGCGGCGGTTATGTTTCCCCTCAAGCTCCTGATCCTCCTTCCGGCGCTCGCTGCTATCGATAATTGCGCAGAAAACGCAAACCTTCGAAATCTCCTAAAGCTGACTCTGATCGTTCTTGGGCTCGCTCCTGCAGTTCGCAATACCCTGCGACTGGCCCTGGGAGTGTGAAGGGATCAGGAAGGGCTGGCCAGCTGGACCTCGACCTTCTCGCCCTGCTTTATCCTCTTCTGGATGCCCTTGGCCACCTCTGAGGACTTGGCGATTCTGATATCCCCCCGGCGGCCAACGGTGGCGGTGAAGGTCAGGTCCCCACCAACGAAGACCTCCACCGCCTGCCCGGCATATCCCTCAACCCAGATGATGAGATGCCGTGCCGTCTCCTCCACCCTATTGGCCGTCGCCGTCTCTCTGACTCTCACGTCGATGTGCATTCCGAGCGTCTTCTCGATCTGCTCGATCCTTCTCCCTTCCTTGCCGATGACCTTAGCAGCCTCCTTCTGGGGGACGCGGATCACGGCGCTGCTGTCTGAGACCACCTCCACCTCGAATGGGCCTCGAACATGATGGGAGATCTCCTTCTCGATCTCCCGGGAGGCCAGCTTCCAGGAGGCCTTCTTTGCCGGCCGAGTCACAGGCATTACAACTATCTCGTCGCCGTAGGTGTACATCTCGTACTCCACTACGCCGGACTGGAAGTCCTTCACCTCCACCACCGGTCGGGCCAGGTCCGCTTCAACCATTCCCGCAGGAACCTTGACCACGAACTCCACATCCAGTACCCGCGTAAGCTCTCCTTTCTCAATGAAGACCACAGTGTCCACCACCTGGGGGACCATTCCCAGGTCCACTCTGCCCAGAAGGCGCTGCAGAGCATCGATGGGCTTGTTGGCGTGGACGACGCCTATCATTCCTACGCCGGCCAGCCTCATGTCGGCAAAGACCTCAAAGTCCCGGGTCTTTCGCACCTCATCGTAGATGGTATAGTCGGGCCGGACAAGAAGCAGAATATCAGCCGAATCTGCCATGCTGCCCTCCAGAGGTCCATACTGGGTTATCTCCGGGGGGACCTGGAGGTCGCGGGGCGACTCGAGCGTCTTCACCACGAAGTTGCAGCTCAGAAGGTACTCGGCCACGCCGGCGGCAAAGGTGGACTTGCCCGATCCCGGCGGGCCGGCAATCAGAATGCCCCTTTGTCCCTCCTTCAGGCGTTCCTTAAGCTCGGAGCTGTGCCGGTAGGAGTCCAGGTCGACCTTGGCAATCGGCCTCACCGCGGTTATCTCATGGCCGTCGGAGAAGGGCGGCCTGGCGATGGCTATTCTCACCGGCCCCAGCTGGATTATGGAGGCCCCCATCTTCTCCATCTCTACAAAGCCTTCAGGATCGGCCTTGGCCCTTTCGAAGATCTCCCTGGCCATATCGCGCAGCTCCCTGTCGCTGAGGGGCCGCTCGCCCAGCCTGACCAGGCTGAACTCGCCCACCTTGCCCCGCTTGGCCATGGGCACTGCCCCCTCCTTGAGGTGAACGGAGAGGGTGTCCTCAGTGAGGTACCTCTCGAGGGATAGGGGCTTTATGGCATCTCTCTGCGGCCGGACGTACTCCACATCCAGCCCCATGGCCTGTGCCACCTTGAACTGAACATTATCGCTGGTCAGAAAAGAAGCTCCTATCTCCAGGGCCACATCTCTGATCATGGCATCGATCTCGCCCCCACCTGCCAGCTTTATCTGATCCAGGTTGGGCCTCACCCCTACGTACTCGAGCTCTATCTTTCCCACCTTGGCCAGCTCCGAAAGCCTGCGAAGCTCTTCCAGTCCCTTTATTCCCGTGTCTCTTCCGTGGTTGGCCTGCGCCTCCAGCTCTGCCACCACCGCCTCCGGCACGACTATCCTCCTGCCCAGAAGCTCTCCCGACCTGACCTTGGCCGAGATCCTGCCGTCAATGATCACGCTGGTATCTGGCACCAGTTGTTGCGCCATCTCTGTAAACATCCTTTATATCATCTTGAATCTTGAGGGATAAATGAGGC
>Ga0163210_1001430_pt1 | contig 10387 bp, 9 predicted proteins | sample Kivu_220m_FD_113536 | JGI IMG/M metagenome (GOLD analysis project Ga0163210, IMG submission 113536) | Freshwater microbial communities from Lake Kivu, Western Province, Rwanda to study Microbial Dark Matter (Phase II) - Kivu_220m | ecosystem: Environmental > Aquatic > Freshwater > Lake ... | reverse complement strand
TCGTGAAGGAATTGCCCTACGGCTTGGAAGACTGGGACGTGAAGGCGTCGCAGACACTGAGAAAGGGCTGGGGCATGTGCTCCGGCAAGACCAACCTGCTGGTGGCATTGCTGAGGTGCCTCGGCATACCGGCGCGGTACCGCATATACCAGTTCAAAGCGGATATGGCGCTATGGCAACGGTTTGGCAATGAAAGCGGAAAAGCAGCGCGCATAAACGAGCTGGGTGAAATACGTGACCATGTGGACTGCGAGGTGTGGCTGGGAAAGTGGATAGACTGCGATCCGGGACGCGATAGCGATATGGAGAGGGGGATGTTGAAGCTGGGCGGGAAGCTGGAAAGGCATAAAGTAACGGACGAAAAGGGAAGAGTGAACTATTTACGGCTTGCCGTATTCGATGACTGGGCCAAATCGAGGCATGCACGCAGAAAATTCCGCGCTGACAGGGTGGACGTCTTTTCCGAAATCAACAAGGGGATTGAAAAGCTGCGGGAGATAGGCAGGGGATGAAATACCTTTTTATCCTGTGTCTTTGTCTCATAACATCACCTGTTTTCCTTTGCTCGTGTAATCCGCCTCTTCCGTCTACCCCTGAGGAAATTAAGACCGCAGAAAACATCACTCCTGTTGCCCGGCCTGCAGTTAAGGAATCCGTAACTGAACCCCCTATGCCACCGGGCACAGCAGACGCTGATTTCACGGTTGAAACATACAATCCGGCTAAGTCCTTTAATGGTTACACCGTCTTTGCAGCAAATTACGACCCCGGCAGGCCGAGGATAATCGAGGTAAACATGCAAGGGGAGGTCACATGGCAGTACGTACTGCCGGACGAGTTGAAGCTGTATACCAACCCGGGCTTCGATGTGGAGCCACTGCTGGGAGGCAACGTGCTTTTCATGCTGCCGAGGAAGGGCGTGTACGAGATAAACCGCGATGGGAAAACCGTATGGTCGTACATCAGCCGTATGGTTTCACACGACGTCGACCGCCTGCCCAACGGCAATACGCTAATAGCCTGGTACGATGCCAATGACATTGACGCGATACAGGCAAGGGAGATCAACCCTGCGGGGGAGGTGGTATGGTCATGGAGGGCAAAGAGCCAGCTGTATAAAGATCCCTATATTAATATCCGCGACGATGGCTGGACGCACGCAAACGCGGTGGAGAGATTGCCCAACGGGAACACGCTGATAAGCCTGCGCAACTTCAGCTTCGTGGCCGAGGTCGATTCAGCCGGTAGCCTGGTGAAGAAGATCGGCGAGGGGATATTCTACTACCAGCACGACCCACATATGCTCCCCAGCGGCAATTTGCTGGCAGCCTCGCACCGACCCCCCAAGGAGAAGGCGGCTTCCTACACTTCTTTTCCTGTAATGGAGATCGATCCAAACAGCGGACAGATATTATGGACCTACAGGGGCGGTTTGTTTGAAGAGCAGTTGCCCCGTGGCGCCGACCGCCTGCCCAACGGGAACACGCTTATAACGGGCACTACGAAGATAATAGAGGTCACACCCGCGGGTGAGATTGTATGGCAGCTAAAGTTAAAGCATGACATACCGTGGCAGGACTGGCCGGGAAGGAGATTCTATACGGCAGAGCGGTATCGTTATCCAGGTCGGTAACGCATGCCTGTCATCTAACATTAACCGTGACGGTCTGGTATTGTGCGCCGTCCGGGCTGGTGACGAGCAGTGTGTAAATAGTAGTGGCGTCGGGCGATACCTGCCTTACCCCATCCGCGGACACGGTACCTATATCACGATCCATGGTCGCCGACGAGGCATTTAGCGTATGCCAGGTCAGTATTGAGCTATCACCCTTCTTAATAACATAGGGGTTGGCTGTGAACGATGTGATGACCGGGGTATCCCGCGATGCAGGTACGGATGATACGGTTAGAGTTGTTGTAGCCAGTATGGAACCCTGGGAGTTGGTTGCAGTAAGCTTATAGTTCGTAGTGAAATTGGGATTCACGCTCTTTGAACCACTTACCTGGACGGGACCGATACCCGGTTCGATGCTTACCTCGGAAGCATTCTGCACTTCCCACTTCAGGGCACATGCCCAACCCGGGATAATGTTGGCCGGCTGCGCTGCGAAGACCGTTACCACGGGGAGGTTAAATGCCGAAGTTTGAACTACCGGCAGGGAAGTGCTGCCCGCAACCACCACCTGCGTGCTCGCCGTGACGCTGCCGTAACTGTTAGATGCTGTTAGGGTGAATGTAACAGTCGAAGAAGGGCTGACCGTCCTTGAACCCTTAAGCGCCACACTGCCTATCCCCTGGTCGATGCTAACAGCGTTGGCGCCCTGCACATCCCACATCAGGGTTGCCGCGCCTCCGGTTAATATATTGGCAGGCGTGGCTTCAAAAGACAGGATTACAGGTGTAGCAGCGTTGCCCGAGGGTGCCTGCCGGCCGACATATACACAACCGGCAAACAGGGCAAATATAATCAGGCCTGTAAACAGCACCTTTTTCATATTATTGCTCCTTTAGAATAGTGTATCTATATGCACATTGGTACAGCCAGTAATTATACGTCATCTCTAATAAGTCAGAAAGTTTTTAAGGCGCTGATGATCTCCCGGATATCGGGAAGCTGGCTCAGCGGATACGTTTTGAAAAGGATTATCTTGCCCTTATCGTCAACTATTATATTTGCCCTCTCGGAAAAACCGTTTTTCTCGCGGAATATGTCGTAGAGTTTCGCCACATCTCCATGTGGCCAGAAGTCAGAAAGCAGCGGCACCCGTTTAATACCGATGCTCTCCGCCCAGGCTTTTTTGGAAGGCACCGGGTCAACGCTCAAGCCAACAGGCACGCTAGTCAGGGATTCAAAAATACTATAGTTTTCCTCGAGCGACTGCATCTGCTTTGTGCAGACAGCGGTCCATGCCAGCGGGTGGAAGGACAGCAAAACGTGCTTACCCTTCTGGCCTGAAAGTTTGAAATCAGTGCCATCCTGGTCTTTGAGGGTGAAATCCGGCGCGGCGTCGCCAACCTTGATCTTCCTGATCTTCTCTTCCATTGTACTACCATCCTTTTCTGTATCCACTGATAATTATAGCCGCTGGCGGGGAAGTGTGATATCCATATACCGACCGAATTTATCAGTGGTTTCAATTTATGAGGTCATGAATAATATGAAAACATTTCAAAATCGGACGGATTGGCATACAATATGGTGAAATTTTAATGTCCGACGCAGAGTTATTCGTAGAAAGAGGCACAATATGATTGAAAGCAGGCAGGCCCGTTACGAGCTGAAGCACCGGGTCAGGGTGGTCACCGCGACCAGCCTTTTCGACGGCCACGATGCGGCCATCAATATAATGCGGCGCCTTATCCAGTCGGGTGGTGCCGAGGTTATTCACCTGGGGCACAGCCGCTCGGTGGCGGAAATCGTCGAGTCGGCCATCCAGGAGGATGTACAGGCAGTAGCCGTCTCCTCCTACCAGGGTGGCCACATGGAGTTCTTTAAGTATATGCGGGACATGCTTGTGAAGAATGGTGCTGGCCACATCCGGATCTTTGGTGGGGGCGGCGGTGTTATACGTCCCAACGAGATAAAGGAGCTGCAGAAATACGGCACTGAGCGCATTTATGACCCGGAGGACGGCAGGGTGATGGGGCTTACCGGGATGATCGATGATCTGCTACGGCACTGCGATTTTCACACCATCAACATAACCTCAGGGCAGGATAAAACGAAGCGGGGCGCAAGGATACCGAAGCCCGAAGAACTGGATAGCGGAAATGCAGCGCAGGTTGCCCGCATGATAACGCTTGCCGAGATGGGAGTTGAACCCTGGGGAAAATATTCTACAACAATACAGGAAAAAGCCAGGAGGAACAAAGCTCCAATCGTTGGCATTACCGGCACTGGAGGAGCGGGCAAAAGCTCCCTGCTTGATGAGCTTGTGCTCCGCTTCCGCAATGATAACCCGGGCAAGACTGTAGCCATACTTTCCGCAGATCCATCCAAGCGGCGAACAGGCGGCGCTCTACTCGGCGACCGCATACGCATGAACTATGTCTATGGTAATGGCGTTTATATGCGCTCATTGGCAACCCGGGGCTCGAAGACCGAACTACCGGATGTAATGCAGGATGCTATATCTATAGTCAAGGTCGCTGGCTTCGATCTTGTCCTGGTGGAAACGGCGGGCATAGGGCAGGGTGACACGGCCGTAGTGGATATATCGGATATCTCCCTGTACGTTATGACGTCTGAATACGGCGCGCCAACGCAGCTTGAGAAAATAGACATGCTCGATTATGCCGATATTGTAGTACTCAACAAATTCGACCGCAAGGGGTCAGAGGATGCCCTGCGGGATGTGCGCAGGCAATTGCGGCGCACGCGCAACTTATTCGACGCTCCCCTCGATGATCTGCCTGTGTACGGTACTATAGCAGCAAGGTATAACGATGAAGGTGTGAACGGGCTTTACGCCGGGCTTGTCGGGCTTATCGCTAAAAAAACGGGCCGAAAGTTCGCTTGCCGTATTCCCAGGGACAGGATAGCAATAATCAGCGCGGTCAGGTATATCATTCCACCCGGCCGCATACGCTACCTGGGTGAAATAGCCGAGACGGTACGAGGCTATAAAAAATGGGTTTACGCACAGGCGGAGGTCGCGCGCAAGCTACAACACCTGAGGTCTGCTTTACAGGAAGTCAAAGCGGAAAGTGCCCGCAAGGCGATCGAGAAGCATATTAAAGAGCTATATGGCAGGCAGGCAACTGAAGCGAGGAAGCTGCTCGAGGGCTGGGACGAACTTCGTGAATCCTACGGCGGTGATGTCTTTAGCTACAGGGTGCGAAATCAGGAGTACAAGGTGCAGTTAACCGAGTTGACGCTGGCGGGCACCCGCGTGCCGCGCGTCATTGTTCCCGAATTTAAAGATGACGGTGACAAGCTGGAGTACCTGATGCTGGAGAACGTGCCGGGGAAATTCCCCTATGCTGCCGGCGTGTTCCCCTTCAGAAGGCGTGATGAGGAACCAAAGCGCCAGTTCGCGGGAGAGGGAGGTCCGGTGCGCACCAATGCGCGCTTCCATTTCCTCTCGCGCAACGACGAGGCCAAACGACTGTCTACTGCCTTCGACTCGGCGACACTCTATGGCGAGGATCCCCAGGAACGGCCGGATATCTTCGGTAAGGTGGGCGAATCGGGTGTATCCATTTGCACACTGGAGGATATCAAGAAGCTCTACGCCGGCTTTGACCTGTGCTCTCCCTACACCTCTGTCTCCATGACGATCAATGGGCCTGCTCCCGTAATGCTGGCATTCTTCCTCAATGCCGCCATCGACCAGCAGGTGGACAAATTTATCGAAGAGAATAAAAGAATTCCGAATCCGAAAGAGCACGAAAAAATCAAGGCTTACACCCTTTCAACGGTGAGGGGTACGGTGCAGGCGGACATACTCAAGGAGGACCAGGGACAGAACACCTGCATCTTTTCCACGGAGTTTGCGCTGAAGATGATGGGCGATATACAGGAGTATTTCATTCAGCACAACGTGCGTAACTATTACTCAGTATCCATTTCGGGATACCACATAGCCGAGGCAGGAGCCAACCCCATCAGCCAGGTCGCATTTACGCTTGCTAACGGTTTTACCTACGTGGAGTATTACCTGGCGCGCGGCTTCCCTGTAGATTCATTCGCTCCCAACCTCTCCTTCTTCTTCTCCAACGGCATGGATGCCGAGTACGCGGTGATCGGGAAGGTGGCAAGGAGGATATGGGCCATAGCCATGCGGAATAAATACAGCGCCAATGAGCGCAGCCAGCAGCTGAAGTACCATATCCAGACATCGGGGCGCTCGCTGCATGCGCAGGAGATCCAATTCAACGACATCCGCACCACGTTACAAGCGCTGCTGGCGTTTTACGATAACTGCAACTCGCTGCACACCAACTCCTATGACGAGGCCATAACGACGCCCACCGAGGAATCAGTAAGGCGCGCCATGGCCGTACAGCTGATTATTATGCGGGAATTCGGACTTACCAAGAATGAAAATGTCTGGCAGGGTTCTTATATTCTCGAAGAATTAACCGAACTCGTTGAAGAAGCCATTCTGGACGAGTTCGAGCATATATCGAAGAGGGGTGGAGTGCTGGGTGCTATGGAACTGCAATACCAGCGCGGCAAGATACAGGACGAGTCCTTGCTCTACGAGCAACGCAAGCACTCCGGCGAGCTGCCCATCATAGGTGTCAATACCTATCTCAACCCGAGTGCTAAGAATCTGATCCCGTTCGATATCCCGCTCAGCCGCTCGACTTCGGAGGAGAAGCAAGAACAGATAGACAATCTCAGTGACTTCCAGAAACGCAATGCCGCAAAGGCCCGCGAAACGTTGAAGAAGCTGCAGAGGGTTGCCGTGCAGGGCGGCAACGTCTTTGAGCAGATGATGGAGACAGCGCGCTACACTTCACTGGGACAGATCACACAGGCCCTGTACGAGGTCGGCGGTAAGTACCGCAGGAATATGTAAGGCTGCTCAGTCCCTTCCTTTCAGCGCCCACAGGGAGATAGCATTCAGCATATTGTGCGGGCTGAGCCTGACAACCACTGAGTGCATCAGCCAGTTCATAGGCCCCGGGATACAGATCGTCTTGCCCTGTTTGAATGCTTTGTAGCCCTGTGCTGCGATGACTGCTGGCTCCCACAGTCCGCTGATGTAGAACCACGGCATCTTCTCCGGCAGATTGGCTGCCTTGAGCAGGGGGGTTTTCGTGTAAGGGGGGCTGAAGGCGAGTATTTTAACCCCGGTTCCCTTTATTTCGGCATTGATAGCCTCGCTCATGCTTTGCACGAAAGCCTTGGTGGCGCCGTAGGCGGCGTGATAGACCGTCGGTTGGAATGCCGAGCATGATGACAGGTTCATGATCCTGCCCTCTCCAGCTTTTATCATGTCGGGCAGCACAAGCCGCGTCAACTTGAAAACAGCCAGGACGTTGGTTTTTATCATGAACTCCTGCTTACCAAAGTCGATCCCGGTAAAATTGCCGTAGTGGAAGGTCCCAGCGTCATTCACCAGCACAGCGATTTGTCCCGCCACCCCCCTGGCCGATTCGTAGAGCTTTTCCGGGCCCTTATCATCTGCCAGGTTGATGTGGAACGGCCAGGCCTTCACACCGTATTTTTCGCTTAACTCCCTGGCCCAGCTGGCAAGTTCCTCTTTTTTCTCCGGGAGATCGTCGAGGATCAAGTTTGCCCCGTCCCGGGCGAACAGTATCGAAAGTTCCCTGCCTATTCCTGAAGCTGCACCGGTGATTAAAACGTTTTTATCCTTTACTTCGAATTTGCTCATCTTTCACCCCTTCTTTGTAATACTCATTATTTCGTTTACCCTGCCATAACAGAGAAGTGTATCGCCGGGAAGCACTTTTTCGTCGGCTTTAGGGGACGGGATGACGCCCTCGTCCCTTTCGATAGCCAGGATCCCGATAGTTGGTTTCCAGAATGGAGACTGCCCGACGGAACCAGCATCATCGATTCTATGGTACATAGCTATCCGGAAGATCCCGTAATCTCCTTCGCGGTGTATCAGGTCCCAATCGGTCACTTCGTGCTTGAAAAAACGGCTCCTTCGGAAGAACCGGACCATGGCCGTGCTGACCTTATCCATCATACCCAGCCAGATAAAGAGCGCGCTGGTAACTATTAGGAACCCGATCAGTATGCTCCTTTCCACCGGGATGTTGCCCAGGTTTGACTGGAAGGAAATTATTATAAGTATCAGCACCGTTATGAACCCGGCATTGCCGAAGAACATCAACCAGGTGACGATCCAGCGCCGGGTCGAGTGATTAACTACGGTCTCAGCATCCTTGGTGGTAAAACCGGTACCGCTGAGCGCGGACAGCGCCTGGAAGTGGGCTCTGGAGCGTTCCATGCCCGTCGCTTCCAGTGCAAGGGAACCCCACCACAGCATTAAAAGCCATATTGAGAGGTAGACAAATGCGAGTTCCAGCTGCATGATTTTCTCCTTATCACGTAGTATTGATTAAAGTTATACGGATTAAGATTATACCAGCAGTCATAGCGTGTTCATATCTGGATTATAGCAGTTGAGCATTTACCATTATCAATGGTCAATATGATGGCCGTCCCCGGCAGGTGCCTTTGAAACGGCACCGTCGGGCTTCCGGGGTTCAGCAGCAGGACTTCCTCGTGTTTATGTACCAGCGCCCTGTGTGTATGTCCGAAGATGATGATATCAGGTGCTTCCATGATCAGGTGTATATGCTCTGAGAGCACTGCGTCGAACTCCCCGTTTTCATTATCCTGAGGTTTCTTAAGGCTGGAGATGTATAGTTCCATGTCATGAAACGGGAAGTAATGGCCGAGGTGAATCAAAAAGCCTTCAATATTCAGCGTGTGAGTGAAGCTGACCCGGTCATCCCTCGTTATAAAATCACCGTTACCCTTGGCAGCTATGACGGGTGCTATTTCCTCCAGTTGGTCCAGCACGTAAGAGGAATAGATATCTCCAGCATGTAATATCTTATCAACACCCATGAATGCCTTTTTCAGGGCTTCCATATGGTGCGCTTGCATTTTATCGTGGGTATCAGATATAAGTCCGATGCGCATTTTAAGTGACAATTATAACCTGCGTCTGCCAGAGACCGCCACGCTACGCTCACAATAACATCTGAATTTACCCGTCCTGGCGCAGCGGAGGATGCTGGGGAAAAATTATCTTTGCGGGTTCCATCTTTTCTTAGTTATCACAGCAAGATACTTTGAAATGGACTGAGCCCCTGGATTCGTTGCCCCAGGCATCACTGACAATCAAGTCCACTGTACAATCGCCTGGTACACCCGGCGCGATCCAATCCACCTGGCTGGCAATCCCCTCTTTGATACCCTTGCCCTGCAGTCTGCCGTTCGAGGCCGTCCATGTATATTTCAGGCTATTGCTGTCCCCATCCTCTACAACGCACTGTATCTGCTGGGACTTCCAGATGCGTATCCGTTTGGAGGCATTAACAGTCTCTTTGGAAGGTATGGACATTTTTAATTCTATCGGAGGGTCAGATGTTGGCTCACCAGTTAAATTGGTGATAACTTTCACTTCCTGGAAGGTCCAGGCTTTACCGCCCTTCCCATCACTAACTGTAACAATCAGTTTATAGCTACCCTTCGTGTCCGGTGACAGCCAGGTGATGGTATTGCCTGACCCTTTTATTATGCCGTTGTCTGCAACCCATGTAAAAGTCAGCGTGTCCCCGTCAGGATCGTAAGCATTGCATGTATAAATAGCTTCGGTTGCCGGCATCACATCGGTAGAACCGGCTACATTCCTGATTACCGGTGATCGGTTAGCCTGTTGCGGTGGCTGTGGCGCAGCACACGATAAATTCAGGCACAGACTCAGAAATAAGGTTACACCACTTAACCAAAAAATCAATGATTTATCGTCAAATCTCAAGTATTAATCCTTTAAATCGCGGTACCGAGTATGTACAGTCAGTCCCTGCAGCATAAGACATCGAAGCTGACCTCGCCCTTCGCCTCATTGCCTGCTTTATCGGTGACGGTGACAGCGACTGTATAGACACCTGCGACACCTGGTGCTATCCAGCCGACCCGGCTGGCCTTCCCATCTGCTATCCCGTTACCATTAAGCTTGCCAACTGGCGAGGACCACTTATAGGTAAGCACGTTGGCGTCCCTGTTAGGTACCACGCATTGAATCTCAGAGGTCGTCCAGATCCTGACACTGTGTGAATCTTTGACAACTTCATACGATGGCAGGGCAAACGTCAGGTAGATGGTTGTATCTGGCGTGTCATTGCCGTATGGGTTTAGTACGACTTTAAAGCTTTTGCTGGCCGTGGCCTCGCCACCCTTGCCGTCGCTGACCTTGCAGGCGATGCTATATTCACCTGGCGTATCCGGTGTCACCCACGTAACCTGCATGCCTTCGCCTTTTATTGTTCCATTATCAGCAGACCAGATGTAGTTTAGCTTGTCACCATCAGGGTCTTTGGCAGCGCAGATCAGGCTGCCTTCCGAAGAAGGTTTCCATTCGCTGGCGCCCAATAGCGCTTGGATTACTGGGGCTCTATTCTCCCTGGCTACAGCGGGTGGCTTAGGGATTGGTTTGGATGCAGGCACGCAGGACGTAGTAAAAAGAACTGAAAGTACCAGCATGATGGATGCCAAAAGAATAAAAAGGTATTTATAGGCCATATTATTTCCTCTCTAAAATGGATACTAAAATGATATTATCCTGGAATTGCAATATAAAACATAAATATTGCGCAAAACGGGCAACCTGTTTATTACAACTCTAAATATTATATAATTTTTGGACTTCCAGAAAGAAATCTGGATATTATT
>Ga0163210_1001428_pt1 | contig 10389 bp, 10 predicted proteins | sample Kivu_220m_FD_113536 | JGI IMG/M metagenome (GOLD analysis project Ga0163210, IMG submission 113536) | Freshwater microbial communities from Lake Kivu, Western Province, Rwanda to study Microbial Dark Matter (Phase II) - Kivu_220m | ecosystem: Environmental > Aquatic > Freshwater > Lake ... | reverse complement strand
TTCTTCATAAAAGCGTTTAATATGCCGTGTTCCACGCCGTTGTTTGGGGATATATCCATTCCGCAATAAAAAATTATGTGTATTCTCACTATGCACATGATAGGGCAATCCCCCTAATTTGGGGATCATTTTAATTCTTTGAGATATAAGTTCTTGAATAATATTATCCTGGCCATAGGTTAAACCTTCTGTTAACCGTAAATCAAAATTAACTTCATTTTTTAATTCAATGGGCCCAATCTCATACGTGAAATAATTACTTGCCCTGGTCTGTTCGATCCGGCCTTGATCAAAAACAATATTTTTTTTAGGAATGGCGGCCCAATTTAAAAACCGAAAATGTAAATCATGTGTTTTCATTGGTCTGATAATTTCTTGTTGTTGCAGAGATAAAATGGCTGCATCAATAATGTCATATTGTTTTCCGCTTACAGGCATCTTTAAAAGTGTGCACAATTCAGAATAGGTTACATATCCTCGTCTTGATCCCCGTTCGCCATCCTTTGCAGATAGATTGTATAAAACAAAAAACATTTTCTTTTGCAATGGTGTTAAATGATAGGGGCCACCCTTTGAAATATCAAATCTGGTTTTCTGCCCAGGTATGCCCTCAAAAGTTAAAATATTTTTTTGCCCCTTTTCTTCCTGCCATAGTTTTCTTTGTGGGGTGCTGCGTAAAGTTTTTAATCTATGATAGGCATAATCGGGAATTTTTATTAAATCTTCCATGCTTCGAATGTCCTTCAATTGATCCGGGTTATTTTCCAATTTATCCAATAAAATTTCATATAATTCTTTCCATTGGTCCAGGAGTTTATCGGTTTCCTCTTTTCCTATAACTTTTAAAAATCTGGAATAAATACTTCGGGCGATCAGGGCTTGATTACCTCGGTTTTGATTGATTAAAGCAAAATATGTTCGCACCAATGGATGACTTGCCAGGTTATCCGGGATAATAATTTCTATTTCCGAATTATTATAAATTAATACAAGTGGGAAAACCAGAATATCAAAATCCTCTATCTGTGATATAATAGTTTTAACAATATGGCCCCGATTGGTAACCAACAACCATTCAAAATCTTGAGTATTTATTAACCGAGTTATGGTCGCTTTTTTTATGTGGATTGTTTTATGTTTCATCAAAAAAACCCGTTATTTTGTTATAAGAAAGTTTAATACGGCCGATCACCCCACTTGTATTCTTGTATAACGATAAAAATATGTTTTGAGGATTGAATTCATTAAATCTCCGCCTTTTGTCTCCCTCGTTTTCATCCTTAAAAGCATCGGGGAACCAGAGCCCCATCGTCACTTGTGCGGAATATTCGATGTCCCCGGATTCTTTATAATCCATCCCGGGCTCTTCTGCCTTTCCAACGCCCCGGCTGTATGATGAAATGACCAGCACCGGTATGTTGAAAGCCCGCGCAATATCGGCCTGAATGTGATGGATTAAACTTGTCGTTTTAATTCGTAGATCACGGCTTTCAAATGTTTCGATTGCCGGCATACGCTGTAAATAATCGATTATCATAAAATCATAAAAGGGGGCCGCTTTCAACAGATGCTCAAATTTGGCCGATGCGTTTACGTGAATATATCGCGCCGCGTTTATTATTTCATCGTTCCTGTATTTCTCCCGATCTGCAGCGCGGACAATTTCAGAAAAGGGCGTTTTTAAAATATGCCCCGCGATCCTGGACCATACTTGAGGTTTGCCGATCTCATAGTCCACATATAAAACGCGCCGGGATTGTTGAGCTGCTTTCACGGCCCATTGAATCGCAAGGGCTGTTTTCCCGAAAGAGGTCGGCGCGCCCAGCATGATTACACCCCCACGAAATCCTCCTCCAAGATATTCGTTTAATTTATTGAATCCCGTATCAATGGCCGGGGGCAATTCTTGACGTCTGAAAAAAGTGTTTTCCAGATAGTCCAGATCCCCCAGGCTGTATTCACGCTCCTCCGCCGCTTCCGATATTGCCTCTGAAAGACGCTTCTCAAACTCCCCGGGATTGTTGCAATAGGTTTCATTGATGTCCTTTCCCCCGGGTAAGTATATTTGAATAACTGTTGCGCCCGCACTTTCAAGTTTCTGCTGTACATCCTCCCGGCCACGTTCCCCTGAATTATCATTGTCGAAAATGATATTGACCTCTTTCCCTTTGAATGCTGATAAAAAATCTTCTTTCAATGTTTCAGTCCCAAAAAGACTGACTGTATTTTCCCATCCCGTTTGAATGAGAGTAAAAGCATCGAAAGGGCCTTCGACCAAAAAGATAGATTCCGCCTTATTCAAAACGTCCATGTTTAAAAGTCCGGGGATAGGACCGCTTGCGTGCCTTGCTTTGGGGAGCTTGTCACCAATGGCCCGGGATGTAAACCATGCCCCTGGTCCCGGAATGATGATCCTGTTTTGATAGAAACCGGCCACCGGCCAGAATCCGAGTTTAAACTGCTCCCATATTTTACGGCCGATTCCCCTCTTTTCCAAATATCCCCGGCCGGGGGCTCCGCGTTCCTCATTCATCAAGATATTATGCGCCGATTCAAGATCGACCGATTGTTGAGGCGCGGCCGCCTTTTTTTGAACCGTCTTTTTTTCTTTTTCAGGCATAGGTTCCCCCGCTTTTTCAAATGCGATGCGCTGTATTATCGGAAAATCGGTTTTTATGTTCAAGCCCTCTTTCTCGGAAACAAATGTAAAAACATCCCCCGCTTTATTGCATCCGAAACATTTAAAAAGCCCCTTCATTTCATCGATGGAAAGGCTCGGAGTTTTATCCTCATGAAAAGGACAATGGACCATTAAACTTTTCCCAGTCTTTTTGGGATGGATCCCATAACTCTGCAGCACCTTCAAAAGTGATGGCTTGTATTCTGTCATTTTCACCGTCCTCTTGAAAAGTAAAAGCCGAACACTACTTGCGGACGGGGAGCACGCTTTCATGCCCGGCTTTTATTTAATGCCATTTGTTCCCCGTCTGAAATTGTGATCGTCACGCTTTTTTGATGATGCCGTCCTCAATCAGCCGCTTTATTTCGGCGTCCCATTGTTCTTTCGTGTGAATTCCAGCCACCCCCCTTTTGGGATGATTGTCCATCCGTGCCACACCGTCCCGGCCTCCCCTTGTGGAGGGTGTATCAAAATCCGGGGGAGGAAGTTCTACATATACCGGGGGATCCGCAACCTGCCATCCTAAAATAGGCTTTTGTTTTTTCCCGCCCACCACTTCTTCTTTTCCCCATATTTCTGTCATGTGCGGTTGATAATGTTTGTCGTTCAAAACAAGCCCGCGTAAAAGCTGATATTTTGCCATTGTTTTTTTTCCTTTCGTTTTTTTAGGGGGGGAGGATGACGCTCCCCCCCCGTTTTTGTTTATGGCCGGCTCATGGAGGCTTGAAACCGGCCGTTCTTATTTCTCCCCGTTAAAAATGCCTATTTTCACCCTGTCACGCCATGTTTACCTTGCGATCGTGCCTCTACGGGGCGATTAGGGGCCTTATTTTTGATTCTACGGTCATGGATGCGTCTTTTTATCATTCCTCCGACTTTAAACATTAATAAACTTTTTTCGCCTGAATGTCAACATTTGTCATCATGGGTAAACATCACCGCCTTTTTTATAGACTTCGAAAGCTCCGATTTTTTCATCGCGCGGAGGAGGTGACCGGGACCCTTTTCTCAAGCCCCGTGTCACCTCACAAGCCGCGCCGGCCTATTAATCCCCTCAAGAAATGGACAAAGCAGGGGACAAAATTTCAAGCCCCTCATGAAAGGGTGAATCGTGCAGCTGATCGTCCATTTCAAACGGTTTCAGCGATCTGAATTTTTCTGAAACCTGCTGATCAGATGCCCCGGGCTCCGCTTTGATTTTGTCATATACCTGGTTGTGGACTGCTTGGATAATTTGAGCGAACTGATACGATATTGCCTCCAATTCCCCGGGATCCAGCTGCTGCAGCATGCCCCGGGATTCTACTTTGCCCGCCATAAGATCGACAAGGATTTTTTTCCTTTCGTCCTCTGGCCTGGTTCCCCATTCTTTCAGCTTTTCCATAGCAAACCTCCGCGATGGTTTGTCTCCGTGATTTTAGGGCCGGAAACGGTCACGGTGTCCGCTTTCGATTCTCATGATCAATGAAAATCTATCCGGCCCATAACGTCAAACCCCCACGTTTTCAAATGCCCCGATGATCCTGGACGCCTGGACCGTGTACCGTGTCCCGTCAAAAGTCTCAAGCCGGATCCTATCCCCTTTCAGGATTCGCACAATCCGGCCGAACCTCCGCGCTCCGTTTGGATCGTAAAACTCAATTTCCTTTTGCTCTGTCATGTTTTCAATCCCCCCCGGATCCCCTGACAATAACGGCCCGCTGGAATGTGTTTTTTTGAGCCCTGTTTAAAACGGGCTTTATGGCCATGTCAACCAGCCGGTCCGCCATGATGTCATACATAACCGCCGCCTCTTGATCGTTTAACCCGCTGATAATATCCCGGAGGTTTTTGGCCTTTTCCTCCCGGGTTAATGCGCTCATTTTTTACCCTCAAATAAGGTGTTGATAAGAGAACTTATGAATAATAACATATCATTGTCAATAGGCCATATAAACCCGGTCGTTCTTGATCATCCTGTTCATCATGGGAATCAATTTGTATTTCACAAAAGTCTCGTCCACGCTCTGGGTGTTGAAATACAGATGAAAGGTATTTGTAAAACTCTGGCCTTTGTTGATCCGGTCCAAGCCCTCATAACCGATCGCCGCCATGCCCCTGTGATTTATAACGCCCTCCCCGGGCAACGCTCCGATCATCACCTCCCCCGTCCCGGAAAGTGGAGGCCCGTTTGTCACAACGCCACCCGCCCGGAACTGCTGCGCCTGGATCTGTCTCACTCTTGCATATCCCGAAACCAGGGCTGTAGCCGCGGCCGCGATGGCTAGGGCAACGCCCACATAGGGGATGCTTGCAAGGGAGGCATAGGCTCCCTGCGCCGCCCTCAATGTGTCCGCCACCGTCATGGCGATCGCAAAGGTCTTGTATTTCTGGCCGGCCTTTTTCCGTTCCTGTTCCTCTTTCTTCTGCAGCTGTCTCAACTGATTGTTGTATGCGGTCGCTCCGATCATCCCGGCGTCATATTGCTCCTCCAGGGCCGCCCTCTGTTGATCAATGGATTGTAAAGTGATTTGCAGATTGCTCTGCTGCAGGGAGGCCAGAGCCCCGAAAAATTCACCCGCTATGTCCAGGACCGCTGAAAAGCCCTCCCTCCACGCCTCTTGCGCGTCCCTCTGCTTCTGGGTGTAAGCGTCCAGGCTTTCCCCCATGATCTCATATTTTTCTGCGTCCTGTTCAATAAACCATTCGTTTAATTCTGTCGTGCCCTCCATCAAAAGGGATCCCATTTCTTCATCGGCCGCGACCTTCTGATCCCGGAACATCTGTTCAATTCCCGCTTTCTGCTGCAGCATTTCCCGAGTCATCTTGAGAATTTCGGCTTCTTTTCCGAGCCCCTTTTCTTCATTCCCATCCCCGTCATCACGCGCGTCATTGTATGCCTTTACCGCCCCTGTTGTTAAGTTAAATTCTTTCCTCAAGTCCGTCATAATCTGTGCAAAAGTTTTCGTTTTCCCAGCGCCTTCATCCGTGTTTTTTGCGTGCTTTTCCAAATAGGCAATATATAATTTCCATACAATATTTGCGGATTGTATAGCCTGCCCGATCTCTGTGTAATTGAGAAACGCCTTCTTGAGAATTTCACCATGCTGCTGGAAATAAACATTGACGGCCGTCACCGTGATGGCCATTTCCGTCAATGCAGGGATGATGCCGGATTGCCCGATGATCGCCATTCTCAAGCCCTGCATGGCCTTTTTTGTTTCTGTCATGGCGTCCTTGAATTTGGCCGCCTGTTCACCGCTTAACTGATCGAATGTCTGGCCCGTCATTTTGGCCCGTTCCTGGTATTCCTTGAGTGCCTCCGCGCCCTCCATAAGCATCGGGAGGAGGTCCAGGCCGGCGCGCCCGAAAATCTTTTGAGAAACGGCCGCGCGTTCTGCATCGTTTCCCATGCCTTTCAAAGCATCCGCAACGTCATAAATCACGGTCTCAATGGGTTTCATTTTCCCCGTTGAATCCAGGATCGAAACCCCGAGTTCCTTGAAAGTCTTGACGGATTCCGCGTTCCCGTCCTTTACTCCCTGCATTTCCCGGATCAGAGCCTTGAGGCCCCGGTCGAAATCCTCCCCGGAGGATCCGGCCAGATCTGCAGCGTATTTAAAGCCTGCCAGGGCTTCGGTCGAAACACCGGTCGCCTTTGAAAGTTTATATATTTCGTCCCTGTATGTCACCGTTGCATCAATGATCCCATACATATTTTTTGCCAGAGCGATCCCCTCTTTCGCAATCTGGATGTATGAATTGATGGCCACCGGTTTCAACAGGTTGTAAGCATCCTTTAATTTTGCCAGGCCCGCCGTTGTAGTCTTGTTCCCCTCATCCTGCAGGGCCGCTGATTCCTTTGAGGCCCCGGCGATCTCTTTCAGGGATTGCGTTGTCGTGTCTGCAAAACTTTTTATTTTGGATGTTGCGTTATCGTTTACCTGAATCTCCAAAAGAAGCGCACACATTTTATTGACCTTTCAAACTTTTAAAATGCTCTTGATCGATGCAATACATGAACAGGAAAAAGGCCCTGTCCTGAAATTTCTCGAATACCACTTTTTTCAATGGGCCCGTACAGGGATAGGGTTTCTTGTCGTAATCTGAAAGCCCGCTCCAATCGATCACATGACGGACCAATAACGGGACAATCAGTTCCTTGATGCTCACATCCGCCGCGTCCATAAATTTCTTGATCCAATCGTCATCATTGTTTGCGAATTTTGCGATGAATGAATCGGCGAATTTAATGACGTCCGGATCCTGAAAACATTCCGGTTTTATGGGAGTAACCAGATACATTTCATCGTAATAATTGATCCACACGCCCCGGGGCTTTTTCTCTTTCGGTTTGCTCATGCAGGAAATGCCTCCATACTTAAAGCCGGATCCGATGCTCGCAATCATAGGTGCAGGACGCGCAATTCAAATTCATCTCAAGAATACCGCGCCTGGGACTCATCTCCAAAAGGTCATTATATTTCGGGCACTGTTCCCGGTCCTCTGGAACGTATTTATTCCATCGGATCACAACAAGCGGCGCGATTGAAATCTGTTCTTCAACATTCTCAAGTTTTTTGATTCGCGTTTCCAGCGTTTCCATTCACGAACCCCTTTTCAAGTTTTGAAACCCGTTCCTCAAGAGCGGAATCCTTCAGGGCGTTAATTTGAACATTTGTCATATAGGCGATCCGTGACGCAAGCCCTGGATCCATCTCTTTCCGATAAGCCATATTAATGACCCGGGCCAGGAATTTGGAGCAATCCCCGATCGTCTGCAGCTTTGCCCGCCTGGGTTTTGAGTTCTGTCCGTTCATTTACACCCATACCCCCATATATAAACCTTTTTTCCGATAATCCCTTGAGCCGTTTCAATCATGCAATTCCAGCCTCAAAATGACACCTTTCCGCCCTTTCCCTTTCCTTTTCATGCCAGGGATGACACCCAGCTTGATATTTTCCCCTGGATCCCATCGATCCCGTCATTGTAAAGCATCAAGGTTGAAACATTCGCATGGTCCGAAAATTTTGTCACCTCCGCAATCGACAATCCCCGGCGCGCCGTCTCTTTTATGGCCTCCGTGATTGCCAGATGTCTCAAGCCGTGCGGGCGTGTTTTTTTGCCCGCTTTTTCACTCAATTCCCGGACGATCTTATAAACCCCGTTTCCTGTGATCCTGTGACCGTTGTGATCCCCGTTGCGGTCCATACTGACAAACACCGGCCCCTCTTCATATCCCCGGACGTCAAGCCAATTCTTGAGGGCTTTTCGCGTTGATTCCGGGATCTCCTTGATCCGCTTTTCCCGGCGTCCTTTCAGGAATATGGAAATTTTGTTTTCATCCAGATTGATGTCATCGGTGTCAAGGCAAATGATGGAGGACCGTCTCAATCCCATGTCGAAAAAGAGGCGAAGCATCGCGTAATCCCGCGCGCTTTTCGGCCGGCCTTCTTTTGAAACATTCTGCAACATCGCCTTGAATGTGTCAAGTCCGGGCCCCCGCGTGTCTCTGATCGTTTCGGTTTTCAGCTTTTCAAATTCCAGCACCCAGGGGACGGCCCCGACAAGGCGCGCCGTCTTGACCAACGCTTTCAGGGCATAGAGTTTCCGGTTGATCGTGTTTGCAGAATACTTTTTCGGGGAAGTCATCAAGTGGTTTTTAAACTTGAGCACCAGAGAATTTGCAGGGCCATTCCCGAAAGAAAGAAGCTGTCGAACCGCTTCCCTGGTCGTGCTTACATCGAGAAATTGGCGGAACGTCTCAAGGTCCCGATCATACGCCTGCTTTGTGTTTTCAGCTTTGCCGGCCAGAAAGTCATTGATCACGTTAACCTCATGGACCTGAACTTGCCCGGCCCGCTCTTTCTTCGTCAATGCTTTCTCCATTTTTTCCCCTTTGTTTTTGTTGTATGGTGCTTTAGTGCTATATCACCACAAGGTCAATATAATATAAATTATGGTGCTTGTCAAGTAAAAAATAAAAAAGCCCGTGGGTGACAAATAAATTCCTACGGGCTTAATAGTTTTTTAGTGCTATAGCACTCTATGATTATTCGAGCAACCTTTGATATTTTTTAAGCAGGTCTCTCATGGCCTCCCGGATCAATTCAGATTTATCGGTTTTTTCGCGCTCTCCCGCATAAATTAATTTGGCAGCTAAAAGCCCCAGAAGAATATCATCCTTTTTTTCTACCCAATAGGAACGATGCGTATATTTATCGGTATATCGTGCCCCCCTCTGGATCGTTTGCCCGTCAATGTTTTTGACTGTTGCTTGATGCGGTTCCTGTATCGGCTTTTTAAAGTCCTTGACCATTGTTTATAACCTCCTCCGTCAACAGGTTAAAATCCTCCGCTCCGTGCGAATGGGGATCGTATTCGTAAATGGTTTTATGAACCGCCCGCGCCTCCGCGATCGCGATGTTGCGTCTTATTTTTGTTTTAAAAACGAACCCCTTGTAATTCTCCCGGATCATCTCCTCCACGTTCCGGGAAAGGACCGTATTGTCGTACATGTTTACAAGAAAGCCGAATAACTCAACCTTGTTCCCCCGCTTTCTCCCGATCCTCCGGGCCATGTCGATATATTGCTCCGCTCCTGTCAAAGCGTCAACGCCCGGATTAATCGGGATGAATAAATAATCACAATGAAAAAGCATGAGCTCATTGATAAAAGTCACTGTCGGGGAAAAATCAAACAGGGCAAAATCATACCCCAGATTATTAACCGCGTTAAAGTTTTTGTCGAAATCGATCACTTTCAATGGATCCCGGAATACTTCTTTTTCTGCAGCATATAACCGCTCCCGGCCGGATGCGATCACGTCAAGATTGTCCCGGACCTCGATGATGCAGTCCTTATGCCCGGCCGTCAAGAGTTCCGCAAGGCTATGCTCTGAATCGATGTTGAAATGGCCGTTGACTGCGTTACCCTGGACGTCACAATCAATGATCAATACCTTTTTACCCCGCAGGGCCAGGCCGGCTCCCAGGTTGACGGCGATGGTCGTTTTCCCGGTCCCGCCTTTCGCGGTCGCAATCGCAATTTTGTTCATCCGGTCCTCACTTAAAATTCAATCTGTTTATAGGCTTCTTGCAAATTTGCCATTGTGGCAATTTTGTCATTATATTTATAAAGTGCCACATACCGATATGCTGTTCGTTGTTAAAACGGCAACGTCTCAATCCACGGTAAAAACTGCCCATGTTCCAACTTCCAAAAGTGCACCTGCCATCTGGACCGTTAAATCCATAAACCCGCCTGACTTTGTGCCAATTTTACCACTACCACCATTCTCCGCATTTTGCCTGTAATATTAACATTTATTAACAGGCCAAGATCCATATTTATTAATGACCGCCGCCTCAAGATTTACATTTTCGCAGAGGTGTGCGTCACATTTTAGTTACCTCGCGTCACATTTTAGTTACCTCGCGTCACATTTTAGTTACCTCGCGTCACATTTGATATTATAACCCATTAATTTTAAAAGGCAATTTCGCTTACAAGTCTTACAAGATTACAAGAGGAAAGGGCGGGGGTTTTATAAACCCCCGCCTTGTATGTTTTCCAAAAGAGATAACTGTTTTTCTATGTTCCTTGTGGCGTAATGATAAAGTGTAATAGTTCTATTTTTCGTTGCCCGTAGATCCATGCCCCCCTTAATGTCTCCACGTTCTTCATAGGTAAAACCGGGTTGTTGAGAATGTCCCGGATATTCTTTTC
>Ga0163210_1001426_pt1 | contig 10390 bp, 9 predicted proteins | sample Kivu_220m_FD_113536 | JGI IMG/M metagenome (GOLD analysis project Ga0163210, IMG submission 113536) | Freshwater microbial communities from Lake Kivu, Western Province, Rwanda to study Microbial Dark Matter (Phase II) - Kivu_220m | ecosystem: Environmental > Aquatic > Freshwater > Lake ... | reverse complement strand
GCGCTGCAGCCAGTCGGGCAGGGGGATGCCGTAGTCGGCGGGCGCGGTGATCGTCAGGCGGACCCGTGGCGGGCCGGGTTCCTGGATAGCAGACGGCAGCGGAGGCGTACCGGCAGTCACCATCACTGCCGCTTCGGCCTTCGCGGCCGTATCCGATACCGCTCTGAGCATCCCGGCCTGCAATTCTCCCCATCGTATGCAGCAGGGCGCAGCATGGGTCCGTTGTGCGGATCCGCCGATGACCATGGGCGCCGAACCAGTGCTGCTGCTGCGTGACCTGGTGGTGCGCTACCCGGGTGCCCCGGCCGCCACCCTCTGCGGGCTGAATCTGGAGCTGGGTCGGGGCCAACGGCTGGCCCTGGTGGGCCCCTCAGGATGCGGCAAGAGCACGGTGGCGAGGGCGGTGCTGCAACTGCTGCCGCCGGGCAGCCTGTGCCGCGGCGAGCTGCAGCTCGCCGGGCACGATCCACGCCGCCTGCCGGCGGCCGTGCTGCAGCGGCTGCGGGGTGAAGCGGTGGGGCTGGTCTTTCAGGACCCCATGACGCGGCTCAATCCGCTGCTGACCATCGGCGAACACCTGCGCGACACCCTGGCGGCCCACAGGCCAGGCGAGGCCAGCCAGGCCCTGCGTCAACGGGCCGAAACGCTGCTCAGCCGGGTGGGCATCGCCCCGGCCCGCTACGGCAGCTACCCGCACGAATTCAGTGGCGGCATGCGGCAACGGGTGGCGATTGCCCTCGCCATGGCCCTCGAACCCCAGCTGGTGATTGCCGACGAACCCACCACCAGCCTCGATGTCGCGGTGGCGGCCCAGGTGATGGGCGAACTCACCGGCCTCTGCCGCGAAAGCGGCAGCGCCCTGTTGCTGATCAGCCACAACCTCGCACTGGCGGGCCAGTGGTGCGATCAGATTGCCGTGCTCGAACACGGTCAACTGGTCGAGCAGGGGCCGGCGCGCGCGCTGCTGCTCGCCCCACGCTCGGCCCTGGGGCAACGGCTTGTCGCCCGGGCACGGGCCCTGGAAGGCAGCCGTAGCGTCTCGCCAACCGCGGCAGAACCCCTGCTGCAGATCGACAACCTGCGCTGCTGGCACAGGCTGGGCGGTCCCCCCTGGAAACCGCGCTGGCTGGCGGCGGTCGATGGGGTCAGCCTGGCACTGCAGGCCGGTGAAACGGTCGGGCTCGTGGGCGCTTCTGGCTGCGGCAAGAGCACCCTGTGCAGGGCGCTCATGGGCCTGGCCCCTATCCGGGGCGGCAGCGTGCAGCTGCAGGGCGAGAACCTGCTGGCCAGCCGCGGGCGTTCGCGTCGGGCCGTGCGGCGCCGCATCCAGATGGTGTTTCAGGATCCCCTGGCGTGCCTGAACCCCCAGATGCGGGTGGGTGATGCGATCGCCGATCCGCTGCTGATCCACGGCCTGGCCAGCCGCCACCAGGCCAGGTCCCGGGCCCGGGAGTTGCTGCAGGCGGTGGGTCTCGATCCAGCCGAGCAGTTTGAGCAGCGGCTGCCCCGCCAGCTGTCGGGCGGTCAGCAACAGCGCATTGCGATCGCCCGGGCCCTGATCCTGGAACCGCAGGTGCTGCTGTGCGACGAAAGCGTCAGCATGCTCGACGCCGAGGTTCAGGCCGAGATCCTGGCGTTGCTGCGCAGCCTGCAGCAGCAACTGGGCCTGGGTCTGCTGTTTGTAACCCACGACCTGGCGGTGGCCAGCGGCTTCTGCCACCGAGTGGTCGTGCTCGATGGCGGCCGCATCGTCGAAGCAGGGCCGGGGTCAGAACTGCTGCTGAAACCCCAGGCCGCGATCACCCGCACCCTGGTCAACGCCTGCCCGCGGTTGCCACGCAGCTGAAGAGAGCATGTCGTTGTGCCAATGCTAACAGGCACAACTCAACAACAGCTGGGAAACTGTGGCCACACCCAATGACCTAGCATCCACGCGATGCCACTGAACCTGGGCTGATAACGAAACACCAACTGTGGCGTTGCGGCACCGCCACAAACGCTTCTCAACCGAACGCATCGAATCACGACGATGGTCAACCCATTCGACTTCACGTTTTCAGATCTCATTTCTGGCTACGTGACGCACTACGACCCTGAGAATCGCAGCATTGACCTACGCACCTCCGATGGGCGCAACTACAACGCCGTGCTGACGGGAAACAGCTATGCCAAACAAACCCAGAATCTTGGCGAAGGCTGGCAAGACCGGACAGCAGATCTGGAGAGCCTGCTGACGCCCGGTCGCATGATTTTTGTCTATGGGACCTTCTTTCCAGAGGAGACCACCAGCTTCGAAGTCAATTTCATTGTCTTTGCTAACGAAGCTGACAATGATTACCGCTATCTCGAACCCAGCTGGTGGACGCAACAGATCGATCAGATCGGCTCTTCTTACCTGAAATGGCAGTTCCAATCGCCGGAACAGCCTATTGATTACAAGAACTACCGCACACTGATCAGTCTCACTGGGGGCAAGCAAGAGCAGGACTACCTACAGGAAACGGACACCATTTCACGCCTGGTCTACGGCATGGCATCGGCCTACATGCTGACCGGCAAAGACGAATTCCTGGAAGCCGCAGAAAAGGGAACGGATTATTTGCGCGACAAGATGCGTTTCGTGGATACGGATACGGACATGATCTATTGGTATCACGGCATCAAGGTCAGTAGCAGTGGCCAGGAACAGAAGCTGCTGGTTTCAGAATTTGGCGACGACTACAACAGCATTCCCGCCTACGAACAGATTTACGCCTTGGCAGGCCCCGTTCAGACCTACCGCCTCAATGGCGACCCCCAAATTCTCAATGATGCCGATAAAACCCTTGATCTGTTTGATGCCTATTTCAGAGACCATGAAAAAGGCGGCTACTATTCACATATTCATGCCGTAACATTAAGCCCCCATGAAGAATCATTGGGACGCAACAAAGCCAAGAAAAACTGGAATTCTGTTGGCGACCATGCTCCCGCCTACCTGATCAACCTATGGCTGGCAACCAAAGACATGCGGTATGCCGCGATGCTGGAAGACACGTTCGACACTATCTGCAGCCATTTCCCCGACTATGACGAAAGCCCCTTCGTACAGGAAAAGTTCTTCGACGACTGGACAAAAGACCAACAGTGGGGATGGCAGCAAAACCGCTCTGTTGTTGGACACAATCTGAAGATTGCCTGGAACCTGATGCGATTCCAGGCAGTCAGACCCAAACAAATCTATCTCGATCTCGCCAACAAGATCGCTAACTTGATGCCCGCGGTGGGCTACGACAAACAGCGCTTCGGCTGGTACGATGTGGTCGAGCGCATTCTCAAACCGGGCCAACGCTTCCATCGCTACGCCTGGCACGATCGCAAGGCATGGTGGCAGCAGGAGCAGGGCATTCTCGCCTACTTGATTCTGAACGGACACCTGCCCGATAACAGTGACTATAGGAAATATGCTGATGAGTCGGCAGCATTTTACAACGCGTTTTTCCTCGATCACAATGATGGCGGGGTTTATTTCAATGTGCTGGCCAATGGAATTCCCTATCTGCTTGGCACAGAGCGCTTCAAGGGCAGCCACTCAATGAGCGCTTACCACTCCACCGAACTCTGTTTTCTATCCACGGTTTACATCGATCTATTGATCAAGAAACGGCCGCTCGATCTGCACTTCAAACCGCTTGCCAACGGCTTTAAGGATCGAATTCTTCACGTCGCACCCGACATGCTTCCCAAAGGCAGCGTGACAATCACCAAGTGCAGCATTGACGGGAGTAACTACAATGATTACGACGCCGCTGGACTGTTTGTCAGCCTGCCTGACTCCAAAGAACGGCTCAAAGTCAAAGTCACATTGACTCCTATTGATTGAGCAGTTCATTGAGCTTAATTAAATCTTTTGGATCAAACCTCGAACAACTTTCAGCATTTCTCACGGACACTCCACGACACGACAAAGCATGCAGATCTCCAAAAGCCAACTGCACGATTGGTTAGTCATCCACATTGAAGGTCAGGTGGACTCAAAAACCTCATCGAAGCTCAATGATTACCTGGCACAGGAGCTCGACAACGCCACAAACGTTGCCCTCGATCTTCGGCAAGTTCCGTTCATGTCTAGCGCCGGGCTGCGGACGCTTCTGTTGCTCTATCGACGTGTTGAAACATCCGGTGCGGCCCTGGCACTCGTGGGACTCGCCGCAGAGATCGCAGACACCATGAAAGTAACTGGTTTTTACGATTTTTTCATCGTCCTGCCTGATCTGGATTCCCTTCAAACATCCAACAAATCTACTTAATGGACCGCATTGATTCGCTGCCCACCGATAACATCAGTGGGCTACGTGTTCGACCTGGCAAACCGCTTCCCTTCGGGGTTTCGCATGTTCCGGGCGGCCTTAATTTCTCAGTCTACACCTCCGCAGGAGAGTGCTGCACCCTGGTGCTGTTTCGCCAGGGCGCACCAGAACCGTTTGCCGAGCTTCCTTTCCCCAGTCACTACCGTATCGGGGATGTCTTCTGCATGGTCGTCTTCGGGCTTGACTTCGAAGATCTGGAATACGGATTCCGCATCGATGGCCCCTTCAAGCCCGAGAAAGGCGATCGCTTTGACCCCACGCAGATCCTGATGGATCCCCACGCCCGCCTGATCGCGGGGCGTGACGTGTGGGGCCAGGATCCGGATTGGCAGCGGTCTTACCCCTACAGGGCCAGGGTCAGTCTTGATGACTTCGACTGGCAGGGCGAACGACCGCTGGAGATTCCGATGCAGAATCTCGTCATCTACGAAACACATGTGCGCGCCTACACCCAGTCGCCCACGGCTGAAACAGCGCATCCCGGCACCTACGCAGGGCTGGTCGAAAAGATTCCCTACCTCAAGCAACTGGGCATCAATGCGATCGAGCTGATGCCGGTGTTTGAGTTCGATGAGTTTGAAAACTCACGATTGCATCCAGAGACCGGCGAACGCCTCTACAACTTCTGGGGTTACAGCACGGTTGGTTTTTTTGCCCCCAAGGCCGGCTACGCCGCAACAGGCAAAAGCGGAATGCAGGTGGATGAGTTCAAGCAACTCGTCAAATCATTTCACAAGGCTGACATTGAGGTGATTCTTGATGTTGTCTTCAACCACACAGCAGAAGGCAACGAACGCGGACCAACTCTCTCGTTCAAAGGACTCGATAATAAAACCTACTACATGTTAACCCCTGAGGGGTATTACTTTAATTTCAGCGGCACCGGCAACACACTCAATTGCAACAACCCCATCGTTCGATCCTTGGTTCTGGATTGCCTGCGTTATTGGGCGTCTGAGTATCACATTGATGGCTTCCGCTTCGATCTTGCAACCATTCTTGGTCGCGATCCATGGGGCGCACCGCTCTCCAATCCACCACTGCTGGAATCGCTGGCCTTTGACCCGATCCTATCATCGTGCAAATTGATTGCCGAAGCCTGGGATGCCGGTGGGCTTTACCAGGTCGGCACATTTCCAGCGTTTGGCCGCTGGGCCGAATGGAATGGGTTGTACCGGGACAGCGTGCGTCGCTACCTCAAAGGTGATGCCGGAATGGTCGGACAGATCGCTCAGCGGGTTCTGGGGTCGCCAGATCTCTACCGCATGAGCGGACGCGCGCCGGCAACGTCCGTCAATTTCATCACTTGCCACGACGGCTTCACGCTTGCCGATTTGGTCTCTTACAACGACAAACACAACGAGGCCAATGGGGAGGGAAACAGAGACGGGGGTGATGACAACCACAGCTGGAATTGTGGTGCAGAAGGCTGGACAGAAAACTTTGGCATTCAGCAATTGCGTCGCCGGCAGATGATGAATGCGTTTGCAATTCTGCTTACCAGCCGCGGCACACCCATGCTTTTAATGGGCGATGAATTCGGTCGCTCCCAGCACGGTAACAACAATGCCTACTGCATCGACTCCCCGCTCACCTGGGTTGACTGGACTCTGTTGAAAAGCAATGCGGACCTGCAGGCGATGGTGCAAGCCCTAATCGCATTCAGGCATCAGCATCCTGCACTGCGGGTGAACCGTTTTGACGGACCACCTAGCAGCCTGCTGCCCTGCTCCAGCTTCCACGGGTCGACGGCCTGGCAGCCGGACTGGTCCGGCGAATCAAGACAACTGGCCTGGATGCTGAGTTGCGATCACCAGACTCCGGCTGGTGATGCCACTGTCGACATTGTCTATGTGGGCACCAACATGGCGCACTTCGCCAGCTGGTTTACGCTACCGACGGCCCCCGAGGGCTATGGGTGGCACCTCTGTTTCAACACAGGTGACAACCAACAGCCAATTCAGGGGGATCAACCCAGAATTGATTCGGGACTGCTCGTCGGTGAGCGCTCTGTTGTCATTCTGCAGGCCACACCCACGCCGAGCCCCATGGGGTGATGGCATTGACGACCCGACTGTTTCCCCCCAAAGGACCATGAGTCTGACGATCGAATCGATCAGCCACCCCAGCCACCACCTGATCAACCTCAGTGGTGAGGTCGACACCAAAACCGCGACGAGCCTGATGGATGCGCTCGCCGAGCTTGAACTGGCCGCACTGCTCGAGCTACGCATCGACATGGCCGATGTGGCATTCCTGAGCAGTGCCGGCCTGCGGGCCTTGCTCTTCGCCAAGCAGAAAATGCCCTACGAGTCGCGTCTTGTCGTGATCGGGGCCAACACCGCCATTGTGGAAGTGATCACCAAAACCGGCCTGACCGAAGCTGTGACACTCGTGGCCGACATCAGTCTTCTCAGCTGAGCGTCGATCCACCATGGGTGAACCCAAACCCATGACCCCACTGGCCTCGCTTGATCGCGCGGCTGTGATGGAGTCATGGGATGAGATCCAGGCGTTTGTGGCCGAGCGGGGCGAACAGCTGCTGGGTTCAGGCCCAGCCCTGTACAAGCTCAGGCTGGCCACCGAGGAGTTGCTGTCGAATGTGATCCGCTATGCACCCTCAGATCGCGACGACACCCAAGCACCACTTCATCTCTGGCTGACCTTCCTGCATGGGGAGTTTCAAGGCAAGCCAGCCCTGGTCCTGCAGTTGGAAGACAACGGACCGGCCTTCGATCCCCAACTCGAACGGGAGCGCCAGATCGACACCACACAACCGATTCAGGAGCGGCCCATCGGCGGCCTGGGTCTGTTTCTAGTGCAACAGTCGGTCGACCATGTCGACTATGCGTGGAGCAACCAACGCAACCGCTACCGGCTGTTCATGGGGCTGCCCTGATGTGCTGCAACGCGGCTGCTGACATGCCCTTGGGACTCATCGGGGGCCGTTGGAGTCTGGATCGTCGGTGAATGGATTCGGGCTGCTGACCCCGGCGCGGCGGCGCAGCAGGGCCAGCAACGTCTCGAAGACAGGGGGCAAGGGGGCCTGACACACCAGGCGCTCACCTGTGATCGGATGGTCCAGGCCCAGCTGCACCGCATGCAGGACCTGGCCCGGCAACGCCAGCGGCAGATTGCGGCAGCGCGAGTAGACCGGATCGCCCAGGATTGGATGGTTCATGTGGGCACAGTGCACCCGAATCTGGTGGGTGCGGCCGGTATCGAGCTTGAAGCGCAGCAGGGCGTGATCACCCAGACGCTCGAGCACGCGCCAGTGGGTGCATGCATGCCGGCCGCTCGCATCGCTCACCACCGCGTATTTCTTGCGATCAACCGGATGGCGCCCGATCGCACCGATGATCGTGCCATGGTCGGCGTACGGCTGACCGTGCACCACCGCCAGATACTCGCGACTGGCGATGCGCTGTTGGATCTGCACCTGCAGCCGCACCAGGGCCAACTGGCTCTTGGCCACCACGATGCAGCCCGTCGTGTCCTTGTCGAGGCGGTGCACGATCCCCGGCCGCAGTTCGCCGCCGATGCCCGGCAGGTCGGGGCAGTGGTGCAGCAGGCCATTGACCAGGGTGCCGTCCTTGTTGCCCGGCGCCGGGTGCACCGTGAGACCCGCGGGTTTGTTGAGCACGATCAGATGGGCATCTTCAAACAGCACATCCAGGGGCATCGCCTGGGGCACCAGATACTCCAGGGGCTCGGGCGGCGGCATCCAGAGCTCGACCACATCACCCGAGCGCAGGGGCGTCTTGGCTCGGCCCGTGCTGCCGTTGACCCTCACATACCCGGCGTCAATGAACTTCTGAACGCGGGCGCGGCTCTGCTCCGGCCGTTGGCTCACCAGCCACCGGTCGAGCCGCATCGGCAGGGGCCTGGGGTAGCTGAGCGTCAGCAGCTCGCCTTCGCCCTCTCCGAACTGGGTTGCGCGGTGTTCCGTGGTCATCGCATCGACCGTACAGAGCAACCCAAGGGTCCTCTCAACCAGCACGCACCCCTCAGCGTGGGCGCGGCGCTGAGGCATCGAGGTCTGCCGGGTCCTGCACGGAGCCGGGCAGTTCCAGGGCGATCGAGCCCAGGCGGGCGCAGCGGTAGTCATCGAGCAGCTTGGTGGCCATGCGGGTGGTGTCGCCGCTGGTGTGCCGCGCCGCAGCGTCGATGAGCCAGGTCTCACCGTCGGGACCGCCCTGGCCCAGTCGGCCCAGCCCGATGCCATACCGCTGCTGCAGCAGATCGGCCGCCACGCCGGCACCCGGCACCGCAGCCAACTGGGCCAACAGGTGCACAAAGGCCACCGCCACCGCCTCGCTTTCGTAGGCCGCCTGGCCGATGTCATCGCAGAGGGCCAGACGCAGGGCCGCCTGCTGGTCGTCAAGACGGGGCGGTAGCACCCCTGGCGCGTCGAGCAGGTCGAGCTCCTGGCCCAGACGCACCCAGCGCAGGCTGCGGGTGACGCCGGCGCGTCGGGCGCTATCGACCACCTTCTGACGCACCAGGCGGTTGATCAGGGCCGATTTGCCCACATTGGGGAAACCGAGCATCAGCGCCCGCACTGGCCGGGGCTTCATGCCGCGGGCCGTGCGGCGGGCATTGAGCGCTTCACCCGAGCGGATGGCAGCCTGCTGCAGCTGCTTGACGCCAGTGCCGGCCTTGGCATCACACCACCAGATCGACTGATCACCGGCGCGAAACCACTGATCCCAGGCCTGTTGCGCCAGCGGCGACACCATGTCGCGGCGGTTGAGCACCAGCAGGTGCTGCTTGCCGCTGATCCAGCGCTGCAGCCGCGGATGCCCCGTTGCGAGTGGGATGCGGGCATCACGCACCTCGATCACCAGATCCACCTTGGCCAGGGCCTCATGCAGGGCCTTTTCGGCCTTGGCGATGTGGCCTGGGTACCACTGAATCTGCGGGGCACCCATCAGGGCACCACCAACACTGGGCAGGGCGCCAGCTGGATCACCCGCGCCGCGGTGCTTTGCTGATCGCTCTCGAGGGTGATGCCACGGGTGCCCATCACGATGACATCGGCATTGATCTCGTCGGCCACATCACCAATGACGAAGGCGGGCTTGCCCTCGCGCTCGATCACGTGGCAACTGACCCCGGCCTGCTCAAAGCTGCTGCGGGCCTGCTCCAGCATCTGGGCGACGGCAGAAGCGTCATCGCCGGGTTCGACCACCGACAACAGAACCAGACGGCTGCTGTGCTGCTGAGCAAGCTGCAGGGCCACGGCCGCCGTTTCCATGGCCTGGCGGCTTTGATCGAGTGGAAACAGAACGGTCTCGAACATCAGATGCCGGGGTCGTCATGCAGGTCTGATCTCCAGTCTGGGCCCCGCCTCGACGGGTCGCCAGGGGCTGAAGCATGGGGATAACCGCAGGCGGCGGGCTAACCTCCCCCCGCTTGTACCACTCCTTACACCATGGCGAAGCGTTCCCTGGCCAGCCTTTCGGCGGATGACCTGCGCGGCAAGCGCGTGTTGGTCCGGGTCGACTTCAACGTACCGCTCAACGACGCCGGTGCCATTACCGATGACACCCGCATCCGCGCCGCCTTGCCCACGGTCAACGACCTGATCGGCAAGGGCGCCAAGGTGATTCTGTCGGCCCACTTCGGCCGGCCCAAGGGCCAGGTCAACGAGTCAATGCGCCTCACCCCCGTGGCGACCCGTCTGAGCGAGCTGCTCGGCAAGGGAGTTACCAAGACCGACAGCTGCATCGGCCCCGACGCCGAGGCCAAGGTCGCTGCCATGGCCGAGGGCGATGTGGTGCTGCTCGAGAACGTGCGCTTCTTCGCCGAAGAAGAGAAGAACGAGCCCGGCTTTGCCGCCGAGCTGGCCAAGCTGGCCGATGTGTACGTGAACGACGCCTTCGGCGCCGCCCACCGGGCCCACGCCTCAACCGAGGGCGTCACCAAGCATCTGCGTCCCAGTGTTGCCGGCTACCTCATGGAGAAGGAGCTGCAATATCTGCAGGGCGCCATCGACGCGCCCAAGCGCCCCCTGGCGGCCATCGTGGGCGGCTCCAAGG
>Ga0163210_1001425_pt1 | contig 10392 bp, 10 predicted proteins | sample Kivu_220m_FD_113536 | JGI IMG/M metagenome (GOLD analysis project Ga0163210, IMG submission 113536) | Freshwater microbial communities from Lake Kivu, Western Province, Rwanda to study Microbial Dark Matter (Phase II) - Kivu_220m | ecosystem: Environmental > Aquatic > Freshwater > Lake ... | reverse complement strand
GTCATCGAGATCGACATCCCCGGCCACACTCTCAACGTCCGCCTCAGCGAGAAAGAGCTGGCCGAGCGGGCCAAGCAGTGGAAACCCATCGAGCCCCGCTTCAAGAGCGGCTGCCTCGCCAAGTACGCCAGCATGGCCACCAGCGCCGACACCGGCGCGGTGCTGAAGTGGTCGAGATCGGAGGTTCAGTCATGACGCTGACGGCAATCCTTATATCAGATCCCGAAGGCGGGTTCGTGGCCTTCAATCCGGAGACCGGAACCACGAGTCAGGGCGAGACGATCCCCGAAGCGCTCGCGAACCTCAGAGAGGCGACCGAATTGTATCTTGAGGAGTTCCCCATTGCAGCTCCTGCGGGGCATGCGTGGATCACAACCTTCGAGGTCACGCATGCCCAGATTGCCGCGGATTGATGGTGCCGAGTGCATCGCCACATTGGAGCGATTAGGATTCGCTTCGGTGCGCCAGCGCGGAAGCCACGTGGTCATGCGTCGCGGCGACCGCGGGTGCGTTGTTCCGCTCCACCGCGAGTTGAAGGTAGGCACGCTGAAGGGTGTGCTGAAGCAAGCGGGTGTTGACCCGAACGATTTTGTGCAAGCCCTCCACAGATAGTGAGACGCCACACGTATTGGAGGGTGGTATTGGGCTGCTCGTTAGCCCCGGAAACTGCGGACAGTCACCTATTTTCGGCGACCGGAAATCGATGACTGTCTCCGGTTTCCCACTTTTAATGGCATTTGGACAAGGGAGGTCCCAGGTGATTGCTCTCCCACAGCCAACTGAGAAGCCGGCAACGTTTGCATTCGAGCAGTTGCGGGATGGCATCCGCCAATACTACCGAGAGATCAAGGCGATAGAGGTAGAATATGAGCAGACGACAGACGTTGTTTCTGCGGAACCGGGAGACGAACACGTAATTCCGAGAGCCATGCACCGTTTTGCCTCCAGAGGTGAGAAGCGATTGTGCTGTGGAAGTTACCCTCCGCGTGGGAAAGCAGGGGCGACATTGGAGCTGGGGTCTACGCACGCATTCAACGGGGACTACTACCAAGTCTATACACCGGCAGAGAAGACTGGATTCATTGCACGGAGCAAAGATCCCTTTGTCGATTCAGATGCCTATATGCGAGCGCTGGCAATCCCGGTCAGCGATAGGGACGGTAGCTTCGTTTCCAGGACCGAATACTTTTTCCCCTACGTTCTGGATCACGCCGACTTTGAGTGGAAAGTAAGTCCCAAGCTAGAAATTGTTGACGGAGCGGAGTGCCACGTCTTAGAGTCGAAGTTCAGACAACGGATTCGGGTCGATCCGAGAATTGGATATGCGATGCGGTTTCGAGAGAGGTACTGGCCAGTCAAGGACAGGCCGGCCAATCAATTGCCTTTGGGTGTGCGTAATCTGTTCAGCAGCTACCGCCAGTTAGCGGATGGCATCCGGTTGCCACAGCGCATTGATAGCGTGCAGTATACTTCGCCAAGCTTGCCGGAGAATCTCTGGAATAGAGTGAGATTTGTAGTTGTCCGGCAAGCAGCCAAACTGGCTATTAACGAGCAGGTCGAAGACAGCCTGTTCACTCTTTCTTTCCCTCCGGGAACTGTAGTGACGGATACAATCCGCAACCGAGCCTATCGGATTGGCAGTGCGAATGAGGAACTCGATGTCATCGTCGAGAAGGGCTAGTAAGAGATTTTTGTCCTGGTTCCCAAGCTCCGCTTGGGAACCACCTGTGCCCGAAGCTGTCCTTCGCGGGCAATCTCGAAGCGGAGCTTCGAGGAAGTGCGTGCCCAAGCAGAACTTGGGCACGAGGAAATGCTGCAAGCACCCGTCCGAACAGCACGGGCAAGCCTGGTTCCGTGAAAGGGCGGTTCCCCGGTACTGACAGCGAGTCAGGCCGCCATTATCATGATCCGCGTCGCCGAACCTGCCAACCTAGGAGTCGAACCATGTCGCAGCCCATGGAGTTCCAATACACCTACCGGGATCTAGGCAGACTCTCCGGAATGGCCATCAACACCGTCCATCAGGACGCCAGACGGGGCAACCTCGACCCAGCCGATTTGGCGTCGGTGGTCGTCTGGCTCGCCAGGCATGGAAAGCTCGCCCTGCGCCGACGGATGGTGTTCAGCGCGCTGTCACGAGAATTGGCGTCGGAGCCGAAGCCCCGGCGCCGACGGACATAGGCTCTGCCTTCCGCGCGTGGTGACGAACGCGAGGAGCGAAAGGTACGATGAGAACGCATCTCTATCCCAGGTTGTTGAGCTGCGGCGCAGCGTTGCTGGCGATGGTTGGCTCACTCTTGGCGGCGGAATCGCCGCTGCCGGGCAGCCCCCCGAACTTCATCATCATTCTCTGCGACAACCTGGGTTACGGCGACGTGGGGTGCTATGGGTCGCGGCGGAACCGCACGCCGAATCTCGACGGGATGGCTGCCCAAGGGATGCGGTTCACCAGCTTCTACGTGACCAGCGGCGTGTGTACGCCTTCCCGCGCAAGCCTGCTGACCGGCTGTTATCCCCGCCGTGTGAACTTGCACGTGAGCGGCTACGGGCGGGCCGTGCTCTCCGCCGTGGACAAGAAAGGGCTCCATCCCGACGAAGTCACGATCGCCGAGGTGCTTCAAGCGCGCGGTTACGCCACGGCGTGCATCGGCAAATGGCACCTGGGCGATCAGCCGGCGTTCCTGCCGACGCGACAGGGCTTCGGCGAGTATTACGGGATCCCCTACAGCGACGACATGACGGCCCGCGACGATCCGCTGACCGGTCCCTGGCCGCCGCTGCCGCTGATGCGGAATGAGCGAGTCGTCGAGGCCCCGGCCGATCGGAATACGCTGACCCGGCGATACACCGAGGAGGCGATCCGCTTCATCACCGCCAACAAGGGCCGGCCGTTTTTCCTTTACCTGCCCCATGCGATGCCGGGGAGCACGAAAAGCCCCTTCGCCAGCGATTCCTTTCGCGGCCGCTCGGCCAACGGCAGCTACGGCGATGCCATCGAGGAACTCGACTGGTCGACCGGCGAGATTCTCTCCGCGCTTCGGCGACTGGGGATCGACGACCGCACGCTGGTCGTGTGGACGTCGGACAACGGCTCCGTGGATCGGCAGCACGGCAGCAACGCGCCGCTTTCCGGCTGGGGGTATACGACGATGGAAGGGGCGATGCGCGTGCCGTGCGTCATGCGCTGGCCGGGCAAGATCCCCGCCCGCCAAACCTGCGGCGAGCTGTGTACCACGATGGACCTGCTCCCCACCTTGGCCCGGCTGGCCGGCGGTCGGCCGCCCGGGGACCGCATCCTCGACGGCAAAGACCTCTGGCCGCTGATGTCGGGGGCCGCGGGTGCAAAGTCGCCCTACGAGGCGTTCTACTATTACTACATGGGCCAGTTGCAGGCGGTGCGTGCCGGCCGGTGGAAGCTGCATCTGCCGCTGAAGGGAAAATGGCAGGACTTCCGCGGCACCGCCAAGCCCAGCCCTGCCAGGCTCTACGACCTTGAGACCGACGTCGGTGAAACGACGAACGTGGCCCCCAGGCATCCGGAGACGGTGCAACGCCTGCTGACGCTGACAGAGAAGGCCCGTGAAGACCTGGGCGACGTCGACCGCGAGGGCAAACACCAGCGCCCGGCAGGATTCGTGGCGCAGCCCAAGCCGCAGAGGATCTCCAACCCCTGAACGCTCACTCAGAGGCGACCGCCTCCATGAACAGAACATCGAGACATGCCCTCGCTTTCCTCACCGCCGCCCTGTTGTTAGCACTGCCGGCCGCGCTAAACGGTGCTGACGCGCCGGCGCGAAAGACCACGGTCACCATCGTGGGCGAAGACTTTCACATCAACGGTCAGCCGACCTACGCCGGTCGCCGTTGGCAGGGGCATCGCGTGGAAGGACTGCTGCTCAACTCCAGGATGGTGCAGGCAACGTTCGATGACTTGAACCCGGAGACGGCCCGTCGCTGGGCCTATGCAGACACGGGCCGATGGGAGGCGGAACGCAATGTGCGCGAGTTCATCGCCGCGATGCCCGAGTGGAAAGGGCATGGGCTGCTCGCCTTCACGGTGAATTTCCAGGGAGGGTCGCCGGAGGGCTACTCGAAAAGCCAGCCTTGGGACAGCGGCGCCTTCACCGCCGATGGCGAACTGCGTCGCGAGTTCGCCGGCCGGATGCGCCGCGTGCTCAACGCTGCGGACGATCTGGGAATGGTGGTCATCGTGGGCTATTTCTATTTCGGACAGGACCAGCGGCTGCGCAATGAGGCTGCCGTGCTCCACGCGGCGGATGAAGCCACGCGCTGGCTGCTCGATGGCGGCTGGCACAACGTGCTCGTGGAGGTGAACAACGAAACGAACGTTCCCGCCTACGATCACGAGATCCTGCGTCCCGTTCGTGTCCATGAACTGATCCAGCGCGTCCGCAAGACCGAGCGTGGCGGACGGCGTTTGCTCGCCGGCACCAGTTACGGAGGCGGTGCGGTGCCGAAGGAAAACGTGGTGCGAGCGTCGGACTTCCTGCTGCTCCATGGCAACGGGGTGAAGAATCCTGCCCGGATCAGGGAGATGGTGCGCCAGACCCGGGCCGTTCCCGGCTACCGGCCGATGCCCATCGTTTTCAACGAAGACGATCACGAGGGCTTTGACCAGGCGGTGAACAACTTCACTTCCGCCCTCGCGGAGCACGCCTCATGGGGCTGGTTCGACTACCGTCGCAAAGGCGAGGCTCTTCGTGAAGGCTTTCAATCCCCGCCCGTCAACTGGGGCCTCAGTTCAGAACGCAAACGGGCCTTCTTCAAGCTCCTCTCGGAAATCACCGGCGTCTCGAAACCATGAAGATCAATGATAGCCGCCCTTCTCGACCAACTGCCGAAGGACCTGCGTGGGCCGATGCCCTTGCTTCCGCGAGGCCGCCTCGTCCGCCTCTGTAATTGAACCGGAGGCTGACCCGGTAGCGATCACCTGCCGTTGCGGAAGCGAATCGGGACACCTTTGCACGGTGGCAGCGCGCCAACAGCAGGCAGTATCGGCCGGAGGGAATTCCCTCCCTCGTGAAAACGGCTCGATCGGGCGAGCGTTCCGGGAACCATTGGCGGATGCCCGCTGTGCATTCTCCGTTCTTACCTCCACTTGTCCGCCGGCGGATCCATCGCGCGCAACAGCGACCAAAGGGTCTTGCGGCCAGTGGTCCGCATATCGTGGGTCGTCCGGCCGAACCAGGGGAACTCAAAGGCCACCGCCACCGCCTGGAAATTGCGCTCGCAGTAGTTCCGGAACAGTTCCTTCTCCGGGGCCTGCGGAGCGAGGGGTTGGGGATCGCGAATCACCCACTCCTTTCCGAATTCCAATTGGTCGGGCATGAAACGCACAAACCGTTCTCGGATCGTCGGGGCCAAGCCCAACAGCCCATCGGTGTGTTTGCTCTGCCAGTTGTGCAGGTCGATGGCTGCCACCGGACGCACCCGGTCGATGGCCTGTTTCAGGGGCAGGCCTGCCGGATCGCCTTGGTAGGAGATGAACGACAGGTCGGCACCCCGGGGGGCCGTGAGCCGTCCCAAGCCGTTGCACACCCCGTCGGGATTGGCCATGGGAATCACGTGGAACGCATATTCGCGAAGGGCGGCCGCGGCATAGGCGTCGTCCGAAAGCAGCCAGCGGACCATGCCCTCCATGGCATAACTGCTGCCGCTCTCGTAGGCGTGCACGCGGGCGCGGATGAGAAAGTTTTTCTTGGTTTGCGGCGAGGCGTCGGTGATTCGGAGCAACCACAAGTTCCGCCCCTCCGGGCTCTGGCCGATCTTCTCCACCTTGACCAGCGGATGGCCGCGGAGCCCGTCCACAAATCGTTCGCTTTGCGCGTAGCTGTAAGGCGGGTGCCAGTGGACCTCCGTCTCGCCCGGCGGCGCCTCCAGAGACACGCGTGCCACGGAACCCGTCACATCGGCCATCACCGTGCGCCACTCCTCGCGTCCCGGGCGACCCACGACCACGAAATTGCGGTACGACATGAACTCCTCGACGCTGGCGAAGCTCGGCCGATCCTTGGGCGGGGCCTGATCGTACTGCCAATCGATCCAAAGGTCCGCCGGAGCAGGAAGCCGGCCGTCATTGACCACCTTGAAGCCCAGCCGGGTGCTGCGCCCGACAGCCTCCTCGCTGATCCCCGGGCTGGCGCGCCAGGAGGGGAAGATGCGGAAGGCATTCGGCCCTTCCTGCTTCACGCCGGCCGGGTCGTGGGGACAACTCCCGTCGAATCCGACCAGGATCCGCACGGCCGAGACTGCCGGTTTGCCGGGCGGGTGAGGGGGACTGGCCTCCGTGGCGTACGCGCAACCCAGAACGAGGGCCAGAAGCGCAGTGGGCAATGGAATCGCACAGGCTCTCATGGTAAAGTCCCTCAAGGATCGAGAATCTGGCGTGGCCTAGGCGCCCGCAGTATACTCGGCACTGATGGCCGCGGGAACCCGCTGGCGCAAGCTGCCTTGCATGGAACCGTACCTTTCCTCCCCAGTTTCACAGGTCCGGGAGCTATCACGATGAAACCCATTGCTCAGCGGTTGTGGATGTGGTCCGTAGTTGGTGCAGTCGCCTGGCTGCTGGCACTAGCGGGCGCAAACCGGAGGGCAGACGCAGCGGCCGGAACGCCGCTCGGGCCGGCCGAGCGGGCTCTCTACAACGGCATCGAGCTGCCGGAAACCTGGCCGCCGCGGGCGAAGGATTTCGCCGACGACCCGCAACGGCCGCCCTACCTCGTTTCGCCGCCCAAGCTCGTCCCGATCGACGTCGGCCGGCAGCTTTTCGTCGATGATTTCCTGATCGAAGAAACGACGCTCAAGCGGACCTTCCATCACCCGGAGTACTATTCAGCCAACCCGGTGCTGAAGCCGGAGAAGCCTTGGGAGTTGGGGGGCCGGGCGTACACCATGCCTTTCAGCGACGGCGTATGGTATGACCCGAAGGACGGAATCTTCAAGATGTGGTATTTCGCCGGAAGCGGCGCGTCGACGTGCTACGCCACCTCGAAAGACGGGATCCGTTGGGACAAGCCCAAGCTCGACGTCGAGCCGGGCACGAATATCGTGCTCAGACTATCCCGCGACTCGAACGCCGTCTGGCTGGACCCCGACCCGCGCGATCCAGGCGAGCGGTTCAAGATGGCCTTGTACCACCAAGGGAGGTTCACCCTCTACCGCTCCCCGGAGGGCATTCACTGGACGAAGGTCTCGGACGGCGCCAAGACCGGCGACCGCAGCACGTTCTTCTACAACCCGTTCCGGCAACGATGGGTCTTCAGCATCCGCTCGGGGTCGCGATTGGGCCGGAGCCGCCATTACTGGGAAACGACCGACTTCTTCCGCTTCAGGGATCCCGTGACCGCAAACGGGGAGGCGGTCGTCTGGGCTGCCGCCGATAGCGGCGATCCGCCGCGTGACGATTTCAAGGTCCGGCCCCAGCTCTACAACCTGGACTGCGTGGCCTACGAGAGCGTGCTGCTGGGACTGTTCAGTATTTGGCGCGGCGACTACCGCAGCCCGACTACCGAGAAGGGCAAAGAACTGCTCAAACTCGGCCGGCCGAAGACGAATTCGGTGTGTACGGGCTTCAGCCGCGACGGTTTCCACTGGGACCGACCGGATCGCCGGCCGTTTCTGCCCCTCTCCGAGAAGATGGGCGACTGGAACTGGGGCAACCTCCAGTCGACGGTTCCCTGTTGCCTGGTCGTGGGCGATCGGCTTTGGTTCTACGTAAGCGGCCGGGCAGGCAAGGGGTTCCCCGGCTCTCAGCATGTCGACTCTGGGGCGAGCACGGGCCTGGCGATGCTGCGGCGAGACGGCTTCGCGTCGATGGACGCCGGCGCCGAGCCGGCCTCGCTCACGACCCGGCCGCTCCGCTTCCGAGGCAAACATCTCTTCGTCAACGTGAATGCGCCCCAGGGCCAGTTGCTGGTCGAGGTTCTGGACGAGCAGGGCCGGGCGATCGTGCCGCTGGACCGCAAGCATTGCCGGCCGGTGCGAGGCAACTGCACACGTCAGGCCGTGACCTGGGAGGGGGCCGACGATCTGGCGACCATCGCCGGCAAGACCCTGCGCCTACGCTTCCATTTGACCCACGGCAGCCTCTACTCGTTCTGGGTCACGCCCGATCCAGCCGGCGCCAGCTTCGGTTATGTGGCTGGTGGCGGACCGGGTTTTGACAGGCCGATGGACCTCCCTCGCCATACGGTGAAGTAGCACGCTTCTCCTTCATGGAGCTTGCGGCTGGGTGGCTGGGGCAGAGCGCAGCGATGCCCCAGGGGAGCGTCGCTGGGGCTTCGCTGCGCTCAGCCCCAGGCACCCCACAAACCAAGTGCGTCGAACTACCAGGAGGCAAAGCCATGGCAAACCGACGTTCAGGAATCACCCGGCGGGACTTCTTGCAGAAGACGGCGGTCGTAGCGGCAGCGGCCGCTCTCATGCCGCCAGGGTTGTCGAAGGAAGAGGCCGCTCAGGGTTTCGTCAGCATTTTTGACGGCCGGTCGCTCCGCGGCTGGAAGGGGTCGACCGATGGCTACGTGGCCGAAAACGGCGTGCTGGTCTGCAAACCAAAAGGGGGCGGGAATCTGTTCACCGTCAAGGCGTACGGGGATTTCGTCTTCCGCTTCGAGTTCAAATTGGAGCCCGGAGGAAACAACGGCGTCTCCGTCCGGGGCCACGAAATCCAGATTCTCGACGACGACGCCCCCAAGCACGCGAACCTCAAGCCCTGCCAGTACCACGGCTCCATCTATTGCTGCGTGCCGGCCAAACGAGGCCACACGAAGCCGCCCGGCCAGTGGAACACGGAGGAAATCCGCTGCCAGGGAAGCCACTGGCGGGTCACCGTAAACGATGTGGTGATTGTCGACGTCGACCTGACCACCGTTCCCGGACAGGAAGCCTTGGCCAAGCGAACCAGAGGCCCCCTGGGCTTCCGCGGTCATGGCACCCGGGTCGAGTTTCGCAACCTTCGGGTGAAAGAGCTGTGACGCGGCCCCTCCCGCATGACGTGCCTCGAGGGGGCCGGATATGCGAGATAACCTTGCAGGATTCTGGGAGGATCCCCCGTAGCGAACGCCCTCTGTGGGGTTCCGGGAATCGCCATGGATACCGCGGTTTCGCGTTCCGGAACGCCGCGGAGGGCGTTCCCTACAGGCCACCCCCGAAGGCTACGAGGCTACGTCGGGTTGTTCTGTTGATCGGGGAGCTCTTTCGCACCAGGCAGTCCCCTTGTTCACTTGATGAGCTACTCGTTGCCGAACGTATCTGTCTCCACCTTGACTTGGAGCCATGTCTCCCAATGATACACGCCCGCAATGGTATAGGCGAATCGGCGACAAATGTCGATTTTCTGCTTCACAAGGTCCGGATCCATGCTCTTATGGTGCCGAACGTTCAACCGAATGGTGTTCCTCTGGTCGAGTGGCCAGTAATTGACCGTGAATTGCGGGTCGCTGGTCGTTCGCAGGGCATTTAACCGCAAAGCGAGCCACTCGAGCTTTGTAGGCGTGTACGGCTCGTCGCCCTCCTTCTTTTCGGTGAAGTGACCAAGGGCCACCGTACCCAAGACCGTTAGCGTCACAACGATACCAAACGCCGCAACCAGCTTCTTCATTATCGAGTCCCCTTCGAACATTTCATTCCCACCTGTTCATGTGACCGCATACGCTTGCCGCACGGTCGCCGACGCCTCCTCGATTCACCCGCAGCGAAGCCTCGCGAGCCAGGTTGACGACGAACGGCTTTGACTTCGTTTAGCCGCCAGGCTACTCCTGCTGCTGTTCCTGACCCTCCGGCTGCTGAAGACGGATAAGAGTGCGAGGCTCCTGACGGTCGGCAGCGAAATGGACGAGGACGGGCACCTCGTCGTTGGTGAGGTTGTAGAGGCCCGTCTCGACGACGACCGAATCGTTGCCTTCGATCTTCAGGGCCACTCGTTGGGTCTTCTTATCCACGGCACCCACGACGGGCATGACCTTGTCGGTGAGAAAGTCCTGGAAATTGCCGCGAATGACGCCCTCCTTGTTCAAAGCAAGCTGGACGACTTTCTCGGTCTGCGTCTGCGTGGGCTCGGCGATCACGGCGAACACGCCCAGGGGAAGCCACTCTTCGTTCTGGGGCTCCTGACCGGAATCGGCGATCTGGCCGGCCTCGTCGTAGTACTGCTCGGCCGACGCGACCGGCTCTTCGCCGTAGTAGACGTTGCCGTCGTCGTAGGTCACGTTTCCGCCGTAATCGTAGTAGGCCCCTTCGCCGCTGCAGCCGCAATAGCTGCCGGCTGTGGCCCAGGTAGCCGCCGCCCAAGCGGTCCCCGCGAGTGCCCACTTGCCCGGCCACCATGCACCGGGATACCGCCCGTACCAGCCCGGTGTGAAGTATCCCCAGCGT
>Ga0163210_1001424_pt1 | contig 10393 bp, 5 predicted proteins | sample Kivu_220m_FD_113536 | JGI IMG/M metagenome (GOLD analysis project Ga0163210, IMG submission 113536) | Freshwater microbial communities from Lake Kivu, Western Province, Rwanda to study Microbial Dark Matter (Phase II) - Kivu_220m | ecosystem: Environmental > Aquatic > Freshwater > Lake ... | reverse complement strand
CGCCTATGGAATCCGCGACGAGGAGTACTTGCGCCTCAAGATCCTGACCTGCATGTTGCCTCCCCTTTGAGGTTTTCATGCTAAATCACCCTAAAATCACCCACACACTTTCACGAAGAGCCTCTTTTCTTTTTTTCGGTTTGTATCCATGGTCGATCGCCACCTCAATGAATTGATTAATACGCTGGGGCATTTCGGAATCATCCCCTTTCGCTAACAAAGCTTTAATATCAGCCAAGGCTTTGCCAGAACTAAAATAGGAATTTCGGCACACGATATCTATTCTAGCTTGCAATGACCATAAATTTGATAATGCATATTTAAGCTGCTCTTCCGTAAAATTTTCGGAATTAATAAGGCGAGCGAGTTCATCTTGGTGAATAACTCTATTCGTGATCTCGTTTTCACCATCGCGAAGGTCTTTATTCAATGTCCACTGAACAAACGCTTGGATACTCAACCCATTCAAATTAGCATTTTTCTCTAACAATTCTCGAAACCCATCATCTAATTTTTTGGGATCCAAATCTGCGTCTGAAGATGAAGAAACCCATGCACGATATGATACCTCGGGGAAGCTAATGCCAAGCGTATCCTGTACTTTCCTTACCAGACCAAGGTAAGCGGGCAGAGTAGGCTTTATTATAAGCTTGATATCGATTCCTTTACTCTCAAGATAGCTAACGTTATGCCGATCAAGAGCGAGATATCGATCTGGCTGTAACCAGAACATTCCCATGGTTAATTTCACGACCCCAACCTGACTTATTTCAAGGCAACCTTCGAACAGCCGCGCATCAACATCTTTTGGCTCATTGAAAACCACTTGTTTGGCAAAGTCCCATAGTCTTGTAACGTCTTCCTTCTTACGACGAAATTTATACGGAACGAACCAGGCTTTTTGGAGATTGACAACCGGAATTCCAGCAAAATCTTGGGGAACGGGCGCGCTCAACTGCAATGCGTCTTTAAGGTGACGGATGATTTCAATACGCGACTCCGTTTTAATAGAACGATTAAATACAGCGAAAATTGTAAAAGGATCGATTTCCTCAAGCGGAATCTCATTCCCCTCGGGATTTTGGTCTTTCAAGCTTATGATAGGCAAGCCGTCAGTCGCCATTTTACTAAGCAAGGTCAATATCTGGCTCTGCCTGTCTCGGTATGCTAATAGTTTAATTCCCATCTCTATGAATATGGGTTTCCATGTAAACATGCCATACCTCCTCTTCTATAAATCCACAGACCCCTTGTCGTTTCTGAAATAATAACCTACCTTGGTGTGCCGTATTTTCATGGACGAATTGATACTAATTCTTATCTTCGTGTTCGAAGGAAACATAGCGCCATCACCCAGTTTCAATTATGTATATTTCGAAATTCTAACACACCCATGCTTTCGAGTCGGTTTACCGGTATGACACGCGGCGTCCTCAGCGTCGCGTAGATTTCCGTAAGGTCCTAGCCATCGTCCATTCTTATCACCTTTGATATGCGGATGGCATCCCCTTCCGTCTTGACAATTTCCGCATGATCCCCGATGGATAACGGCTTTGTTCTCAGCCGTCCAATTTTCATAGACATAATACTGGCTCATTTTCTTTCCCCCTTAAGATTTTCAATAATTCTGATAAGCGCATTAACGGATTCGGTTCCTCGCTTCAATTGATCATCCGACACCTCACCGAGGTTCGAATGGGATAAGGAATTCCTGATAGTATTGACAAACCTAGCTTCGGAAATTACGTGCTTTTGGAGAAGATTGAGTTCATCGATTTCATTAATAAGTTTACCGAGAGTGCGTTGATCACTAAATCCAGCGCGCATCGGGATTATTTTTCGCAATTTTGATTCGAAATCTAAGACTTTATCGCGAAAGATTTTTTCCAATTCAGCCCGAGTCATTTTAGGACTTGTCTGGGATGGCCTTAATAACGGCTTTTGCACAATTTTTTTCTGAATTTCATCGCCTTCCGAGCCAATTCCATATTTCTGCGCGATTTCTTCAATGAGAGACGGAGGAGCCGAGTTCCTCATCTTCGCTATATGCAACAACTTTCCAATATCCCAGCTCCACCTATTCACAACAGGATCTTTTTCTGCAAATCGATAACAATTGGGACCATTTATCTTGTTCCCTTCCCGAAAGGCCTTGCATATCCCAAGTTCTTGAAGCAATCTCGCCGCTTCCGAAAGCCCGACTCTCATAATAACCTCCTTCCCATCATTTTGCCCTCTTCCCGAACACCTCCGGATATGCGGCGATTTGGTCCGCGACGGGCCGGTCGTAGCGGATGACGACCACCCGATACCCCCTGGCCACAAGCTCCCCCCTCACCCCCTCGTCTTTCTTTCTTTGATCCGGCTCATCATGCGGCTTCCCGTCGCAAAAGACGCAGACGTTCGGCGCATAAAAGAAATCCGGAATGCAGCGCGGCTCCGCAATCGATTTCTGGGCGTCGTCTGGCAGCCGATGGTATCCTTCGGCCAGCGCGGCGATGAATTTTCGTTCCAATTCGGACCTTGGATCCGTCAGCGACTTCAGCCACGCGAGGTGCCCCGCCCAATCTCTTCCCCCATAGCGGGGCAGCGTTACCGCTCCCGCCAGCCCCAACAAGCACGAACGGATTTCATGGCGGTCGATCATCAGGGCTTCCTGTTGATTGCTGAAGCTTAGAAGGCAATCATAACAAGAGGCGTGGCAATCCGGCCGAAGATCCTTGCCCTCTTTGTCGAAATGACAAATCGCCGCCGCTTCGGCCGCCACACGGGCGAAAGCATCGGCTTCCTCGACAAGCCTTCGCAAAACTCCCGCTCCCCCTTCCGACGCCTCATAGATCAAAATCGCCCGCCGCTCTCCCTTTCCGATCCGCTCCGCCGCCAACTCAGACTCTTCGAGCTCGAACAGCCTCTCACAGCCCCGTTGGATGGCGTATTGAAGCGTCGCCTCGAATCCCTCTTTCGCCCTCATCTCGGGATCTGCCAAGCGCACGAGGAGGACGTTTTGCGTATCTTGAACACTCAATCGGACGGTTTCGATCCTCCGCCTGGCTCGCCGCATAGCCTCTTCCTCGGGTTCGCCCCCCAACATCTCGCCGTTTTCAAAATCGACGAGAAAACCAGGCTGCGGGGCCGACCTCCACCGATGGTTAATCCTCAGCAGAGTCGCCGCCGGCGCATAAATCAGATGCAGCGCCGGCGTCCCCCCGACGACGACATCGGCTTCTTGCGTTCTCATCTTCCCATCCGCCCCAATCGCATACCGATACGCCGTGGTCAGCTCGAACCCGCGTCTCCTCCGCTCTTCTTCATCGCTCGTGATCCTCTCCCTCGGCCGGCATCGGACATTCGGCATTTCGAGCAACGACGCCAAGAGACTATTTTCTCCATCAAAACGGACCGCGCAGGCCGGGCAGACGTCATTTTCGGGGTCCGTGAACGCGCCGCACACATGGCACAAACGTTTTCGGCTTCGCCGTTCATCCAATCCCCCCGGCGGGGATTGAAAACTCCTGACCTCCCATTTCCGGCCTTCGTGATAGATAATATTGCTCGGCCCAAACTCTCGAATAGCGAGGAATCGAGGCCGGGCGATGAACTCTCCGTCTCCCCTCGGCACCCAAGCCCGCACGGGCAGCGCGGGGAAATTGTAGCCGGGCAGAAAGCCTTCGCTCGCCAGATACCGATAAGGGTAGAAATCGCTTTCCTCTCGGCTCGTATCGACTTGCCTAAGTAGATTGAGTTGGCGCAGAGCCTCCTGTTGCCGCCGGTTCGCCTCTTCCTGCTCGTCTCTCCGCCTTGCGCGCCGCAATTGGTTCTGGGCTTCGACGAGTTGCTTATCGGCGATCTTGAAAAGCTCGCGCCAACGGTCAAATGACTTATCAAATTCTCCCGGAGCTTCCTCCACGGCCTTTTCAATCCATCCCTCACTGAACCACGCCGTCGCGTTAAGAACAGCCCAATCCGCCGCGAGAAGGCGGCGTGCCCGCTCGCAGACCGCGTTTTTCGCCTCCGGGCCCAGCTTGATCGCAGCGGCGGCGCTTTCCTTCAGCTTCAGCGCCTTGTCCTCCGTGTCGATCACCTCGTCGATCGATTTGCCGAGAGGCAGCCTTGCCTCGCTGAGCCAGACGGCGTGAAGATGAGCTTTGATCAAGGCTTCGTTGGATAAATCGAGGCGAGGCGGACGGACGCTCCCGGCGACCATCTCCTCCCGCCGATGGAAAAAGTACTGGTCGTGGCTGTTGACCGCTCCACAATAAGTGAAAACCGCACCTGGCTGGCCCTGCCTTCCCGCCCGGCCGCTCCGCTGGGCGTAATTGGCCGGCGTCGGCGGCACATTCCGGAGATGGATGAAGTCAAGGTCGGCGATGTCGACCCCCAATTCCATGGTCGGCGAGCAAACGAGATAGGGCAATCGCCTCCCCACCTCCGCTTCCTTCTTCGCATCGGCCGGATCCCAACGGAAGCGCCTCTCCCTCTTTTCCCTCTCTCCGGCCTCGACGACTTGCGCCGTATGTTCTCGTGCCTCGAGTCCCGCCAATCGCTCGGCCTGACTTCGATAAAGAGCTTGAAAGAACGCGTTGACGGGAGGAATTCCTTCGCCATACCCTTCACCCCGCGCCCGCCGCCTATAAATGGGATCCGGCGGCTGGGGCGAGCCGTCGCCCAATCGCCACAGCAAGCATGAAGCGTCAAGTTGATAAAACTGATGGTCTTCGACCGGCTCCAGGCGGACGAGAATCCCCTGCCCGACAAGTAGCGTTAAGTAATCCGCTATGAACCGCTCGTACTCCTCCGCCGTTATGCCGAGACTTGCCCGGATAAAACGTCCGATAGTCCCGCGCGCATTAAGAGTAAAGCCTTCGACTATTCGATTCGACCGGCCTTCGAGAAGGAAACGCTCCGCCGGCCGCAACTCCCCGCCTCTCTCGTCGATTCCCCAGAACTCGTTCAAGTATTGCCCGGCGCGCTTCTGGATCTGCTGCTGCTGGGTTTCGCGGAGGCAAGAAACGGCGATCGCCCTCTTACGGCGAAAATGATCGAGGATCGCCCGGGTCATATCCAGTCGATCCGCCGGCGCGAGTCCGGCTGCCGCCGGATGGAATTTCCATTGCGCCTCATCCTTGCAGAGGGGTTCGAGTCCCCTATAGGCGATTCTGAGGAGCCCTAGGCTCTCAAGATTGGGCTGAACGACGCGCCATCCCCGCCTCAAATCCTCATAGATCCGGTATTCCATAAGCTCGGAAAAGGCTTTCCAGATCTCCTTCGCGGCCGCGGATTCGGGAGCGATCTCGGGATTCTCCGCGATGTCTCTTATGCCGAGCCCGCTTTCGTTGACGACGGCCTCGGCCACCCGGTCGAAACTCAGCTCCTTCTCCTTGACCAGGGCCGCATGAAGGGCGCATCGCAGAAGCGTGACATGAACGAAATCATTGAAATGTCCGGCCTGAAGGGAGGCTTCCTGCCGGTTGTCGGTAAAACTCAGGAGCTTATCCCTCCCCTGCCCGTCCTCTTCCGCCGCCGCCCGCCGCAAGATCGAGGACGAAAGCACCGTCGTCGCGCTCGACCTCGCTTCGCTCGATATCGAGGCGAGCTTCTTGAATTCCTGATCCCGCTTCGTGTAAAACTCGCCGCAGGACAGGCAAAGGGAGAAGGGCTGCGGCTGGTGCCACATCCGGACGGCCTCCCCGCCTCCCTCCGCCGTGATCGTTCCGTCCGGCTTTACCCAAACGGCTTTCGGCAGCCTCTTTTTCCATTCCGATTTGATCCGCCCTTTCGCGTCGCGCCATTCTTGGGGGATGTCCTCGGGATTCCACTCGCCGCCCTCCCGCTCCAGCATGAGATACCCGGCCTGGAATTCCTCGTTTTCCGGGGAAACGCCGACGGGATGGGGCTCGTATCTTTTCCCCTCGGGATCCCCCAGGACGTGGTAATACTCCTGCCCACAAAGGCGGCAGAACTTGATCGGAAAGAAAATCTTCCCCTCCCCCGTTTTGATTTGCCCCTCGATCGAAAACTCGCGTTTCGCCGCGTGCTCGACCGTCGCGTAGGCCGCCCTTCCCTGACTGATGAACTGATGCAGCTTGAAGGCGAGCGGCCGGTCTTCGCCTCCCAAGGCGAGCGAAGCCCCCCGATTCATGACTTCCCGGAGGCGGTCCAAACATCGCTCCGCATCCGCCCCTGTCGCCTCGGCAAGCTCTTTCGCCGCCTCGCTCAGTGAGCGCGGGACCCGGCGCCTCAGGCGGTTACCCAACTCCCGCTCGATCCCGAGGGCCCACTCGGCCCACCGGAAAAGCGGATGGCGCTTGATCTCCTCGACGGGCCCAGGGAGCGGCTCTTCAATCGCCTTGGCGAGCTCTTCATTCGAGGGAACTCCCCCTTCGGTGAAAGCGGTCAGCGTCTCCTCGATGATTTGATCCGCCGTGAAATCCCGGCCGAATATCTTGGCCGCGAACTCCGCCACCGCCGCTTTTCGCTCCTCGGGCGCGGCTTCACGGCTCGCTATCATCGTCGCGCTCGTCCCGACGAGGACGTGATTTTCGGCCGCCCAGCGTTCCTTGATCCGCCGGATGAGCAGGGCGACGTCTGCCCCCTGCCTTCCTCGATAAGTATGAAGTTCATCGAAAACAAGAAATTCCAGTCCCCCGGCTCCCTTATCCAGCAATACGCGGTCCTCGGGGCGGACAAGCAGGAGTTCGCCCATGACGTAATTCGTCAGAAGGATGTGCGGAGGGTTCCTCCGCATATCCCCCCTTTGCCCATCCGTTGTTTCGCCCGTGTATTTGGCGAACGTGAAGGGAAGTTCACGGCCCGTCGGCCGCTCGTAGTTTTTCTTCAGCGCCTCAAGCGAAGCCAACTGGGAATTGACCAAGGCGTTCATCGGATAGACGACGAGAGCCGTAACGGATGGAACCACTCCGCCCCGCCTGAGGATAGAGTCCGCGATCGGGATGAAAAACGCCAGGCTTTTCCCCGAGCCCGTCCCCGACGTGACGATGTAGCTTTCCCCCTTGGCCGCTTTTTCGACGGCTTCGACCTGATGGCGGAAGAGAAGAAACGGCTTCCCATCGCCTGTCCGGAATATCCGCGCCGTCTCGGGCAGAATGATCCCTCTCGCGGCCAAATCGTCCACCGTCGCCGGCCTCTCATAGGATGGGCTCAGCTGAACGAGGTATTCCGGCCAGAGCTTCTGTTCTTCGATGAGGGCTTGGTCGAGGAATTCGCGTACCCTTTTGTCGGCGACGTTGAGGTACGAGCGGATATAGTTCCGATAATCGTCGAGGACGCCGGCATGGAGATCGAATATGTTCATCGCGCCCTCCCCTGTTCCCTAGGAAGGCCAAAGAAATGATACAGGAAACGAACGTTCGTTCCGTCTATTTTCATCGTTTCTGCAAGTCCATCGTTGTAGACGAAGGCCTCCGCCGGGTCGTATCTATCGATATAGCTCCAAAGCGATCTCCCCGCCAACGGACGCCTCAGGGTCGATTTGATTTCCACGGGATCGCGGTCGTCGACGATGAAATCCACCTCAGCTTTCGATTTTGTCCGCCAGAATTTGACCTCTCTATCGGCCTTCCGGAATTCCGAAAAATGATAATTTTCGACGAGAGCTCCCCGGTCCGGCCTTTCCCTTAGGGGCCGGAAATCTCCGATTATCGAATTACGAAGTCCGGTATCCAGAAAATAGACTTTTGGGTTCTTGACGAGCTCGAGACGCTTGTTGGAGAAGAACGGCTTCACCCGCTCGAGGATGAAGGTTTTCTCAAAAAGATTGAAGTATTTCTTCACGAGCGGCGTTTTTTCTTGAAGCAGAGATGTCAGCTCATGATAAGAAACGATATTGCCGACCTGGAGAGCGAGGGCTTTGACCAAGGTGAGGAGCTGATAGTCATCGATTAGGCCGAGGATATCACGGACATCTCTCATGAGATAGAGACTGAAAATATTCTTGAGTATGGTCCGACGCTCTTCGTCGTCCTGGGCGATGACGACCCTGGGATACCCGCCGAAAACGATGAACTCGTCCAGGAGGGCGTTGGCTTTCTCGGTCAGCGTCTGATCCAGACGAAGGCCGTTCCTCTCTTCGAGCAAATTAGCGAGCGCCGGGTCCCTGAAGCTCAAGAATTCTCGAAAAGTCAGAGGATAAAGGGTAAAGGAAAGCATTCGTCCCGCCAGATATTTGACCGCGCTAACAGTCAAGTCGAGCGAAGATGAACCGGAGACGATGATTTTCTTTCCTGGGACCGTATCGAAGACATATTTCAGAGACTGGCCGCCTTTCCTGGCGTATTGAAACTCGTCGATGAAAATGACCCGATGTGGCTCGACGTGAAATCGGATGAAGGCTTTTATGTCATTATCAAAAAGGGCCCGGAGATCGACGTCCTCGAAGGTGAAAAAAACGGAATTTTCGACTTGGTCCTTTATTCGGCGGAGAAGAGTCGTTTTGCCAGCCTGCCTGGCGCCGGTAACGGCTAAATACTCTGGCCCCGCCAGGAATTTCTTGATAACAGGCTCAAGATTGCGTTGAATATACATTTTATCCCTGCTAAAATCTTCTATAAAGATATTTTAGCAGGGTTATTTATAAATGTCAATATCGGCCTCGCTTGAAAATTTTATCTTTTTCCTAGCGAGGATTTCTTCCATCCAATCTCTTTTTAGTTCTGCTTATCTATTTCTAGATTAAGCATTAACAATCTGTTTAATATCTCCCGCCGTGCGTTTGGGCTTACAGTATATCGAATTTGCCCGCGTTCATTTTTATAGAAGTTATGGCCGAGATCTACTTCTTTCCAATGATAACAATCAAGAATGGTTTGATCCATATCGACATGAAGTTTTCGCAGGCGAACGATATCGGCATCCATATAAATTGGATTATTGAAAAGATTGTATGATTGAGTAAGACCGATCCGGCGATCTAGTAAAAAGCATTTCCTATATTCATGATAGGTTGAGCCAATAACTTCTGTTTGATATTTTGCCTCCATTGTCGGATGTTGAGGAAACGGAAACGTTGAAAAACAATCCGTCGGCGTATAGCGATTACGAGATTCTAGACTCGATGCGAACCTCCAAACCCACGCTTCATGTAGATTAGATTGTAGCAATGAAAAATGATAATTATCGTCGAAAGCAAATACGATAATCATATGAGAAAAAACCCAATCTTTAGGAACAAACGAAATCATATGAAATTCACTTACTTCACTCCGAACAAGAACTCTACGAAGCGGGACTATGGCTTTTCGAAGTTCTTTTCTGTACGAATTATATCTCCACCAATTTTCTCGGTCTCTTATCTGTTTAACGCGCATCCTTTCGGGTTTCACTCGCTCTTCGATGATCTTTAAGAGATCAGGATATTGTTTAGTCTTTTCTATTTTCCAGTCATGGAAACAAATCGCAAATCGGCTTGGCATTTGTTCAGGATGAGTATTAAGATCTTCTCCGCTTAAATATGGAAATAGGCATTCTGAATTTCTTTCGGCTTTATCAATTGATCGAGTAGCTTCATCTCGACTAAGAATAAACCCTATGCCCCTCACATAATCTCCTATGAAAGCTTTCCCTTCATTCATCGAAAGGCTGTTCGGGGTTTTTTCTATTTCTTCATTAAGCCTAGATGAGATAGAAAAGACATCTTTTCCGTCAAGCATGGGTTTTAAATCATAATAACCCCTATTCACCGCAACTAGATTTACCTCGACGTTTGCCGTACCAGGCCATTTGATAAAACGATGAGCAAAATGGATATAGCCGCCCTGAGATAAAATCACCTCAAGCCCTGATTCTCGCGTATCTCCTTGACCAATAGAATTAGTTGATACCATTCCGAATAATCCGTTTCTCTTTATTAAAGAAAAAGCTAATCGAAAAAAAGTAGCGCATAAATCAGCACGGTTAATAAACGGCCTGAATGAGTGAATTAAAAAAGAACGATATTTCTCGCCGAAAGCATTGCCAATCTTTAAACCTCCTAAAAAAGGTGGATTTCCTATAACGACGTCGAATCCGCCTTCGGCAAAAACCTCGGGAAACTCGAGCGGCCAGTGGAAAAACCCCTGGCGCATGGAAAAGGCCTCGGCCTCGGCGGTCAATCGTCCGTCAATAGGTCTTCCGTCGAGGACGTCGGCGACCGAGGCCGAGGTTATCGGTGGACGGCCGGTGACGTGCTTCTGAAAAAAGGCCGCGGTCCGCAAATCGCAGGCCGCCTTGTCGCGCCGCCATATCGGATTCCTGTGTTGGGCTTCATAAGCCGCTTTTTTCCTGCGGATTTGCTCCGGCGTGTCGTCGGCGATCGCCTCCAACTCGCCGCCCCGGCCCCGGATTTCTTTCAATCCCTCGGCGGCTTCCCAGCCGAAAAGCCTGGGTCCTTCCCTTGTTT
>Ga0163210_1001418_pt1 | contig 10409 bp, 10 predicted proteins | sample Kivu_220m_FD_113536 | JGI IMG/M metagenome (GOLD analysis project Ga0163210, IMG submission 113536) | Freshwater microbial communities from Lake Kivu, Western Province, Rwanda to study Microbial Dark Matter (Phase II) - Kivu_220m | ecosystem: Environmental > Aquatic > Freshwater > Lake ... | reverse complement strand
GAACTAAACAATTGATAAAATTATTTTAGTTTTTGACAGACTTCAAAAAACATTTATGTTAATGGATACTTTAAGCATATGGACAGGAAATACGCCATTTAGAAAATGGCAGTTACAGAATGTAACTAAAAAGTACTATTGCGAGTATTTTAATGAAATAAGAAATAAGGTAGTTTTAGAAATCGGATGTGGAAGTAGTGGGGGGACAAAAATGATCTTAAAGTATTTTGCTCCACAAAGGATAGTGGCTACTGATCTTGACCTACGACAAATAGCTTTAGCCAAAAAGAATTTGACCGATGAGAAAGTTAATTTTGAAATGGCAGATGCCACAAAATTAAACTATCACGATAATAGCTTCGATGCAGTTTTTGATTATGGGGTAATTCATCACATACCTTCGCCAGAGTGGAGGAAATGCTTAAGTGAAATTTATAGAGTGTTGAGGCCGAGAGGAAAAGTATTTTTATACGATTTGCCAGTTGAAGCGTTTGATACGATCTGGGGGAAAATAACTAAATTGTTTTCAATACACCCATATAGCAAAATGTATCGCAAAGAAGAATTTATGAATTGCCTAAAGTCAATTGGTTTTAAAATTATTAAAAGCATTCAGGAATCGAGATATTTTATAGTTGTTGCCAAAAAAAGTAAAAAATTGACAAAATGATACACGTGTATCATTTTGTCAAGAACCTACATTTTATTTTTTGTTTTTTTCTAATAATTTTTTCTAATTTCCTTTTAAGCTTGTTAAAACTTTGACTAGGATTTCTGCTCATAGACTTGATGAATAATTTAGCCGTTGTTTCGGTGAAGCAAGCAAAATTGTAATCAATAATTTCTTTAATGATTTTTATGTCTTCAGAAGTTAGCGTTCTTTTCATCTTAAGTATTTTTAAATCATGAAAACTTGAAAGTCAAGGGAGAATTTTGTTAAACTGATGGTATGCGCGACTTTGCTCGGCTGAAAAGAGGCCGGAAAAAACATTTTTCCTTAAGCAGGACTAAATTTTTTGGCAATTTTCTTATTTTTTGTTTTTTTCTTTTTGCTTTTTTCAGTCTCGGCACCATTGGTCTCTTTGCTTGGTATGCTAAAGATTTGCCCAATCCTAATAAAATTCTGCGCACTGAAGGAATATCAACCGTTATTTTTGATCGCGAGGGCAAAATTTTATATGATATTTATGGCGACCAAAATCGAGTTTTAATTCCTCTTGAAGAAATTCCCGATCATTTAAAAAATGCCACCATCGCTATTGAAGACAAGAATTTTTATTCTCACCAGGGTTTTTCCTCACGAGGAATGCTAAGAGCCATTTTTAATATCTTAATTCATCATCGGCTTGAAGGCGGTTCAACTTTAACTCAACAATTGGTTAAAAATGTTCTTTTGACCTCGGAACGAACCATTCCGAGAAAAATTAAAGAATTCATTTTAACCGCTCAAATTGAAAGAAAATATAGCAAAGACGAGATTCTTCAAATGTATCTTAATGAAGCGCCTTATGGCGGTACTGCTTGGGGAGTGGAAGCCGCCGCTCAAACCTATTTTGGCAAAAAGGCAAAGGAACTTAATCTTTTGGAATCAGCGATTTTAGCCGGTTTTCCTCAGCGGCCAACTGCTTATTCTCCTTTTGGCAATCAGCCGAAAGCCTATCTTGATCGAACTAAAGATGTTTTAAGGAGAATGCGAGAGGATGGCTATATTTCTAAGGAGCAAGAAGAGATAGCAGGAAAAGAGTTGAAAAAAATTGAATTCGTCGGCAGAGGAGGAAAAATGAAAGCCCCTCATTTTGTCATGGAAGTGAGGAAAGAATTAATTGACCAGTTTGGCGAAAGAATGGTTGAGCAAGGTGGGCTCAAAGTGACGACTAGCTTAGATTTTGAAGTTCAGCAAATGGCTCAAGAGATGGTGACCGAAGAGGTGGAGAAAATTAAGGATTTAAATGTGGGCAATGGTGCGGCGGTTGTTTTGGATCCGCAGACAGACGAGATTTTAGCGATGGTTGGCTCAAAAGATTATGAAAGTAAAGAAGAAGGATTTGAGGGAAAGTTTAATGTCGTCACTCAAGGGTTGAGACAGCCTGGTTCTGCCATTAAACCAATTACTTATGCGACGGCTTTTAAAAAAGGATACACGACTGCAAGTTTGATTATGGATACACCAACGAGCTTTCCCGGTGGTAAAGAAAGTGAAGACTATAAACCTCAAAACTATGATGGTAAATTTCGTGGCCCTGTTCAGGTGCGATTTGCCTTAGCTAATTCCATTAATATGGCGGCGGTAAAAATGTTGGCGATGGTAGGGGTTAAAGAGGTGTTAAAAACCGCTTATGACATGGGGTTGACAACCTTGGAACCAACTCAAGAAAATGCCGATCGTTTTGGTTTATCAATCACTTTGGGCGGTGGTGAAGTAAGACTGTTGGATTTAACCTCGGCTTTTGCTGTTTTTGCTGATGGTGGGCTTTATCACCAGCCAATTTTTATTTTAAAAGTTGAAGATAGCCAAGGGAAAGTTCTTTTTGAGCATAAACAAGATCAAGGAAAAAGGGTTCTAAGTGAAGAGATTTGTTTTTTAATTTCTGATATCCTTGCCGATAATAATGCCAGAAAAGAAGTCTTTGGGCCACGTTCCTGGCTTTATCTGCCGGGAAAAACAGTCGCCGTTAAAACTGGTACCACTGATGATAAAAGAGATAACTGGACGATTGGTTATACCCACTCCATTGCTGTTGGTGTTTGGGTGGGAAATAATGATAATTCACCAATGAATGAAAAATTAGCCTCAGGAGTGACCGGCGCGGCGCCAATTTGGCATCGGATTATGAATGAAATTTTGCGGAAAAAAGAAGATGGGTTTGTTGAAAAACCTAAAAATGTGGTGGCGATGGAGATTGATGCTTTGGGAGGCGGTTTGCCAAAAGAGGGACAGCCAACAAGAAGTGAGTATTTTATTAAGGGAACGGAGCCAATTAGCCCCTCGCTAATTTATCAGACCTTAAAAATCTCAAAAGAAACCGGCCTTTTAGCTAATGAGGTTGAGATTTCCGCTGGTGACTACGAAGAAAAAGAGTTTATTGTTTTTGAGGAGAAGGATCCGACTTCAGGCGGCGTCAGTGATGGAAAAAATCGCTGGCAAGAAGGGATTGATCAGTGGCTTCAGGGAATTGATGATCCTCGTTATCATCCGCCAAAAGAAACTTCATCTGCCAAAAAAGAAGAAGTGGTTGTTAAAATTAAAACTCCTGATGATCGAGTTCAGATTGATAATCATGATCTTAAAATTGAAGCGGAAGCAGTTTCTTTGGCGGAAATTGTGAAGATGGAGCTTTTGGTTAATGATCAACTGAAAAAAGAGATCCACGGTAAAAGCTTATCTGAAGTGATTAATTTAGATAAAGGCAGTTATAAAATTAAAGTGAAAGCTTTTGATAGTCAAGGAAATGAAGGTGAAACAGAGATTCAAATCGGCATTTTTGTCCCATTGGATTATAAAGAACCCCAATCCCCCACCCCATCGCCGACACCTTAAGACTTGTTTCCTTCGTCATCCTGAACTTGATTCAGGATCTATATAAATTGACATTTGACAAATATGTTAAGATAATAATGAAGTTATTTGTTCTTTGAAAAACGCCCAGGGAAAAAATCAGGCGTTTTTTTTGGAATAAAATGCCTTATCAAGAGACAGGAATAATCTTTGATGAAGATATGCCATGGGAAGAGGCGGAAAAGATTCTTCGTCAGCGCAATTTAGACCATTTTGGTGAGGAGAATGGAAAAAGATTAAGGGAAATCTATAACACTCGTCAAGCAATTCGCCGAGGAACGGCGACGACTGAAGATCTTGGGGTTCTTTATGATCAACTTGATGATGAAGACCCAAATTTCCGTGAGCGACGAGCAAAGGCAATTAAGGCTATCTTTTATGGCACGACAGAAGCAAAAACAAAATCAAGAGAAGGTTTTTAGGAAAAAATAAGCTTTAAGCCTGCTGCTTTTTTATCTCCGCCCTGAATTTTTTAGAAATTTTGTTGATTATCTTTTCTCTAATTTCCTTTACTTCCCTATCAGTTAAGGTTCTCTTTGGGTGTTGATAGGTGATTCTAAAAGTTCGGGTATTTTGGTAGCGATCCAATAATTCTACCTTAATTACTAAATTATTTAATTTCTTAATTTCTTTGATTATTTCTCCGACTAATGTTTTTTCAGGCACTAAAAAGGCTAAGTCCTCAACGATTGGTGGATACTTAGGAATAGCCGTATAGGTTCTGGTTGTAGTTGCCTGTTTAATAATTTCTTCAAAATCAAGCTCAAAAACAGTTACTCTGTCATCAATGCCAAATTTTTCTAAAACAGAAGGGTGAATCTCTCCTACTATTCCCAAGCCTATTTTCTCACCCTTTTTCCCTGAATGGTTGTCTTTATAGAGGTTATTTTTAGAAGGGCAATCCTGATTTTTATAAGGGCTATTCTGAAGCATCACTGCCGCTGTTCTTCCCGGATGCCAGAGATTTAGCTTAAAAATTTTTGATACGATCGTGTCATAAATTTTGAAACCAACCTGAGTAAATTTAAAGTCTTCTATTCCCATTTCATTTAAAAGAGCTTCGGTTACTCCTTTGACTTGATAGAATTTCTCGCCGGTTAGGGCGCCAACGAGCATTATTTTTTCTTCTATCTTCCCTTTTGCTCTTTTTAAAAAAATTCTGCCCATTTCGAAAACCTTGATTTCTTTAAAAAAATTCTGATTTTTGGCAATAACCTCAAGAATGCTTGGTATAAGGGTGGTGCGGAAATACTCTCTTTCAACGGTTAAAGGATTAAGCAGCTTAAGACGACCCTCGACCTTAAAACCTGCTTTTTCTATCAGTTCTTGGCCGATCAATGGGTAAGTATAAACTTCAGTAAAACCTAAATTAGCCAGCCATTGCTTGATTTGTTTTTTCCAGAAAATTTCTTTGTTCAGCTTGGCTGGTTTCATTTCCCCGACCGGCAAAGTAATAGGAATATTGTCATAGCCATAAATTCTCGCCACTTCTTCAGCAATATCTGCCTCCACCGTTAAATCAGGTCTGAAAGTGGAGATAGTGACGAAAAGAAAATCTTCTTGGACCGCTGTTTTCAATAATAATTTTTCTAAAATTGATTTGATTTCTTTGATGGTCAATTTAATGCCTAAAAATTGGTTAAGCCAAGAATGGTTGACTTTTACTTGCCAAGGTTGAATTTTGCTAAATTGAAGGTCAAAAACTTTTGAGGCTGTTTTGGCGCCAGCTAATTCTTTAAGTAGTTCAACTGCTCTCATTAGAGCAGGGTAGGTTAAATTGAGTTCTTGACCTTTTTCAAAACGAGTCGAAGCTTCGGTGCGCAACTTTAAAAACTTAGAAGCAAGTCGATTGTTAACACGATTAAAATTAGCTGATTCTAAAACAATTGTTTTCGTGCTTTTAGTTATTTCAGTATTTTTGCCGCCGATAATGCCGGCAATGCCAATTGGTTTTTCAGCATCGGCAATCACCAGGATATTTTTGGCTAATTTTCTTTTGATGCCGTCTAAGGTGATAATTTCTTCATCTTCTTTGGCCCTACGAACAATGATTTCTTTGCCTTCGATTTTTTGATAGTCAAAAGCATGGAGTGGTTGACCCAATTCAAGCATCACATAATTAGTAATATCAACCACATTATTAATGCTTCTAAGGCCACAGTTTTCCACCGCCGAACGGAGCCATTTTGGCGAAGGAGAAACTTTAATATCAGTTAAGACAAGAGTATTATAACGAGGACAAAGTTTAGTGTCGCTAACTTTAACTTTAAAAGGAAGTTTTTTTTCGACGCCAAGCTTTTTTTCTTGGAGTTTGATTAAAGGATCTTTTAGAGGTAGATTAAAATAGACAGCTAATTCTCTGGCGATGCCTAAATGTGAAAAACAATCCGGGCGATTGGTAATACCTTTGTTTTCAATTTCAAAAATAGAGTCCTCTCCTCTTTTGGTGATTGACTCAACCTCAACCAAATTAAGAGTAATTTTTTCTGCCACTTGTGTTGGATTGGCTTTAATGGGAATAAATTTTTTCAACCAATGATAAGAAACAAGCATCTTTTAAAATTGATTTAAAAATTTTAAATCGCCGCTGGTAAACAAGCGAATATCAGGAATATCATATTTAATCATTGCCAATCTTGTTGGACCGGGACAAAAAGCAAAACCAGAATATTCTTTGGGATCAATTTTGGCATTTTTTAAAACGACTGGATGAATCATTCCAGCGCCTAAAATTTCCAACCAGCCAGAACCGCCACAACTAGAACAACCTTTACCCTGACAGCGAGGACAAGAAGCAGAGATTTCAGCACAGGGTTCAACATAAGGAAAGTAACTGGCTCTGAATTTTAATTTAATTTTTTCTCCAAGGACATAGCGAAGAAGAGAGTAAAGGGTGCCTTTGAGATCAGAAAAAGCAATATTTTTGCCGACAGTAAAGCCTTCATAGTGGGTAAAATAAAAAGCATGAGTGGCGTCTTCTCTTTCAGAGCGATAGACCCAACCAGGGACAGCAATTTTAAAAGGAGGCTTGAGTTTTTCCATCACTTTTACCTGCATCGCCGAGGTGTGGGTTCGTGGCAAAAGATTTTCCGTTAGCCAAAATGTGTCTTGAAGATCTCGAGCAGGATGATGTTTAGGAATATTAAGCGCCTCAAAATTATACCAATCAGTCTCAATTTCCGGTCCCTCGATAATCTGGTAGCCCATTTTTTCAAAGGCTTCCGTCAGTTCCCAGATAATTTGAGTGACTGGATTAATGTGACCAATTTGAGGTTTGATTCCTGGAGCAGTAACATCAAGCCATTCTTTTTCTGCCAATCCCCTACCCTTTTGGCTCACAATCTTTTTTCGAGTCATTTCTAAAGCCTCTTCAATCGCCTTTTTGATATTGTTAGCTAACCTTCCTATGTGTTGCCGTTTTGAGACTGACAAAGAAGGCAGTTCTTTCAAAAATAGAGTTAGACTACCTTTTCTGCCTAAAAAGCGTTGTCTTAGCTTTTCTAAATCTTGGAGATTTTTAGTCTCTAAAATAATCGCCAAGGCCTCGTTTTTAAGATTAATTAACCTTTCCTCCATCTCGTTAAAGATAACAGACTAAAGTCTGTCACTCCAAATTCTATTATATACTAAAAAACCTACGAAACAAAAGTCGTAGGTTAAGAGGCGGAAAAGGTGTGTTTTTACTTTTTTATCTTCTCCACCACCTTCTTAAAAGTATTAAAGTCGTTGACCACCAAATCAGCTAAGATTTTTCGGTCAAGGTCAATATTGGCTTTTTTTAAACCGTGAATGAATTGATTATAGGATAGGCCTAATTTTTTGACGGCTTCAGAGATGCGTGTGATCCAAAGACGACGAAAATCTCTTTTCCTAAGCTTTCTACCCATAAAAGCATATTGACCAGCATGAAGATCAGCTTCTTTAGAGACTTTATAAAGCCGACCCTTGGTCATCCGAAAACCTTTGGTTCTTTTTAAGACCCTTTTATGTCTTCTTCTTTTTGTTACTCCAGTTTTAACTCTAACCATAGGGTAAAAGTTTTTTAATCATTCTTTTTTGCCGACCTTTAACTTCTTTTGGCACTTTTTGGCGCCGCAGTCTGGATTTTCTTTTCTTTGCCTTTAGGTGTCTGATCATCTGACCTCGACGCAAAATTTTACCGGTTTTAGTAATTTTAAACCTTTTTTGAACTGATTTTTTAGTTTTGGCTTTTTGCTTTTTGGCCATATTTTTTGTTTGGTGCTAATTGGACAATTAAATGTTTGCCAATAAAGTGTGGCTCTCTTTCTATTTTAACGATTTCGCCCAAATCTTTGACCAGCCGTTCAATAATTTCAAAACCAAATTTTTTCTTGGCGATTTCCCGACCAAAAAATCGGACTCTAATTCTTATTTTTTCACCATCAATTAGAAATTCTTTAGCCTGGTTTAATCTAACCTGATAATCATGGTCGCCAATGAATGGTCTTAATCTTATTTCTTTAGTTTCTTGACTTTTAGTTTTTTTCCTTTGTTCCCGCTTCTTCTTCTTTTCTAAATAGAGAAATTTCTTAAAATCAATTAATTTGCAGACAGGAGGTTGGGTTTGGGAAGCAACCTCAACTAAATCCGTTTTTTTCTTTTTTGCTAATTCTAAAGCCTTCTCTTTGGTGAGAATTCCAATTTGGCTCCCATTTCTCTCAATCAGCCTTACCTTAGGAGCCTGAATATACTGGTTGATGCGATAAAATTTTCTTTTAAATTTTTTTCTCAATCTTGTTCTTTATTTTGATTAAAAACCGGGATAAAGACATTTGGCCTAAATCTTTTCCCTCTCTTGTTCTTACCGCAATAATCCACTTATCGAAGTTTCCCACTTCCCACTTCCCACTTCCCACTTCCCTATCTCCTATTATTATCATAAAAGGAATCTTTTGTAAAGTGGCATCACGGATTTTAGCCTCCATTGTTTCTGAACGATCGTCAAGTTCGACTCTGACATCTTCTTCTGTCAGTTTTTTAAGAATTTTTTCTCCATATTTTTGGTGGCGATCAGCAATAGGAATAATTTTAACCTGAACAGGCGCCAACCATAAAGGAAAGGCGCCAGCATAGTGTTCGATTAAAATGCCCACCCACCTTTCCAATGAGCCAAGAGGAGCTCGGTGAATAAGAACTGGTCTTTTATTCCTTCCATCTTTATCTATGTATTCGAGCTTAAATCTTTCTGGCAACATAAAATCAATCTGAACTGTGCCACATTGCCATTCACGTCCCAAAACATCATTTACCATCACATCAAGCTTTGGTCCGTAAAAGGCTGCTTCCCCCTCCACCTCCTTTGGGACTAAGCCCATTTTTTTAACGGCCTTCTTTATTTTCCTTTCTGCCTCCTGCCAAATCTTGTCATCCCCTAGGTATTTATTCTTATTTTTCGGATCTCTTAAGGAGAGACGAAAATAAAAGTCTTTGATTTGAAACGCCTTTAAAAGAAACATTATATAATCAACAACTCCAACAAATTCATCTACCACTTGATCGTCTCGACAAAAAATATGGGAGTCATCCTGGGTAATGTAACGCACCCTAACCATCCCGGCTAATTCTCCAGTTTGCTCATATCGATAAACGGTGGCATTTTCGGCTATCCGCAAGGGCAGATCCCGATAGCTTCTAAGCTTACTTTTATAAACCATCATGTGCATCGGACAGTTCATCGGCTTAACGAGATAATCCTCTTTGTCAATCTTCATTGGCGAATACATTTTGTCACGATACAAATCCCAATGGCCTGAGGTGACCCAAAGAGACTTCCGGCCGATATGAGGAGAATAAACATGTTGATATCCTCTTTTTGTTTGCTCCTCAATAATGAATTTTTCGATTTCCCCTCTTATAACAGCTCCTTTTGGAGTCCAAATTAAAAGACCAGGTCCTACCTCCTCAGGGATGATAAATAAGCCTAATTCTCTGCCCAACTTTCGGTGGTTTCTTTTTTTGGCTTCCTCCTGTTGCCAGAGATAATGGTCAAGCTCTTTTTGAGTTGGAAAACAGGTGCCGTAAATCCGAGTTAACATTGAATTTTTCTCGTCGCCTCGCCAATAAGCGCCAGCGATTGATAAAAGTTTGAAGGGACCAATCTGGTCAGTGGATTTAAGATGAGGACCGGAACAAAGATCAGTAAAATCACCAACTGTATAGACACTGACCTTAAAGTTTTTTGAAGCTAATTCTTCAATTAGTTCAAGCTTATAGGGCTGGTTGGCAAAAAGTTTTTTTGCTTCTTGAATGGAGATCTCTTTTTTCTTAAAGGGAAGTTTTTGATTAACGAGTTTAACCATTTCTTGTTCTATCTTGGGAAAATCAGTTTTGGAGAGAGGTTTTTTAAATTTCTGCCTGCCGGCAGGCAGGTCAAAGTCATAGTAAAAGCCATTTTCAATTACCGGTCCAATCCCAAATTTAACATCAGAATAAAGTTTTTGAACCGCAGCGGCTAAAACGTGGGCGCATGAATGGCGCATTTTTTTAAGTTGATTTTTTGATTTTGAATTTGACTTATTCATTTCTAACAATTAACAAGATAGCAATATAACAATGGGTTTTTTATTTTATTCTTTTTCTTATCTCCAGGGCTTTAATGGTTGCTTCAATGACATCAGCTAAAAAATTGCCAATAATAGGCAGGCCTCCAAGCCATCTTAAAATGGCGGTTGTGACTGTAAAAATTAAAGAGAGACCAATAGAGGCGCCAATTCCCCAAGCAATACCAGCAACAAAGTTTTTGACAAAAACCCGTCTTAGGTCAATTTTTTTGACAAAAAAAGACCTGAGTGGTTTAGTGATATTTTGAATTTTCGCTTTCATTTGCTGTGGG
>Ga0163210_1001416_pt1 | contig 10414 bp, 10 predicted proteins | sample Kivu_220m_FD_113536 | JGI IMG/M metagenome (GOLD analysis project Ga0163210, IMG submission 113536) | Freshwater microbial communities from Lake Kivu, Western Province, Rwanda to study Microbial Dark Matter (Phase II) - Kivu_220m | ecosystem: Environmental > Aquatic > Freshwater > Lake ... | reverse complement strand
TAGACATCCTTAGCCCGGGGATTACCAAAACATTCAACGTGATCAACCTGTGTTTGTCAACCGAATGGAAAAACCTGGATATCATCCCCTCGAACGGCGACATGTTCTTCCTGGAGCAAAAGTTGCCCTCCTTGAGCAATTCACCGCTGACTCTGAGGCAGTCTCTCCGACCGCTATCTCCTTTGCCCTATGACTTTATTATCATTGATTGCCCTCCAGCGCTCGGCCCTCTGACGGTTAATGCACTGGCCGCTGCTGACCTACTAATCATTCCAACGCAAGCTGAGTATTTCTCCGTCTATTCTTTGGGGAAGATGATGTCGCTGATCCGCAGCATCCGCAAAGAAACCAATCCGGATCTGGCCTACCGCATTCTCCTCACTCTCTTAGATCTCAGGAACAGAGTCCACGTCAATGTCTTGAACCACCTCCAAAGGGTCTTTGGAGAAACTTTATTCAAAACGAAGATCGAGGTTGACACGAAAATACGCGAATCGCAAACCGAAGGGATACCGATCATCAAGTACATGCCCTCTACACGAGGTTCGATCCAGTATTTGAGTTTAGCTCAAGAATTATTGGAATATGTCGAAAAAGCTCAACAACAAACGGCTCGAAGTGCTCTTTGAGGATATCTCGATCCCCAAGAGTGACCCTCGTGGCAAGGAAGAGACGGCCCAACCATGTGTATCATTAGATATTCCATTGGATGAAGCACGCCCGGCATCTCCCGATCCACAGCCAGAAAAACCCCACGAGAGCATCGAGCTATTGAACCTTGAAAATTGAAAGTCATGTAATGCGATAAATGTGTCATAATAGGCACATGCGCACAAAAAACGACAAGCAAGCCTTGGCAGAAAAGCGGAAGCTGGCATTGAAGTTGCTTGACGAAGGAAGGCCAGCCAGTGAAGTGGCAGATCTCGTTGACGTTACCGTCCGTAGCGTCTTTCGATGGCGGGAGCAGCGAGAGAACCCGCCGAAAAAGAGTGAACGACCACCTGGTCGTCCCACCAAGTTGACCGGCGAACAACTGCGGAAATTAGAGCAAGAATTGTTGCGTGGGGCATATGCCCACGGCTACGCAGAAGATTACTGGACGCTGGAGCGGATCGGGCACGTGATCTGGGAGCTGTTTGGAATTCGATATGTTCCCAGCGGGGTCTGGCATGTAATGGACCGCATGGGCTGGAGCAGCCAGAAGCCGCAGCGGCTGGCAATCCAACGGAACGAAGAAGCGATCGTTTCCTGGAAGCGGCGGGTCTGGCCAAGGATAAAAAAAGTGGCGTGAGTTGCGAGCCACGCTGATGTTTGAAGATGAAAGCGGCTTCTCTTTGGTCTCGCCGCTCAAACGCAGCTGGTCGCCACGTGGGCGGACGCCTGCCATCCGTACCAGCCTGAACCATCACCAGCGGCTGAACCTGCTGGGTGCGCTGCTGGTCAGATCGAATGGCCGCCGGATCAAGCTGACCACGCGTTCTTATCGGCGCAGTCTGTGTGGCGAAGAAGTTGTAGCTTTCTTGAAGCAGGTTTTGCGGATCGTTCCAGGCGTGATCGTTCTGGTGTGGGATAACCATCCCATCCACAAACGTCAGCTGGTGCAGGAGTTTCTCGCTGAGAATCCGCGTGTGCATGTTTATTACTTCCCGATCTGTGCTCCAGAACTCAACCCGGTTGAATTCGTCTGGACCCAGGTCAGTGAATACACCGCTAACTTTGCGCCACATAATATGACTGAACTTTGCACAAGAATTGATAACGGCGTGGCACGGACAAGAAACTCTGCCAAACGTCTGGCTGCTTGTCTCACAGGATGCGAGCTCTCTTGGAAATAGCGATCAATATGACATTCTTTATTCAAGGCTCAGTAAGTTGTCCGCACATTGGATTACCACACGATCCACAAACTTCTTTGGCTTACCCGTCCGAGTGGAATCTTTGCCATCGCGCTTCACCCGCGATCCCGCCCAACTTCGAGCATCAAAGGGTTTATTGTCTCACGAGTTCGTATACGCCTTGTCCATTCTTGCGTAAGAAGCCGAACATACCTTTACCAGATTACATACGCTTGTAAATAAGAGAAAACAAGGAAACCTTTTCCCAAAACAAAGGCTCCCAATGTCTTCGAAGACGCCGGGAGCTTCCCCTATTCTGGGGTGGCTGAAGGGGCTTGAACCCTCAACATCTTGATCCACAGTCAAGTGCTCCGCCAATTGAGCTACAGCCACCACGTGCTCGACCATCCTGGTCAAGCGGACGAATTTTATCACGAAGACAGGTGCTTCGCAAGCGCCTGACGAATCGCCTCGGCTGCCTTCTCGCGCGCCACGGTCACCTGCTTGCCTCGACCCAAGTCTTTGAGAGTCACCTTGCCTGCCGCGGCCTCGTCCGGTCCGATCACCGTGACCAAGCGCAACCCCATGCGATCCGCGTATTTGAACTGCTTCGGCAGTTTGGTCGCTTCAGGATAGCAAACCACGTTCACTCCGCTGGCACGCAATTCAGCGGCAAGCTTCAGAGATTCACCGGAAAGCTCCTGGCTAAAGACCGTGACCAATACCGCAGCCGGGTTGACCATCAACTCTTTCGGCAGCAGTCCGTATTTTTCCAGCAAGAGTATGAAAACCACGTCTCCCATAGCATAACCGACCGCTGGCAGTCGGTCGCCACCCACATCGGCCAGCAGCCTGTCGTAACGACCGCCGCCTAGGATGGAACGTTTGATGTCTCCGCCCACCTCCCAGGCCTCGAAGACGGTGCCGGTGTAATAGGTAAATCCGCGCACAATGCCAGCCTCGAAGCGGACGTAATCGCTCAGGCCGAGGTTGCCGATCGCCTCGAAGAAGCGGGGCAGCTCAGCCGAGGTTTTCCACAAATCTTTATCCGCCAGCATCGCTTCGACTTTCGACAATTGCTTATCGGAGAGACCGAGCTCAAGCGCGTTGGCGCGCCAGGCTTCGGCGGACATCTTGTCGCGCCGGTCAATCCAGGCTGAGGCGGCCGCACGGCTCTCCAGCGGCACCTCGATGGCATTCAGTTGGGCGTCCAGCATGCGACGGTCACTGACCATGATCAGCACCTCGTTGGGGGTCAGGCCGACTGTCTTGAAGAGCGTCGCCAGGACTGCCACGTTTTCGGCGTCCGCCTCGGGAGAGTCCGCGCCGAGCATATCCACGTTCCATTGGAAAAATTCGCGCGTTCGTCCCTTTTGCGGACGCTCATAACGCCAGAACGGGCCAAACGACCACCAGCGGATCGGAAAAACCAGTTGGTTCTGCTTCTGCGCTACCATGCGCGCCAGGCTGGGGGTCAGTTCGGGGCGCAGGGTGATGCTATTGCCGCCCCGGTCTTCGAAAACGTAGGACTGCTCACGTACTATCTCTTCGCTCGATTTGGCGGCGTACAGATCGAGGCTTTCCAGGAACGGCGCCTCCCATTCCTGGTAACCGAAAGATTCCGAAACCTGGCGCAGGAGGTTATACAACCATGTGCGGATGGCCATTTGCTCGGGGTAGAAGTCGCGGGTTCCTTTGACAGGTTGAATAATATTTTTCATATTTCTGCTCCCTATTTTCTCGGCACGCCAACCTCGATCATCCCCTTCACTACCCGCACCGGATATGCCGGAATATCCACCACTGCCGGCAATCCCATCGTCTTGCCGGTGCGGATATCGAAACGCGCCCCGTGACGCGGACAGATCACCTCGTCGCCTTCCAAATCCCCATCGCCGAGGGGGCCGTTATCATGCGAGCACAGGTCAGCAATAGCATACAGATTCCCACCAATGTTGAAAATAACGATGGATCTATCCTCGAAGGTCACGAACATCCTCTCACCAGCCGGCAACTCACTGGCAGGGGCAATCTCGACAAATTTGACTTTCTCCGGGTCAGCCTGTGTGTAATTGAACATAAGACTATTCGACTATCCGACCATTTGACCATCTGACGAAATGACTACTCGACCAACTCGTCACTGGCTTCGCCCAGTCCATACACCCCCGCCTTTAGTACCTTCAACGACAAGAGTGCGCACTTCAAACGCACTGGCCCCAACTCGATACCAAGCAGATCAAGGACATCTTGCTTGGTCAAAGCTTTCACCTCATCCAGCGACTTGCCGATAATCGTTTCGACCAATAGATCCGCCGAGGCTTGCGAGATGGCACAACCGTGACCCTCAAAGGCTGCTGCGCTGACGCGGTTATCCCCATCCAGGCGCAAGGTAATCGCAATGTGGTCGCCACACAGTGGATTATCGTCCTCGAAGGCGATGTCGTGCGGGTCGAGCTTTCCGCGGAAATGCGGAGTTTTGTAACGATCAATGATTACCTCACGATATAAGTCATCCATAAATTCTCCGGCATTGGGTGTCAGGTGTCACGCATCACGTATCACGTATCCTGAACCAACTGGGATATGATACCTGACACTTGGCACGCGCCTACCCAAATATCTTCTTCACCTGATAGATCGCCGCTACCAGTTTATCCACTTCCTCGAGCGTATTGTACAAATAGAAACTGGCGCGGGTGGTCGCCGGGACGCCGAACTTCTCGTGCAGCGGTTGGGCGCAGTGATGGCCAGCGCGCACAGCGACGCCGTAGTGATCCAAGATTTGGGCCACGTCATGCGGATGGACTCCTTCGACGATGAAAGCAGCCACCCCGCCCTTCTCTTCGGCGGACGGACCCAAGACGCGCACACCAGGGATTTCTGCCAAACGCTCCAAGGCATAGGCGATGATCTCGTGCTCGTGAGCCGCCACCGTATCCATCCCGACTCCGGTCAGATATTCCACTGCTGCCCCGAAACCAACCGCCTCGGCGATGGCTGGCGTCCCGGCCTCGAACTTGTGCGGGATCGAATTCGGGGTGAAGGAGCGTAAGTGCACAGCCTTGATCATATCGCCCCCGCCCAAGAACGGCGGCATGGACTCCAATAATTCGGCTTTGCCATACAACACGCCGATGCCGCTCGGACCGAGCATTTTGTGCGCCGAAAAAGCCAAAAAATCCGCATCCAGGGCCTGCACATCCACTGGCATGTGCGGCACGGACTGTGCGCCATCCACCAGAGTGGTCGCACCGGCAGCATGGGCGAGGCGAATGATCTCGGCTGCCGGTGTGATCGTCCCCAACACATTAGACATGTGCACGAAAGCGACCAGCTTCGGATTCCCTTCGAGCAGCTTGTGGTAAGCTTCCAGGTCAAGCAAGCCGTCCGCGGTGACCGGGATGAATTCCAACCGCACGCCGCGCTCCGCTGCCAATATCTGCCAAGGGACAAGATTGGAGTGGTGCTCCATCTCGGTCAATACAATTTCATCCCCGGATTTCAAAATAGCGCGCCCCCAGGTGTAGGCTACCAGGTTGATGGACTCGCTGGCGTTGCGCGTAAAGACGATCTGCTTTGCCGCTGGCGCGTGGATGAAACTTGCCACTTGCTCGCGACCTTTTTCGTACATGGCCGTGGCTTCTTCCGCCAACGTATGAATTCCACGATGGATATTGGCATTCGAGTGTCGGTAGAAATCGTCCATCGCCGCGAGCACCGCGACGGGCTTTTGCGAAGTGGCCGTGGAGTCCAGGTAGACGAGCGGAATGTTCGGGCGCACCTCCCGGCCCAGGACGGGGAAATCTTGACGAATGCGGACAACGTCGAGGCTCATACCATTCCTAAAACTGAGGCAGTTCTTTCTTCCCCAATTTCTTTTGAGTCCCGGAAGGGCGGATGTGTTCGGAATTCACGGGGTACCACAGGATGCGATCCGGCACCATCCAACCATCCGTCAGGTAGACATTGTTGCGGAATTGCACCGCCACCATTTTGTTGTCCACCTGGACGACGATGCCGCGCATCCAGCCGCGGACGCGTTCACCGTTCTTTTCGTGGTCACAAAAGACTTCGACCGTGTCGCCGACCTCGAAAGCATGTTCGGCGCTCGGCGAACGCATGAACGAAAATTGTGTCATAGAGCCTCCCCGAAGCGACGTGCTTCCCCCATGAAATCCCATTTCACGTACGCCTCTGCGAAAAGAATAATACCTACATCTATTTTAGGCATAACTTCAGATTATTGCAAGCCACAAAGCCAAGACGGCTTACTCTCCGGCCGTCTTTTCCAGGATTGCCAGTTGAAAACGCTCGCGCACGCCCTCGAAAGGAATGCGCTGCATGATCGGGTCGAAGAAGCCTTCGACGATCAGGCGCTCGGCATCTTTAGCCGGGATGCCGCGCGATTTCAGATAGAACAACGGCTCCTCTTCCAGCTTGCCGACCGTCGCGCCGTGCGTGCAACGCACGTCATCCGCCAGAATTTCAAGACCGGGGATGGAATCGGCACGCGCTTCCGGGCTGAGCACCAGGTTGCGATTGGCCTGGTAGCCATCCGTTTTTTGGGCGGCAGGGGCAACGTAGATCATGCCCTGCCAGACCGAGCGACTCTTGCCTTTCAGCGCGCCTTTGAAGAGCAAATCACTGGTGGTGTTCGGCGCCAGGTGATTTTGCTGCGTATCGTGGTCGAGATGCTGGTTGCCATCCGTGAAATAGAAACCGGACATTCGGCCTGTTGCGCCTTCCCCTATCAGATCCAACTCTGAGAAGTTCTTCGTCAGTCGTGAGCCGACCGCGCCGAAGATCCAGCTTAGACTGCCGCCACGACCAACCTGGACGCGCTCGTGGCTGAAATTCCAGACATTCCTTCCCCAGGATTGGAGTTCGACGAATTTCAGGTCGGCGCCGTCGGCCACTTTGATCTCCACAATCCCGGCGTGAAGCGTGGAGTGCGAGGGGTGGGTGGTGGATGGAGAGGCGGACTCATGGACATAAGTGACGGATGCACCCTCGTCCACCCAGACAAGTATGTGAGAGAGATGCGCCAAACCCTCGCCAGGTCCCCACAGAATGCTGTGCAGCGGCTGCTCGACTTTCACACCTTTGGGAGCGTAAAGCACGACTCCGTTTTGTGCCAGCGCGCCGGCCAGAGCAGCGAATTTGCCCTCTTCGGGACGGACGATTTGCCCAACCAATTCAGCAACCAGGGCAGGATGGTCGCGTTCGGCGCTGCGCAGGTCGGTGAAGATCACACCCTGGCGATTCAGCGATTCAGTGAGTGTCAGCGAGTCAGCCCTGTTTCCGCCGGGGAGTAAAATGACCTGTCCGCCGTGCTGGTCGCTGACCAATGGCTTGAGCAAATCGGCCGGGACGGGAGGCAGGTCCGCGTAAGCGCCTTCCACAGGCAAGCGGAACTGGTCGGCCGGCATGGGGCGCAAGTCCGTGCGCCGCCAAGCTTCCTCGTTTGTGGTGGGCAGGGGAAGACGAGTGAATGTCTCCCAGGCATGTTCACGAAACTCGCGCAACGCGCCCGCGGCTGGTAACATCGCCGCGGTAAAAGCAAATTGCTTCGCGATTGTCTCCGGGCGACGAGTTCGAGTCGTAACAACAATCTTTGGCTTTTCTTCCATTTCTCTCCGTTGACACGTTTACACGTTATCACGTTATCACGTTATCACGTTCCACGGTTGGACATGCTAACGTGCCAACATGCAAACATGATAACGTGCTAACCGATAGAGCCTTCCATCTGCAATTGGATCAACCGATTCATTTCAACCGCGTACTCCATTGGCAGCTCCTTGACCAGCGGCTCGATAAAGCCGGAAACAACCATCGTTGTAGCTTCTTCAGCATTCAAGCCACGGCTCATCAAGTAGAAAAGCTGCTCCTCGCCTACTTTGGAGACCGAGGCTTCGTGCCCGATGCTGACGTCATCCTCGTCGATCTCGATATAAGGATAAGTATCGGTGCGCGACTTGGGATCAAGCAGGAGCGCATCGCAGACCACGTTCGAGCGAACGCCGTGCGCGCCTTTATAGACCTTGAGCAGGCCGCGATACGAGGCGCGTCCGCCACCCTTGCTGATAGACTTGGATGTCACCTTGGACGAGGTATTGGGCGCAAAATGCACCATCTTGCTGCCAGCATCCTGGTGCTGGCCGGGGCCGGCGAAAGCCATCGAGAGCATCTCACCGTGGGCGCCGGGTTCCATCAGATAGCAGCTTGGGTATTTCATCGTAACCTTGGATCCCAGATTCGCGTCAACCCACTCGTGAGTGCCATCTCCGAACACTTCGGCACGCTGGGTGACAAGATTGTAGACGTTGGTAGACCAGTTCTGGATGGTGGTATAACGTGAGCGCGCGCCGCGCTTGACAATGATCTCGATGACGCCGGAATGGAACGAGTCGGTGGTGTATTGAGGAGCGGTGCAGCCCTCCACGTAGTGCATCTGCGCTCCCTCATCCACGATGATGAGCGAGCGCTCGAACTGACCGACGTTTGCAGTGTTCAAGCGAAAGTAAGCCTGCAGAGGCAGATCCACCTTGACGCCCTTCGGCACGTAGACGAACGATCCGCCCGACCAGACGGCCGAGTTCAGCGCAGCGAACTTGTTGTCCTCGATGGGGATAACCGTACCGAAGTATTCGCGGAACAGGTCGGGGTGCTTGCGCAGGCCATCCTCGATCGAGAGAAAAATGACACCCTGTTTCTCGAGGTGTTCCAAGATAGAATGATATACCATCTCGGACTCATACTGCGCGCCTACTCCTGCCAAAAACTTACGCTCTGCTTCGGGGATACCCAACTTATCGAAAGTATTTTTGATCGTGTCGGGGACATCATCCCAGGATTTACCCTGACCTTCGGTCGGCTTGACATAGTAATAGATATCGTCCAGGTTCAGGCCGGAAATATCCGCACCCCAGGTCGGCAACGGTCTCTTTTGGAAGTGTTCGAGCGCCTTCAGGCGAAAATCCAGCATCCATTGCGGCTCGCCCTTCATAGCCGAGATCTGCTCGACGACTGTCCGATCCAAGCCTTTACGCGATTTGAAAACATAGTTTTCTGGGTCGTGGAACCCATATTTATATAGGCCGATGTCTTCCAAAATCTTGGCGTCTTCGCCCATAAAAGCTCCAATAACGATTCAGCAATTCAACGGGCAGGTTCGCTGACTCGATGATTTGCTGATTCATCATATTTCTCACGCACCCAATCGTAGCCATGTTGTTCGAGATTGAGGGCCAAGTCTGGACCGCCGGATTCGACGATGCGCCCGTTGAGCATGATGTGAACGAAGTGCGGCTTGATATAGTTCAGTAAACGCTGATAGTGCGTGATGACCAGCACCCCCAGTTCCGGCCCGGTCAAGGCATTGACCCCGTCCGCCACAATACGCAGTGCATCAATGTCGAGACCCGAATCCGTTTCATCCAAAATAGCGATCTCCGGCTTGAGGGTTGCCATCTGCAAAATCTCGGCGCGCTTCTTCTCGCCGCCGGAGAAACCATCGTTCAAGTAACGCCCGGCAAAGTTGGGATCCATCTTCAGCAAACCCATCTCCTCTTTGAGCATCTTGCGGAACTCAGGGATAGGAACGCCTTTATCTTCCGGATTCTGGATGCGTCGGCGGACATTGAGCGCAGTGCGCAGGAAGTTGGCCACGCTGACGCCTGGGATGGCGACGGGGTACTGGAAAGCCAGGAACAAGCCCAACCGGGAGCGTTCGTCTGCATCCAATTCGAGCACGTTCTGCTCCTTGAACCAGACCTCCCCTTCCGTCACCTCGTAGTGCGGATGTCCCATCAACGTATACGCCAGCGTGGACTTGCCTGTCCCGTTTGGGCCCATGATGGCGTGGATTTCACCCTGCTTCACCGTCAGGTCAACGCCTTTGAGGATCTCTTTACCCTCGACGCTGACATGCAGGTTTTTGATGATCAGTTCTAACATGGAAAACTCCTCGTTTCATAGACCTCCGAGGTCTGGGGGACCTCGGAGGTCTGCTTTCTTGAGTCGTGGCATTATAGCACGCGCGGAGAGATATGTCAATATTTATGATAATATTCTAGTATATTGACAAAGCACAGCAGGCCTGTTATACTCTTTACACCACAAGAATGAGGTAGCAATGAAAAGCACGCGCGACAAGATGCTGCAAATCCTCCTGCGCCAGCCACGCGCCACCATCAACGAACTGGCCGAAGCGGTCGGCATCAACCCCATCTCTGTCCGCCATCACCTGACCAATCTACAGGTCGAGGGATTGGTCGCAGCGGAGGAAGAACGCCACGGCGTCGGACGCCCGCGCCTGGTCTATTTCCTGACTGAGGCCGGCACCGAGCGTTTCCCTACTCGCTACCTGCGTCTGACCTCGCGCCTGCTCGACCAGTTGAAGGAATCCCTGCCCGAACCATTGGTCAGCAAGCTGTTCCTCGAAATTGCCAACGATATGGCGGGAGATTACAGCGATCAGATGAAAGGCCTGAGCATAGAAGAGCGGCTGGACTTGACGAAATCCCTGCTGGCGGAGGAGGGTTTCACCGTCGAGTGGGAAAAGGCTGGCGGGC
>Ga0163210_1001414_pt1 | contig 10419 bp, 7 predicted proteins | sample Kivu_220m_FD_113536 | JGI IMG/M metagenome (GOLD analysis project Ga0163210, IMG submission 113536) | Freshwater microbial communities from Lake Kivu, Western Province, Rwanda to study Microbial Dark Matter (Phase II) - Kivu_220m | ecosystem: Environmental > Aquatic > Freshwater > Lake ... | reverse complement strand
GCGTGGCCGCTTCACAGTCTCCCACCTATCCTACACATAATAAGCTAAAAGCCAATGTCAGGTTATAGTAAAGGTTCACGGGGTCTTTCCGTCCGGCCGCGGGTAGCCAGTATCTTCACTGACATTGCAATTTCGCCGAGTCCGTGATTGAGACAGCGCCCAGATCGTTACACCATTCGTGCAGGTCGGAACTTACCCGACAAGGAATTTCGCTCAATTATCTTTCTCTATTCCTAGAGCGGATAGCAATATTAGCGTATTGCCATCCCTGCATGTCGCCATGCAGATGGGACTATATCTTCATCCTTTTTCAAGGATGTCCGGCGTATAGTCTCTGAGGATTCTTCAACATAATATTGAAGCCTTTCCTGCTGATTGCCTGCACCTGCTACATTGTTACTGCAAATAATTGCGAGTAGCGCAGGATACTCAGGTTTTCCAGCATATAGCCAGATGTTTACCTTATTGTTACCAATAAGGGAGGCAACGAATTTACCTTAGGACCGTTATAGTTACGGCCGCCGTTTACTGGGGCTTCGGTTCAAAGCTTCTCCACCTTGCGGCGGATGACCTATCCCCTTAACCTTCCAGCACCGGGCAGGTGTCAGACCCTATACATCGCCTTGCGGCTTAGCAGAGTCATGTGTTTTTAGTAAACAGTCGCCTGGGCCATTTCTCTGCGGCCCCTATCAGCTTTGAGAGCGAGTCTCATTGCCGATGAGGGCACTCCTTTTTCCGAAGTTACGGAGTTAGTTTGCCGAGTTCCTTGATCACGGTTCTCTCGAGCACCTTAGGATACTCACCCCATCTACCTGAGTCGGTTTGCGGTACGGTCAGGACAAGATCTCACATAGAGGCTTTTCTTGGCAGCGTACTTGGGGCCAGTTTATGCCTTACGGCTCCTATTCGCGTCTCAGCCTTAGGGAAGCGGATTTGCCAACTTCCCCAGCCTACACGCTTAAACCGTCTAATCCAACAGACGGCTGACCTTACGCTTCTGCGTCACCCCATAGCTCAGACAATCTTATCTTGGTACAGGAATATTAAACCTGTTTCCCATCGACTACGCCTTTCGGCCTCGCCTTAGGGGCCGACTAACCCTGAGAAGACGAACTTTACTCAGGAAACCTTAGATTTTCGGTGACACGGTTTTTCACCGTGTTTAACGCTACTCATGCCAGCATACGCTCTTGTGATACCTCCAGCATACCTTACGGTACACCTTCTCAGGCTTACACAATGCTCCCCTACCGCTTTCCGCCTTATGGCGGAAAACCCGCAGCTTCGGCGGTGATTTTAGTCCCGTTAATTATCGGCGCAGAACGACTTGACCAGTGAGCTATTACGCACTCTTTAAAGGAATGGCTGCTTCTAAGCCAACCTCCTGGCTGTCTGGGTTGTTCCACATCCTTATTCACTTAAATCACACTTAGGGGCCTTAGCTGACGGTCTGGGCTGTTTCCCTTTCGCCGTGACAACTTATCTCACCACGACTGACTCCCCCGCTAAAGCTGCCGGCATTCGGAGTTTGATAGGGGTCGGTACCGCTGTGACGGCCCTAACCCTGTCAGTGCTCTACCTCCGGCACTCATCACGGGAGGCTATCCCTAAAGATATTTCGGGGAGTACGAGCTATCTCCGAGTTTGATTGGCCTTTCACCCCTACCCACAGCTCATCCAAAGAGTTTTCAACCTCAACTGGTTCGGTCCTCCACGCAGTTTTACCTGCGCTTCAACCTGGCCATGGGTAGCTCACTCGGTTTCGCGTCTGCCGCATGTTACTGTACGCCCATTTAAGACTCGCTTTCGCTACGGCTGCGGAGCATAACCCCTTAACCTAACGCAACACACGAGCAACTCGCTGGCTCATTATGCAAAAGGCACGCGGTGATTCCAGCTTGCGCCAGAACTCCCACAGATTGTAAGCATAAGGTTTCAGGTACTATTTCACTCCCCTCTCGGGGTGCTTTTCACCTTTCCCTCACGGTACTGGTTCACTATCGGTCACGGAAGAGTATTTAGCCTTAGGAGATGGTCCTCCTGAATTCCTACAGGATTCCTCGTGTCCCGCAGTACTTGGGTGTTCAGCCAGAGGTAAATGCTTTTTGCCTACCGGACTATCACCGTCTTCGGTCAGCCTTTCCTGAACTGTTCGGCTAAGAATTTACTTGGTAACTCTGTGTCAGAGCCGTCGCTCTGCCATGCTGAATCCCACGACTCCCATATCACTAAACCGACGGGCAGCATATGATATGGGTTTGGGCTCTTTCCCGTTCGCTCGCCGCTACTGGGGAAATCACGGTTGTTTTCTTTTCCTGGGGGTACTAAGATGTTTCAGTTCCCCTCGTTAGCCTCCTGCACCTATGTATTCAGTACAGGATATTGCCGCATTACCGGCAATGGGTTGCCCCATTGGGGGATCGCCGGGTCTAGGGTTGTTTGCACCTCACCGGCGCTTATCGCAGCTTGCCACGCCCTTCATCGCCTTTCCGTGCCAAGGCATCCACCTTACGCTCTTAGTAGCTTGACCTGAAAATCTATCCTCCGAAAAAAGCGGAAGAAAGTTCAGATATCCAAAGTTACTCGAAATCGCAATGCTCGTTTACCCATTTGTCAAAGAACAGTGCTGCCGCAAGAGCGGCAGTGAAAATAAATCAGTCACCTTTTAAAGGCGACAAATAATATAAACAGATTTTTTAAGAAAGTCAAGAAAATTTACAGAAAAATTTAATTGCCAATGGTCAGTGGCCGGTAGTCAGTCGTCAGTGGTCGGTTAAAGCATAAGCGGTCATTGTATTAGGATTGTTTTTTCGCCTTTTTCTCGGTTTTTTGCCGAAATAATCATAAATAATAGCGCCCAGAGCGATAAAGAAGAACATCCCTAGTATTGATAAGACAGTAACTTCATAACTCATTTTATTCACCGCCTTTCAAAAGGTAAGGTGAGAAAATAGTAAGGATCGATAATACTAAGATAGTTATTCCCAAGGTAATTCCGTCAAAAGATTTTCCGATAAGTCTTCTGACAATTACAACAGTCGAAATATAGACAATCACCTTGCCCAGAATATCGAACAGAAATTCCCGCTGTTTTCGGTTTAATCCTCTTATAGCTATAATATACAAATATTTCTTTCGATTGTCAAGAGAGATTTCACGCCCGCAAATAAAATCATGGATTACTAATACAACCACTAACTGCCATAATCATAGTCTATTCCACCAAAACGGCAGTTCCCGCTGTCCCTGCGGTTTCATCGTACCATATAGCACAAACCAGGTATTAATAGGGACGACTTTTTCTATATCGATATAACCGTGGTAGCGGCGCTTGATCTGCCGGGCTTTCTTAAAGAACCGGATATGTCCGGGATCGTCGAATTTGGGCAGGGTGATGATGACTTTTGTTCCATTTTTTAATTTTTCAAGTGGCGCAAAATCATTTTCCAAATGTTCCAGCACTTCCATAAAGACCGCCAGGTTATAATCCCACTGGTAAGGGCTGTCACCTTCGGCGGAAGCGAGGAGGAAAATCTGGGGGGCTTTTTTGCGGGCGATTTCCAATGATTTTTCACTGAAGTCATAGCCTCGATAATCGCGGAAACCTTCGTCATAGAGGAAATGAGCGAACATACCGGTGCCGCAGCCGATTTCCAGGATTTTTGGGGACGATGTCTTCTTGACGAAAAGCATAACTTGAGCCATTAAGGGAAAGTAAGGCGAATCTTGGTATCTTTCCCGGTCATAAGCGGGGGCGATGTGGTCGTAATAGGCGGGTTTTTGCTGAGTTCCCATTCTGAAAGTGATAATGATTGATACTTGCGATTTGATAAACGGTTAAAGGTCCGAAGTCCACGATTTTAATTATGGGCAATTTTATTAACCGCTAACAGCTAACTGCCAACTACCAACTGCCACATTCCATCAACCATTAATCCGTTTCTTATTCGCTTGATACCATTCCACCGTCCTTTTTATCCCTTCATCGAAGTCCATTTTGGCTTTGAAGCCGAATTTTTGCCAGGCGCGGGAGGTGTCGAGCATTCTCCGAGGCTGTCCATCGGGTTTGGTGGTATCCCAGATGACTTTACCTTTGAAGCCAGTGTGGTAAATAATTTTATCTAACAGGTTTTTGATGGAGATTTCAAAACCGGCGCCGATATTGACCGGGTCCGGTTCATTGTACTTTTCCGTAGCCAGCAAGAGGCCTTCAGCGGCGTCGGCGGCGTAGATGAATTCCCGGGTGGCTTTACCTGTGCCCCAGACTTCAATATGCTCAGCCCCCGCATCGATGGCGTCCACACATTTCTTAATCAAAGCCGGAATAACATGGCTGGACTCGGGATTAAAATTGTCCCTGGGCCCATATAGATTGACCGGCAGCAGGAAGATGGAATTGAAGCCGTACTGCTGGCGGTAAGCTTGGCTTTGCACCAGCAGCATTTTCTTCGCCAGACCGTAAGGGGCGTTGGTTTCTTCGGGATAGCCATTCCACAGGTCGTCTTCTTTGAAGGGGACGGGGGCGAATTTAGGATAGGCACAGATGGTGCCGACGGCGACGAATTTTTCCACTTTACGCAATCGTGCCTCTTCGATCAGCTGAACGCCCATAATCAAATTCTTATAGAAAAATTCCCCCGGATGTTCCCGGTTAGCGCCGATGCCGCCGACCACTGCAGCCAGGTGGATGACTATATGGGGATGCATATCATCATACATCCGCCTGATGTTGTTCAAGTCGGTCAGGTCATAGTCTTCTTCCTTGGGGACGAAGACCAGGTCAGCTTGGCGGGCGGCGAGCCCTTCCAAGATGAAGCTGCCGAGGAAACCGGCGCCGCCGGTCACCACAATGCGCTTGGATCGCCAGAAAGTTGTCATAATTGGGGATTTAGGATTTTTGGATTGGGGATTTGGTATTATTATGCATTCCCACGCCGGAGCAGGGGAAGGAGGGATTTTCTGGTCGCTGGCCGTCAGTAGTCGGTGGTCGGACAAACGCCGCAGAGTGCAGGGACTCTGCGGCACTGAGATTTTGCTTTTGACTTGCAGACTTTTAAGATAATAACAAGCAGCGCAGTATGGATTAGATTAGCACTACAGCTAAATAACTTTCATTCGGTTTTATAGTCGATGAGGGTGAATACGGGGTATTTTCTCAATTTTTCCCGTCCGGGGAGGAAAGAGAGTTCGATGAGGAAGCCGATGCCGACGATAATTCCGCCGAGTTTCTCCACTAATCTGCAGGCGGCTTCCATCGTTCCACCGGTGGCTAATAAATCATCGATCAAGAGGACTTTATCGCCGGATTTTACGGCGTCTTTGTGCATTTCGATGGTATCGCTGCCGTATTCCAGCAGGTAGGTTTCGCTCACGGTTTCGGCGGGCAGTTTACCCGGTTTGCGGACGGGGACGAAGGAGAGCTTCATTTTATAGGCTAAAGCTGCGCCGAAGATAAAGCCGCGGGATTCAGGTCCAACTATAATATTAGCGCCGGAATTATTAAAATGATCCGCTAACGCATCCACGGCGGCGGAGAAAGCGCGAGGATTTTTAAGTAATGTGGTAATGTCGCGGAAAACGATGCCTTTTTTAGGAAAATCTGGTACGGAACGAATATGCTGCGCAAAGTTCATTAGTTTATCCTTCTATTTTATCAGCAATAATTTCTGGGTTTCGGTTAAATCGCCGGACTTTAAAAAGGCGAAATATACACCAGCGGGCAGGGACTCAGCGGAAAAACGCACCAGATGATTCCCCGCTTCCTTCCAGCTTTGCAAGGGGATTTCAAGCAATTGACCACGAAGATTGAAAATTTTCAATTCCACATAAGCTGATTGATGAAGGTAAAACTGTAGATTGACTGTGGGATTGAAAGGATTGGGAAAAGCCGAGAGGGACAATGAATGGGGCAATGCGTTTTCCCGCGAGTCAGCTTCAGGGGAATAAAAGTCATCACCCCAGCAGAGCCAATCACAGACATAGCCGCCGCCCTCGCCGGTGGTGAGCTTTTCAAACGGGAAATGCTCTTCATCGAAGATGATGGAAGGATAAGTTCCGGCATAAGCGTTATAGGTGTATTGCCCGGGGGGCGCGCCGGCGGGGATGGATTGACTACGGCTGCGGATGATGGATGCGCCGGGATTCATATTGATGCTGACCGGACCGATAATAGGCCCGGTTACACCGCCGCTGGGCAAGGTGGCGGTAATCCAGACGGCGACAATTGCGGCGCCGGGATCGTTGTTGGTAAGGCCAATCAAATAATTGAAGCTGCCCCCATTGGCGGGGATTTGGATGGGCAGGCTGGCGGGAATGAGCTGCAGGTCAATGTTATATTGCGCACGGGTGAAGCAGGCGCTGTGCCGCTCATCATGCCGGAACATAAGCCAGCCGGGGCCAGCGCCAGCGAAGCCGGAAATGGCATAGCCCCGCCCGTGATTGTTTTGAGGCTGGGAAGAGGAACCGTAACCTCCGACGAGGAAGACATCGAGGGAATCGTCGCCGTCGAAATCGGCGATAACAGGAGCGTTATCGATGTCGAAGGTATTGCCGTAGTGGTTTTCCAGGTTATAGCTCCAGATAAGGTGGCCGTTATCGCCGCTGATGACACGGATATTACCGTCATCGGAGCCGATGACCAAATCGAGCACATTGTCATTGTTCATATCGGCGATGGCGGCGCCGCGGAATGCGCTGCCGCCCAGTCCGTAAGTCCACAATAAACTGCCGGTATGAGAGAGGACTTTAAGCGTGGTATAGGAGACGAGGGCGATCTCCATATGACCATCATTGTTTAAATCGGCGATGGAAGTGGGCGCTCCGACATAAAGCACGCCGGGATATTCCCACAGCAGGCTGCCATCTTCAGCATTGAAGACATAGACATCGCCGTCATAACAACCGATGACGATTTCGGGCCGGCCGTCTTCATCAATATCAGCGAAGGAGCCGCCGTGATACATCCAATCTTCCGGTGCCTCCGAAAACCACAGTACCGAACCGTTATTACCACGCAGAGCATAGACCCGGCAATCGCCCTGCCATTGCGCGACCACCACATCCAGCTGGCCGTCGCCATCGCAGTCCAAGATATTGGGGCAGGATTGGATGTAGCTGTTAGCGCCGAGATTTGCCTGCCAAGCGATGCTGCCGTCTTCGCCGTTCAAGCAGAAGACTTTACCATAGAAAGTGCCGAAGACGATTTCCGGGCGGCCGTCGTTATCCAAGTCAGCGGCGGCGGGAGGTGAATCGATGCAATTGGGATAACCAGTGGAAGTGGACCATTCCACCGAGCCGGAAAGGCCGTTCAGACAATAGACGGTGTAAGGTGAAGAAGCGGGGACTACCACTTCAAGCTGATTATCTAAGTCCACATCATAGATTAAGGGCGAAGCGTCGTTGCATCCATTGGTGAAGAAGGACCAGAGCATAGTCCCGTTTTCCGCGTTCAAGGCGTAAATATGTTCGTCATTGAAGTAAGTCCCGAAGACAATTTCGGGCCTTCCATCGCCGTCGATATCGCCTACGGCGGAGGAGCCGAAAGAGGGCGCATTCAAATCGAACCACCAGGCGATTGCTGGATCTCTTTGCTCGGCGGCAATACTACAATCCGCACACAGATTTAACGCGCAAACTGTAAAACAGATTAATAAAACTGCTGGCATATTAGTTCTCCTCAACTGGTGAGTAGGGGATAGCCAATTTTTAACTTGCAGGCTTGTTGACTTGCAAAGTGCAGGCTTTTTTCAGAATCAAATATAACTATGCCTTCTGCGGCAGAGATAAAATAATAAAATAATAGGGATAAAAGCAATAAAAAGGAGAGGGATTTTCAGAAGCGGACGGAGAAGTTTTTAAAGGCGCCGGTATAGTTCTTCCATTCCACATCCAGCGCATCGACCCGGCCGTATCTGGGACCTGCTTTAAGGTCGAGGATGAATGCCTGGAGGGTTTCTTTCTCGCCTTCGGCATAGATTTCCACATCGCCGCGGAAACGATTGCGCACCCATCCGGTAATGCCGAAGCTTTCCGCCAGTCTGACGGTGAACCATCGGAAGCCCACGCCTTGCACCATTCCGTCAACGATGATTTTAACGCCGGTCATCATTGCTCCGGAGGGTACTTTGCACCGCTTCTTCAGTGTAAGGCGCAAGGTAGGGATCGGACTGCAGACAGATTAAAAAGCTGGGACGGCGATGGACGGTATCAACTATAAGTCTCTTGGCTTGTAGAATATCACCTGTTAAAAGCAGATAGCGGATTTGCGCGCGATGGACTTCACTGATGACATAGTGCGGTTCGCTAATTTGGTTAAGGTAGGCTTTAGCTTGTGTCAGATTTCCCAAAGCCATATAGTTTTCCGCCAGCCGGGCGAGGATGGTAACTCGTTCGTCAGCGCTGTAATAGACGAGCGAAGCGCGGGTCATTTGATAGGGCGCACGAGCTTCGATGGAATCACCGGCGGCTAAGCTGTACTGTAAGTAGTAATTGCTGGAGTCATATTGGGCTAAATGAGCGAAGGCAAACCCCAGCGGTTTGGTATAAATCGGGGAAGGATTCAACTGCAGGGCTCTTTGCAGGCGTTCCACCGCAGTTTGATACTGCTGGGAAAGCAGGGCATTTTTCCCCAGCCAGTATAAAGTCTCCGGTGATTCCTGCAGCTGCAGACTATATCTCAATACACTCTCAGCGTCTTTAAAATCTCCAAGGGCATTGAACCAATACCCTAAATAAGTCAGTTTCTCCGGATTGTTATGCGATATTTTACCTAAAATCTTCCAGGAGAGATGGGAGAACTGCGGCATTTTGAGCGATTGATAATGGAAGAGATTAACGACGAAGCTGTTAAGTCCAGCTTTCTCGTCGGAGGGGGTCCTCAGCGAACCAACAAAGGCGAATAGAGCAGACCAAATGACGGCAATAGCAAAGAGGAGTCTAACTGGCTTACTATATAATTCACGCTGCCAAAAAATCAGACCCCAGAAGATCAGCGGGACGACCGGTAGAAAGAACCTGACACCATAGGAGGCGCCGCCGTAATTCTTCGTCCGCCAAATATAGAAGGCAATCACCAATAAGGCAGGAAGCACCGTAAGCAGGGCTTTTGGGCGGGTGTTCTTGTTTTTCAAAGCTAAAACAATCCCCCAGACGGCGAAAATAAGAATGGGCGTGTAGGAGAATAATCCTCGATGACCGAGCAGGGAATGAAAGGCATAGCGTGTGATTTCCGGCAAAGTGGTATTAGCTACTACGCCGGATAGATTTGTCGCATCGAATTTAGTCCCGGGGTAATCGAAGAATTCCGGTTTAACATTAACTGGTAAGACCGAACCGCTGATGGAAAGGTTAGCTAAGATATGAGCAGCGGCGGGAACTATTCCTCCGGCGCAGAAGAGAAGGAATTGCCGCAGCGGCCGGCCTTGATATATCATATATATAAATAAAGCGCATCCCGCGGTTATCCCGATGGGGGGATCGGTAACCGCGGCGGCGGCGAGGGCAAATCCGGCGAGCAATAAATGTATGTGCTTTGCAGAGCAGTAAGCGATTAAATAAAAACCCAGAAGCACTAAAAATCCGCCGAAAACATGATTGTTCAAGAAAACACTGTAAGGCAAATATAAAGTGCAGAAGAAGAACAACAGGGCGATATTTACCGCTTTTTTAAGGCTGGCGGTCTCCTGTAAGGCGATTTTACCCAGAATCAGCGCGGCGCCGGCGGCCGAGCCACCGGCAAATATCAGACTGAAGAGCCAAGCTAACAAGTTATAGTGTTGATCATAATTCAGATTCAGCAGAAACAGCGGATAATAAATCAGGGTCATTATCATCGGCATCAAGGGCGTCTGGCAGCCGTAGAAATGCCCTTGGATATAAACTTTGTCGATGGTATCGAATCCGGCGGCGTCATCGATGCAGAAGGTGCCTCTTTCGACCAGAGACTGGCAGGTGGCGTACCTGGCGCGGTCGCCGCCCATACTGTAATCCGTGGGGTAAAAGATGTAACTTAAAACACCAGACACCAGCAGAAACAGGATCAGCAAGCGGTAAAAAGGGAATTTATTATAATGCAGCAGTTGGAGCATATTGGATAAGGATAAAAGCAAAGATTAGGAGTCAGGAGTTAGGTAAAAGCAAAGCCATTCCTAAACTGGACAAGCCGGAACTAATAGATGATAAAGAGCGCGTCCTCCTCCCAAATATTGCTGATCAAGACGCGGGTTTTTCTTTTTCCGCATTATAATTTTTGATGCGGCGGTAATAAACCGGTCGAATAGGTTTGATGATACGGCTGGTAAATTTCACAATTTGACCTTCCAGCACATTTTCCGGCAGCTTTTCCGGTTATACAATATTGTCCCAAGAGATAGAAAAAGTGGGTCTGGAAGAGCTGAACCGGACTTTGGGCAAGCGCTAAGG
>Ga0163210_1001413_pt1 | contig 10419 bp, 9 predicted proteins | sample Kivu_220m_FD_113536 | JGI IMG/M metagenome (GOLD analysis project Ga0163210, IMG submission 113536) | Freshwater microbial communities from Lake Kivu, Western Province, Rwanda to study Microbial Dark Matter (Phase II) - Kivu_220m | ecosystem: Environmental > Aquatic > Freshwater > Lake ... | reverse complement strand
TCTTTGTGGAGGGATTAGTGAGAGTGACGAGCCTTCATGACGATTATTATCACTATCATGAGGATAAGTACAGCCTGATTGGAGAAAGGACCCATAAGCGTTTCAGGATCGGAGATCCGGTCAAGGTGAGGGTGGAGTGGGTCGACCTGGAAAGAAGGCATATCGATTTTGTTTTGATTAAAAAGATGGATGGGGAGAAGAGGAGATAAGGGGAGGGAGAGGCATATGAGCAAAGAGGAAAAATTAAAAAAGGGGGCTCAATGGCCTGACCTTAGTGAAGTAATCAAAGGGGCCTTGACAAAGGACATTTGATTCCTTCATCGGGGGCAGAAGAAATGGGGACGATCGGTGTCGGCTGTTAGAACTGGGTCTCCAATATTTCAGCAATTCTTCTATGAATGCGGGGCATTGGAAAAAGAGAGAGGTTTTTCACAGAAACCCATTCACCTTTCCCTTTTCCATCCATGGGCTGACAATGGTAGACATGAAGGGTGAGTTTGAAGTGAGAGAAAGTTTGTTTGAAGGTCCCAATAAACCCCTTGACCTCGACATCCATTCCCGTTTCTTTCTTAATATGATCCCTTAACCCAGTCCTCGATTTTGATTCAGTTTTCCAATTGGGAAACTCCCATAACCCTCCCAAGAGGCCGGATGGCGGCCTCTGATTGAGAAGAACTCTTCTTTTCTTCCAAATCACAGCGCAGACGGCTTCAATGTGGGGAATTTTCTTTTTAGGAATTTTTAGAGGGAAACGCTCTGGTTCTCCTGATCGCCTTCCCTTACAAAGGCTGTGGAGGGGACATTCTGGACACGAAGGGTCATTTGGAGTACAGATCATGGAACCCAAATCCATGAGGGCCTGGTTAAAAGGATTCGAGAACCCCTTTGGGATCAAGGACCCTGAGATTTGCCAGAGAATATCATCGGCTTTACCTTTTAATGGTTTCCCGATACAAAGCGACTTATCGTCTTTACATGTCGTTGCGAGCCCGAAGGGCGCGGCAATCTCGTTTTTACGGGGATTGCTTTGTCCCCCGCATAAAGTGCGGGGTCCTCGCAATGACAAGCTATTTGGTGCGTCTATATTGGAAACGGCAAAGAGTCGGGAAAGGATCCTTTTTGTATTTCCGTCCAGAATGGGCGCATCCTTGTTAAAAGCGAAGGAGAGAATAGCACCCGCTGTGGATTGGCCAATCCCCGGTAAGCTGAGGAGGTCTTCCAAAGCATCAGGGATTCTCCCATGAAAATGGTTTATGACAATCTGAGAAGCGCGGTGGAGGTTCCGCGCCCGGGAATAATATCCCAGCCCTTCCCAGATTCTCAGAACTCTTGAGAGATCGGCCTTTGCCAGATGGCGGACCGAGGGAAAAGATTTTAGAAATTTTTGATAGTACGGGAGGACAGTGGTCACCTGGGTCTGCTGGAGCATGATCTCCGAAACCCAGATGGCATAGGGGTCTCTGGTCTTTCTCCAGGGAAGGTCTCTCCGGTTTTTTTCAAACCATCGAAGTAGTTTAAGCTGGATTCTCTTTTTCAAATCAAGCTACAGCACATCTCGATGAATTTTGTTTGGAGGCCGATCTCGTTGGCATAGTCAATCGTTCCCTGAAGGGGATAGGCGATGGTGTTGACTCCGGAGTCAATCGCCCCCTTCTCCATCGCTGCCTTCCACGGATGGGCGGGACGGATACATCCCATACGGAGAGGAATGCTGGGATTAAGAATACGTGCAATGGCTGAAATTCTTGAGGTCTCTTCCGGCGCCGGAATTCTGTGGGAATTTTTTCCGGTCAGAGGTTTGAGGACGACCAGGACAATGGTTTCAACACCTACCCGGGTGACGGTCTCAAGGGCTCTCCACTCCCCTCTGATCTCCCCGAAATGATGACCGATGATGATATGAGGGGCAAGATAGTGGCCCATTTCTTTTAGCATCCAGAGCGTCTCCTCGTAATCTTCAACCCTCTTATTGAGATGGTAGATTTCCCGGATCGTTTCATTATCGCCGATGACATCGAGAAGAATCTGATCCACCCCTGCCTCTTTCAACCCCTCTGCCGTTTCCTTTTTAATGAGGCCGGTGTGGACGATGATTTTAAAGGACGGATTTTTCCCCTTGATTTCCTTGATCGGGGGGATAAATTTCTCAAGGGGGACTTCTCCATCGGGAGTTGCTCCCCCGCTCACCAGGATCCCATGGGCACCGTTCATCCGGAGTCGTTCAACAATTTGGAGGAAAATCCCGGGATCCTCCGCAGGGATCATCGATTCAAGGAGTTTCCCCTGGCAATGCCCGCATCGAAGATCGCAGTGATTACCCGTGACACTGATCGCCGCAAATCGGTCTTTATGGAAGGAAAGGGTATGGTCCTGGTAAGAAACCGTTCCGGGGATGGAGAAGGTAAGCTTATGGCCAAAATGGAGCTTTCGGAGCCTGAAAGCCTCAGCCTGGAGTTCTGTTAAGGGGAATCGTAACAAATTCTTAATCATAGTTGGTTCGGGTGTATGTCAATTTCCAATAAACCAAATTCCAAACTCCAAATAATAATTCATGACCCATTCCCAATAACCTGATATAAGTATATTTGGTGATTGATTATTGGAATTTATTTGGTGATTGTCATGATATTCCTAATTGTTTTTTGATCTCTCCGATATCTTCCGGTTCAGGCATAAAGGGAAAATTTCTGATCGGGCCGGATGGGCGTTCATTGCCGTACGGCCTGTTGCAGGCCACTTTCCCGTCTCGACCAGGACATCCTGAGGTCATAAAAGGCTCGCCCATCCGGATGAGAGGCCGGGTGTCCATTCCGAAATCGATCAATCTCCCCTTCTCATCAAACTTCATCTGGGCTCCTGACCCCAGACCCTCATTGATGATCCAGCGGGAAAGCTGAATTTTTCGGTATTGATCGAGCGGAGGGGAAGGGTGGCCTTCCATCGGGCTTCCCTTTTCCGGAAAGAAGGAAAAGAGGTGGGTATGGGTTCCCATATCCTGACCTCTTTGAATCGTTTCGACCATCTCTCTCTCGGTCTCACCCAGACCCACAATAAGATGGATTCCGACATGGAATTTCCCGAAAACCTCAACCGCCATCCCGGTCACTTCCCAGTAATGATCCCAGCGATGAGGGCCATTTACCCCTTTGCCTCTCAATCGGTCAAAGAGCTCAGGGGTGGCGGCATCAATGGCAATCCCCACCCAATCGGCTCCAGCATCCTTCATCTCCTTGAGGGATTCGATATTTTGAATCAGGGTGGGGGCAACAAGAACGCTAATCAAGAGGTCTGTCTCCTCTTTGAATTTCCTTATGACATGGGCTGTGTCCTTTCGGGCATGGGGATGGGTGATCATGGAGATACAGACCCGATGCACCTGTGGATTCCTCTTTGCCCTTTCGATGATCTCCTCCAGGGGATAAAGGGGCCAATCCACACGGATGAAAGTCTTTCCTTTCGGTCCTTCCTTTCTCAAACACGAGAGACCGCAGAAGTGGCACCTTCCCAGACAGCCCTCTTCATAATGGAGCAAGAGGTTTAGACCTTTCAATCTGGCATTCCGGTGAAAGGATCCCTGCTTGAGGCCAAGCGTGAGAGAGGCGGCAAGGCTTGTCTGAACATATTCCGGGCTTGTTTTTGGGTTCATCTTTCCCTCTTTCTCAATCTCCCCCAGCCCCTCTTTTTCAAAGAGGGGAATGAAGAGACTTTTTTCGATCCTGATAGTATTCTTTAAATCCGGCCCAGGTCTTTCTTACTAAAATTTTAAAATCAAAACCGGATTCCTTCCAGTTCTCCTCAAGAAAATTTCTTTTAACATATCCGTACTGCAGGGTCTTTCCGAAGATCTCCCTCCATTTCGTCTCATATTGTTCTAAATAGCTGAGTTCTCCTCTGTTCACAGCCTCTGCCGAAACCCTTCCGGCGATCTCACCTCCGATGATCGCATTGAGGATCCCAGCTCCGGTGATGGGGTGGGCATGACCAGCCGCATCACCCACAAGAAGGATATTCTCAAAGGCCGTCTGCTCACGAGGCTGGCAGGGGATGGAGCCCCCTGTCTTTGAAACGATTTCGATTCTCGGCAGTTTTCCGGATTTTTTGAGATGATTTAAAAAACCACTTAATAAATCTGGCAGCAGACGGGTTTTTGAAGGGATTGTCCCGATCCCCGCATTGGCTGAATTCCCCTTTGGGAAAAACCAGGCATACCCGCCTTCATAATCCGGATGGAAATAGATATCGACATGAGACTGAGGTTCAAAGAGGATGATTTCGTATTGAAGGGCAACCATCTGCCTGACCGGGGGCTTTGCCGCCAGGCGGGCTACGGTGGAATGAACTCCATCGGCACCGATGACCACTTTCGATCTCACCCATTCCTTTTGCGATCCTTTCTCGATGAGAACGCCCTGGGAGGAACACCTGAGGGCCTTCGTCCCCATGGAGATCTCAGCTCCGGCAAGGACGGCAGAAGATGCCCATTCCTTATCGAAGCGGGAGCGGTCAAGCATGTATCCGGGGCTTTTCATTTCACGAGAAGAACCATCCGGGAAATGGATGATCATTGTTTCAACGGACTGAATGATTGACCTGAGGGGAAAAGGGGTGTGCCGGAGAACCCATTGAGAAACCAGCTCTGCACACCGGACGGGAAAACCCGGGTGCTGTTTCTTATCGATGAGAAGAACCCTTAATCCCATTTGAGCTGCCGTACGAGCAGCACTCGAACCTGCAGGACCGGCGCCGATCACCATGATATCATAATCTCTGCCAATGGTTTCAGGCATGGGTGAACTCCAGGACCCTCTGAAGGAGGGGGAGATTGAGCTGAGTCTGGTTTTCGAATTGGCCTCTGAATGCTTCCTTCTCCTGGCCGAGATCGTAGCAGGTGGCCCTCTCCACATCAATGAGGATCCCGGGAAGACCCATTCTTTCAAAATCAGGACGGTGTTTCCCATAAAAAGGTTCACAGCAGGACCCGATAAATCTCTTTACCCCCGAGCGCTTCAGTTTGAGAAGGGTGGATTCGAGTTCTTCATAATTCTGAATGGTGACGGAGTCCATTCCAAAAGATCTGGCCATCTGAATGGCCTCTCCAATGGAACAGCGCCCGCATTCTTCACAGCCAGTGCGGTTTCTATAGTCGCAGTCAATTTCTTTGGCGCAGTAAGGGAGAAGAAGAGCTTCAGGCCTCTTCACCTCTCTGAAGGGCTTCAGGACAGGGAAGAGGTGATGGGTCTCTTCTTCATCGAATCCGTAAGGAAGGAGATCCGTTTTCTGGATGGCCTCCTCAACGGCCCGGATGAGATGCTCTTGCCGGACCCCCAAGATCTGCGGCTGATTCTTTGAAAAGAATGACCGGATGGCCTCTTCAATGATGGAGGGATCGGCCTTTGAATTTTTGAGAAGGCTTTCGAGGTCGAAGATCGCCCTTCGCGGATAGGCAAAAAAGTCGCCGGTGATCAGGATCTGGTTGATTACCCGGGTTTTGATGTCCATCGCCATGGAGATCCGGATCAATCCGCCCGGAGTCTTGAGGAGAGAGGTCAGGGTTTTTCTCCGGGGCAAGGATTCTCTCATTTTGAAAATATAATCTGAAGAGGAGAAGTAAGATATTTTTGTTTTTAACCGGTTATCTTCTTCGGTCCCCGGAGGTTGATTCTCAAACCTTACCCCAAAGGCCTCTTCAAACCCTTTGGTCAAAGAGGCCTTGATGGTTTGAATCGATGGGATCCGCCCCAATTCCCGTTTTAAACAGGTCACCCTCTCCTTTACGGATTCGATCTCCTTATCCTGAAGTTTTTCGGTAGGGATCCGGAGGGCCCGGAGCATCTCGTTCACATCGAAATCGACCAAAAGGGTACCCTGAAAGAGGATGGCTCCGGAGAGTTCGGTCCCACCCATCCCTGAGATCTTCCGGCCGGCCACCTCCACATCATTTCTTGGGCGAAAATGGGCACGGACTCCCAGATGTCGAAGGCCAAGGGCAGAGGCCTCCCCCATCTTTCGATAAAGGTCTTCTATCCTCGAAGGGATTCTCGGGTCTTTTTTGGAGACATAGACTTCCCATCCCAGCTCCGATCTTCCCCAGTAGAGAGCGCCTCCTCCGGTGAGCCTCCGGTTGATCTCAATGCCTTTTTCCCGGCAGTAATCGAGTCGAACTTCCTCTTCGAGGGATTGGTGATGCCCTACGAGAACTGCAGGGCTGGAGAATTGAAGGAGGCGGAGAGTGTTTGGCGTTTTTTCCTCAGACCTCGATTCGAGAAGTACCTCATCGAGGGCCATATTTTCAGCCGCTGACCGGGCGCCGGTGTCCATGAGCCTCCAGGTTTCCATATTCCATCTGTATACATCATTTTCCCTTTGGGTTCAACGAATCGAACTGTTTCATTCCCCATTCCTCCCTGAAATAAAAGCTTGAACTCGTCCCGGCATTTAAGTTAAAAATAATGGACTGTAAGGTATCTTCCATAGAATAAGGGAGGTGATCAGATGGGTCATGCAAAATCGGTTTCAGAGAAGGCCAAAGGTTATTTCAGCCAGGGATTCAACTGAGCGGAGTCGGTCTCCTTGAGTTTCAAGGAGTATTTTGGCTATCCGGATTCGATCATCCCGAAATTGGCAACAGGATTTGGGGGAGGGATTGGCCGTAAGGGTTCGCTCTGCGGGGCTTTCACCGGATCGATCATGGCGATCGGGATGAAGTTCGGGAGGACGGATCCGAAGGATAAAGAGGCCGTCTCAAAGGTTTATGGAAAATGTCAGGAATTCTGGAAGCAATTTGAAAAGGAATTTGGAAGTACCCAATGCCTTGACCTGACCGGGTGCCATTTGGATAATGAAGAGGAGCGGCAGAAATGGTTAGCCTCCGGGGGGATGGAGAAATGCAGCTCCATTGTTGAAAGGGCTGGCAAGATGCTCTATGAGTTCATCGAAGGGAAGTAGGTATTGATTTTTTTATAGCGAATGATCCAAATATAATGGATAGAACGAATGGAGGGCTTTATTGATGGATCGTATCTTCAGCGGGATTCAGCCTTCGGGTGAAATTCATATCGGAAACTATGTGGGTGCCATCCGGAACTGGGTCCGGCTCGTGGACCGATATGAATGTATCTACTGCGTGGTGGACTATCATGCCATCACCATTGAGTATGAGGTAGCTTCCATGCAGCAAAGGATTCTGGATACGGCGACCATTCTCGTCGGCTCCGGATTGACGCCCGATAAATGTATCGTGTCTGTTCAATCCCATATCCCCGAACATACGGAGCTGGCATGGATCTTCAATTGTGTGACGCCTGTGGGAGAACTGGAGAGGATGACGCAATTCAAGGAGAAGGGGAGACGTCACCGGCATAATATCAATGTTGGGCTTCTTGACTATCCGGTCCTTCAGGCGGCTGATATTCTCATTTATAAGGCAGGCTATGTGCCGGTGGGAGAGGATCAGGTTCAGCATGTGGAGTTTTCAAGAGAGATCGCCAGGAAATTTAATGGCCGTTTTGGAGATACCTTCCCGGAACCCCAGGTCATTCTCTCCGATGCCCCGAGAATTCTCGGAACAGACGGAAATGTGAAGATGTCCAAATCCTTAAATAACGCCATCGGTCTCCTGGATCCGCCGGAAGTTATCCGGGAAAAGCTTCGAACTGCGGCGACGTGTGAGCACCGGCAGAAGCGGACCGATCCGGGGCATCCTGAACACTGTAATATCTTTACCATGCATCGGGCTTTCTCCAGACTGGAACAGGTTTCATCGATTGATCATCAATGCCGCACAGCAGGATTCGGATGTATTGAGTGTAAAGAGATTCTCTTCAAGAGTATGATGGAGGAGATCAGCCCGATCCAGAGCCGTGTCAAAGAAATCAATCAGAAACCGGACTACATGACAGAGGTATTAAGATCGGGTGCGGCCCGATGCAAAGCCATAGCCAGAGAGGTCATGGATGAGGTGAGAGCGAAGATCGGTGTCAAACCCAAATTTTATTGATAGTCCATACCCCAGGTGGTTTCCCAGTTCACCTCTTTGAGAAACTCCTCTTCTAATAGAAACCCCTGGCTCCAGCGGTCCAAAACAGGTTGGTGAGGTCTTTCAAACATCTCCATGGCCACGGCCACTTCTTTGCCTCTCTCCAGGAGTCCCTGAAGGATCTTTAATTGAATCCGATGATGTTCAAACCGATCATGATTTTCTCCAACAAAGACCACTCTTACCATCACGAGTTCGTCTAAGAGTCTCTCAAAAGAAGTCGGGTCACCCCCGGGGAGTCTAAGGATCTCCTCGGGCCCGATAGGAATTTTCATCACAGAAATCTTTGAAATCCAGGGTTGAGGTGGTTTCTTGATACAGCCCAGTGCGATTGAGAGGAGAGTGAGGGAGATCAGCAGGAAGGCTTTTTTCATCATATAAATTATAACACCCCTTCTTGAAACTTGCAGGAAAAGTGTGGTATTCATTGAAACAATAATTCCACCGGGCCGGAGAGGTTGAGGAGAGATGAGACTATCAAGAGCCATTGGGTTTATCTTTTTAATCTGTTTTTTTACGATCGGCTGCGAAACGGATCGGTCCTTCCGGAAGGAGCCCGAACCCCAGAAGATCATCGTCGAAAGAGATTCCCCGGAGAGGGATGAGGCATGGGTGGAAAGAATCAATCGCCTTGAGGAGTCTCTTTCAAAACTTCGCTCAGAGATCGTATTCCTCAGAAGGCATCTGGAGAGTATTCAGACTCGCCCGCCCCTTTCTTTCTATAAACTTCCGAAGGAGGTAACCCTCTGCGGGGAGAAGATTCCCCTGGAAGACCGAAATGTTTGGGAAAATTTGGACCGGGAATTTATCGTGGCCCTGGATAACCAGGCCCAGGTCCTCTTATGGATGAAGCGGGCCCGGAGGTACTTCCCCTATATTGAGAAGCAATTGAAGGAGATGAATCTTCCGGATGACTTGAAATATGTCGCCATCACGGAAAGCAGCCTGAGACCTTATGCCCTCTCTTCCTCCGGAGCGGCCGGAATCTGGCAGTTCATTCCCTCCACGGGGGAAAGATACGGGATGAGAAAGAACAGGGGGATCGATGAGCGTTTCGATTTCTTCAAGGCAACCGAAGGCGCCCTCACTTATCTGAAGAAACTCCATGATGAGTTTCAGAGTTGGGCGCTCTCGATGGCAGCCTATAATGCCGGAGAGAATCGAATCCGGAGGGAGATCGAACTGCAGAAGACAAGAAACTATTTCTACCTCGATCTCCCAATGGAGACAGAACGATATGTCTATAAGATTATTGTGGCAAAGATCATCCTTGGCGATCCCGGGAAATATGGTTTTTATCTTGAGGAAGATGAGGTTTACGACCCTCTCCGGGTGGAAAGGGTCCAGATCGAGCTGACCCATTCCCTTTCCATTATGGAGGTGGCCAGGGCCATCGGGTGCTATTATAAAGAGCTTAAGGAGTTGAATCCCCATCTACCCGAGGAGACCATTCCGCCCGGAATTCAGTTTCTCAATCTTCCTTCCGGAACCTCTGAGAAATTCCTGGATTTCCTCTCTTCGTGGAAGAAAGAAGTGGAGCGGCAGTGAGATAAAACCATGAGAGGAGTGAAGCTCCCCGCCCACAGGGCGGGGCTTGCGGGGCACTTGCCGGTCAACCGGTAAGTGAAGATGAATCGGGCATCCTTCCTCTCACTTATCGGGGAAGAGCTTTTATCAATTTTTTATTGAAATCGTCCAACAAAAGGAATATCCTTTTTCTAAAGCGAAGGGATAACGATTGTGGAGAAGGAACGGGTTCTGATTGCAGATGATGAGGAATCCATACTCGATATGGTTTCTCAATACGTAAACCATATCGGCTATGAAGCCGTCTCTGCCAAGAATGGGAAGGAAGCATTAGATCTCTTAAGAAGCGGACCTTTTACCGTTTTAATCACGGATATTAAGATGCCTGAGATGGATGGGTTTGAGTTGATGAAGGCGGTAAAGGCCGAATTCCCCGATCTTCACATGATCGCCATGACCGGCCATGGAGCCTCTTACACCTTCACCGATGTCGTTGCGGCGGGAGCTACGGACTATCTCACCAAACCCTTTTCTCTTGATGAGATGAGGGCTAAGTTAAAACGGGTGATGAGGGAGAGGCAGCTCATCAGCGATCTGACTCAAAAATCAATCGAATTGGGAAAGGTGAACGAGGAGCTCAAAAGGCTCGATCAATTGAAGTCGGTCTTCATCTCCAGCGTTTCCCACGAGATCAGGACTCCCCTTACGGTGATCAAAGAGTTCATCTCTCTGATGCTGGAGGGCCACGGGGGGACCCTGACGGAAGATCAGAGGGAGTATCTGGGCATTGCCCACAAGAATATTTTAAGATTGACGAACCTGATCGATACCCTCCTTGACTTTTCGAGGATTGAGTC
>Ga0163210_1001411_pt1 | contig 10423 bp, 13 predicted proteins | sample Kivu_220m_FD_113536 | JGI IMG/M metagenome (GOLD analysis project Ga0163210, IMG submission 113536) | Freshwater microbial communities from Lake Kivu, Western Province, Rwanda to study Microbial Dark Matter (Phase II) - Kivu_220m | ecosystem: Environmental > Aquatic > Freshwater > Lake ... | reverse complement strand
GTTTCGGGGCGGTTAAACGGCGTTGAAATCGCGCGCACCGCTTGGTTGAGTAAAGGAAAATTGCCGCGCCAGACCATCCGGTCAGACATTGATTATGGATTCGCGCAGGCGTACTGCACCTACGGGGTCATCGGCATCAAAGTGTGGGTGTATAAAGGCGAAAACATAATCAATGTCTGACCGGATGGTCTGGCGCGGCAATTTTCCTTTACTCAACCAAGCGGTGCGCGCGATTTCAACGCCGTTTAACCGCCCCGAAACTTGGATTCTTATGCCTTTAACTTCGTGAGATCCCATTGCCTTTTCGATCGCTTGTTTTAGGACTTTTAAATAAAGCATTCTTTTCTCAAGTTGAGCCGCAACCGATTGGGCAATGTAGTCCGCTGACGCCCAAGGATTGGGAATTTCTTTGATTTCCACGCGCAACTCAGCGCTGCTTTTTTTCGCTTTGCCGGGTTTTTCTCCTTTAAAAATGATTTTTTCCAGACTTTTTTTCAGGGCTTCGATCCCCTGGCCTTGGCGGCCAATGATCAATCCCGGCCGGGCGCAGGAAATCGCCACGTTGATTTTGCCGGGGAAGCGATCTATTTCAATTTCGGAAATACCAATATTTTTGAGGCGTTTGTGTAAAAATTCACGTATCAAAAAATCTTCTTCCAATAATAAGGGGAATTTTTTTTCGTAAAAGCCCCGGGAATACCATCCTGAATTGTCCTTTATTCTAAATGCTTTTGGATGAACCTTGTGAGCCATAGTAATAGTTGATGAGTAATGAGTTAATGAGAAATTATTTATTATCCTTTTTTTTCTTAGCCCCCTGTTTTTCTAAAATTAGGGTGATATGCGAGGTTTTTCTTTCGATTCTGTCGGCACGTCCCCGCGATCGAGGCAAAACTCTCTTCTGCATTGGACCGTCATTGACCGTTAATTTGGCGATATAAAATTCGTTTGGATCGAGTTTATAATTATTTTTGGCGTTAGCCATTGCTGAATGCAAAAGTTTCAACAGCGGCTTGCTGGCTTTTCTGTTGGTAAAACGCAGAATCGCTTCGGCCTGAGCCACCGGCTTACGGCGCACTAAATCCGCCACCAAACGTACTTTTCGGGCCGCGATTCTTAAATGTTGTAATTTTGCCGTTATCGCCATACTAAATACATCTTTGACCATTAATCCCTAATCCTTAACAAAATACGCTTTGGGCTTATGTTAAGGATTAAAGATTAGGGATTAAGGATTGTTTTTGGTTATTTTTTTGTTGCTGCGGATGCGGCGGCTTCAGCCTGTTTAGCTTCTAGTTCTTTTTGCATTTTGCCGCCGTGGCGGTGGAATTTGGTTGTGGGGGAAAATTCTCCCAGCTTGTGGCCAACCATTTCTTCAGTGGGTTTAACTGTAATAAATTCCTTGCCGTTATGCACCGCAAATGTCAATCCCACCATCTCTGGAGTTATCACGCTGCGGCGCGACCATGTTTTGATAACGGTTTTGCCGTTTTTCTCGATTTTCTTGATTAATTTTTCGTCCACAAAAGGACCTTTCTTTAAACTTCTTGCCATATTGATAAATTCAACTTTTAACCATTAACATAAATTCTGAATTCCATTTCCTATTGTTAACGGTTAATAGTTTATTTGTTTCTGCGTTTTATTATTAATTTGTTCGTCCACTTGTTTTTGTTGCGGGTTTTGACACCCATTGCGGGTTTCCCCCATGGTGTTTTTGCTTTTCGCAAACCAATGCCAGTACGGCCTTCGCCGCCGCCGTGAGGATGGTCGGGCGGATTCATCGCTGACCCGCGCACCGTGGGCCGCCAACCCTTTTTTCTTCTTGATCCGGCTTTTTTGTAATCTTTAAAACGATGTTCCGCGTGCGAAACTTGACCAATCGTAGCATAGCATCCCGCCGGTATTTTTCTAATTTCTTTGGAAGGCATTTGCAATTGGACGAATTCGCCTTCGTTTGCCATCACGCGCGCCGCGGCTCCGGCAGACCTGACGATCTTGCCGCCTTTGTTTGGTTCCAACTCGACATTAAAGACCTCAATGCCGATGGGAATGTTTTTTAACATCACGCGATTGCCCGTTTTTATCGCCGCTTCGGGCGCGCAAATAATCTGTTCTCCAACATTCAAATCGCCCGCGGCCAGCACATAGCGCCGGCTACCGTCTTCATATGCTACCAACGCCAAATGGGCGGTACGATTTGGATCATATTCCAAAGCAATCACCTTGCCGCCAATTCCCATCTTTTCCTGACCAAAATCAACTGCGCGGTACATCCGCTTGACTCCAGCGCCGCGATGGCGCACAGTGACTCTTCCGGAAAAATTCCTTCCGGCTTTGCTTTTTAGTGCTTTCAATAAATGCTTTTCCGGCCTTTTTTTGGATAAAACCGTTTTCATAAAATCAGAATCAGGAATTAGAAATTAAGAATTTTGAATTTATTCTTGATTTCTAATTCTTGATTCTTTACTCAGGATTTTACTTGGGCAATACTTCTATGCTTTGCCCTTGTTTTATTTTCACGATCGCTTTGCGATAACCGCTGGTAAGGGTCACATTCTGTTTATACCGTTTGGGTTTTCCGGGAATTCTTATGGTGTTGACGCCAACCACGTCCACGCCGTAATAACTCTCAATCGCGCGGGCGATTTCTTTTTTGTTGGCGCTTTTGGCCACTTCAAAAACATATTGGTTGCCCTCGGCCAGTTTTGACGCTTTTTCAGTCACGTGCGCGCGCCGCAAAACCCGACTGGCCAAACCGCTGGCTTTGCGACTGGTTTTTGTTTGGGCAACGACGCGCGGCGTTTCGGTCCTTTTGCCTGCAATCGTCTTTTTCTCTTCTTTTTTGAATATATTGGTGATTGCCATAATAAATAGTTGATGAGTGATGAGTTGATAAGCAATAAAAAATTACTTGTTGCGCGTTAGCGCGGCTATCGCAGTTTGCGGCATCAATAAGCACTTTGAGTTTAATAAATCCAGCACATTGAGTTTTGCCGCTTCGATCACTGCCGCGTTGGCAAGATTGCGGCTCGCCAACATTATGTTTTTATCATATTCTGGCGTCGCAATCAAAACGCTCCCCTTTTTAAAATTGTCGTTGGCTTTTTTGATATTTTCCAAAACTTGAACCATTGATTTTGTCTTTGGCTCATCAATTTCCAAACGGTCAAGCACCACGATCATATTGTTGGCGGCTTTTGCCGACAAAACCATTGCCCGCGCTTTTTGCTTCATTTTCTTATTAATCTTACCGCCATAAACCTTGTCTTTACGCGGACCAAAAACCACGCCGCCGTGACGCCATTGGGGTGCTCTGATTGAACCATGACGGGCGCGGCCCGTGCCTTTTTGGCGCCAAGGTTTTCTGCCGCCGCCGCGTACTTCACCGCGGTTTTTCGTGTGCGTGGTCCCTTGCCGGCGGTTGGCTGCCTGGGTTACTGCCACTTGGTAAACCAAATCAGGATTCATCGCAACCTCAAATAATTCCTTGGGCAGCTTTGCTTTTCCCACCGTTTCCCCTTTTTGATTGTGTAGCGTAACCTGCATAAAATAATGTCAAATCTCAAATCTTAAAACCGAATCGGAAATGTAAAATCTGAAATTTTGTATTTTAAGATTAAAGGTTTTAACATTTGGATTTAACATTTGGGTTTTGACATTTGAGGTAATTCTATCCCCTGATTTCCAATAGTGTACCTTTGTTCCCTGGTACCGCGCCTTTGACCGCGATTAAATTCTTTTCGACATCAACTTTGACAATCCGCAGATTTTTAACTGTGACTCGCTCTTGTCCCATCCTTCCGGGCATTCTTTTGCCTTTGCGAATGGCCGCGCCTCCCATCCCCACGGACCCAACATTGCGCAATTCATGCTTGGTACCATGCGTGGTTGAATGTCGGCCTTTAAAGCCGTGTCTTTTGACCGCGCCTTGGAATCCTTTGCCTTTTGTCAAACCGGAAATTTTAACAATATCTCCTTCTTTGAAAATCGCAGCATTAACCGTATCGTTTGCCTTTAATTCTGATTCTTGGCCGCCAATCCGATATTCTCTAATTGAATAGAACGGTTTTTTTGTTTGGTTTTTAGAAATTCTTTTTTCAGGAATTCGGCCAAACCCAATCTGGATCGCTGTGTAACCGTCGTTTTTTTTGCTTTTGACCTGCGTAACTTGGCAAGGCCCGGCTTCAATTAAGGTCACGGGCGTTTTTTTCCCATCAGGCATAAAAATTTCCGACATTCCAACTTTTTTTCCAAGAATGAATTTCATAGTCGTACAATAGTCGCACAATAGAAAACCGGGCATAGCCCGGCGGTTTTTATGGCTATATTCCAAATTGTAATTCAAATTAATTTATATGATGCAAAAGCGCCTCACATTTTGATTTCAATGTCCACTCCGGTGGGCAACGTCAAATTGCGCAGCGCGTCAATGATCTTTGGCGTGGGATTAATAATATCCAGCAATCGTTTATGGATGCGGATTTCAAACTGCTCGCGCGCGTCTTTATGAACAAACGTCGAACGGTTCACCGTATACTTGTGAATTTCTATCGGCAATGGAATCGGCCCGAGGATTTCGGCGCCATAGCGGTTGATCGTTTCAATAATTTGCTTGGTGCAATTATCGATTACTTTGTGATCATATGCCCGCAATTTGATTCTCAATTTCGGTTTAATCGTTTCTTTTGCTTCTTTATTTTTCTTTATGGTCGCTGTTGCCATCTTGCTCTTCTAATTCTTGTTTTATGGTACTTTTGGGGAATCTAATTTGTTAATGATTACTTTACTATTTTTGTAATCACGCCCGCGCCCACCGTTTTGCCGCCCTCGCGAATGGCAAAATTTTGCTTTTCCTCTAAAGCGATCGGGCTAATCAGCTTTACATTAAAAGTAACTGTGTCGCCGGGCATAACCATTTCTACGCCTGGATTCAAAGTCACTTCGCCGGTAACATCACATGTGCGCACGTAGAACTGCGGTTTATAGCCGCTGAAAAACGGCGTGTGGCGGCCACCTTCTTCTTTAGTTAAAATATAAACCTCGGATTGGAACTCAGTATGCGGTGTGATCGAACCGGGCTTGGCAAGCACCTGACCACGTTCAATATCTTCTTTTTTCAAACCGCGAAGCAAAATTCCCACGTTGTCGCCCGCACGGCCTTCGTCAAGGATTTTCTGGAACATTTCTATTGAAACTGCGGTGGTCTTTGCGGTGGGTCGTAGACCAACAACTTCAACTTCTTCGTTGGCGTGCACGACGCCGCGTTCGATTCTGCCGGTGGCAACCGTGCCGCGACCAGCAATTGAAAATACGTCTTCAACCGCCATCAAGAATGGTTTGTCGACTTCGCGAGTGGGCTCAGGAATGTAGGAATCAACTTTTTCCATCAATTCCAGGATCGGCTTTGCCACCGGATCGTCGGCTGATTTGGCCTCCAGAGCTTTCAAAGCCGAACCCCGCACAAACGGAATTTCATCTCCCGGGAAATGATATTTTTTCAGCAATTCGCGCACTTCGGATTCAACCAAATCAATCATTTCCGGATCGTCAACCATGTCAACTTTGTTCAAGAAAACCACCATTGCCGGCAATCCGACCTGGTGCGCCAAAAGGATGTGTTCGCGGGTTTGCGGCATGGCGCCGTCCGCGGCCGAAACAACTAAAATTCCGCCGTCCATCTGCGCCGCGCCGGTAATCATGTTTTTGATGTAATCGGCATGGCCCGGGCAGTCAATGTGGGCATAGTGCCGTTTGTCGGTTTCGTATTCCAAATGCGCGATGTTGATCGTCACGCCGCGTTGTTTTTCTTCGGGCGCCGAATCAATCTGGTCAACGCTTTTCTCAACGGCTTTTTTGCCGGCTAAGTTCAAGCAATGCAAAATCGCAGCGCTTAGCGTCGTTTTGCCGTGATCAACATGGCCAATGGTGCCAATGTTTAAATGCGTTTTACCTCTGACAAATTTTTCTTTTTCTGCCATATGTTTAAAAATTATTTTTTATTAATTTTTTGTCAAATTGATTTTATTTTGCTCTCACGCAAAAAATCGCGAAAGCACGACAATTTTATATTACTCATTTTTCTGGAAAAGTCAAATCCGGAAAATGCTAAAATGTTAAATTTCCAATTTCCAATAAAATCCAGAATTCTAAAATGACATAATTAATAATTCATTTTGACATTTTTTCATTTTGACATTTATTGGGAATTGGTTATTTTTACTTGCGTTTTCCCGAGATTATCTCTTGGCTGACATTGACCGGCACTTCTTCGTGGTGGTCATATTCCATCGTGAAAGTTCCTCTTCCCTGCGTGAGCGATCGTAAATTCGTGGCGTAGCCAAACATTTCTGCCAGCGGAACTTTGGCGTTGATAATCTTTGACTCCATCTGGTCAACTGAATCCTCGATCTTGCCGCGTCGCGCCGAAATATCGCCAATCACGTCGCCAAAAAATTCCTGCGGAATGGTAACTTCTAGCCGCATAATCGGCTCTAGCAACACCGGATTGGCTTTTTTTGCCGCGGCCTGCAACGCCATTGAACCGGCGATCTTGAACGCCATTTCCGAAGAATCAACTTCGTGGAACGATCCATCATAAAGCGTGGCTTTAAGATCAATCAGCGGATAACCAGCCAATACACCTTTTTCCATTGCTTCTTCAATGCCTTTCTTTGTCGGGTTGATATATTCCCGGGGGATCACGCCGCCTTTAATCTCATCAATGAACTCAAACCCTTGACCGCGCTCCCTGGGTTCCAAACGCACCCAAACATCACCGTATTGACCACGGCCACCGGATTGTTTGATGAATTTGCCTTGGGCTTCGGAGGCGATTTTGATTGTTTCTTTATAGGCAACCTGTGGCCGTCCCACGTTGCCTTCCACCTTGAACTCGCGCTTCATGCGGTCAACAATAATATCTAAATGAAGCTCGCCCATTCCTTCGATAATCGTTTCGCTGGTTTCTTCATCGGTTTTGACGCGGAATGTCGGATCCTCTTGGGCTAATTTTTTTAACGCTAAGCTCATTTTTTCCTGATCCGCCTTGGTCTTTGGTTCAATGCGGATCGAAATCACCGGCTCGGGAAAAGTAATTTTTTCCAAAACCACCGGATGGCTTTCATCGCACAAGGTGTGACCAGTAGAAGTGTTTTTCAAACCCACAGTCGCAGCAATGTCGCCGGCGTAAACATCGTCAATTTCTTTGCGATCATTGGCATACATTCGCAACAAACGTCCGATCCTTTCTTTTTCGCCAGTAGTGGTGTTTAGAACGTAAGAACCCTTTTTAAGATAGCCTGAGTATACGCGGAAAAATGTCAATGTCCCAACATAGGGATCGGCTGCCACTTTAAAGGCCAACGCGGTGAACGGCTCATCATCAGACGGATGGCGTAAAATTTCTTTATCATCATTGATTTCCGTCCCTTTCACTGGCGGCAAATCCAAAGGACTGGGTAAATAATAACAAACCGCGTCAAGCATCGGCTGCACGCCAAGATTTTTTAGGGCTGAACCATAAAACACTGGGATGATTGTTCCTTTTATCGTGGCTTTGCGTAAAATTTGGCGCAAATCTTCAATCGGAATCTCTTGGCCCGCCAAATATTTATTCAACAGAACTTCGTCTTCGGCGACAATCTTTTCGATCAGCTTGCTGCGCCAGTCCTTGGCAATTTCAACCATTCCCGCGTGAATTTCCTCTTCCACGACGTTTTGGCCGTTATCGCCTTCAAAGCGCAATGCTTTCATTTTTAGCAGATCGATCACGCCGCTTAATTTATCTTCTTCGCCAATGGGAATGTTAACCGCCACGGCATTCGGATTCAATTTTTTCCAAATGGACTGCAAACTGCGTTCAAAACTGGCGCCTGTCCTATCCATTTTATTGATGAAACAAATGCGCGGTACCGCAGACTTGTCGGCTTGGCGCCATACTGTTTCCGATTGCGGTTGCACACCAGCCACGCCATCAAAAACCACCACCGCGCCGTCCAAAACGCGCAACGACCGCTGGACTTCGGCGGTAAAGTCAATGTGTCCGGGGGTATCAATGATGTTGAAGCGGTGTTCGTTGGTCTTTTCTTTGGCCAAATATTCGCCTGGCGACCAAAAGCAAGTGGTGGCAGCCGAAGTGATGGTAATGCCGCGCTCGCGCTCCTGCGCCATCCAATCCATAATCGCTTCACCTTCGTGCACCTCGCCAATCTTGTGAGATAAACCCGTGTAGAACAAAATGCGCTCGGAAGTGGTGGTTTTTCCCGCGTCAATGTGGGCGATCACGCCAAAATTTCTGTATTTTTCAATTGGAGCAAGTCGTGCCATAAAAAATTTAAAATGTAAATATCAAAATGACAATTTAAAATGTTAAAATGCTGTATTCCAACATTTTTCAACTTTACATTGCCATTTTACATTTTGATTATTTTTTAATTTTTAATTTAACAAACAACACCACTAAAAAAAGCAGAAAAACCGCTTTCGATCGTTTCTCTGCGGGTTGATTTTAAAATCTGAAGTGGGCAAAGGCGCGATTGGCTTCGGCCATGCGGTGCGTGTCCTCTCTCTTCTTGATCGCCGCACCAGTGTTATTGGACGCGCCGATAAGCTCTTCGGCAAATTTTTCTTTCATCGGCAATCCTTTTTTCTTGCGCGCCGACTCAAGCAGCCAACGTATGGCAAGCGCCGTTCCCCGTTCTTTGGCCACTGGCTTGGGAACTTGATAGGTCGCACCGCCAATGCGCTGGGATTTCACCTCCAACAGCGGACGGGCATTCTCCAGCGCCGAATCAAAAACCCCCAACGGCTCTTTTTTGGTCTTTTCTTTGATAATGTCAAACGCGCCGTAGACGATTTTTTTGGCGATGGACTTTTTACCCCTTTTCATGATGTGATTGATCACCGTGGCCACGGCGACACTATTATACATCGAATCGGGTTGGATTATTTTTTTCGTGATTTTTGAACGAGACATATATAAGATATAGATTTGGGTTCTAGGATATTACATTTAAGATAATTCTATTTCCCGCGTTTGGCGCCATATTTCGATCTCTCCTGTTTGCGGTTTTCAACGCCAGCGCAATCAAGCTTGCCGCGCACTACATGATAACGCACACCCGGAAGATCTTTGACTCTGCCGCCGCGGATCATTACGATCGAGTGTTCCTGTAGTTTGTGGCCTTCGCCGGGGATATAGGCGGTAACTTCCATGCCGTTGGTGAGTTTGACGCGCGCCACTTTGCGCAGCGCCGAGTTGGGCTTTTTGGGCGTAGTGGTAAAAACCTTCACGCAGATGCCGCGTTTTAAGGGCGAATAGAAATCCCGCGGCCGGTTTTTGAGCGTATTGAAACCAAAAGTCAGCGCCGGCGCCTTGCTTTTGTGCCCGCGTTTTGGTCTTTTGTGTTTTATTAATTGATGAATCGTAGCCATAACAAAGAATGTTAGATGTAAAATCCCAGATCTAAAAACCAAATGAAATGGAATTATTTTATGCGTAAAATTCCAAAAACAAAAAATAATCGAGCATCTCTGCCCATAAAATAATTTATCACATAAAAAAACCCCTGTCAAATCCTGTAGTAGAAATTGGAGCATCCCGCCTCCGGGGGATGGATTTGCGCGGCGCACACTCCAATTTTTACCACAGAATCGATAAAAAGCGCCCTTGTGTATATACACTTGTATATACTTAGTATATATTTAAATATATACTTTGCCCAACAATCATAAATTCGGCCAGGCAATTAAAAATGCCATGGAGGTTTGACCTCCGCGGCGCTTTGGTTAAAATGGGGACTAAACTGGAGGAACGCCAACGATCAGGCGGTATAAAACCAAAAGGATTGGGTTCATTATCGGCCCCAAAAAATAGATTATCAGCAGTAAAAAAACGAATCCGTAGCGCGTCAGGAAAATCTTGAAGTCCTCCTGCGACGCCGGCAAAAAAGTGAATAAAATATGCGATCCGTCCAGCGGTGGAATCGGGATGAGGTTAAAAACCGCCAGCACCAAATTTATGATCACCACGGCCTGCGCCAAAGCATAAAAGCTGGCGCTCACCGGATTGGAAATCATTGGCCAAAACCTTAATATCATGCCAAAAACCGTTGCCAACGCCAAGTTTGCCGCCGCACCTGCCGCTGCCACTTTCGCTTGGCCGTATTTTTGGTCGCGGAAATTATAGGGATTGATCGGCACTGGTTTAGCCCAGCCAAAAATAAACGGCGAACCCACGAACAACAAAATTAGGGGCACGAAAAACGACCCCATCCAATCGAGGTGCCTAAAAGGATTAAGTGTCAAGCGACCGGCGTATTTCGCCGTGGGATCGCCCAAGCTGTTTGCCACCGCGCCGTGCGCAACCTCATGAATTACCACCGAAAAGATCAAGGCAATTACTGAAAAGATCAAAGAAAGG
>Ga0163210_1001409_pt1 | contig 10429 bp, 10 predicted proteins | sample Kivu_220m_FD_113536 | JGI IMG/M metagenome (GOLD analysis project Ga0163210, IMG submission 113536) | Freshwater microbial communities from Lake Kivu, Western Province, Rwanda to study Microbial Dark Matter (Phase II) - Kivu_220m | ecosystem: Environmental > Aquatic > Freshwater > Lake ... | reverse complement strand
GGCATAGCCATCATCATGGGCACGAACGTTGCGCGCCCCGGTACGAATACGGGAGAATACCGCCCGGTCACCGGGGAGGTTCGAACCCCGGCTGGCACTTCGGCTGGGACAATGACCGGAACAAAGGCAGGCGCCATGACAACGAGCATCGCGGCCGGCCCGGTCCGGACAGACCCCGCGAAGGTCAAAGAGGACGCGGACGCGGATAACCGGATAGAGGTTCGGTCTGACACAGGGCGGGCGTGAGCCCGCCCTGACTTCTCAGTCTCTTGACCCTACGACATCCGCCGCTACGCTCTCCCTACCGTGGTTTTCAAGAGCATCCTCACCCATGAGCGACCGCACGTCGACGAGATCGTGGCAATCTGGCTTCTCCGTAGGTTCGGAGAGCAGCGGTTTCCCGGCGTCGGCACGGCTGCCGTTACCTTCACGTCAATCCGCAAACTCGCGGCGGCCGGCCTGACCGCCGACGACTACGAGGCGCGGGGAACGCTCCTGCTCGGCATCGGCGGTGGTCGATTCGATGAGCACCCGACGCTGGAACAGAACCGGAAGGCCGGTGACTGCGCGACGACGCTGGTCGCGAAAGAGCTCGGCGTCAGCGACGACCCGTCGCTCGCCAAGATCCTCCGGTTCGTTCGGGCCGCCGATGTCGAGGGCAACGCGTCGCCGTTCGACATCTCTTACGTCGTCAAGTTGCTGCACGCGGAACATCCGGACGACCCGCACCGGGTAATCGAGTGGGCGCGCGCTGCAATCGAAGCCAAGTACCATGAGCAGTTGCGGTTCTTCACCGTGGTCAAGCCCGAGTTCGACGCCAAGGCCAGGGTCGAGGAAATCACGGTGGGGAAGAAGCGGTGGCGGGTTGTCACCATCGACTCGGATGAAGACGGGATTCACAAGTATGCCCGGTCCGAGTACGGCGCGCGAGCAGCGGTTGTCATCCAGCGCCGGTCCGCGGGAAACGTGGCGGTCTTCGGCAACAAGCAGGCTGGCGTGGACCTGTGCGAAGCGGCGAAACTCGTCCGCCTGGCCGAACGGCAGGCCGCCGGAATCGAGCTCGCGCCCGACGATGAACGACTGCTCGCCGAAGGCTACGCGCCCGGCGCCGAACAGTGGTTCTACCACCGCCAGGGGCAGATGCTCTTGAACGGCAGCCTGACCCAGGCCGACGTTCCCGCGACCCGGCTCAGCCTCGACCGGATTGCGGAACTGGTGAAGATCGGCATCGATCCGGGACGGCTCAAACCACTGTGCCAGTCAAGTGGCCGCTGCGTCGGCGACTTCTGTGACTGGTACTCCTGGGCGCTGGCGCGCTGCGTGAAGCTCCGTCACCCGGCCCCGGACCCGACCTAGGCCCCGGTTCCGCTTCCAGCCGCAGCTTCCGGCTGCGTCGATCCGTGACAAGCTGGTCCCTGGTGACGAGGTGTCCGGTTCCCGTCTTTACGGTGACTTGACTTGCGGGCCGGCGCCGCTGTATAATGCTCTGTCCTTGGAGGACACAATGGCTGAACTGCTCAGGAAGGAAACCGAAGTCGGCAGCACACGCTGCACCGGGCTTGTCGTCCGGCTGGACGGCGAACTGCAGGCGCGCAGGCTGCCGTTCTATCAGCGGGCGGACGGTTTTGTCCGTCCGATTCGGTGAAAGGAGGCATACCGATGGCAAATGAGACCATTCTGATTCTGGAAGACGACCTGACCGAACTGAACCTGTTGTCGAAGCAACTGACCGCAGCCGGATACCGGGTGATACCGGTTGTCGAGGGCAGGCTGGCAATCGAGGAGTGCTTTGCCCGGAAACCCGATCTGGTTGTGTGCGACCTCGCCATGCCGGGCATGGACGGGTTCGAGTTCATCCGCCGGCTGCGGCGGAGGAAGTTCAAGGCGCCGATCGTCGTCGTCTCCGGGCTGGATATGGCAAAGACGGCGCTGGCGACCGGGGCAAATGCGTATCTGCCGAAGCCGATCGACCGCCAGGCGCTTCTCTCCACCGTTGAGAAGGAGATAGCCGCCGCCCGTGCGCGCGCCCGAGTGACACCGAAGCACGTGCTGGTGTACGAGGACGAACCGGTAGCCCAGCGGCTGCTGCGCACGACGCTGGAGCCGGCCGGGTATCGCGTGACCGCGGTCGAGACCGGTGCGGCCGCGCTGGAAATCGTGGCGAACGACCCGCCGGACCTGGTAGTGTGTGATATCTTCGTGCCCGGGCTGGACGGCGTCCAGTTGATTACCCGGTTGCGCCGGGACTACGACTACAAGGCGCCGATACTGGTCGTGACCGCCCACGCCGAGGACGAGTACCGCCGGGCCACGCAGGAAGCCGGGGCCGATGCCTTCATGGCCAAGCCGGTCCAGCGGCCCGAACTGCTGGCCCGTGTGAAAGAACTGCTCGACCGGGGCAGTTGAAGCGACAGACCGGGCTGCGGTCAACGGCTGCAGCACCGGTGCGGGTCGGCCCGCAGTTCGTCCAAAGAGGCCGAGTTTGAGTCCCGGATAGAAGAGATGCGACCAGCGAGGCAGGCCGCTGCAGGTTCGGGGTCGAGGAGCGTCCGCGCTGCTTACAGCAGCGCGTCAGTACTCGGTCGTGTCGCGCTTTGTGCCGGGCGGCGGGCGCCGTCGGCGGGACTGCGAACCGGAGCGAAGGACGTCACCGAAGAACACGTGGCGGTCCCGGCACATCTCGGCGCCGTAGGCGATGGCGGCACGGACGTCGAGCTCTTCGATGGTCGGGTAGTCCTTCAGGATTTCGGGAATGCTCATGCCGCCGGCGAGCTTGTCCAGAATCGTCGACACCCAGACGCGCTGGCCCCGGATGTGGGGCTTGCCGAAGAAGACGTCGGGGTCGACGGTTATGCGTTCAAGCAGCGGGTTCATGCTCGCTTCCTGCGTATCACTGTAGCCAGCCGCGCCGACGAAGTCAAGTGAGAAGTCATGCCAAACCGCCTTGACATATGTGCTGCCTTCTGTACAATCAACACGAGTGAGGACCTGTCAGCAACCAGAAGAGCAGCTTTGTGCAAACCCGCAAGATAAGGGAAAAGACCGTATCCAAGAAGACAATCCAAAGGAGATGCTGTGAAGTACAAGATGATCGTCATAGTAGCGGCGTTGTTCCTCTGCGTCACGGCGTGGGCCGTCCCCGACGCGAACGCACCGGCCCAGACACGGGCCGCGGCAGCGCGGCCGGCCGTTGTCCGTTCCTCCGAGGACGCCGCTCCGACCCGGGCAGTACGGGTTGCCGGCGACATTCCGGGCGGATATCAACGGCCGCCTGCGCCTGCGCCAACTCCGGGTGAGCCGCCCCACGTCACGGAAGTAACGGATGGCGGAGTGCCGGCGGAACCCACGCCGCTCTGGGGACCGGACGCTACCGTATATACCGGCAGCCTGCGGAGTCCTTCTCCCCTCGGCGCGGAACGGATGATCGCCTATGACCAGACCAAGGAAGGCATACTTTTCGCGGCCTTTGTCGTCCCCAACGGCGATACCACCCACGTCTACCGCTCCACCGACGGCGGCAACACCTGGGCCTGGTGGAACGGTGTCAACCACGCGGGCAACGTTTTGACCTCCCTCGAGCTCGTCGTGGCCGAAGGCGATTCGAGCTTCGTGTTCTTCTTCTTCAAGAGTTCGGCGGGCAACGGCGACATCTACGTCGGCCGGTGGAATCTGGCCGGCACCTCGGCCGACGTATTCAGTGTCAAGGTAGATTCCGACACGGTCACGAACTTCGCCGCGTGTCGCGACATCGAGGACTCGTACTACCTCTACGTTGTCTACGAGCAGCGGAACGACAACTACAGCATGTACGGGAAACGATCCACCGACTACGGCAAGACCTGGGACTCAACCGGCGTGTACATAGTCAACACCCAGACGCCGCCCAAACCTGACATCTGCTACGGCAACGGCGGCCACGTATACGCGGTCTGCCGCGATTGGAGGCAATCGAGCGTCGACTCGGTGTCGTTCCGCCTGAAGCACAGCACGAACCGTGGCGAGACGTGGCTGGGTTCAACCCAGATCGGCACGCCGATAACACCGGTGTACGACCCGGTCGTCGGCGCGAGGCACGGTTCATCCGGCACCGTCTGGCTCGTCCACATGCGCGACATGGAGGCTCACAACGGTAGCGGTCTGGGCGTGTTCACGTACACCAGCACCAACAACGGTGAAGACTGGACGTATGGCGGCGACGATGGCATCGGTCACGGTGATACCGACAACAACGAGAAGATGCCGAGCATCGCCTGCCATTGGAGCAGCGGGGATCCCACGGTATGCTACGCGGTCGTCCCGTCCGAATCGCTGATGTTCACCTGGTGCTCCGGCGACACCAACTGGACCACGCCAGAGAAGGTAAACGACAACAAGCACACCGGCAACTTCGCTCCACAGGCCGGGTGGAAGAACGTCGGCACCAGCTCATTGTACTCGTCCGTGCTCTATGCCGGGGTCGGACCCACCGACCTCTACTTCGACGCCTGGAGTCAGGTCGGGATGGAGGAGTACAACCCGGTCGCGAAGAAAGCGGTAGTCGTTGACGCCCGGCCAAGCCCGGCGTTTGACCGGGCAACCATCAACTACAGCCTGCCTGAAGCCGGCCCGGCTCGCGTATCGGTCCTGGACGTTGCCGGCCGCGAAGTCGCGGTTCTTACGCAGGGCACGTTCGCTGCCGGGGCACACAGCACCGCCTGGAACTGCGAGACTGCGCCGGCCGGCGTCTACCTCCTCCGAGTCGAGACCGGAACCGGTTCACAAACCGGCCGCCTCGTAGTCTCACACTAGTTCCATTGTCGAAACCAGGAAGCAGGGCCAGCAGGCCCTGCTTCCTCTTGGCCGACCCAGTTCCTGCTCAGGCGAAACCGAGCTTGACCCGAAGTGCGTACGGACGGATAATCATCTGTTCGACGGGTCAACTGGTGAACCTGAGAGAACCTCAGACCGGGCCTGGCAAGCCGGGCCCGGTATTTGTATTAGAGGGCTTGTTCGTCTTCCGGGCACCAGGCCGGGTCAACGAGGCAGATGAACTCGATTTCGACTTGGCCGGTATTCTCAAGCCACTGCACTGAACCGGGCGGAATGTAGACGGCATCACCGGCTATGACCTCGGCCGACTCCTCACCGATGTGCATTACGCCGGTTCCCCGGACGAGGTAGTAGACCTCGGCCGTCCTCAGTCGGTGCGGCCGCGATTGCTTCGCCAACCCCAGCCACGCAACCGCGAGCGAGTACCGGACCTCGGCTACATCACGAGCCGGGTGCAGCAACTCGCGCAGCCGGGTCCGGTCGCCGGCGGTTATCTCTCTACAGTCCTTGAGTCGCTTGATGAGCATGGTCAGGCCAGTTAGCAGTTAGCAGGTAGCAGTTAGGAGTCGGTGACCGCCCTGCATCTGACTCCTAACTGCTAACTTCTAACTATCCTCAGTTCAGCTTACCGACCGCGTGCTCGACCGCGTCGAGCAGCTCGCCCGACTTCACGGCCGCAGTCAGGTTATTGATGTCGTCCTGCACCGGCCGGTCTTCGACCATCATCTTCACGTGCTTGCGCACGAAGTCGTAGGCGACCTGCGTGCCCTTGCCGGCCTTCAAGGGCTTCCGGAACTCGACCGCCTGCGCGCCCGCCATCAGTTCGATCGCGACCACGTACCAGGCATTGTCGAGAATCTGCCTCGTCTTCAGCGCGCCGGTGAACGCCATCGACACGAAGTCCTCCTGGTCGGCCGCGGCCGGAATCGAGCCCGTTGACGCCGGTGCGGACAGGATGCGGTCCTCGCAGATGAGCATGCCCTGCGTGTACTGGGTAAGCATCAGGCCGGAGAACATCCCTGCGCCCTTGGTCAAGAACGCAGGCAGGCCGCAGGAGAGGTTCCGGTTGAGCAGCCGGTTGGTCCGGCGCTCCGAAAGCACAGCAATCATCGTGACGCACTCGCCGGTCAGGTCGAGCGCGAGCCCGAGCGGCGTGCCTTGGAAGTTGGCACCGGTCAGGTAGGCCTTCTCGTCCGGGAAGAAGAGCGGGTTGTCACCAACGCCGTTCAGTTCGACCTCGAACATGTAGCGCGCCCACTTCAGCGCGTCCTTGGCGCTGCCGACGACCTGTGGGGTCGAACGCAGCGAATACGCGTCCTGCACCTTCTTGCCCGGCTGCTTCAGCATTTCCGAATCCGCGGTCAGGTGCCGGATATTCTCAGCACAGGTCACTGCACCAGGGTAACCGCGCACCTTGTGAATCCGTTCGTCGAAGGCCACCATGTTGGCGTTGACCACCTCGAGCGTGAGAGCCGCGGCAATCTCCGATACCTTGTAGTAGTGATCCGCGTCGTTGAGGTGAAGCGCGCCCCAGCCCGCGGTCATGTTCGAGCCGTTGATGCAGGCAAGGCCGTCGCGCGCCTCGAATTGAATCGGCTCCACGCCCGCCGCTTTCATCGCCTCGGCCCCGCTCATCCGCTTGCCCTGGTAGAATGCTTCGCCCTCGCCCAGGAGCACCAGCGCCATCTGGCTCATCGGCGACAGGTCGCCGCACGCGCCGACCGAGCCCTTGTCGAACACGACCGGCGTTACGCCTTTGTTGAGCATGTCGACCATGCACTCCACGACCTTCAGGCGGATGCCGGAATGGCCGTTGGAGAGTACGTTGATGCGCGAGCAAATGGCGGCCCGTACCGTCTCTTCGGGCAACGGCACGCCGCAACCGGCCGAGTGCGAGTAGACGATGTAACGCTGGAACTGCTCGGTCTGCTCCGGCGTCAGGATGGTCTCGGACAGCTCGCCGATCCCGGTCGTGATGCCGTACATCACCGCCCGTTCCTTGACCTTCTCCTCGATGAACCCGCGGCAGTGGTTGATGCGCTTCTTGGCCGCCTCGGACAGATCGACTTTCTCGCGCCGTCGCGCCACGCGAACCATGTCTTCGATTTTCAAGCTCTTGCCGTCTAGTACAACCGCCATCCGATTACCTCCGTGAAAAAGCGGACCCTAGTCCGTGTTCTGTTGTCTGCGGGGCCCGCGTCGGAACGATCTGCGTGCTCGCGGCGGCGGCCCGGCCCGCTGCGACATCTGCTCAACGTGGTTGCCCGGCCAGTATACTTTGCGGCACTTGGGACAACCTCGGAAATCGTGGTGAATCTGGTAGATGAAGAACGGCACCAAAGGACGGGCTTGCTCGCGGGTCAGCTTCTCGAGCGGCACATTGCACTGCAGGCAACGCCCGTAGGCCGCGATCTTCTCCGCCGGCGGCGAAACCGGGCGGGCAGGAGCCGGGGCACGCTCCAGTTGCGGCTGGGGCGCGCCCGGTTTCTCCGACGCCGGCGCTGCGGGTTCCTCGACCGGGACGGCAGGTTTCAGGCCCGCTTCGACCTCGGCCTTAACCTGCGCGACCTGCTCCGGTGCAAGCTGCCCCGGCACGTAGATCGTGCCCGGCAGTCCCTTCAACTTGTTTGTGCGGGTGAGCAGTATTCGGCCGGTCTGCCGCGCGACGCGGTAGGCCGGCATCCCACCCAGGTTACGATCGTACTCGACGTCGTAGCCAAGCAGGCGCAACTCCCGCGCCAGCTTGCCGAACATCACGTCGCAAAGGAAGCTGACCGTTTCCGGGTTCTTCGGCGGTGCCACGTGACTGCGCGGGCCACGACCACGCGGCCGGCGGCGGCGCTGCGGCCGGTGTTTTTCCGCTGGCGAGGAGGGCTGTTCTTCTGGACTCACGGGTTACACTGTAGCCAAAAGAGGCCTGAAATCAAGACCGCCAATCCTGCCGTGGTCCGACGCTGCGCCAGTTGACAAAGGCGGCAACTTGGGGATATTCCCTGCATGGTTCGCTCATGGCTCTGCCTGCTTTGCGGATTCCTGGTTATGGCAGCCTGCCGCAAGCCCGTGCCGGAGTCGCCGGTGCACTTCGCGAGGGAGGAGATAGCGATGGACGTGAAGCCCGGGACGCTTGAGGTGCGCGGGATGTATCACTTCCTGTGCGTGGCCAAGGAACCGCTCGTGGCATCGGTAGCCTACCCTTTCCCCCTCGACTCAACTCACCTGTACCCGGAATCCATAGAACTCAGAACTCCAACCGCCGACCGCCGACCGCCAAGCGTTCCGGCGCCGGATTCCGAACTTCGGCACTCGGCGCTCGAACCTCGCACTTACGTCAAGCAGGATTCGGGCGTCGCATTCCGGATGCGGTTCCGGCCAGAAGCCGAAGACTCTTTCTTCGCGTACTACCGCCAGCCGCTTAGGACGAACTCCGCGACCTACATCGTCACCACCACGCGCAAGTGGAAACGGCCGATAGACATCGCTCGATTCCGTATCACCGTGCCCGTGAGTTTCAAGGACGTGAAGCTGACGTTCAAAACGGACAGCGTCGTCCGGTCAGACAGCGCGGTTACCTACTTCTTCACCCGCAGGAAGTTCTACCCGGACAGAGACGTGACCGTCACTTGGCGCTAGCAGCGCCAACTGACAGGTCCTGAGTTCGAATAGCGAATGAGGAAGTACGGTCAGTAAAGCACGAACTTCGTCTTGAGCGTTCTCTCTCCCAGCCGGCAACCGGCGAAGTAGACGCCGCTACCTAGGCTTGGCAGCGCCAACTCGTTCTTGCCCGCGACTAGTACGACCCTCTTCGTCGCTCTAACCCGGCCGAGATGGTCGTAGACGCTCACGAGCGCCGTTCCCGGCCGGTCCGCATCCAAAAACAGTGAACGACCGCGTTGGTGCAGCTCGCAGTTGATCGCGTTCTCTTCTGGTTCTTCGGTCGCGACGGGACGCTGGAGGTAGACGCTGACCTCTCGCCCCTCGTTGGGCGCCAGTGCTATCGTCTCAGGATACGTATACGGCAGATACCCGGTGTACTCGACGGTCACCTCAAACCTGCCCGGTCCAGTCGGAACTTGATCGAAATCGCCGGGCCCTCCTCTCCACCATGCGTCACCGGATTCCATTAGCGACGTGCCAAAGGCGGACGCAATCCGCACTGTGGCGCCGTTGAGCGCGGAGTCCCGGTCGTACACGTAGCCCGAAACGCCACCCGCGCAGTCGTCGTTTCTCATGCCAAACGTCGGAGTCTGGTCAACGTACCAGGTGTAGAAATCCTTCATTTCGTCGGACGGAAGGTACTCACTCCAGGCATACAACGCTGCCGATGCGCCAGATGGTGGCGCCCAGGAACCGCTGTGGCTCCAGTGTGGATTGGCCGGGTAGCGGAGCCGAAGGGTATCTACAAACACGTCTGGAACGTACAGCCTGACGTAGTCGGAATCATCACACAGGGCGAAGGTGCCCGAAGTATTGGTCCCATCGATCACCACATAGTTGGCGCTATCAAGCATCGTTCCCGAGTCGACGACCGCGATGCCGGCCATTGTGACGATCTTGGCACCAGAGAGGTCAAGCTCCCCTCCCCATCCGGCATACACGTGAAACTCGATCCTCTCAAGTGAGTCAGGCGCTGTCTGTATCTCGCTGAAGAACACTGGGATCGTTGGATTGGCCGACACAACGGCAACAAAGACCATTGAGAGAACTGCGACTCTAGCCATGATGCGCCTCCCTACCAAAGGACGACTTTGGCTGTGCTTCTGTAGGTTCCCTTCTGCGCCGTGGCGAAGTAGATGCCGGGCGCTAACGTGGTCGGAAGCTCGAACCTCTTTTCGCCGCTGAATGGGCCGAGGTCATACTCGCCCACTCGGGAGCCGACCTGGTTGTAGAGTTGCACGTCCACCGGCGCTGTTCCGTCGCTGGACAGCAACAGGGTACGACCCGAGACCCGCATCAGCGGTAGCACCGGCGCAGACTGCGTTTCGGCCACGCCTGCCGGGGGAATGGCGAAGTCGATTCCGACGACTTCCTGCGAATATCCCACGGTTACGGACTCCGGGTAGACTCCTTCATAGTATTGGCCGTTGTAGTGACCCCATGCGTGCATCGCGTAGGTCCCCGCCCCAAGACCGCTGATGGTGTAGCCGGTCTGTTGATAGAAGCAGCCGAATCCCCCTGTGCCTTCCGCGTAGACGCCGGCATCAGCTAGAGTGATTCCACCGGCGCCTGTGACCGTTCCGGCAATCGAGCTGTAGTCGTCATTGTCCGAGCCGGGTGTGGGGGTTGAATCGATGTACCAGTTCATGGATTGGCCCGCATGGCAGTCGTAGTTCCAGAAAGCGATGCTGCCGGTGGCCGGCGGCAGCGGAGCGTATCTTGGATAGTAGACACAGTCTTTCTCATCACCGGCTTCGTTGACCAGGAACAGGCTGTCTCCCGACGGATTCAGCCGCAGAGTACCATGGCCAATGTCCCCGAGCGCCAGGGCCTCGGAGTCCACGGCGAGAAACTCATTCCACTGCAATTCGCACGTAAGTGTGCAAGCCGATGTGGACGTGACAAGCTGCCAGCCATTCATGTCAGCCGGCTGGCCGAACGGTCCGCAATGGAATTCAACGAACTG
>Ga0163210_1001407_pt1 | contig 10444 bp, 7 predicted proteins | sample Kivu_220m_FD_113536 | JGI IMG/M metagenome (GOLD analysis project Ga0163210, IMG submission 113536) | Freshwater microbial communities from Lake Kivu, Western Province, Rwanda to study Microbial Dark Matter (Phase II) - Kivu_220m | ecosystem: Environmental > Aquatic > Freshwater > Lake ... | reverse complement strand
TGAGCTGGATCGGCCTGCAGCGGATGACCCTCGACCTTGCCGGAGCGGGGAGCGCCAGCGGGATGCTGGATATGGTGGCGGCGGCGGAACGGATCCTGCCTCCTGGGGAGATCCTGCGGGCCGAGAAGCTCGACGAGAGCACGTGGGAGCAGCCCGTCCTGCCGGGGCTCGCGGAGCTGGACGCCGCGGCCGCCGGCAGGCCCGCCATCGTCCGGAGGGTGTGCGGGCACCTCGTGATGGTCAGCTCCGCCGCGATGGAGGGGCTTCCCGCTGGGTGCCCGGGGCTGGACAGGGACACGGGCATCATCCGGGAAGGCGCCGCGCTGGACATGGACGCGCTCTTCCCGCCCTCGGAGGTCCTCCTGCGGGACGCCCTGGACGCCGCGGGGAGCGCCGCCCTCTCCCTGGGCATCACGGCCGTGCAGACCATGGAGCCCTGGGTCGTGATGGAGGCGCTCGCCGCCCGTCCGTGCGGGGTCCGCGTCTCGGCGGCGGTCTTCCACCGTGACGCTCCTCTCCTGGCGGCCGCTCGACGCGGGGGAGGGAGTCCCTGGAACACCCCATCCGGCGGGGGACCGCACCTGACCCTCGCCGGGCTCAAGATCTTCCTCGACGGGGCTCTGGGCGCCGCGACCGCCGCTGTGGACGGGACCTATGCGGACGGCTCCCGCGGAGCGACCCTGTACGACCGGGAAGGACTGGCGGAGGCGTTCCGCGAGGCCGCCGCACTCGGGCTCTCCCCCCTGGTCCACGCGATCGGCGCCGAGGCCCTCCGACTCCTGGACTCGGTCTCCTCGGGGCTCGCCGCGAGCGATCCGGGCATCCTCCGCCGCGGAGTCCGCGTGGAGCACGCTGAGGAACTGGCGCCCGCCTGGCCCGGGGCCTGGGACCCGGCGGTCCACCGGTTCAGCATGCAGCCGAACTTCGTCTCCAGGTGGCAGGGACCCGGAGGGATGTACCACGGGAGGCTCGGGGCGGAGAGGGCCGATCGTCTGAACCCCTTCGGCCTCGTCTCGCGGGGCGGGTTCGCGCTGGGCTTCGGCAGCGACGGCATGCCCTTCGGCCCGCTCGAAGGCCTGCCGGGAGCGACCGCGCACCCGGTGCCGGAGTACCGGCTCGGAGTCGGCGAGGCGCTCCGGGCGTACACGCTCGGGGCCGCCTCGATCTCCGGGCTCGACGACCTCGCGGTGGCGCTCCGACCCGGCAGGACCGCGGACCTGACGGTGCTCGACGGCGACCCCTTCGCGCTTCCCTGGTCGGAGATCGGGATCCTCGGGACGATCCGCAACGGGCGCGTGGTCTTCGGTCCCCCGGACCTCCTCGCGGAGGAGGAGCCATGACGGGACCGGTCAGGTGGGACGATCCGGTCGCCGCCGGGGACTTCCTGGTCCGCTGCGCCCTGGAGGAGGACGCGGCCTCCCTGGACGCCGCCACCTGCGCGCTCGGTCCGGCCGGGAGGTCGACGCAGACCGCCTGCGCCGTTCCCCGGGGGGAGATCGTGGTCTGCGGCTGGTTCCTCGTCGAGGCCACCTGGCGGATCCTCGCGGAGGACCTCGGCTTCGGGGCGGTACGGGTGGAGCGGCGGATGCCCGACGGGGCGACCGCCCGGCCGGGCTCGGTCGTCGGGACGGTGTCGGGCCCCGTCGACTCGCTCCTCCGGGGGGAGAGGGTCGCCCTCAACATGCTCGCCCGGCTGTCGGGCATCGCCACCCTCACCCGGCGCTTCGTGCTGGCCGTCGAGGGAACCGGCGTGGAGATCCTGGACACGCGCAAGACCACCCCCGGCCACAGGGCTCTCGAACGCTACGCCGTGCGGACCGGCGGGGGGACCAACCACAGGTTCGACCTCGCCGCGATGGCCATGATCAAGGACAACCACCTCGCCGCGGCGGGGGGGACCGACGCGCTGCGGCCGATGCTGGACCGCCTGCCGGCGGGGCTGCCGGTGGAGATCGAGGTGGACACCCTCGAGCAGCTCTCGCGGGTGCTGCCTCTCCGGCCGGCCAGGGTGCTCCTCGACAACATGTCCCCGGACCTCCTGCGCAGGGCGGTGGCGATGGCCGCCGGCAGCGGGTGCTACCTGGAGGCCTCGGGCGGCGTCTCGCTCGACGGTCTCCGCGCGATGGCAGGCACCGGGGTGGACGGCATCTCGTCCGGAGCCCTGACCCACTCCGCCGCATGGGCCGACATCGGTCTCGACTGGAGGAGCGATGAACAGACTCGTTCTTGACATCGGCAACACGAAGACCGCGGTCGGGATCTTCCGTGACGGCCGGCTGGAGACGCAGTGGAGGATCACGACCAGCCACTGGACGCGCGACGACCTCTGGGTGGTGCTCCGGGCGCTCATCGGGGAGGAGCGGAGACCGGACGCCGCGGCCTTCGCCTGCGTGGTGCCCCAGGTCCGTCACGCGGTCCGCGGGCTCTGCACACGCTACTTCTCGCTGGAGCCCCTGGAGGTGACCCACGAGACGGCCGGGATCCGGATCGGATACCGGTTCCCCCACGAACTCGGGGCCGACAGGCTCGCCAATGCGGCTGGCGCCGCGGCGCTGGGACCGATGCCCTGCATCATCGTGGACTTCGGCACCGCGACGACGTTCGACGTCGTGGACTCCTCGGGCCGCTACCTCGGAGGAGCGATCGCCCCGGGCGTGGGCACGGCGGCGGGCGAGCTCTTCAAGAAGGCGGAGCGCGTGAACCCCGTGGACCTGGAGTTCCCGGAGTCGGCGCTGGGGCTGGAGACCTCCGAGGCGGTCCGTTCGGGGGTCCTGCTGGGCGCCGTCGGCGCCACGGACCACCTGGTGGACCTCCTGTCCGCCCACCTGGACCGCCCGCCCCTCCTGTGGGCGACGGGGGGCTGGGCCGAAGGGATCGCCTCCAGGTGCAGGAACAGCCTCAGGATCTGTCCCGAGCTGACCCTGATCGGCATCGACCGGATCGGAGAAAGGGCCGGAGGTGGCTGAGATGAGTACCGGAAGGAAGCGGGTGGTGCTGGGGATCACCGGGAGCGCCGCGGCATTCAAGGGCGTGATGCTCGCCTCCCTCCTCCGGAAGGAGGGTCTGGACGTCGATGCGGTGCCCACGGGCGCCGCCTGCGAGTTCGTCACTCCCACGCAGCTCGCGTGCGTGACCGGCAGGCCGGTCCACACCGGTCTCTTCACCCCGCAGCCCTCGGACGCGATCCCGCACATATCGCTGACGGACGGCTGCGCGCTGCTCGTCGTCGCGCCCGCAACGGCCGACTTCATGGCGAAGGCCGCATGCGGTCTCGCGGACGATCTCCTCTCGTCGATCTTCCTCGCCTGCGACGCCCCGGTGGTCATGGCGCCCGCCATGAACGGCAGGATGTGGGCGAACGCGGCCACCAGGGCCTCGGTCTCCACGCTCCGGGAGCGCGGGGTGCTCTTCGCCGGTCCGGTCGCGGGGATGCTCGCATGCGGAACCGCGGGCGAGGGCCGGCTGATGGAGCCGGAGGACATCCTGTCCATCTGCCTCCGAGCCCTGGAAGGCTGAGCCGTGCAGCCCATCCCGACGCTCGCCTGGACCGGCTGCTCGCTGCGCCTGCTCGACCAGAGGCGGCTGCCCGGCCTGGAAACCTACATCGACTGCGCGGACGTCCCGACGCTCGCGGAGGCCATCCGGACGCTCGCGGTGAGGGGCGCCCCGGCCATCGGCATCGCGGCGGCCTTCGGGGCGGTCATCGCCGCCATGACCGCGCCTGAAGGGGTCGGCTTCCTCGGGGGGGCGACGGGCGGACTCGACCTCCTGGCCTCCACCCGACCGACCGCGGTGAACCTCTTCCACTGCCTCGACCTCCAGAGGGAGGTGCTCCGGAGCCATCCGGACCGCGGATCCGCCGTCCGGGCCCTTCTGGCGAACGCCCGGCGACTCATGGAGGAGGATCTCGATGCGAGCAGGGCGATGGGCCGGCACGGAGCCGACCTGCTGCCCCCGGATGCGACCGTCCTCACCCACTGCAACGCCGGAGGTCTCGCGACGGCCGGCCTGGGCACCGCGCTCGCGGTGATCTACGAGGGCTGGGAGAGGGGACGGATCCGCAGGGTGTTCGCCGACGAGACCCGTCCGCTCCTCCAGGGAGCCAGGCTGACCGCCTGGGAGCTGTCGCGGGCGGGCATCCCGGTCTCGGTGCTCCCCGATTCGGCCGCGGCCTCGCTCCTGAGGTCGGGCGCCGTGCACGCGGTGATCGTGGGGGCTGACCGCATCGCCGCCAACGGCGACACGGCGAACAAGGTCGGCACCTATCCGCTGGCGCTGGCCGCGAGGGAGCACGGGGTCCCGTTCTTCGTGGCCGCGCCGTTGTCGACTTTCGACCCGGACACCCCGGGGGGGGAGGAGATGGTGATCGAGCAGCGCGACCGCTCCGAGCTTGCGACCTGCGGCGGGACCCTGTCGCTCCCCGCCGCCGCGGGGTGCTGGAACCCCGCCTTCGACGTCACGCCGGCCTCCCTGATCACCGCCGTGGTGTGCGAGACGGGCGTCGCGTCGCCTCCGGGACGGGAGTCCCTGTCGGTGTTGACACTCCGGGCAGGTACGCGTAAACTATAACGAACAGTCTCCTTAATCATGCTCATTCCGGGAGGGGTACCATGAAACTGTCTTTCCTGCTCGCGCTCGCCGTCGTCCTCGTCGCCTCCGCCGACCAGGGCGACGTCCTCAGCATGATCCCGGCCCCCGCCGGCAACCCGGACGGCCTGACCTGGATCGACGGCAGCCTCTGGATCACCAGCGACACGGAGTTCGAGATCTACGAGATCGACCCCGCCACCGGCAACGTCCTCACGACGCTCCCCGGCCACGGCAACGACCAGTCGCTCACCGGTCTCACCTACGACGGCACCTACCTCCGCTCCTGCTGCCACCCCATGATCTACTCCTGGAACCTCTCCACGAACGCCGTGGTGGACTCCATCCCCGCCCCCGGCAGCACCGCGAACGAGGGGCTGGCGTGGGACGGCTCCTCGATCTGGAGCACCAACTACAACGACAACATCATCTTCGAGATCGACCCGGACGACGGAACGCTCCTGAGCTACTTCTACCCCCAGTCCACCGACTTCGACGGCCTCACGGGGCTCGCGTACGACGGCTTCTTCCTCTGGGTCTCCGACCAGGACAGCCAGCTCATCATGAAGTTCGTGCCCGGGCAGCCGATCCCCTGGGAGTACTTCCTCGCCCCGTGCGAGACCCCGCAGGACCTCGCCTGGGACGGATCCGCCCTCTGGGTGACCGAGTACGTCGCCTCCGGCGCGAAGGTCTACCAGCTCGATCCGGGTCCCGGCGCGCTCGATGCGGCCACCTGGGCGCAGATCAAGGCGGAGTTCTAGAGGTACCGCGGCCCATCCCCTAAGGAGTATCCCGTGGGCAGGACAATCGGCATCGACCTCGGAACGACGAACTCCTGCATGGCCATTTACGAAGGCGGAAACGCGATGGTCATCCAGACGGGCGAGGGCCCGAGGATCATGCCATCCGTCGTGGCCTTCACTCCCGGCGGGGCCCGCCTCGTCGGGATCGTGGCCAAGAGGCAGGCCATCACGAACCCCAAGGAGACCATCTCCAGCATCAAGCGGCTCATGGGGCGGACCTACGCGGAACTCTCCACGGAGACCTTCAACGTCTCGTACGACATCGTCCCCAACGAGAAGGGCGACGCGGTGGTCCGGGTGCGCAGCCACGAGTACACCCCGCAGGAGATCTCCGCGATGATCCTCCAGCACATGAAGCAGAGGGCGGAGGAGTTCCTCGGGGAGCCCGTCACCGATGTCGTGGTGACCGTGCCGGCCTACTTCAACGAGGTCCAGCGCAAGGCCACGAAGGCGGCCTGCACGATCGCCGGTCTGAACGTCAAACGCGTGCTGAACGAGCCCACCGCGGCCGCGCTCGCCTTCACGGAGGCGGTGGAGAGGAAGAAGATCGCCGTCTACGACTTCGGCGGCGGCACCTTCGACATCAGCATCCTGCAGGTGGTGAACGGCATCTTCGAGGTCAAGGCGACCACCGGGAACACCCAGCTCGGCGGCGACGACTTCGACGCCAGGCTCGTCAGCTGGATCGTCAACGAGTTCAAGAGGGAGAAGGGCATCGACCTGATGGAGGATCCGGTCGCGCCGCAGAGGGTCCGCGAGGCCGCGGAACGGGCCAAGTGCGAACTCTCCAGCGCCCTCGAGACCACCATCAACCTCCCCTTCATCACCTCGAGCGACGAGGGTCCGGTCCATCTCGAGATGTCGATCACGAGGGGGCTCCTCGAGAGCCTGATCGCCGACCTGATCGAGAGTACGAGACCCCTGTGCGCCCAGGTCCTCACGGACGCGGGGATGACCTGCCAGGATCTCGACTCGGTCGTGCTCGTGGGCGGCTCCACCAGGATCCCCGCGATCCGGGCGCTCGTGGAGGAGATCTTCCGGCAGGAGCCGGTCCACAGCGTCAACCCGGACGAGGTCGTCGCCATCGGCGCCGCGATCACGGCCTCCATCCTCAGCGGCCAGCGCAAGGACATCGTCCTCCTGGACGTCACGTCGCTGACGCTCGGCGTGGAGACCCTGGGCGGCGTCATGGCGCCGATCATCTCCAGGAACAGCCCGATCCCCATCAAGCGCAGCCGGATGTTCACCACGGCGGTGGACAACCAGGCCGTCGTCGGGATCCATGTCCTGCAGGGGGAGCGCGAGCTCGCCGACAAGAACAGGAGCCTCGCCAGGTTCGAGCTGATGGGGATCAACCCCGCCCCGAGGGGCGTTCCCAGGGTCGAGGTCTCCTTCTCGATCGACGCGAACGGGATCCTGCTCGCCGGCGCGAAGGACGCCGTGACGGGCAGGCAGCAGGAGATGACGGTCAACCCGAGCGGAGGGCTCTCGGCCGAGGAGATCGGCAACCTGAAGCGGGAGGCGGAGCACAACGCCGAGGCCGACCGCGAGCGCATGGGTCTCATCGAGGCCCGGAACACGGCGGATCAGATCATCTACGAGGCCGACAGGATCCTCGCGGCGAGCCGGGACGTGGTGGACTCGGGCTCCTGGAGGGAGCTGCAGGAGAGCCTCTCGAACCTGCGGAAGCTCCGCGAGGGAAACGACAGGAGCGAGATCGTCCGGGCGACGGGAAGGACCGCCTCGCTGCTCGGCGCCCTGCGGAGCGCGTACGATCTCATGAGATCGGTGGACCGCGTGGAGATCGAGGAGGAGGCGCCGGACGTCGCCCCGATGATCATCGGCGATCGTACGGCCGAGCCGGACGAGTCCTACTTCACGACCGACTAGCCGGTCCCGCGGCCGGGACCGGCCGGACCGGAGCAACGGGAACGATGCAGCCCGCCCCGCGCAGCCGGAGACCTGCGGGGGCGGGTTTCACTATATTCCGGCCGTCGATCGCACGGACCGGCGCCGGTCGCGCCGGTGCGAGGCCGTAACCCGTCAGGAGCCCTGGAATGAGCGGCAATCCGTACGAGATCCTGGGAGTCCCGCACGACGCCGACTCCGACGCCGTCAAGAAGGCCTACCGGAAGCTCGCGCTCCAGTACCATCCGGACCGGAACCCCGGAGACCACCGGGCGGAGGAGCGCTTCAAGGAGATCACGCAGGCCTACGAGATCCTGAGCGATCCCAGGAAGAGGGAGGCCTTCGACCGGACCGGATCGGCGGACGGCACGCCGGACATGTCCAGCTTCTTCGGCGGGTTCGGCATGGAAGACGCGCTGAGAGCCTTCCAGGAGATGTTCGGCTTCAGCAGCGGAGGCAGGCGTTCCTCCTCCGGGGACGACGTCGTCATGGACGTCGTGCTCGACCTGGAGGAGGCCGGTCTGGGAGTGTCCAGGGAAGTCTCCTTCGAGCGGATGGAGCGCTGCGGGACCTGCGGGGGCACCGGCGCCGATCCCGACGAGGGGATGACCGAATGCCGCGACTGCGGCGGGAAGGGGCGCGTCGCGTCCTACCGCCGCACCATGCTGGGGACCTTCCAGACCGTCTCCGACTGCCCGTCCTGCGGCGGGAGGGGCAGGATCCCGAGGAAGACCTGCTCCGCATGCGGCGGAACCCGGCTGGAGAAGGCCGCCAGGAAGGTCTCCGTCGACATCCCCGGAGGCATCTCGACGGGACACTACATCAAGGTCAGGGGCATGGGGCACTTCCCCCCGGACGACGGCCCCCCCGGAGACCTGATCATCCGGGTGGCGGACGTTCGGTACGGCTCCTTCACCCGGGACGGCGACGACCTGGTCCTCAGGATCGGCCTCTCGTTCCCAGAGGCCGCCCTGGGGACGAAGGTGCGCATCCCCACCGTGGAGGGCGAGGAGCTGGAGATCGAGATCCCGGCGGGAACCCAGCCGCTGGAGCCGCTCGTGCTCAAGCGGAGGGGCATGAAGCACCTCCGCAGGATGGGCAGGGGGAACCTCGTCGTGGTTCCCGAGGTCTACGTGCCGGAGAAGCTGTCGCGGAGCGAGAGGAAGGTCCTGGAGGGGCTCCTGGAGTCCGAGCGCTTCAGGAAACCCTGACCCGGAGGATCCATATGCAGGAGCGGGCTGGAGAGATCCCGCCGGGCGAAGCCCGGCTCCGACGGCTCGAGTACGGGCGGGTGCTCGAGGAGGTCGCCGCCCTCGCGGCCAGCTCGGAGGGCGGGCGGGCCGTGATGTCCCTGCTCCCCGCCTGGGATGCCGGATCCGCGCGGAGGCTCCGGGACGAGACCCTGTGCGCTGCGTCCCTGCTCTCCGCCGGGGTCCGCTTCCCCTGCGGCGCGATCGATGCCTTCTCCGCCGTCCTGGGGATGCTCTCCTCGGGAGCGTCCATCCTCGAGCCCCCCGAGCTCCGGGTCGTCGGCGAGGTCCTGGTCGGCGTCGGCCGGTTCCGGGACTCGCTGTCCGCCGACGCGTCCTCCATCGACACCGCCCCCCTCACGGACCGGCTCGACCCGCTGCCTGGCGACCCCGCCGGCCTCGGACCGAGGCTCCTCTCCATCGCCCTGCCCGACGGCACCCTCTCGCCGACCGCCTCCCCGGAGCTCGCCCGGCTCTCCCGTGCCGTGGACGGCCTCCAGAGGCGGCTGGGAACGAGGATCGAGAAGATCGCGGCCGCGCTCGCCTCGCGGGGGGTCCTTCGGGACGCCCCGCCCACGCTGAGGGACGGCAGGTACGTGCTCCCGGTCCTCTCGGCGAGGAGGAGGGAACTCGGCGGCATCGTCCACGACCGGAGCGACAGCGGCGAGACCGTGTTCATCGAGCCGGCCGAGCTGGTGGAGGACGGCAACGCGCTCCGTGAAGCGGCGCTCGACCTCGACTTCGAGAGGCGCAGGATCCTCCGCGAGGCCTCCCATGAGATCCGGGCCGTGCTGGGCTCCCTCGCGGCCGGTCTCGCCGCGATGATCGAGCTCGACGCGATCGCGGCGAGGGCGGCCTACCACCTCGACAGGCGAACCGTCTTCCCCGAGGAGGGCCCCTTCGCGCTCCGGGCGCTCCGTCATCCCCTCATCGCGCGGGACGAGGTGGTTCCGAACGACCTGGTCCTCCCGCCGGACTGGAGGGCTCTCATCGTCAGCGGGCCGAACGCCGGCGGGAAGAGCGTGCTGCTCAAGGCCGCCGGTCTGGCGGTCGCCTGCGCCCAGTCGGGGCTCGGGATCCTGGCCGCGCCGGAATCGACCCTGCCGGTCTTCCGCCGGATCTACGTCTCGATCGGGGACCAGCAGTCGATCTCCTCGCACCAGAGCACCTACTCGGCGAGGCTGGGCGAGCAGCTGGAGATGCTCGCGGACCCGGGCGACGGCGATCTCGCGCTGATCGACGAGCCGGCCGCCGGCACGGATCCCCTGACGGGGGCGGCGCTCGCCGCGGCCTTCCTGGAGAGCCTGGCCGATTCCGGCTGCAGGATGATGGTCACCACGCACATGGGGCAGCTGAAGACCCTGGCGGGGGGACGGCCCGGTTTCATCAACGGCTGCATGAACTTCCGGAGCGACACCCTGGAGCCCGACTACACCTTCACCGCAGGCCTTCCCGGATCCTCCTTCACCCTGGAGATCGCCCGGCGGATGCGATTCCCCGAGCCCGTCACGCTCCGGGCAGGTGAGCTGGCGGGGGACTCCTTCCGGCTCGACCGCCTCCTCGAGGAGATGGCCGCCTCGAGGGACCGGCTGGAATCGGAGAGGGCGGCGCTCGAGGAGGAGCGGTCCGGGGCCCGGCGGAACGCGGAAGCGCTGGCGGCGAGGCTGGAGCGGGAGAGCGCCGAGCTGGCGGGTACGCTGGAGAGGGTGACCCGCGAGGCCGCCGAGCTGGAGAGCCGGGTCAACTCGCGGGCCGATGCCCTCCTGGCGCGGCTGGCGAGGACGGAGGACGCCGCGGAGCGGCGCGCCGTGAGGGCGGAGATCCGGGTCGCGGCCTCCGGAGCCGCCGGGGCGCCGGGGTCCGGAGGCCCGTCGAGGCCGGGTCCGGACCCGGAGG
>Ga0163210_1001405_pt1 | contig 10451 bp, 9 predicted proteins | sample Kivu_220m_FD_113536 | JGI IMG/M metagenome (GOLD analysis project Ga0163210, IMG submission 113536) | Freshwater microbial communities from Lake Kivu, Western Province, Rwanda to study Microbial Dark Matter (Phase II) - Kivu_220m | ecosystem: Environmental > Aquatic > Freshwater > Lake ... | reverse complement strand
TCCCAGATCAACGCCCTCGAGGCCGAGCTCAACCAGCTCAGGAACGCCGGCGTCATCCACAACATCGTCGAGGGCGAGTGCCTCTGGACGATCGCTTCCTACCACTACTACTACGGCGACGGCTCCCAGTGGCCGCTGATCTACGAACGCAACCGCGACACCATCAGCGACCCGGACCTCATCTATGCCGGCCACACCCTCTGGGTGCCGGTTCCCCTCCGCAGCTCCTACACCGTCGTCGAGGGCGACTACCTCGGCAAGATCGCCGGCTACGCCGTGATCTACGGTGACAGAGGCATGTGGCCTCAGCTCTACGAAGCCAACCGCAACATCATCAGCGACCCGAACCTCATCTACCCGGGCCAGGTCCTCACCGTTTCCCGTACGGGTGTCGGAGGATCACGCTAGGGTTCATGCCCGACAGAGAGGGCTCCCCGCACGGTGTGCGGGGAGCCCTGCTCTTTTCGACTCCCGTCTCGATCCGATCGTGTTCCGATGAAGGGCGCTGACGCGACTTCGGTCCCCCTGCCCGCGGACGAGGCTGCGATCCTCTTCGGTCCCGGCGACGCCTCCCTCCGGATGCTCTGCCAGCGGCTCGGCGTCACCGCGACCTATCGGGATGCCCTGCTGCGCTTCGACGGCCCGCCGGACGCGGTCGCCCTCGCGCTCGCCGTCATCGCCAGGCTCAGGCGCGAACTGGCGGTCTCGGGAACCCTCACCACCCACAGCGTCGAGTCGGCCCTGCTCTTCCCGGAGCGGCACGACTCCGCGCTGGAGCTGACGGTGCCCGGACGTGCCGGCAGGATCTTCCCGAAGACGGCGGGTCAGGAGAGCTACCTCCGGGCCATCCGGGATTCCGAGGTGGTCTTCTGCGTCGGTCCCGCGGGGACCGGCAAGACCTTCCTGGCCGTGGCCAGCGCCGTCGCGGCGCTCGCCGACGGGAGGGTGGAGCGGATCATCATCTCACGGCCTGCCGTGGAGGCCGGGGAGAAGCTGGGATTCCTTCCCGGGGACCTGCAGCAGAAGATCGATCCGTATTTGAAGCCCGTCTACGATGCGCTGGACGACACCCTCACCCCCGCGAGGGTGAGGAGAAGCCTCGACGACCGCATCATCGAGGTGGCGCCCCTCGCCTACATGAGGGGCAGGACGCTCAACAACGCCTTCATCATCCTGGACGAGGCGCAGAACACGACGCTGACGCAGCTCAAGATGTTCCTGACCCGGCTGGGCCACCGCTCCAGGGCGATCATCACCGGCGACGTGACACAGATCGATCTCCGCCCGCCGGAGTCCTCCGGGCTGATCCTGATCCGGGACATCCTCTCGGACATCGACGGCGTGGCCTTCACCGACCTCGGCTTCCTGGACGTCGTCAGGCATCCCCTCGTGCAGCGCATCATCTCGGCGTTCGACCAGGCGGCGAGGGAGCACGCGGAGGAGACGGTCTGAGATGCTGCGTCGGTATCTGACGGGTGCCCTCGTCTATGCGGCCTTCCTGACGGCGTTCTTCTTCCTCTTCATGCCGCGGCGGCCGCCGCTCGACCTGAAGACCCCCCTCGCGGGGGAGATCCTCGACACCGATCTCGTGGCCCCCTTCGACTTCGACGTGCTCTACACCGAGGAAGAGCTCGGCGATCTGGCCGGGGAGACGCGGGCGTCGATCGCCGCCTACCTCAGGATGGACGACCGGGTCTGGGACGAACTGCGCGGAGAGCTCACCGTCCGCCTCGCATCGCTCGGACTCGACTCGAGCTTCGTGCGGGGGGTCCTCGGGGAGATGGAGGAGCTGTACTCCCGCGGGGTCTTCCAGCTCTCCGACGTCAGGCGGGAGTACACCGGAGACCGGATGGTCCTGCTCACGGATTCCGGAGCCTCCGACTGCGACCTCTTCGACCTGAACGAGATGGAGGATGTCCGCGGCACCCTGCAGGGGCTGCTCTCCCGCCGCGAGATCCCGGCGGAGGACCTCCAGTCGACGCTCGCCCTGCTCCGACCGAACGCCCTGATCGACGACTCGGCGAGGAACGCGAGCGCCGACGCGGCCGTGGCGGCCCTGGGAAACGTGGACACGACGATCGCCGCCGGGAGCGTGATCATCCCCGCGGGTCAGCCGGCCAACGACCGCACCATGGAGCTCGTGATCAACCTCCAGAGGAGCAGCCCGGGCCTCCGGGATGTCCGGCAGCCCCTCGGGATCCTGGCGATCGCCGCGATCCTGATCACGATCGCGGTCTGCTACGTCCGCGGGATCATGAGGGAATCCTGGCCGGCCCTCAACCAGGTCCTGCTGCTGGCGGTGGTGTGGCTCCTGGCCCTGGCGGTCACCGGGATCATGTGGACGGCGCTGCGGGGCAACTACGGATTCCCCTACGCGACCATGGTGACCTTCGGTGCGGCCATGACCAGCATCTTCTTCACGCGGAGGGATGCCTTCGTCCTTACGTTCGTCTTCTCCCTCGCCGTGGGGCTGGTCCATCCGCATCCGTACTCCATGGTGCTCATCGCCTCGGTCTCGGGCTCGCTCGCGGCATCCACCGCCTGGAACGTCAGGAACCGCAGCAGCATCCCGGAGGCCGTGGGGCTCTCCGCCGCGGGCGGGCTCGTCATGTACCTGCTTCTGCGGCTGCTGCAGGCGACCGGGGAGTCGGCCTCGCTGCTGCCTCCCACCCTGGAGCTGGTGATCTCCCCGGTGATCGGGCTCGGCGCCGCGTCGGCGCTGCTCGTGATGTTCGAGAAGCTGTTCGGCGTCTACACCGTGATCGCCATCGACGAGGTGAACCGTACCGATCATCCCCTCCTGAAGAGGATGCGGGAGGTCGCGCCGGGCACCTGGAGCCACTCCCTGACCGTGGCCGAACTCGCGGGGAGGGCCGCCGGGGCGATCGGCGCCTGGGAGGCCCTGGCCTCGGCGGGCGGATACTTCCACGACATCGGCAAGATGGAGCGACCGGACATCTTCATCGAGAACCAGTCGAACGGCCGGAATCCCCATGACGGGATGGACCCGGCCGAGAGCGCCCGGCTCATCATCGCGCACGTGCCGGACGGCGCGGAGATGGCCGCGCGGAGCAAGCTCCCCCGCGCGGTGCAGGACATCCTGCGGCAGCACCACGGGAGGAGCCTCGTCCAGTACTTCTACAACAAGGCGCGAAGGGACGCCGTCGATCCGGAGTCCGTCCGCGAGGAGGACTTCCGATACGCCGGTCCGAGACCCTCGACCATCGAGGCGGCCCTGGTCATGCTCGCGGACCAGGTGGCCTCGGCGACCAAGAACCTGCAGTCCCGCGACGAGATCAGGTCCGTCGTCGAGAAGACCGTCGAGGGCAGGGACCTCGAGGGGGAGCTCGACGACTGCCATCTCACGAGACGCAACCTGAAGACGATCGCGGACGTCTTCGTCGCCGTCCTGGAGAGCAGCCACCACCGGCGCGTGGAGGACTACCCCGCGCCTGGAGGACAAGATGCCCGTTGACCTGCAGCTCGAGCATCCGACCGTGTCGCGGGAGGAGCTCGAAGAACTCCTCGAGGGCCTCCTCCGGGACGGCGTCGAAGTCGTGGTCGTGGATCCCGGGGTCATGCGCGTGCTCAACAGGACCTACCGGCACGTCGACGCCGCCACGGACGTCCTCACGTTCGACCTGTCGGACGGGCCCGGAGGCCCTCCGGAAGGCGTGATCTACGTCGACGGACGGCTCGCTCCCCCCCTGTCCGATCTCCTCGAACGGATCCTGCACGGCTGGCTGCATCTCCGCGGCGCCACGCACGACACGGAGGCGGATGCCGCCGCCATGGGCGCGGAGGTCTCCGCTCTGGTCGCCCGCTGCCTCCACGGAAGGGGGGAGACATGATCGCGGCGCTCGTGACGCTCGCGGGCGGGATCTCGGTCCTGTTCGTCTCCAGGGGCATCCGGACCGCCCTCCCGGAACTCATCCGGGACCGCGGGAGGGATACCTCGGAGCGCAGGCGGGCCGCCATCGTGAACCTACGGGTGCTGTGGCTCGCGAGGTTCGCCGGGCTCCTGGCGTCGGGGGCCGGGGCGGTCCTGCTGGGTCGGGAGGTCTCCCCGGACCTGTCCATGCCCACGTGGGCCGGCGTGCTGATCCTGATGGTCGGCATCTTCCTGTTCGGGGAGCTGCTGCCCTCGCTCCTCGCGCGGTCCGATCCGGAGCGCTTCGCCGATCTCATGGGGGGGCCCTTCCTCCTGCTCAGGGGGCTATTCCATCTCCCTGCCCTCGTCATCCTGGGCTCCCTCAAGGAGCACCGGGGAGAGGACGATGACGACTGGCTCATCGTGCCCCCCGACATCATCTGGCTCGAGAGGAGGAGGGAGAAGGGAACCCGCATCGAGGTCGAGAAGGAGCAGGAGCTCATGGACAGCATCCTCGACTTCTCGGACACCATCGTCAGGGAGGTCATGGTCCCCCGCATCGACATGATCTGCGTGGAGCTGGAGGACGACGTCCGGACGGTCGTCGGGAAGGTGACCCTCGCGGGGCACTCCAGGATCCCGGTCTACCACGAGACGATCGACAACATCGTCGGGGTGCTCTACGCGAAGGACCTGCTCGCCTTCATGTCGAGACCCGGAGAGACCTTCCATCTCGGCGGCATGCTCCGTGAGGCCTACTTCGTGCCGGAGTACAAGCCCATCGACCGGCTGTTCCGCGAGTTCCAGACGCAGCGGATCCACATCGCGGTCGTCGTCGACGAGTACGGCGGCACGGCCGGGATCGTCACGCTCGAGGACCTGATGGAGGAGGTCTTCGGCGAGATCCTGGACGAGTACGACAAGGAGACACCGCTCATCCACACGATCGGCGCCGGAGCCCACAGGCTCGACGCCCGTCTTCCGATCCACGATCTCAACGACCTGCTGGACACCGACTTCCGCGATGACGACTTCGACACGCTCGGCGGCATGCTCTACGACGCGCTCGGGAAGATCCCGAGGCAGGGCGAGATCGTCCGCCTCGGAGGATGGGTCTTCACGATCGAGAGGGTGCGAGCCCAGCGGATCGTCCAGGTGCGAGTCACGCCGGACAGGGAATCCGCCGGGGAATGAGTCGCTTCCCGGCCTTCGGCCTTCCGTCATGAAGGCCACCACCCAGGCCTTCGTGCTCCGAAGGGTCCGCTGGAGCGAATCCTCCCTGATCCTCACCCTCTACTCGCTCGACCTCGGCCGGATCTCGGTGATGGCCCGGGGGGCGCTGAGGGCGAAGAGCCCCTTCGCGGGCCGACTGGAGCTGCTCTCGCGCGTGGAGGTGACCGTGTCGCGCCGGCAGGGACGCGAGCTGGACACCCTCACGGACGTCTCCGTGGTCGATCCCTGCGGACCCCTGAGGACCGATCCGGAGGCCTTCGCCCATGCCTGCCTCTTCGTCGAGTGGATGCTCGGCGTGATCACCGGCTCCGAGGCTTCGCATCCCGCCTTCCATCTTCTCCGATCCGTGCTGGAGCAGTTCTCCGCGGGTCCCCCCTTCTGGCCCGTGTTATGTTCGGGGGTCGAGCGCCTGCTCCGGCTCTCGGGTCTCGCGATGGAGGTCGACCGCTGCACGAAGTGCGGGGCCGATGCCTCCGCCTCCCTCCGTTGGAACCCGCTCTCCGGCGGGATCGTCTGCCTTGCGTGCGCGGACGGCGAGGGCGAGGTGCCGGGGGGCTTCCTGGAGTTCGTCCGGAGGTCGCGGATCGGAAACCTCGAGAGGGCGAGGTCGCTCCACCTGTGGAAGGGCGGCTTCCGGCAGAGCCTCGAGATCATGCGCGGGTTCGCCGAGGTGCATCTGAACGCGAGACTGAAGCTGAAATCACTATCCGTCTTGGAGGACCTGGAGAATGAGTGAAGTCGACGCCGACAGGGACCTGATGAAGAAGCTCGTCTCCCTCTGCAAGAGGCTCGGGTTCGTCTTCCAGTCGGGCGAGATCTACGGCGGGCTCCAGTCGGCGTGGGACTACGGTCCCCTCGGCGTCGAGCTGAAGAAGAACATCGAGGGTTCCTGGTGGGACTTCATGGTCCGCACCCGATCCAACGTCGTCGGAGTCGATTCGGCGATCATCACGCACCCTGCCGTCTGGAAGGCTTCCGGCCATCTCAGCCACTTCCACGACCCGATGGTGGACTGTCTGAAGTGCCGCAACCGCTTCCGCGCCGACCACGTGGAGGGCGATCGCTGCCCGGACTGCGGCGGGGAGCTGACGGAGCCCCGCGACTTCGGTCTCATGTTCCGCACGCAGATGGGCGCCCTGGAGGACGACTCGGCGACGGTGTACCTCCGCCCCGAGACCTGCCAGTCGATCTTCACGAACTTCCGGAACATCGTGACCGCGACGAGGCAGCGCCTGCCCTTCGGCATCGCCCAGATCGGGAAGGCCTTCCGCAACGAGATCACGGCCCGCAACTTCATCTTCCGGTCGCGCGAGTTCGAACAGATGGAGATGGAGTTCTTCTGCGCCCCGCAGGAGGCCCGCCGGTGGTTCGAGTACTGGGTCGACCAGAGGATGACCTGGTACACGGAGCGGCTCGGCCTCACCCCGGCCAATCTCCGGCTCAGACCGCACGAGCAGGGCGAGCTCGCGCATTATGCAAGCGGCTGCACGGACATCGAGTACCGGTTCCCCTTCTCCGTCGACGGTTGGGGCGAGCTCGAGGGCATCGCCGACAGGACGGACTACGATCTCGCCTCGCACATGCGCGAGAGCGGCCAGGATCTCTCCTACCTGGACCCGACCGAGGCGGCCGGAGGGAAGACCATCCCCTTCGTCATCGAGACGAGCGGAGGGCTCGGCAGGACCTTCCTGGCCGTGCTGCTGGACGCCTACCGCGAGGACGAGGTGCAGGGCGAGACCCGCGTCGTCCTGGGCCTGCACAGGACCCTGGCGCCGATCAAGGCGGCTGTCCTGCCGCTCTCGAAGAAGCTCGCCGAGCACGCGGCCCCCGTCGAGGAGATGCTCAGGCCGCACTTCCCGGTGGTCTTCGACGTCACCGGATCGATCGGCAAGCGCTACCGGAGGATGGACGAGGCCGGCACCCCGTTCTGCATCACGTTCGACTTCGATTCCCTCGAGGATCGCAGCGTGACCATCCGGGAGCGCGATTCCCTCGAGCAGATCCGGGTCCCGATCGACTCGCTCGTGGACCAGATGACGACCCTCCTCCGCGACGGCTGGTAGGAGGGCCGGGCGCAATTTCGTCAGCTACATGGTGGAAAACTTCGTTGGCGTGAGCGTACTGCGTTTCGCTACTGGCAGCTACGAAGTTATCCACCGTCCAGTTGACGAAATTGCGCCCGGCCCCCGTACTCGAGGTCGATGGATTCGGGAACGCCGGGAAGATCCCGACCCAGCACCCGGGCTAGGCGCTCCGGCCGCAGGTGCAGCTTGAGCGGCGTTCCCTCCGGGGCGGTCGCGAGCTCCAGTCCGGAGGCGTCCTTCCCGAGGTGCTCGAACAGGGCCTCCGCGAACGCCGACCGGGAGACGGAGTACCGTCCGGCGGCCATGAGGATGCCGGTCGCTCCCTTCGCGAGCAGCTCCGGCAGGAGCGCGGCGAGCCAGTGGATCGGCGTGTGGTTCCGGAAGCTGTCGATGTAGACCCTCGTCACAAGCCCGCGCACCAGATCGCCCGAGAACGTGGTCCGGTCCCCCCCGATCTCCCCGAACAGGACGGACGTCCGCAGGACGAGAGCACCCGGGTGCGACCGCACGACCATGCGGTCCGCCAGCAGCTTGGTCCACCCGTACAGGCACGAGGGTACCGCCGGCGAGTCCTCGTCGTAGGGGGGGACGCCCCCGGCGTACACGAGATCGGAGGAGAAATGCACCAGGGGGACGCCCCTGGAGGCGCACTCGCGGGCGAGCTCGACCGGCCAGAGCACGTTCACCGCCCAAGCCCCCGCCGGGTCCTTCCTGCAGGCCGTCGCGGAGGAAACCGCGGCCGCGTTGACCGCCAGGTCGAACTCCGCGTCGAGGACCTGGCGGCGCCCCTCCCGGGAGGACAGATCCGCGGCGAGTGTCCCCCGACCGCCGGAGAGCGACTGCCCCGAGATCTCCCAGACCGGGTCCGCCGCCTCGCGGATCGCGGTGCCGAGGCGGCCCGTGGCACCCGCGAGCAGGACCCTGCCGCGGCTCACTCCTCCACCGGACCGGTGACGCGGACGAAGGTGCCGTCGGCGCTGGCCCTCTCTTCTCCGTCCTGGATGAGGACCGCCCGGATCCGCACGATCCGGCCCCGCTCCTCCACGATCTCGGCGGAGACGTCCAGCGCTCTCCCGGTGACGACCGGCCGCCGGAAGCGGACCCGGATCTCGGCCGTGACGAAGCGCCCGCCGAGGCTCATGGCGGCATAGGCCATCGCTTCGTCGAACAGGGTCGAGACGAGCCCTCCGTGGAGGACTCCGGAGAATCCCTGGTGCCTCCTGTCCGGGAGGAAGCGGAGCCTTCCGCGGCCGCCGGCCCCCTCCGGGGCCAGCCGGAGGCCCCAGGCGTTTTCCGCTCCGCAGACGAAGCAGTGGTCGTCGTCCTCGAACGCGTCCGTCATGTCCGCCACTCCCCGCGGGCGGTCTACCGCATGCTGCCCGGCTCGGAGACCAGGTACTCGAAGATGCCGTCCGTGCCCACCACGATGCGCCCGGAGCCGTCGCCCAGGACGCTCTCCAGCGTCTCCAGGGATCTCGTGAAGCGGTAGAAGTCGGAATGACCGCCGTAGGCATCCGCGTAGATGGCGGCCGCGGTGCTGTCCGCGACGCCCCGCAGCGTCAGGGCCTGCATGTTCGCGCTCGCGAGGATGGAGTCGACCCGCAGGTCCGTGTTGGCGATGATGATGTTGGACATGCGCATGCCCTCGGCCCTGTACCGGGTCGAGATGCGGTTCCGCTCGGCCTGCATCCTGGCGAACACGGCCGCCTGGTTCTCCGGCGGGAGGTTCACGCGCTTGATCCTGACGTCCACGATGTGGATCCCGTAGGAGGCGGCCATCTCGCGGCATGCCGCGGTGACTTCGGCGAGGAGCGCCTCGCGTCCCTGGCCGATGGGCACCCTGACGAGCCGCTCGACCTCGACGATGTCCCCCGAAGCATCCATGACCACGTCCTCGAGGGTGTCCGTGGCGGTCACGGCATTCACGAGCCAGACGTACTCGCCGAGTCCGATCGGGTCGTTGGTGCTCCGGACGAGATGGATCAGGTTGCTCCTGCCGACCTCCTGGCGGATCATCGAGTAGATGATGTCGTCGAGCCGGGACATAGCTCCGGACTCGCTCTGGACGCTTCGCAGGAACAGGAGCGGGTTCTCGATGCGCCATCTGGCGTAGCAATCGATCTGGACGTGCTTCTTGTCCATCGTGACCATGTCGGCGGGGGGATCGTCGTAGTCGAGGATCCGGTCGTCGAACATCCTGACCTGCTGGAGCAGCGGGATCTTGAAGTAGAGGCCCGCCCCCGAGCTGAGCGCGACGCCCGGTGCGTTCTCCGCCATCCAGGCCTCGAGGGCGGCCATCTCCCCGGGGGTCCTGTCGCCGACGATCACGCGCACCGGGTTGCCGAGCTGGAGGATGACGGCCTGCTGCGTCTCCGAGACGGTGAAGAAGGCTCCGAGGATCACCATGAGCGCGAACAGGGCGACCAGCGCGAGCACGAGTCGTTTCATGCGCTTCATCGCCCACCCCCCGCGAGGTCGTAATGGGTCAGCGCGCCGGCCGATTCGTCGACCACCGTCACGCCGGTGGCGGCAAGCACGCTGGAGAGTGTTTCGAGGTGCAGTCTGACCGCCGTGACCTCCGGGGACTTGTCGTACTCGCTGGCCACCGCGATGAAACGCTCCGCCTCTCCGAGGGCAGTGTTCACGCGGATCGCCGCGTAGCCGAGGGCTTCGTTGACCATCTCGACCGAGTCCGCCTGCGCCTGGGGGATGCGCTCGTTCCGATAGCTCTCCGCCTGGTTGATGTAGGCCTGCATGTCCTCCCTGGCGGTCGCAACGTCCTTGAAGGCGCCGGAGACCTGCGCGGGCGCCTGGACGTCCATGAGCTGCACCGCCACGATGTCCACGCCCAGCCGGTACCGGTCGGCCACCTCCTGGATGTTCTCCATCATCCGGTTCTGGATCTCGAGCTTCCCGGTGGTGAGCGTGGCGTCGATGGCGTTGTCCCCGACGACCAGCCTCATGCTGGCCTCGCTGATGTCGCGCAGCGCGTTCTCGGGATCGCGGACGGTGAACAGGTAGTCCGTGGGGTTGTCGATCCGGTACTGAACGATGATCGCGCAGTTCACGATGTTCTCGTCGCCGGTGAGGATCTCCGCCTCCTCCAGCATCGCGGTGTCGTTGTCGAAGCTGATGTAGGTGGGAGGGTCGTTCGAGAGGGTCCTGAATCCGATCTCGATGCGCTGTATCACGTTCACGGCAGGCCGGTAGACGACCTGCACGGGCCACGGCCACTTGAAGTGGAAGCCGGATCCGACGGTGGA
>Ga0163210_1001402_pt1 | contig 10462 bp, 10 predicted proteins | sample Kivu_220m_FD_113536 | JGI IMG/M metagenome (GOLD analysis project Ga0163210, IMG submission 113536) | Freshwater microbial communities from Lake Kivu, Western Province, Rwanda to study Microbial Dark Matter (Phase II) - Kivu_220m | ecosystem: Environmental > Aquatic > Freshwater > Lake ... | reverse complement strand
GCCTATAGATGGGCGCTTCACTATGGCGAACATGGCAATTGAGGCTGGAGCCAAAGCTGGCATCTTCAGGGTGGATAGTAAGACAAAGGAGTATGTCAAAACCAGAGCCAATCGTTCCTACAAAGTTTATGAGTCAGATGAAGATGCTGAATATAGCAGTACGATTGAGTATGATGTGTCCACAATTGAGCCACAGGTAGCCATGCCCCATCTACCTTCCAATGTGAAGCCGATAAGTCAGGTAGGGAACATAAAAATTGACCAGGCAGTGATTGGTAGCTGCACCAATGGGCGTCTCGATGACCTGAGACTGGCTGCCAAAATACTTAAGGGCAAGCATGTTAGTCCTGAAGTGCGGTGCGTCGTCATCCCGGGCACACAGCAGGTCTATCTTGATGCCTTACGCGAAGGCTTGATAGAGTCTTTCATCAAGGCTGGAGCCGTGGTCAGCACACCTACCTGTGGTCCCTGCCTCGGCGGCTATATGGGGGTTCTGGCGGCAGGTGAGCGCTGTGTGTCAACGACCAACCGGAACTTCATCGGCAGGATGGGCAGCCCCAAGTCTGAGGTCTATCTGGCTAACCCGGCGGTAGCCGCTGCCAGTGCCATTGCGGGGAGGATTGCCAACCCTGAGGAAATTGCAGGCTGATACCATATTTTATCGAGGCTATGATGAAGAATAAAGAAGTCACATTTGCGGTCTTGATAGTTTTTGTCTTTGCCATTCCGCTAATTGGCTCGTTCGCTTGTTTAAATAAACCGGCTATGGCACCATCGCCAGGGGGACAGGTTATAGTAAAGCAATCTGGTGGGGCTGGTATGCTTATAGCGGAATGTGCAGATGAAGCTTACAGGACTGAAAAAGCTGATTACATAATCGAGGGAACTGTCGAGAAAGTGGAAAGCCAGTGGAATCAAGAAAGAACCGGTATTTTCACCTATACGGAGCTGGCTATTGAAAAATACGTTAAAGGTGGCCCATTTGCCGAGAATAAGCTTCAAATTATTACTCCCGGCGGAACTGTTGGGGATGTTAGCCAGTGGGTGGAAGACCAGCCGATTTTCCACGAGGGGAAAAGGGTGAGGATATATTTTGAAGAGGTAAACGGAGAGTTCTTCATCGTCTGTGCCCAGCTTGGCGTTGAGGAGAGATAGTTTTCCGACAACGCTGCCATCTGATAAAAGACTGGAGAAAGGAATCTGCTATGATTAATGACATATTGCTGTATGTGGGGGCTGCTATCATTACGTTGTGGGGGATAGCGCACATTGTGCCGACTAAAGCTGTGGTTAACGGTTTCGGACAAATATCACAGGACAACAAGCGAATCATAACCATGGAGTGGGTTGCGGAAGGTTTGACGCTGTGTTTTATAGGTTTGCTGGTGCTGTTTGTCACCATCTGGGGAGAAGCTCTGAATCAGACTTCGACAATTGTCTATCTGGCATCCGCCGCAATGCTGGTAATTATGGCGGCATTGACTTCTGTCACTGGTGCCAGGACATCAATCGTGCCCATAAAGATTTGCCCGGCGGTGAAGATAGCCGTAGCCATATTATTCATTATGGGGGCTGCGTTATGAGTGAAAAAAGTAATTCCGAAGCTGAGCTAACTGCGTACTGCGGTTTGTATTGCGGTGACTGCATTCGCTTTCGGAGCAAAACCACGCAACTAGCGAGGGATTTGATGAGTGAGTTGCAAGCGGTGCAGTTTGATAAGTATGCGGCGGTGAAAAGTGCTGCCGTAAAAGAACTGGAACACTATAATGAATGTATCCAGGTCTTAGATACCATCGCTAAATTGGGCTGTGATACGCCGTGCAAGGCGGGTGGCGAGGGATGCTTGCAGCCATGCGAAGTCAAGAGTTGTGTTAAGTCTAAAAATCTAGATGGCTGCTGGGAGTGCGATATGTTTGAAACATGCGATAGGTTCGAATTTCTTAGCCCGGTTCATAGTGATGCCCCGAGGGGCAATTTGCGAAAAATTAAGAAACATGGATTGGAAGGATGGGCAAAATACAGGGAGAAATTCTATCCGTGGAAATAACTAAGGTATGAAAAATGGTAAAACAAGTATTAATCATCCTGATGGTCGCTGTGTTGTCAGTATCTGGCTGCACTTGCAGGCATATTGCCCCAGCCAAGCCACAAACTCCTCCATCAGGCACCACCCCGCTGATGCAGCAACAGCAGGTCGTCGTATCTGCCCCAGCCACCAAGATTGCACAGCTGGTAGGTGAGAATGATAGAGAGCTACAGGAGCCGACACAAAATCTCACCTGGAGCCGCTATAAGCTGGCTGGCACCGATTTGGGTGTACCTTTCCGCCATAAAGACAAGACATATCTTCTTTTCGGTGACACTGTAGGGCTTCGTGGTGGTGATGCCATTGCCTACACCACGGACACCACGCCGGAAGATGGCATAGAGCTGACTTTCATCCATGATAAGTTGGCTTATAAGCCGGTAGAAATTCCTGGCATCAGCCAAGGTGGCTTTGAAGTGCCGATGGAGGGGGTTAGCGTCGGTGGGCGCATGTATATTTATCATACTACGGACAGCATTGGAGTTGCCGAGATGTTCAAAGAAGGGGCGGAGCCTAGAATGGGACGCTCTATCGTTGCTGTCTCGGATGATGATGGTCAGACATTCACTTATTTATATGATTTTTCCACCAATCATTTTATCAATGTTTCCATTGTAGAAGTTGACAGGGCTGATTTGAGCGCTGCTTTCGCACCGGGCTCGGGTAAAGTGCTGGTCATCTTCGGCTCCGGACCATACAGGAGGAGCGATGTCTATCTTGCTGTCCAGCCATCAGACCAAATAGAGTCACTTTCCAGCGTGCGTTATTTCGCCGGGCTGGATAATTCAGGGCAGCCGGTTCTGAGCTCTAGCGAAGATGATGCCCAGGCTCTGTTTAATCAGCCTGTAGTCGGCGAACTGTCTGTTAGCTATAACCGATTCATTAACAAATGGATAATGCTTTATAACTCTTTTATGCCGACATCGCGAGGCATCAACATGAGGACTGCAGATAAACCGTGGGGCACTTGGTCTGAGCCGCAAATAATATTTCATCCCTGGGATGACAACGGCTACTGCCATTTCATGCATGCCGGCTTTCCCCATGAAAAATGTGACGAGGTCAGCGACCCTAATCGGGAAAAGGAATGGGGTGGTGAATATGGACCTTACCAGTTTGAGGATTTAGCAGTCGGCAGCGACACCAGCACCACAATCTATTTCACCATGTCCACGTGGAATCCGTACACTGTCGTATTGATGAAAGCTACTTTGCAAAAGACTGAATAGGGTCTAGTCTGTGGTTTCAGCTTTGAAAAGAGGTGATGATTTGAAATTAAAAGGCAAGGTTCACAAATACGGTGCTAATTTCGATACTGATGCGATTATACCGGCTCGCCATCTTAACCTGTCCGAGCCTGAGGAGCTGGCACAGCATTGCATGGAAGACGTTGATTCTGAATTCCTGACCAGAGTCGAGCCTGGGGACATCATTGTGGCTGACACCAATTTCGGTTGTGGCTCTTCGCGGGAGCATGCCCCCGTGGCTATAAAAGCTGCCGGCATATCCTGTGTCATCGCCAAAAGCTTCGCCCGCATTTTCTTCCGAAATGCCATCAATATAGGGTTGCCGCTTCTGGAGTGCGTTGAGGCTGTAGATGGCACGGAAGCCGGTGATGTTCTTGAGGTCGACTTAGCCACAGGAGAAATAAGGAATATTACCCGAAGTAAGACTTTTGTCGCCGAGCCTTATCCTGATTTCATGATGGGAATAATCAATGCTGGTGGGCTGGTTGAGTATACCAGAAATAAACTAAGTGGAGGATTGTAAGGTGCAATTCAATATCGCAGCGTTGTTGGGTGATGGTGTTGGTCCTGAGGTGGCGGCTGAGGCGATAAGAGTTCTGGAAGCGGTGGGGAAAAAATTCAGTCATAGCTTTCATTTTCATCATGGTCTGGTGGGTGGGGCGGCTATAGACGCTCACGGTGTTGCCCTGACTGAGGAAACCCTGAAGATGTGCCAAAGCTGTGATGCTGTGTTGCTTGGAGCTGTCGGTGGTCCGAAATGGGATGACCCTAAAGCTAAGGTGCATCCTGAAGATGGACTTCTTGCTTTGCGCAAAGAGCTGGAGCTTTTCGCAAATTTGCGCCCAGTAAAGGTGTTGCCCATGCTTGTTAATTCAACAACCTTAAAACCCGATGTGATAAAAGATGTAGACATGATGGTAGTTCGTGAGCTTACCGGTGGGCTTTACTTTGGTCAACCCAAGAAGCAATGGCGGACTTCTGAAGGCAGACGGGCTGTAGATAGCATGGTCTATTCAGAGCAGGAGATTGAGCGAATTGTAAGAGTGGGATTTGAAATAGCTCTGACTCGTAGAAAGAAGCTGACTTCGGTGGACAAAGCTAATGTTCTTGAGTCATCTCGGTTGTGGCGACAGGTGACTACCGAGGTGGCTACTGATTATCCTGATGTGGAACTGGAACATATGCTGGTAGATGCCTGCTCAATGCGTCTTATTCAACGCCCGGCTCAATTCGATGTTGTGGTTACAGAGAATACCTTTGGCGATATTCTCACCGATGAAGCCTCTATGCTGGCTGGTTCTATGGGTATGCTGCCCTCAGCCAGCTTAGCTGGTATCCCTAAGGGCGGTGGCTCTAAAGCCTTTGGCTTGTATGAACCCATACATGGTAGTGCTCCAAGTCGAGCTGGACAGGATATAGCTAACCCTATTGCCACTATATTGAGCGCTGCTATGATGCTTCGCTATTCTTTTAATCTGGTTACTGAAGCTGAGGCTGTTGAGAAGGCAGTAGTCGCAGTCTTGGAGGAAGGTAATCGTACCTATGATATAATGGACGAAGGTAAAACCAAGGTGGGGACGAAGGAAATGGGCAGGCTGATTGCTGAGAAAATAACTGGATAAAAGCGATGGTTCAACTTCGGCTTTACGATACGACTTTGAGGGATGGAGCCCAGCAGGAGGGCATTTCATTCTCTGTCGCCGATAAGCTCAAAATTGCCCAGAAGCTGGATGAGATGGGCATCCATTTTATTGAAGGTGGTTGGCCCGGGGCTAACCCTAAGGATACCGAGTTCTTCGTTAAAGCGCAGAGTTTGAATTTGAAAAACTCGGTTCTGGTTGCTTTCGGTAGCACAAGGCATCCTGACTCCAAGGTGAGCAAAGACGCTGGCTTGCAGGCTTTGCTGGAGGCTAAGACCGACGTAGTTACCATTGTGGGAAAAAGCTGGGACCTGCACGTGACCCAGGTTCTGGAAACCAGTTTGGAGAATAACCTGCGTATTATCGCTGAATCTTTGGACTATTTGAAATCAAGAGGGCTTAGTGTATTTTTTGATGCTGAGCATTTTTTTGATGGTTACAAAGCGAATCCGCAATATGCAATCCAGGTAGTTAAAGCTGCAGCCAAATCTGGGGTTGATTGTGTAGTGCTCTGCGATACCAATGGTGGTGCGCTATCTTCTGAAATTACTATGGCTATTAAAGCTGTTCAGAAAGCGGTGTCTGTACCGCTGGGCATTCATGTTCACAATGATGGCGAACTGGCTGTGGCTAACTCGCTGGCTGCAGTTCAATGTGGAGTTATACAGGTGCAGGGGACAATTAACGGCTATGGTGAGCGCTGTGGTAATGCTAATCTCTGCTCTATTATACCGGCATTAAAGCTCAAATTAGGTATCAATTGCATCTCAGATAAGCAGCTAGCTAAGCTCACCGAGGTTTCTCGCTATGTAGCTGAATTAGCCAATATGGCTCCGTCCAGCCATCTTCCTTATGTAGGTGCCAGTGCCTTTACTCATAAGGGCGGGCTGCACGTATCTGGTATCATGAAGTGGGAAGACAGCTATCAACATATCAATCCTGACCTGGTGGGCAATCGACCTAAAGTGGTTGTGTCGGAGTTGTCGGGCAAGGGCAATATCATTTACAAGGCTAAGGAGCTAGGTATTGCTCTGCCATTGAAAGGTAAAGAAGCGCGCCAGGTATTGCAGCAGATAAAGCTGTTCGAAAGCCGCGGATTTCAGTATGAAGATGCTGATGCCTCATTTGAATTATTATTGCACAGGGCTCAACCTGGATATAAATCTCCTTTCGAACTGATTGATTTTATGGTGGTAGTGGAGAGACATAGACGCCCATCCAGCGAGGATGAATCGGAGCTGCTTTCCGAAGCTACAGTCAAGGTGAAAGTCGGTGATAAGATAATGCATACTGCTGCTGAGGGCAATGGTCCAGTTAATGCCCTCGACCGGGCTTTACGCAAGGCTTTGATTGAGTTCTATCCCGACTTAACTTCTATTGAGCTGGTTGACTATAAGGTGCGGATTTTGGAAGAGAGCGCTGGCACTGGTTCGGAGGTGCGGGTACTTATTGAGTCCAGCGATGGTCGGAAGCAGTGGCGAACGGTAGGCAGCTCGACCAATATCATTGAAGCCAGCTGGCTAGCTCTGGCTGACAGCATGGAATACTTTTTGCTTAAACATAATAAAAACAGGCAGCGCAGTTAACATAGGCTATAAGTATTGCGCTGCCTGTTAGCGAATCAAGTATCTCTATTCAGTAATGTTGGGAACTTAAGACTTTACTATTTTTCCCTCTTGATTATTGTGGCTACTCCCTGCCCTCCGCCGATACATGCGTTTGCCAGTCCATAAGTCCCTCCTTCGAGGTTAAGGATTCTGGCTAATGTGCCCACCAGCCTGGTTCCAGAGGCACCGAGAGGATGACCTATGGCGGTAGCGCCACCTTTTACGTTGACTTTGTTGGGGTCAATGTCCAGCTGTTGTATGGCATAAAGGGCTACTATACAGAATGCCTCGTTTATCTCCCAGAAATCGATGTCTTTTGCCTCTAAACCGGCGTGCTTTAAAGCCATTTTACTGGCAGGCACTGGTCCTTTCCCCATAACAGCTGGTTCTACGCCAGCCCAGCCCATGGACACAATTGAGGCTAAAGGTTTGAGCTTGTACTCTTTTGCTTTTTCTCTGGACATCATCATTAAGGCTGTAGCACCGGCGTTCAGCGGAGAAGAATTGCCGGCGGTTACTTGTCCATCCGGTCTGAATGCCGGCTTCAATTCGGCAAGTCCTTCCATTGTTGTGTCTGCCCTGATAGCCATATCCCTGTCGACGACCTGCTTTGTACCATCAGCCATTGTTACTTCAATGGGTATGATTTCGCCTTTAAAATAGCCCTCTGCAAGCGCTTTGGCTGCCAGCTGATGGCTTCTGAGCGCCCATTTGTCCATGTCTTCTCTGGTTAAACCGCTTTCAACAAGCAGCTTCTCTGCGGTAAGCCCCATGTTCATGGCTGTAAGGAAATCGTATTTTTTGAAGCGCTCATCTGTTACGAATCTAGTGTCTGGTTGTCTCAATATGGCTCTTGGGTCGTCAGGTGGCGTAGCCATGGGGATGTGAGTCATGTGCTCGATTCCGCAAGAAATCGTAATGTCGGAATAGCCGAGCATTATTTCCATGGCAGCCTCATGTAGGGCAGACATCGAAGCACCACACTGCCTGTCGATTTGTTCAGCCGGGACCTCGAAGGGAAGTTCTGCCTGAAATACTGCGGTTCTACCTCCGTATGTCCATTGTTCAGCTACAGGGAAGGCAGTGCCAACTACTACATCATTGATTTCCTTTGCGTTTACTTTGGTTCTCTTGATGAGTTCCTTTATCAGCATTCCGGCAACTGCATCCATTCTCAGACTATTGAATACATCCTTCTCTGGCTCTCTTGGTCTCGACCTTGAAAATGCGGACCTCACGTACTCTACTATGACGGCTTCTCTAATTTGTGGCATCTTTAAACCTCCTTGTTAGTCGATGATGGCTTAATTGTACTATATTCGAGAGGCAAGAGCAATCGAATTTGTACTTAGGTAATTATACTGGCTTGCCCACTGGAATTATGTATAATGGTTTGATTTGGTCTTCGAGCTTTAGGGCTTTCCTCACCTCTTCGTCCTCGAAGGCACCGACCATTACCGTAGCTAAGCCCAGTGTCACAGCCTGCAAGGAGACGTTTTGACCGACATGCCCCACTTCTATGTGGACATATCTCTCGCCGCGTCTGCCGTATCTATAGGCAGTTCTGGGATGGACAGCACAAACCACAATATCGATTGGACAGTTCGCAATAAAGCTTTGTCCCAAGGCGGTATCAGCTAATTTCTGCCTTAAATCGCCACTCAGATGCAGGCTTAGAGAGTGATTACCCACGTCGTAGTGGTATATGCCAGCGGCTAAGTTTTCTATGCCATGCTCGCCGATGACGACGAAAATCTCCAGAGGATATGTGGCTCCGGCGCTGGGAACAGCTCTTCGTCCACCGGTTCCGGTTATGCCTTGGGCTGACCATAATAGCTGGGAAAGCTGTGTGAAAGATAGTGGCTGGGCTGTGAACCTTCTAACCGACCGTCGCTTCGAGATGGCTTCTTCTACTGATATCTTCCCTCGTAGGATTGGGGGAGGTAACTTAATGGGGGTTTCCTTTTTTCTTACCACTAGCCTTTGATAACTCCTATAGGGCTTGCCATGGCAACTTTTCGTGAAATTCCAGCTTTATGGGTCACTTCGATTACCTGAGTAATGTCCTTATAGGCTTGTGATGCCTCTTCTGCCAGCGAAGCCATGTTATTAGCTTTTACTGTAATACCTCTGGCTCTTAGTTCATTGGCAACATCTACACCTCTAAGGCTGCGCTTAGCTGCGCCCCGGCTCTGTACCCTACCGGCGCCGTGGCAGGTGGAACCGAAGGTTTCTGCCATCGCCTTCTCCGTGCCTACTGCAACATACGAGCGACGACCCATATCACCCGGAATGAGCACTGGCTGTCCAACTTCTCTGTAGCGTTGTGGTACATCTTTGTGCCCGGCAGGGAAGGCTCTGGTAGCTCCCTTGCGATGGACGCACAGTTTAATTTTGTTGCCATCAACTGTGTGTTCCTCTATCTTAGCAATGTTGTGGGCTACATCATAAATCTGTTGCATGCCCAGTTCTTCAAGGCTCTTGTTGAAGACCTTGACGAATGACTCCCGTGCCCAGTGGGTAATACACTGGCGGTTTGCCCAGGCATAGTTAGCGGCACAAGCCATGGCGGCAAAGTAGTCTTTTCCTTCCTTTGACTCTACTGGAGCGCAAGCCAGCTGTCTATCTGGTAAGCTGATGTTGTATCTTTTAACTGCCTCTTCCATGATTCTCAGGTAATCATCACAGACCTGGTGCCCCAGACCTCTCGAGCCGGTGTGGATGAGTAGCAACACCTGTCCAATTCGGTCGATACCCATAGCCTTGGCTGCGACTTCGTCGTATATCTCCCTTACTATTTGTACCTCCAGGAAGTGATTTCCAGAACCTAATGTTCCTGATTGAGGTGCTCCTCTCTTCTTGGCTCTGGCGCTCACTTTGTCCGGGATGGCTCCTTTCATACGGCCTGTCTCCTCGGTTGCCTCTAGGTCTTGGGGTAGTCCGAAGCCGCGTTTTACTGCCCAGTGGGCGCCTTCAGTCAGTACCTCGTCTATCTCCTTTTCGCCCACTCTTATTTTGCCTTCGGAGCCTAGCCCGGAGGGAATATCGTGGAACAATGCATTGACGAGTTCCCTGATTTTGGGCTTAACTTCGTTTTCGGTTAGGTTGGTTCGTAGCAGCCTTACGCCGCAGTTGATATCGTAGCCAACGCCGCCTGGCGAAATGACACCATCATTAACCCTGGTGGCTGCCACTCCACCTATGGGGAAACCGTAGCCCCAGTGAATGTCAGGCATAGCCAGTGAGCGGTCTACTATGCCGGGTAAGAAAGCCACATTTGCCACTTGTTCTAGCGACTGTTCTTCTTTGATAGCATCCACCATAGCCTCATCGGCATATACCAAACCCGGTACCCGCATTCCTGACTTGTAGCTCTTAGGAATCTCCCAGCGGTAGTCGTCTATTTTTCTAAGCTGTCCTTGCCATTTTGGCATATTTCGTTTCCTAAATATCGAAGATTACCTGTAATTTATAGCCACCGTCTTCTTTGCTTATCTTCAGCATGTGATAGGTGGCTGCCTTAATTTCTCTTTTCAATTTGTGTTGCCCTGGTTTTATCTTTTCTCCGAAACACCTGGCTTTAATTTGAGTGCCGGTAAGGTCGGCAATCTCAAATCTTTTGAAGATTATATGTTCGACATCAAAAATATAAATAAGCTCGTTCAGCCATCCTACCAGCAAAACCTCCACATCCTCAGCTGATAGCTCTAGCTCATGTTTGATATCTTCCTTGAGGTCATCCAGGTCTGCCATCAGGCTGAAAAGTCCGAGAGCGGCATTGGCAAAAGCCTGCTTGATATCGGTGCCATAGGCGGTAATGCCGATATCCGCAGTGTGGTCGATGATTTCGAAAGGCTTCTCCACTATCCTAACACTATCCAG
>Ga0163210_1001400_pt1 | contig 10479 bp, 8 predicted proteins | sample Kivu_220m_FD_113536 | JGI IMG/M metagenome (GOLD analysis project Ga0163210, IMG submission 113536) | Freshwater microbial communities from Lake Kivu, Western Province, Rwanda to study Microbial Dark Matter (Phase II) - Kivu_220m | ecosystem: Environmental > Aquatic > Freshwater > Lake ... | reverse complement strand
ATAGAAAATGTAAAATCGGTTGAAGCCTCAACGGCCAAAGGCGAAGTGTTGATTGAATACGACAATGAAAGACCAAGCCCTCATAAACTAAATGAAATTTTTAAAAAAGAAGGTTATGTTTTTTCCGATCAGCCACAAGAGCCAACAAATGGATTTAAGACAAAGGAGTCTCTAATTGCCTTTGGCATAGGATTGTTAATCATTATTGGCTTCATCGGATTAAATAAACTTGGTTTGTCGGGATTGATAAATGTCAGCTCAAAATCATCTTTGCCAGTATTTTTCGTATTTGGACTTGTGGCCGGGATTTCCAGTTGTGCCGCTTTGGTTGGCGGAATAATTCTCTCTATGTCAAAAGAATGGGGTGAATTGTATTCTGATACTGACTCCACTTGGAAAAAACTTCAACCCAATCTGATTTTTAATGTTGGCCGGCTTATTTCATATGGCGTTTTCGGGGCGATATTGGGAGCAATCGGCAGTAAATTAAATTTTTCCCTGAAATTCGGGCCGATTTTGGTTATTGCCGTTTCGCTAATGATGATTTTTTTGGCTTTTCAGATGTTAGGTTTTAGAGCGTTTAGGAAATTTCAATTTACGATGCCGAAATTTATGACGAGATTTATTGCCAACGAGTCTAATTTCAAGGGACGCTATATGCCATTTTTGATGGGCGCATTTACTTTTTTTCTGCCTTGCGGATTTACCATAACCGCTCAAGGATTGGCTTTAATTTCAGGAAGCGCAACTCAAGGGGGTTTAATTATGCTTTTATTTGCGCTGGGAACCCTGCCAATGCTTCTATTCATTGGTTTGCCCAGCGTTAAATTTTCTCAAAAGCCGCACCTCTCCAATAGATTATTGAAAGTAGCCGGAATTTTAGTTTTGTTTTTCGCTCTTTATAACATCAATTTTCAATTGAATGTCTTGGGGATTTCCAGTCTTAGCGATTTGGGTATTAATTCTAGCCAATCATCTAATGCCGCAAAAAATAATTCGTTTCAAAGCGAAGAAGGATTGTCCCCCGTAGTTTCCGGCAAGCAAATTTTAAAAATGGCCGCTTCATCTTCTGGCTATTCGCCAAATTATTTTAAGGTAAGGGCGGGGGTGCCCGTGAGATGGGAAATTACCGACAAAGGAACCAGCGGATGTACCAATGCTATTATTTCAAGAAATTTATTTGATGGAGAAATACCTTTGACTCCCGGCCAGACCAGTATTAAGGAATTTACGCCCGAAAAAGCGGGTAGGTATAAATTTAGCTGCTGGATGGGAATGGTGTCCGGAATCATAGATGTTGTGGATAAAAGCGGTTCATTGCCCACAACTAATGGCAATGGAAATTTATTTGCTCCATCAGCCACGGAAAATTCGGGCGGCAGTTGTAGTATAAATGGAAGATGCGGTTGTGGCGGAAGATAAAAATATTGATTAAAAGCATTATGATAAAAAAAATTTATTTAGATTATGCCGCTACCACTCCTGTTGACAAGAGAGTGGTAAAAGCAATGCTTCCTTATTTTACGGAAGAATTTGGAAACCCTGCTTCTTTGCATAGTTTCGGCCAGAAAGCAAAAGAAGTCTTAGAAAAAAGCAGAGAAACTATTGCTAAAGTCTTAAATGCTGAAGCTCAAGAAATAGTTTTTACTGCTTCTGCCACTGAAAGTAACAATCTTGCCCTAAAAGGAATTGCTCTTGCTAATAGCAATAAAGGAAAGCACATTATTATTTCTTCTATTGAACACGATTGTGTCTTGAATAGTGCAAAATGGTTGTCAAAACAAGGGTTTGAAGTTGAAAAACTGTCGGTGGATAAATATGGCTTGGTAGACCCAGCCGAGGTTAAAAAAGCCTTAAAAAGAAATACAATTTTGGTTGCGGTGATGCATGCTAATAATGAAATAGGAACTATTGAGCCTATTATCGAAATTGGAAAAATATGCCGTAGCAAAAATGTTTATTTCCATACCGATGCCGCTCAAAGTTTTGGGAAAATCCCTCTTGATGTTCAGAAAATGAATATAGATTTATTGACTGCTTCCTCTCATAAAATGTATGGTCCCAAAGGAGTGGCTTTACTATTTATAAAACAAGGAGTCAGAATTGAGCCGCTTTTACATGGAGGAGGACATGAGTTCGGGCTTCGGTCATCAACTGTTAACCTCCCGGCGATTGTCGGTTTTACCAAAGCGGTTGAGATTTGCCAAAAAGAAATGGAGGAAGAGGAAAGTCGACTAACTAAATTAAGAGATAAGTTAATTGAGGGGGTTTTAAAAAAAATTCCCAATTCCCATCTAAATGGTCACCCAGAAAAGCGATTGCCAAATAATGCTAATTTTTGGTTTGAATTTGTTGAGGGCGAATCTATTGTGATGCAATTAGACTCTTATGGAATTGCTGGTTCTACTGCTTCTGCTTGTTCTTCTCCTAAATTAGAACCATCTCATGTCCTCCTGGCCTGCGGTCTGCGACCAGAACAAGCACATGGCTCTTTAAGATTAAGCCTGGGAAGATGGACAGAAAAAGAGGATATTGATTGTGTTTTAAAGATTTTACCTATGATTATTAGAAAACTAAGGGAAATTTCACCCTTTACCCCGTTAAGAAATTGTTAAAATGTACACCCCAAAAGCAATTGAACATTTCAGAAATCCGCATAATTACGGCAAAATGAAGAACCCTGATGGTACGGGCAAAGTTGGAAATGTTATTTGTGGAGATGTAATGTGGCTTTATATAAAAATTGGAAAAGATAAAAAGAAAAGAGAAATAATTAAGGATATAAAATTTGAAACGTTTGGCTGTGTTGCCGCTATTGCCACGAGTAGCATTATTACCGATTTAGCGAAAGGTAAAACTTTAAAAGAGGCAATGGAAATTAGTAAAAATGAAATTGTCAAATCATTAGGAGGTTTGCCGCCAATAAAATTACATTGTTCTGTTTTAGCTGTTGATGCTCTATTTGAAGCTGTTTATGATTATTTATCAAGAAATAAAAGAAAAACTCCAAAGGAACTTAAAAAACGGCACAAAAGAATAGAGCAAGAGAAGAAAATAATTGAGGAAAAATATAAAGATTGGATTAAAACAGAAGAAGAAATACACAAAGACGATTCAAAATAATATTAATTTTATGTTTCAGAAAATAATTTTAAAAATCCAGGGCATGGATTGTGCTTCTTGCGCGGCAAATATTGAAAACGTTTTGAAAAAAGAGGCGGGAATTAAATCGGCTAATGTTAATTTCGCTTCGGAAAAACTTTATTTAGAGTTTGACGAAATTGAAATAGGCATTGCCAGAATAAAAAATATTATTGAGAAATTGGGATACAAAGCAACAGAGGAAATTATTGAGGAAGAAATGCCCGACCATCACAAAGAAGCAAAAGCGCAGAAAATTCCGAAATTGAAAAAGCGGTTTATCTTTGCCCTAATTTTTAGTTTGCCCATTATTTATATGGTGATGGGCGGAATGCTTGGTTTGCCGATGCCAAAAATTTTTGAAAATTATGGATCAATAATCCAATTTGTTTTGGTTACGGCTGTTGTTATTTCTTGTTTTAATATCTGGACATCCGGTTTCAAAAATTTATTGCGGCTGGCCCCGAATATGGATTCGCTTATTTTTATTGGCACGGCCGTCGCCTATTTTTACTCAGCGACTATAACTATGCCATCTTTATTTTCGAGCGTTAGCGAGAAAACAAGGTTCTTGAGCGAAGCGAAAGATTCTTATTACGAAAGCGCGGCTTTGATTTTGGTTTTCATTTCTTTGGGAAAATATCTTGAAGCGATAACTAAAGGAAAAACCAGCGAAGCGATTAAAAAATTGATTGGACTCCAGCCAAAAGAAGCAACGATATTAAAAACTCAAAACTACAACTCAAAACTTAAAACTAATGCATACGAGGAGATTAAAATTCCTATATCAGAGTTAGAGATTGACGATGTGGTCGTAGTCAAGCCGGGCGAGAAGATTCCTACCGATGGGGTAGTGATTAGTGGTTATTCAGGAATTGATGAGAAAATGATAACGGGCGAGAGTATCCCTGTGGAAAAAACAATTGGAAGCAATCTAATTGGTGGTACAGTTAATCAAACAGGCAGTCTGATTTTTAAAGTTACAAAAGTTGGCAAAGACACAATGCTGGCACAAATTATAAAAATAGTTGAAGAAGCAATGGGCTCCAAAGCGCCAATCCAGCTTTTAGCAGATAAAGTTTCTTTTTATTTTGTTCCGTCCGTAATTGGCATTGCCATTTTTGCCTTTGTTGTTTGGCTCTTACTGGGGCAACCAATCGCTTTTGCCCTAACAGTTTTTGTCGCCGTTTTAATTATTGCTTGCCCCTGCGCCTTAGGTTTGGCCACGCCAACCGCGGTCATGATGGGGACAGGGTTGGCGGCAAAAAATGGAATTTTAATTAAAAGCGGCAAGGCGTTGGAGATAGCGCAAAAAGTTAATATGGTAATTTTTGATAAAACCGGAACTTTAACAAATGGCAAGCCAGCTGTGATCGACATTATTTCAATCTCAAAACTCAAATCTCAAAACTCAAAACCACAACTCAAAACTCAAAACTATTTCAGCGAAAAAGAAATTTTACAACTGGCGGCGTCGGTTGAGAAAAACTCGGAGCATCCATTGGCAAGCGCGATTGTTAAAAAAGCTCAAGAAGAGAATTTAGAATTATTCGAGGTAAAAAATTTTCAAGCGATTCCCGGGCATGGCGTAAGCGCCGAAATTAAAAATCAAAGATCAAAAATTTTACTAGGCAATAGAAAATTAATGCAGGATAACAATATAGCAATGAAACAATTTAACAATTTAACAATAGAAAAGTTAGAAAATCAGGGCAAAACAGCGATGATTTTAGCACAAGATAAAAATATAATCGGCATTATCGCGGTCGCCGACACTCTTAAAGATTACTCAACAGAAGCAGTTGAAATGCTTCATAAAATGGGCAAAAAAGTAGCGATAATTACAGGAGATAATAAAAGAGTTGGACAAGCCATTGCCGAACAGGTCGGCATAGACAAGGTTTTGGCCGAGGTGTTGCCGCAGGGGAAATCGGCCGAGATTAAAAAATTGCAGAGCGAAGGAAATGTCGTGGTGATGGTCGGCGACGGAATAAATGACGCCCCGGCTTTGGCTCAAGCTGATCTGGGGATTGCTTTGGGTTCGGGGACAGATGTGGCGATGGAAACCGGAGAAATAGTTTTGATTAAAGACAATTTGCGAGATGTTGTCGCCGCTATTGATTTGAGCAAATACACATTAAATAAAATCAAACAAAATCTTTTTTGGGCATTTTTTTACAATATTGTCGGTATTCCTTTGGCGGCCGGAATTTTATATCCTTTCACTGGTTGGCTTTTAAACCCGGCGATTGCCGCGGCGGCAATGGCTTTTTCGTCGGTTAGTGTTGTTTCCAATGCACTTTTGATGAAAAGATATGAAACTAAAATTATGTAAAATTTCAGGCGGTTTTTGCTGGTTTTGCCAGCATTTGATAAAATTATTATAGCATACCCCACGCTCGCAGCGAGGGTGTTTCGATATTCTTTGGGTCGGGGAAGCCGGTTCCGCCCCGGCGACCTCACGCACCCCATGCGTGCACTCTAACTGGCTGAGCTATTCCCCGAATAGAAAGTAAATGCCACTTGCATTTTAGCAAAAAACCTGTCAAAATGAAAGACATGGTTAAAGATGACCAGAAAAATCAGAAACTTGAAGCAGTAAAGTTAGCCATGGAGCGGATTGAAAAGCAATACGGCAAAGGGGCGATTATGAGATTAGGCCAAAGGGCAGTCAAAGAAGGCATTGAGGTGATTTCCACTGGTTCAATTCCTTTAGATTTAGCCTTAGGCGTGGGCGGAATTCCTCGGGGTCGGATTGTTGAAATTTATGGTCCTGAAGCTTCGGGAAAAACGAGTTTAACTTTAAGCATCATCGCTTCTGCTCAGAAGCAGAGTGGGGTGGCGGCTTTTATTGATGCAGAGCATGGTTTAGATGCGGCTTGGGCGGAAAAAATTGGTGTCAAACTTGATGACCTTTTAATTTCTCAACCTGATACTGGCGAACAGGCCTTAGAAATTGCTGAAACCCTAATTCGTTCAGGCGGCATTGATGTCGTTGTTATTGATTCTGTTGCCGCTTTGGTTCCTAAGGCGGAAATTGAAGGTGAAATGGGTGAGGCAATGATTGGCATTCAGGCAAGATTGATGAGCCAAGCCTTGCGGAAATTAACCGGCCTTATTTCCAAATCAAAAACTGTTTGTATTTTTACTAATCAGATCAGACATAAAATCGGGGTAATGTTTGGTAGTCCGGAGACGACTTCGGGTGGTTTGGCTTTAAAATTTTATGCTTCAGTCAGACTTGACGCTAGAAAAATTGCTACTCTCAAAGATAAAGATGAAGTCATTGGTAGTCGTCATCGAATTAAAGTAGTTAAAAACAAAGTGGCGCCGCCATTTAAGCAAGTGGAACTTGATATTTTAGCTGATGAAGGAGTTTCTTATGAAGGAGGGATTATTGACGCCGGGATAGAATTTGGGGTTTTAGCGAAATCAGGAGCCTTTATTAAATACAATGATAAAATTTTAGGTCAGGGAAAGCAAGCGGTCAAAATTTATCTTCAACAAAATCCAAAAATAGCCAAAGAAATTCTCACTGAAATTTGGAAACAAGCGAAGAGTAAGAAAGATTAAGACCACTATATGCCTCAAATTAATAAAGAAGACGAGTTCCAAAAAATCTTTCACAGAGTTTTGCGATTTTTATCTTTCCGAGCTCGCTCCAAAAAAGAGATCCTTGATTATTTGAATAAGAAAAAAGTTGGTGAGAAGAGAAAAAAGCAGGTTTTAGAAAAATTAAAGAAAATTAACCTTTTGGATGATAAAGAATTTGTTTTGTGGTGGGTTGAGCAAAGGATTAATTTCCGACCAAGTGGCAGGCGACTCTTAGAACAAGAATTAAGAAAAAAAGGAGTTGAGAGGGAAATAATCGAAGAAACTTTAGAAGAGATTTTTAAAAAAGAAGGGAAAAGTAGGGAGGCGATCGCTTCCCGAGTTTACTCTTCTTTTGAGGTAGAGTTGGCTTTAAGAGCGGCCAAGAAAAAATTTAATCGCTACAAGAAACTCTCTCCTCTTGAATTTCGCCAAAAAATGGCCGCCTTCTTATCTCGTCGCGGTTTTTCTTGGGAGGTGATCAAAGAGGTGGTTGACGAAATTTTGAAAAAGGGGTAAAATAACAACAGTGTTAGGGAGTCAATGAGGATGGTTAAAGGAAAGGAAGAAAATTTTAAAATGAGAATCAGATTCTCACTAATAATAAAGCACACTTTTCCTCTGTTAGTCCGAGCCTAATGCCAGGTTTATTCTTCATTGATTTCCAGTTAGCATCAATAAAAGGAGGCTTTAATGAAGAATTTTTGGCAAAATCTTACTTATCCTTTTAAAAAGAAAAAAAGAGAATCTTATTCAACTAAAGCATCTTTTTCTCAACGGCGACCTTCTTTCTTAGAAGAGGAGACAAAAACCAAGGTGCGAGAGATTATTCTTGACGCCAAAGACAAAGCTTTTGAGATTAAAAGGCAGGCTGAAGAAGAGATGAAAAGAAAAGAACAATCACTGAGTGAAAAAGAGGAAAACTTGAAAAAGAAACTTGAAGAAGTGGAAGAAATTAGAAAGGAGGAAGTAGAACGGCTGGAAAAAATTGCCAAACTAACTAAGGAAGAGGCTAAAGACCTGATTTTTAAAAGACTGGAAATGGATTTAGTTCAAGAGAGCGCCAAGATGATCCAAGCGGCAGAAGATAAAGCTCGAGAAGAAGCCGAGACAAAAGCGAGAGAAATTTTGGTGATGACAATGCAAAAGGCGGCGGCTGATTATGCGGCTGAATACACTGTTTCTCAAGTAAAATTAACTGATGAAGAAATGAAAGGTCGGATTATTGGCAAAGAAGGAAGAAATATCCGCGCTTTTGAAAAAGCAAGTCAAGTTGATGTTGATTTAGACGAAGAAGGAGTCATTCGGCTTTCCTCATTTGATTCCATCAGAAGAGAAATTGCTCGGGTGGCGTTGAAAAGATTAATTGCTGATGGAAGAATTCAACCAGCGAGGATTGAGGAAGTGGTGAGGCGAACAAAAAAAGAGATTGAGAAAATTATGTTTGAAGAAGGTCGGAAATTAGCTCACCAAATCGGTGTTTATAATCTCGCCGGTGACAAAATTGCTCTTTTAGGCCGATTCAAATACCGTTTTTCTCATGGTCAAAATATGATTGCTCACACCTTGGAAGAAACAAAATTAGGGGTGGCTTTGGCTCAAGAAGTGGGCGCTGATGTTAACACTGTTCGTTTAGGCTGTCTCCTTCATGATATTGGTAAGGTGATTACCGAAGAAGAAGGGAGTCATATTAAAACTGGCGTTGACCTTTTAAAGAAAAATAAGATGCCTCAATTAGTGATTGATTGTGTCGCCCAACATCATGAGGATTTACCTTTTACTTCGGTGGAAGCAATGATTGTTAATATTGCTGACAGTATTTCCGGTGCCAGACCGGGAGCGCGGTTTGAAGATTATCAAAAATATGTCCAAAGACTAAAAGAAATTGAAGAAATCGCCAAAACTTTTAAAGGCGTCAAAGAGGCTTATGCTTTTCAAGCTGGTCGGGAATTAAGGGTAGCTGTTTCTCCAGAAGAAGTTGATGATGCTCAAGCTAAGATTTTAACCCATCAAATAAGAAAAAAAATTGAGAGCAAAAGTTCTCTTCCAGGCCAGGTAAAAGTGACGGTGATTAGAGAAATGAGAATAACAGAGACGACTAAATGATTTTAGCTCTTGACAAAGCGATAAAAATAGTTTAAAAAAAAGACGCTGATCTTCCTGCCTGAAGGAGGTGAAAATAGAAAATGACCAAGTCAGATTTAATTGAATTAGTTTCTAAAAAAGCGAAATTAACTAAAAGAGCGGCGGGCGATGCGGTCGATGCTTTTTTAGCCGGGATCATTGATGCGATGAAAAAAGGCGAAAAAGTGGTGGTGACTGGATTTGGCACTTTTTCAGTGAGAAAAAGAGTGGCGCGAAAAGGAAGAAATCCCCAGACAGGGGCGCCTATTAATATCGCCGCCAGAAAAACGCCTGGTTTTACTGCTGGTAAAACATTTAAAAGGTTGGTTCGCTAAAGAAAACTGCCAAAAAAAGAGCCTTTCTTTCTAAAGAAAAAGGCTCTTTTTTGTTAGAACAAATTTAGCCGCCAATTTTGAACATCGTTGTTCCGCAGGTTGGACATTTTCCTTTCATCGCTGGCTTGCCATTCTTAAGAGTTACTTTCTGCGGATTAGGATCTTCTTTTTTGGCGCGGCACTTAACACAATAAAAAGTTGCCATTTTCTTTTCTCACCTCCTTCCTCTTTTTATTTCCAAAAGTAATATAACACAAGTTCAAGGCTAATTGCAAGTCCAGTCAAGAGTAGAGATTTTTTAAGGTCATTAACAATGAAAGAAGAGGGACTTTTTGGGGTTTTTAATTCAATTTTAGTTGACGATAGGGGTGACTCTCTCTTTTTTTTCTTAGAGATTTTTTGAGGAATAGGTTGAGGAGTGATGATTGATGGAGGTTGAGCCGCTAATTTACGTCTTAATTCAGCAATGATTTTTTGCGATTTTGTCTTCTTAGGCATAGGTGAGAGTAGATATAGCAGATTGGTTAGCCAAAGTCAACCGTAGTAAAAAATGGATAAGATATTCTTGAGACCGCAGGGTATTATTTGTGAGCAAAGCTTGGTTCTTTTGAGCTCCGGAGTCTTTCAATCAGCCAAATTCGAGCCAAAGTGGAAACATTGACGCCATAGTTTCTGGCAATTTCCTCGAGGGTTTGTTTCAATTCTGGCTGAAGTCGAATAGCCAGAACCTCTTCTTTGGGTGCATCTAATTTAAAGTTGATTTTGACTTCTTTCATTTCTGCCAAGAAGTCAGTGAAACTTTATGCTTTTTGATGTGGGTAATATTCCACTTATCTCAAATCAACTGAGGTATCTCTACTATCAGTGATATTGTAAAACAAAGTTATACACCTGTCAAGAGGGAAATTTTGTTGAGATTGCGAGAGCGAAGCTCTTGATAATTACAGATTTTTTGACTTTTGTTCTCTCAATAAATCTCATGCCCGCAGAGGGTGGGGGAAATAAAGATTAAATTAAGTAGATGGCAAAGATGTAAGTTCTTTAAAAAGTAATTGTTTTATCAATGATTGATAAGGAATGTCCATCCGATTAGCTTTCACCTTTAAGCGTTCAATCAGAGACCGAGGCAAACGAATGGTGATTGGTTTGCTGGAGAGTTTTAAATTGGGAAACTGCCAGCTCTCCATTTTGGAATAGTCAACATATTCAGTTGAATCTACCTTTTGCCAAAATCCTCTTTCTTCAATCCTCTTTCTTCTTTTTCTGATTTAAATTTAGGTATTTTTTT
>Ga0163210_1001398_pt1 | contig 10487 bp, 11 predicted proteins | sample Kivu_220m_FD_113536 | JGI IMG/M metagenome (GOLD analysis project Ga0163210, IMG submission 113536) | Freshwater microbial communities from Lake Kivu, Western Province, Rwanda to study Microbial Dark Matter (Phase II) - Kivu_220m | ecosystem: Environmental > Aquatic > Freshwater > Lake ... | reverse complement strand
TTTTTTCAAATTCTATTCACAGAAGGAGACAAAAATGAACCCCAAAGTACCGTTCTATTCCAGAATTACGTTGGAACCGACATAAAAAAGGGCGGGATGCTTTCCCGCCCCATTGGTTGGCGCTGTGAGTAGTGCGGGATACTTCCCGCTCTACCTGTTTATGGATAGGTCTGCGCCAGGTAATCAACCAGCGTTTGCTGTTCCTGTGCGTTTAGTTGTGCATCTTTACCAACCATCCGCTCGACTGTGGTTCTCCACTGATCGGCGGTCTTGTGCGCCGAGGTGACTCGGCTCAAGTCATGGCAGACCGCGCAGCGCTGCTGCAGGAGCGTTTGACCATCGAGAGTGCTGCCTGTCCCGCCGGAGGAAGAGGTAGCTGGCGGATTGCTCGATGCAGGGCTGGATTGACCGCATGCTGCCAGGAAGGTTCCAACCAATAAAACTAGGAGCAGGCTGCTGATAAGGAAGGTGATTTGTTTGTTCATATTTTTTTCTCCATATTGAATTGGAGACAATTTTACCTCAAATAACCGGAAATGTCCTAATGAAAATCCAGTCTTGACATTCCCCCGTCCGGCGCGTATACTCACCTCACAATCGAACGGGGAGCCTGCTTGCACTCGGTCTTTGAGTGTGTTTCAGGCTGAGAGGAGGCTAATAGCCTCGACCCGCAGAACCTGATCCGGATCATGCCGGCGGAGGGAACATACTTGATTAGAACCATCCTCCACCGGCGAGGATGGTTTTTTGTTTTTCCTCACCCCCTCCCCCTCTCCCATAAGAAAGGGGCGATGGGTGAGGGCAGAGACTGTCATGTCGCGTGCTCTCGTTTTTGTCAACGGCCACTTGCCGGACCTCGAAGCTGCTCGCCGTTTAATCCGCACGGAAGACACCCTCATCGCCGCAGACGGCGGGACGCGGCACATCCTGGCGCTTGGCTTGCTTCCATCCATTGTCATCGGCGATCTGGACTCGTTGGCAGCAGACGACAGGCAACGGCTGGAAGGGTTGTTGGGCGTAGATATTCGCCAATACCCATCCGATAAGAACGAAACCGACCTCGAGCTTGCCCTGCGTCTGACGCGCGATTCAGGCTATCGTAGCATTCTCATCCTTGCCGCGCTGGGCGGCCGCCTCGACCAGACCCTCGGCAACCTGTCCCTGCTCACCGATCCATCGTTGGCAGAGATGGATGTCCGCCTCGACGACGGGGTGGAGGAAGCCCTCTTTGTGCGCAGCCGCGCGGCCTTTTCGGGCAGACCCGGCGAGGCCGTTTCCTTGATCCCCTGGGGCGGCCCAGCGGGGGGCGTGACGACCGAGGGCCTGCGCTGGCTGCTGCACGGCGAGACGCTCTATCCCGATAAGACGCGCGGCATCAGCAACAAGATGCTCGGCGAGACGGCCAGTGTCGCTCTCCAGTCCGGCCTTCTGCTGGTTGTTCACCGCCGCCAGTCGTAAAAAGTGAAACGTAAATTGCAAATCGTTAATCGTAAATCGCAAATCGTACGGAGGTTCCTATGAAACGCTTTTTCTTCCTCACAATGCTTGTCACGCTTGCGCTCGCGGCGTGTGCGCCAAAAGGCCCCGCCACGCTGACGGTTATGACTCACGATTCATTTTCCGCCAGCGAGGCGGTCATCACTGCTTTCGAGCAGGCCAACGACGTCAAAGTCACTTTCCTCAAGAGCGGCGACGCCGGCGAAGCGCTCAACAAGGCCATCCTCGCTAAAGACGCGCCTCTGGCCGATGTCTTCTATGGCGTGGACAACACCTTCCTCTCGCGCGCTCTCGAGGCTGATATCTATGAAGCGTATGCCTCGCCTTTGCTGGCGAACATCCCATCCGAGTTCCAGCTCGATCCTCAGAACCGCGCCCTGTCGGTAGACTACGGCGACGTCTGCATCAACTACGATAAGGCCTACTTTGCAGACCACGGCCTGGCGGTGCCGCAGTCGCTGGAAGATTTGGCGAAACCCGAATACAAGGATCTGCTCGTAGTCGAGAACCCGGCAACCTCTTCGCCCGGCCTGGTTTTCCTGTTGGCAACCATTGCTCACTTCGGCGCAGACGGTTATTTGAACTACTGGAGAACCTTGCGAGAGAATGGCGTGACCGTCGTGGATGGCTGGGAGACGGCATACTACACCAACTTCAGCGCCTCTTCGGGACATGGGCCGCAGCCGATGATCGTCTCGTACGCCTCCAGCCCGGCAGCGGAGGTCGTCTACGCCGAGACGCCGCTGACCGATTCCCCCACCGCCTCCATCCTAGCAGCCGATACCTGCTTCCGCCAGATCGAGTTCGTCGGCATCCTCAAGGGGACGCAGCACCGCGCCCTGGCAGAGAAGTTCGTGGACTTTATGCTAGGCGTGCAGTTCCAGGAAGATATGCCGCTGCAGATGTTTGTATACCCGGTCAACAGGGATGCCCAACTGCCGGAGGCGTTCGTGAGGTATGCGCAGATTCCAGAGCAGCCTGCGTACCTTAACCCGGCCGAAATTGCCGCCAACCGCGACCAGTGGATTGCCAATTGGACAGAGGCCGTTCTTCGGTGAGAGAGCGATTCAGCGAGTCAACGAAAGGTGGGTTCGCTATTTCGTTGATTCGTCGATTCACTCCCTGGCTGGGCGTATCCCTCTTCCTCGGCCTCTTCTTTTTCTATCCCCTCGCCCGCATCCTCTGGCTGGGACTTAACCCCGCCTCTCTCCTCACGATTACTCCCGACTCGTTTCTCCTCACTTCTCACTCTTTACTTTTTACCTTTTACCAAGCCATCCTCTCCACCCTCCTCACCTTGCTCATTGGCCTGCCGGCCGCCTACCTCTTCGCCCGCTTCGACTTTTGCGGCAAAGCCCTGCTTCGCCTGCTGACAGCCATCCCTTTCATGCTGCCGACGGTCGTGGTCGCGGCTGGATTCACCGCCCTGCTCGGTCCGCGCGGCTGGATCAACCTGGGGCTGATGCGGCTCTTCGGCCTCGACTCGCCGCCCATCGTCTTCGTCTACACCCTGTGGGCCATCCTGTTGGCGCACATCTTCTACAACACCACCATCGTCATCCGCATGGTCGGGAACGCGCTGGCGCACCTCGACCCGCGCCTCGAACAGGCTGCTCGCTCGTTGGGCGCGGACGCGCGGCGCGCTTTCTGGCGGGTGACTCTACCGCTCTTGCGCCCGCCCATCCTGGCAGCCGCGCTGCTGGTTTTCCTGTTCGATTTCACCAGTTTCGGCGTCATCCTGCTACTGGGTGGGCCGCACTTTGCCACGCTGGAAGTCGAGATATATATTCAGGCTATTCAGATTTTCAACCTGCCACTGGCTGCCGTGCTCTCTCTTATCCAGCTTCTGTGCACTTTGGCTTTTTCCGTGTTCTACAGCCGCATTGTGACCCGCCTGGCCGTGACCACCGCGCCGCGCCCGGCTGAGGCCAATTTGCACCGGGCAAGGGCATGGCACGAAAAACTGTTCGTCGGCGGGATGGTCGTGCTGTTGCTGGCTTTGTTCCTGCTGCCGATGGCTTCCCTGCCCTTGCGTTCAGTGGCTCGACTGGAAACCGCTCGCGGCGAACGGGCAGCCGTCAGTTATGGCCTGACGGCCGACTACTATGCCGAACTCTTCGTCAACCGGCTTGGCTCGCTCTTCTACGTACCACCTTTCGAGGCGCTAACTAACTCGTTGATCTACGCCGCCACGACAGTCATCCTCTCACTTGCGCTCGGATTCCCGGTCGCATCCGCTCTGGCCCGGCCTGGACGGTTGGAGCGTTTCCTCGACCCGTTCCTGATGCTGCCGCTGGGCGCCTCGGCCGTGACCCTCGGCCTGGGCTTCATCATCACCTTCAATAAACCACTGCTCACTGGTCGCTGGGCACTAATTACTTCGCCGTTGCTCGTTCCTCTCGCTCACACCATCATCGCCCTGCCATTCGTGATCCGCAGCCTGCAGCCGGCGCTGGCTTCCATCCCGGATCGTCTCCGCCAGGCGGCTGCCTCGTTGGGGGCTTCCCCGCCGAAGGTATGGTTCACGGTGGACTGGCCAATCGTCGCCCGCGCCACGCTGGCGGCAGCCATCTTTGCTTTCACTGTGTCCTTGGGCGAATTTGGGGCCACCTCGCTGGTCTACCGGCCAGAGTATCCAACCCTGCCAATCGCCATCTACCGCTTCCTCTCCCAACCCGGCGGGCTGAACTATGGCCAGGCCATGGCTATGGCGACGATTTTGATGGGTGTGACGGGCGCGGGCATTTTGCTTATCGAGCGCTTCCGTTTGCCTGGGGCAGGAGAGTTCTAAAACGTAAAGCGTGAAACGTAAAACGTAAGAGGCAGACCAATTACGTTTTACGCCTTACGTTTTACGAATCCCGCTTCACGCATCGCGTATCACTCGTCACTCATCGCACAAGGTTCACCATGCTAGAACTCCTCGACATCACCAAAGATTACGAAAACAGACCTCTCCTGCGCGGTATCTCGTTCACGGTTGCCGCCAACGAGACTATCTGCTTGCTGGGCGCCTCGGGCAGCGGCAAATCCACGCTGCTGCGCATCATCGGTGGCTTGGAAACCCCAGAGCAGGGGATGGTGCGCTGGAAGGGACAGGATTTGGCTGCCGTCCCCCCCCACCTGCGCAACTTCGGCTTGGTCTTTCAAGATTACGCTCTCTTCCCGCACCTGAACGTAGCCGAGAACGTTGCTTTCGGTCTGAAGATGCAAGCTTTGTCAACCCCTGAGATAACCCGCCGAGTCGCCGACTCGCTGACTCAAGTGAATCTCGTCGGCTTCGAGCGGCGGCGCGTTACCGAGCTTTCGGGCGGCGAGCAGCAGCGCGTGGCGCTGGCACGCGCGCTGGCGCCCTGCCCGCGCTTGCTGATGTTCGACGAGCCGCTCGGCGCGCTCGACCGTGCCCTGCGTGACCGTTTGCTGGACGAACTGCGCGGCATCTTGCACGCTACGCGCATCCCGGCCATCTACGTCACACACGATCAGGAGGAAGCCTTTGCCATTGCCGACCGCGTGCTCCTGCTCCACGAAGGTCAAATCGTCCGAGATGGTAGCCCGTCCGAGGTCTGGAACGAGCCGCGCTCGGCCTGGGAGGCGCGCTTCCTCGGCCTGGGTAATGTCGTCGAAGGCGTTGTCACGTCGAATGCTGGAACGTTGAACGTCGAAACCCCAGTGGGCGTTTTCGAGTTGAATTGTGGGCATACGCATCGGGCCGGGGAAAAAGTCAATTTGCTGCTGCGCCCCTCTGGGGTCGGGTTGGCAGCGGACGGGAATTTGCGCGGCGTGGTGGCAGACGTCCTCTTTCACCAGGATAAGTTCAAGGTCACGCTCAAAAACGGGCTGTATTTCCACCTCCCTGAGGCCCCCAAAATAGGTAAGGAAATCGGCTTGAATGTGTCGCTTTCAGCGATACAATGCTTGAATTCTAGTGACTGACGACTCCTGGCTCATGACTCCTATCACCGTCATCAAGCGCAACCTGCGCGGCGAGGAGACCTGGCGCTACACTGGCCGCATCCTGCGCCGCGAGTCTAACGCGGTCATCCTGGAGGCGCGTTTCAACCGCCCGGATACACCCTTCCGGGGGATTTTACTGAAGCAGAATGACCGTTTCGTGGAGACTTACTACACCGACCGCTGGTACAACGTCTATGAGATCCACGACCGCGACGACGGCCGGATCAAGGGCTGGTACTGCAACGTTGGCCAGCCCGTCATTCTGGAAGCGGACGACCGGCTCTCGTACGTGGACCTGGCCCTCGACTTGTGGGTCACGCCGGACCGGAAGCAGGTGGTGCTGGACGAGGACGAGTTCGCCGCCCTCGGCCTGGAGCCTGAGACCCGCTCCCGTGCGCTAGCGGTGCTGGATGAATTGCGCCTGCGTTTTGGTTGAAAGCAGACTCCCGGCGTCTTCTCAAAGACGTCGGGAGCCTTGTTGTTAAAACAGGGCTGTCAGCGCGGGGACGAGAACGTAGATGCCGAGTTCGTTCAGAATGTCCTGCCCGAAGGCAATGAGCAACCCGATCGTGCCGACGCAGCAGCAACACAGTATAAAGACCACTGCGAGGGCAACGAGCCAGGCATTGCTCTTTTTCGGTGGCGGCGGTGGGGGAGGTGTACCGAAAGCCTCAGCCATGTCTAATAATTACCGACGCCCAGGAAGGGAATGGACAAGCCAACGCCCAAGAGTGGCAGGATGACCAGCACGCAGAGCAGGCACACGCCCAGAACGACGCTTAGATAGCCCAGGACAAGCCCGAACGTCGCCATGCCTCCGCCGGTGACTGTACCGCCGCTCTTGCTGATCTCGCTCTTTGCCATATGACCGGTGATGATGGCGACGATGGAGCCGAGAAAAGGCAGGACTGTCCAGCCGGCAATGCCGGCAATCAGACTGACCAGGGCCATCGTGCTGCTGCGGGTAATTGGAGGCACAGGCTGGTATGGATAGGGAGGGGGAGCAGGTGGGGGGGTATAACTGGACATTTTAACTCCTTATGGATTGATATTGCCTCTATTTTACACGAGGTGCGGCATTCGCGCGCCGCCAAAACCACCAGATGATAAGGGCAACGAGGAGGCAGATGAAGGCGCCAACCAAGATCGGGATTACAATAGACAGGATGGACAGCAGGGTGGCAATGAAATCCTCGGCCATGCTGACGGGTACGTTGGCTGTCCCGCCCGTTGTGGCAGTGACAGCCGGCCGCACCGCGGCCGCCTTGACCACGTGCACGCTGCCGGCGATGAGCAGGCCGCAGGCCAGTGCCACCACCGGATGTACGTCGCTGATGACCTTTGCACTGGCCGCAAAGACGATTGCGCCTGCCACCGGCCGGATGACGGTCTGGATGATGTCGTTGATGTGATTGACCGCCGGGATCTTGTCCGCCAGGAACTCGATGATGACCAGCACGCCCAACAGGATCAGGATCCATGGATTGGCCAGGGTGTCCCAAGGGGAGTTCAGCTTGACCAGGTTGGTGTAATGCGCCAGCACGCCGATGACCAGCAATGGGATGTAAGCGTTCAACCCGGCGCTGGCCGAAAGACCAAAGGCGGAAAGGATGCCTGTTAGAAGTTCCATGTTACCTCCAACTTCTGTTCCACGTGGGGTGCACCTTCAGAGTGCACCCCACTCTATCTAAAGCGAGAACCCTCCCCAACTGCCGGTCAGCCAGAAACGCAGCAGGTCAATCGCCGTAATCTGTAGCATGGCGATGGTGAACCCGGCCGCCAGTGCCAGCCATAGCTGCGAGAAACGGGTAAATTCATTCTCCTGTCGCATGAGCATGACCCAGATCATGCTGTAGACCATCGTCAGCAGGATCAGCACGCCGCCCACGCCGATGAATGCAACCGGGTAGAGAACGATCGGGCTTTCGGTCAGCACGAGCAGGTCCAGGAGGAGAGTCAGGCCGAACAGCGGGGCGAAGGCTTTGAGGTCCGGAAAGGCACGGCGCTCAATGCCATCCTTCCACATGGTCTGGTTGAAGGCCGGAAAGAGCATGGCTGCGATGCCCAATCCCATCCCGCTGCCGGTCAACAGGCGCAGGGTGTTGTTGGGGATGTACAAATTGGGGATGCGCGCCAATGCGCCCGGGTAAGTCTCTTTGATCAGGTAAAGGTACGAGTTCGAACCGTCAATGCCAAAGGCGAGCACGAAAAGCGCGAGGGGGATGATGACGCTCCAATGCGGCGTGCCGCTACGCTTACGGGCAAATATGGCCTGGTAGGCCAGCCCCACCGCTGCTCCCAGATACATGCCGCTGCAACGGGCACACAGGGGCAGTTGGCGGTTGCCGATGTGGAACGAGCGGGCGTCAATGCGGTGGCAGACAGCGTAGCCGATGGCGTCGGCTTTACCCAATAAGCCTGGCGGGGTGTTGAGCATCCAACCAATAAAAACCAATAAGGCTGCCAAAACGACAAGGTACTTCGATGCAGCTTTGAGGCGCGTGACGTTTTGTTGTGGCATGTTGCGCCCATTATAAGGGCTTTTGTCTCTGAAAATCAAGTTTGCGAAAAAATTAGAGAGCGGTTATAACCCAGTCCCAATCGGAACAAATGCGGTATCATTGCGTCTTAGTATTCCAAGGAGATACTATCTATGAAGAAATATCTATACGCTCTCGTCCTGATAACCTTGCTGCTTACTGCCTGTGGCCCGACTGCTCCGGCCGCAACGCCGACTCCGACCGAGCTGATCCTGCCAACGGCGAGTTTCACCCCACTTCCCCCGACCGAGACACCAACGCTCACGCCGACGGCGACGCCGAGCTACCCGCCCGAAGGCTATGGGCCGTCTAATTTCCCAACGGACGTGGATCCGCTCACCGGCCTGAAGGTCGCGGACCCTGCCCTGCTGGAGCGGCGGCCGCTGGCGATCAAGGTCTCCAACCTGCCGCGCTCCGTCCGCCCGCAGTGGGGACTCTCGCTGGCTGACATGGTCTATGAATACTATACAGAGGAGGGTACCACGCGTTTCATCGCCCTCTTCTTAGGTAACGACGCCTCCAGGGTCGGGCCGATCCGCTCGGCGCGCTTCTTCGACATCAATATCATTCGCGGCTATAAAGCGGTGTTCGCCTTTGGTTCGGCCTATGTGGCGGAAATGAACCGCCTGCTCAACTCGGAGTTTGCCAACCGCCTGGTGCTCGAGGGGGCGAACACCCCGCTGACGCGCTACGACCCGAACGGGACGAACGACTTGGTGGTCAACACCGCCGATTTGAGCGCATACATCACCCGCCAGGGCATCGAGAACGGACGCCAAAATCTGGACGGCATGTCCTTCAAGCTCGATCCGCCAGCCAGCGATCAGACCGTCAGCCATATCTTCGTCCGCTATTCTGCGGCCATCTACAACCGCTGGGATTACGATGCAGCCAGCGGTAAGTACCTTCGTTTTTCGGAAACCGCCGATAACGTGAATGGCAGCGAAGGCGAACAGTACGCTCAGTTGGCCGACCGCCTGACGAATCAGCCGATTGCTTTTGATAACCTGGTTATGCTGTATATCAACCATGAGCTTTACGCCACCAACATTTACGATATCCTATTCAGTGGCTCGGGAACCGGTTTTGCCTTCCGAGATGGAAAGGCCTACCAAGTCAACTGGCAGCGCAATGATACAGACGTGGTCTCGCTGACCAATCCAGACGGGACGCCCTTCGCCTTCAAGCCTGGAACGATCTGGTTCGAGGTGGTCGGGCTGAATACGCTCCTCAGCCAGGGCGACCAGGGCTGGCGTTTCACCCACCTGATGCCATAGCCTTTCATTTGGTAGGCTCAATATACTGCCTTCCCTAAAGGGTTCAGCATGAGAATGGGGGTTGGTGAGCGGCTTCGCCGCCCACCAACCCCCTAATTCGTTTTTTAAAAATTTGTGGAGGGGCAGGGGTGGGGACTAATTTTTGTTATAATGGTTGCGCAATCGGCAACCATAATACTTCTGAGGAGGTGAGCATGAAGCGCATCGCTGTGCTGACCGGCGGAGGCGACGCGCCCGGGCTGAATGCGGTCATCCGGGCCGTGGTCAAGACCGCCATCAACGTCTACGGCTGCGAAGTGTTGGGGATCATTGACGGCTACGACGGCTTCCTTGCCACGGGCGGGGTCATCCCCCTCGGCCCGGCTGAGGTGCGCGGCATTCTGCCGCGCGGCGGGACAATCCTGGGGACGGCCAACCGCGGCAACCCGTTCGCCCGTAAAGTCATCCGGGACGGTAAAGAGGTTGTCGTGGACGTTTCTGACGACGTTATCGAGGCCATCAAGGATCTAGGTTTGGACGCTTTGGTCGTCATCGGCGGGGATGGGACATTGCACATTTCAATGGAATTATTCGAGAAAGGCGTGCCGGTCATCGGCGTGCCCAAGACGATTGATAACGACATCGGCGGGACGGAAGTAACCTTCGGCTTCGATACCGCGTTGATGATCGCCACCGAAGCCCTCGACCGGCTGCACACCACTGCCGAGGCCCACCACCGCGTTATGGTGCTGGAGTTGATGGGCCGCGACGCCGGTTTCATCGCCTTGCATGCCGGGGTCGCTGGAGGCGCGGATGTGATCCTGATCCCGGAGATCCCTTTCAAATTCGAGGCTGTGGCAAAGAAGGTGCGCAGCCGTCGGACGCGCGGCTCGCTCTTCAGCATCATTGCAGTTTCGGAAGGGGCCAAGCCGCTGGGCGGTGAACAGGTCTATTCGCGCTCCGGCGACGCGATCTACGTGCCGCGACTGGGCGGCGTCGGCTATAAAGTATGCGACTACGTGGAGAAAGAAACCGGCTCGGAGGCGCGTGTCACCGTGCTGGGCCACGTCCAGCGCGGCGGCTCGCCGACCGTCTTCGACCGCTGGCTGGCCACCCGTTACGGCGCGGCGGCGGTGAGGGCTGCCGCAGGAGGCAAATTCGGCCACATGGTTGCGCTGCGGAACGCCCAGATTATTGATGTTCCCTTGAAAGAGGCGTTGGCCGTTCCCAAGCGTGT
>Ga0163210_1001397_pt1 | contig 10487 bp, 8 predicted proteins | sample Kivu_220m_FD_113536 | JGI IMG/M metagenome (GOLD analysis project Ga0163210, IMG submission 113536) | Freshwater microbial communities from Lake Kivu, Western Province, Rwanda to study Microbial Dark Matter (Phase II) - Kivu_220m | ecosystem: Environmental > Aquatic > Freshwater > Lake ... | reverse complement strand
CATAGAGTATATTGGGGCAGACTGTGAAAACGATGAAGACTTTTTAAAATATGCAAAGGATGCAGACATTATATTTGACCAGGGCCATGTAAAGGTTTCACAAAAAGTAATTGAAAATCTGCCTAAATTAAAAGCAATACTTAGAAGAGGCATCGGTTATGATAATGTAGATTATGTAAATGCTGCAAAAAGCAATGTTTGTGTCAGCAACACCCCCGGTTTTTGCGCTGATGAAGTATCGACCCATGCCCTTGCGCTTCTTCTGTCATTTGTAAGAAATATACCCCTGTATCATAATCTTGTAAAAGACGGCAAGTGGACAAATCTTGGAGAGCAGGGTTATGCCAATATGGAATCGGTATACGGCGAGAATGCTGGGATTATCGGATTTGGAAATATCGGGAAAATGATAGCAGAAAAACTGAGCCCGTTCAGGGTACATACTTATGTATATGACCCTTATACTGAAATCGATGAAAAAAAATATAATGTCAAAAAAGCATCACTGAATGAAATATGCAAATTGTGTAAATATATAATCCTCGTCTGCCCATTGACTGCTGAAACTGCAAACATGGTTGATGAAGAGCAGTTTAAATTGATGAGAAAAGACGCAGTTATAATAAATGTCGGCAGGGGAAAACTAATCAATGAAAAAGTCATGATTAAATACCTTCAGGATGAGAAAATAGCCGGTGCGGCACTTGATGTCTTTGACCAGGAACCCATACAGAAGGATAACCCAATGCTTAAAATGGAAAATGTGATTTTCAGTCCCCATAATGCAGGAATATCACCAAAATCCAAAGCAAAGTCCTTTAATATGGGTTTTGAAGAAATAATAAGGATTGCTACCGGCCAGGCGCCGACTTGCCGGGTTAACTGAAAGTTAAATAATCCTGCAATCCGGTTATGGACTATATTAATTGACTAAATGTGCTATGTTGAATCTCTTTCTATAAGTACAGGCTCCAGGGCTATACGGCATTTTCCGGTTTTTGTATTTTTATTTTCTATTTTGTCAATTAAATATTCCGCACCAATATGGCCGATTTTATATCTTGATTGTCTTATTGTTGTTATAGGCGTGTCCAGATATTTAAGGATTTCGATATCATCGTAACCCACTACTCCAGTATCTGATGGAATCTTTAAGTTTTTTTCTTTTAAAGCCTTCATTGCTCCTATTGCCACATCATCATTTATACAGAAGAAACTGAATGGTTGATCTGGAAATCTATTTATTTTTTTTATAGCGTCATAACCGTCTTCAAATGACAGACCATCAATATTAATAACCATGTTCTCATTAAATCCAATATTATAATCTTCAAGCGCTTTTTTATAGCCAGCCAGCCTTTTTTTTGATGTCAGGAATTTCTGTACAGGTCCAAGGAAAAATATTAAATTATAATTCTTTTTAATTAAATGTTCTGTTGCAATGTAAGCGCCTCTAAAATCGTCGTTAATTACATAATCAAAATCCTTGTTTGTATAGTTGTTTCCACGATTTGATAAAATCATCACAGAAATGCTAGTGTTTAGATAGTTACTTTCATCAATAGGAGCTGCAAGAATGCCTGCAACCGAAAGAGCATTTAAAATGGAAATGCATTTCACTTCATTCTTAATATCCCTGTCAGTGTTCATGACAATCACCGAATAATCTCTTTTTTTTGCAGTATCTTCTATTCCTTTGATAATCCTGGCAAAATATATCTGGGAATTATCAGGCACAATAACACCTAAAACATTAAATTTTCCTGTTTTTAAACTCCTGGCGATTATATTTGTCCTGAACTGCAGCTCATCAATTCTCTGGAGAATTCTTTCTTTCAATTCTTTGCGCACACCGGGTAAATCATGAATAGCCCTGCTGATTGTTGAGACGGAAACACCAAATTCATCAGCAATATACTTTAAATTTATTTGTTCATTTTTTATCAATTAATCGATATCCCCAGTGTGATTTTTGTTTTTTCATCATCTTTATATTATATCCAGAAGTAAACTGCATTACTACCATAGTAGTCTAAGGGTATATTGGATATCAAATAATTAAAAAACGTTTGCTATTCTATTGAATTTGACAATAACGCAAACGTTTGCTATATTAAAAATAATAATCATATAGCAGAGGATATAAAAAGAGTAAAAAAGGTATTAATATTGTATAATAACGCAAACGTTTGCTAAATTTATTATATATTGAAAAAAATTTTTGAATCACAAAAAAATGTAAAAGGTCTAAAAATTTATATCTATCATTTAATTTTTTAATTATAAGTGAAATCAGGAGCATTAATATGAAAGGCAAAATGAAATGTGTAAAATTATCAGCCAAGTGGAACCCAAAGCCCGGTTTTGAACTTGGCGCAAAAGATATTAAAGGAAAGGAAACGTACCTTTCCAGCCAGGTTTTCAGGTATCCTCAATTATCGGTTGAAGAAATAGATATCCCCAAACCAGGAAGCGGAGAAGTGCTGCTTAAAGTGAAAGCATGCGGCATCTGCGGAAGTGATGTGCATCTATCACAGCCTGACAGCCAGGGTTATGTTTTATATCCCGGACTGTCCGGAATGCCGGTGATACTGGGTCATGAGTTTGCAGGTATAGTAGCTGAGGTGGGACCGGATGCTTATGACAAAAACACTAACAAACCCTTTCAGGGTGGTGAATATGTATGCACTGAAGAAATGGTCTGGTGCGGTGAGTGCAGGCCATGTGCTGACGGATATCCTAACCACTGTGAACGTCTTAAAGAAATAGGGTGTACAATACAGGGCGGCTTTGCCGAATATGTGGCTATACCTGCCAAACTATTGTGGAGCCTTGATCCTTTAAAAGAGAAGTATAAACGGGATGAAATATTTATTGCAGGCAGCCTTGTTGAACCGACATGTGTTGCTTACAATGCAGTAATTGACAGGGCAGGAGGCATAAGGCCCGGGGATAATGTAGTCATTTGCGGAGGGGGTCCGATAGGTATTGCTGCCTGCTCGATTTTAAAAAGACAGGGTGCTGCAAGAGTCATACTATCTGAACCGGAAGAAAGTAGGGCAACAATGGGCAAAGCATCAGGCGCAGATTACCTGATAAATCCCCTCAAAGAAGATTTTTCAAAGAAAGTCCTTGAAATCACAAATGGCATGGGCGCAGACATTTATCTGGAAGCAACGGGACTTCCTGAAATGATTTACCCTGCTATAGAAAAAACTATATGGCAGGGAAGAGTTTTAAACAGCAAAGTAGTGGTAACTGCCAGGGCTGATGCAAAAATGCCTGTCACAGGTGAAGTGCTTCAGGTCAGGCGCGCGCAGATAATAGGTTCCCAGGGTCATTCCGGTTATGGAAACTTCCCCAGGGTAATCGAGAGTATGGCTGACGGAATGGACATGACAAGAATGGTAACCAAACGGATTTCAATTGATATGGTGCCGGAAAATATAATCATGCTGAGGGATGATAAAAAAGAATGCAAAGTTACCTGTATTTTCGATTAGCTCAATAAAAAATTCTAAACAGAGAGAAGTAAGAAGATATGGAAATCGGACTATTTACAAATTGTTTTTACAATAAAACATGGGAAGAAGTTTGCAATATTGCTAATGAAGCAGGAATCAAAATAATTGAGGCTGCCGCAGGGGGTTTAAATGGTAAAAGACATTGCAATCCTGCAGAACTTTTAAAAGACGAAAAAAAATTTGAGCATTTTAAAAAGACTGCTAAAAAGTACAAAGTTGAAGTAAGGGAGCTAACCTGCTGCGGAAATTATCTGCATCCGAATAAAGAAATAAGGGAAGAACTATTCGCTGATCTTGATGCTGCCATGGAACTTGCTTCAAGACTGGAAGTTAATATTGTAAATGTGATTGCAGGTTGCCCGGGAGCAGGCGAGGATGCTGTTTACCCCAACTGGGTTGCACTTACTTATCCCCCCGAGTTCCCGAAGTATTCAAAATGGCAATGGGAAGAAAAAATAATACCTTTCTGGAAAGAAATGGTTAAAAAAGCCAGGGCAAAAAAAATAAAATTCGGTTTTGAAATGCATACTGGAGATGCAGTATATAATCCTGAGACTCTTATGAGATTAAGAGAAGCTACAGGCGCAGAAGAAATATGCTGCAAGTTTGACCCCACCCATCTTTTCTGGCAGGGTATGGACCCTGTAAAATGCATATACTTCCTTGGAGATGCTATTTTATCAGCTCATGCACAGGATTCAGAGATCAACAGGGATGTGATGGAACTGCATGGCTGCTTTACAACGCGCGATTATTCAGATATCAGTAAAAGGCCATGGAATTTAAGACTGGTAGGCTACGGCCACCCGGAAGGTTTCTGGAGGGATATGGTAACTGCATTAAGACGCACAGGATGTGATAGCCATATAAATATAGAGCACCAGGATGCTTCTATTTCTTTAAAAGAAGGTATCAAAAAGGGGGTTGAATTTTTAAAAAGGGTTATTTTCCATGAAAAACCAGACACAGTCAGGTATTAAGAAAAATTAATCTTGATAAATTTAAATTGATTTTATAATCATTTTCAGGATAGTAAAAATTAGTAACCTTTTGATTAAAAAAAATAGTAATCAGGATATTTTATAAAATTAATAAGTAAAAAGGAGCAATAATGTCAGCAACAAAAAATCCGAAATTTCTCGCAACCAACCAGCTAGGCCTTTTTTTTGAAGACAGCCACATAGGGCAAATGAAGAAAAAAGTTTGGGAAGCAAGTGATGAAGAAATAGATAAAATGCTAAAAGAGTTTGAAATCCCTTCTCCGCCGGAATTCGGCATTCCGGGGACTTATATACAGAATACCCCGAGGCATGCTTTAATAGAAAAAAGAAGAAAAAACGATGTGGTGCTAATACCTGTGGGATGCTCTGAAAATCATGGCATGCACACCTGTTCAGCTATGGATACTTTTTTTGTGACTTCAATATGTGAGGGTGTAAGAAGATATACCGCAAAAAGAGGGGCAGCTGTAAATCTTGCAATGCCCCCGCTTCTTTACGGATGCCACCCGCTGCATCACATCGGCATGCCAGGCACAATTTCAGTTACGGAAACAGTAGCAATAGATTTTCTTTGCGACGTAATGCTGGGGCTATGGAATGACGGGTTCAGGAAGATGATACTCATTAACAATCATGGGCAGCTATGGGTCCTTGAATCAGCTCTGCAGCAGTTCTCAAAAAGGTTCCAGCTTCCGGGTGTTTACAGGGTAATTGACTGGCACAGGGCAGTCAGGGAATTTTTCCGCACAAAAGACCGCGGTGGGGTTTTTGATTCAAATTTTTGTCATGCTGATGAAGCTGAGACCTCGCTTGGGCTGCTGCTTTTTCCGGAAGGCATGGTCAACATGGACTATGCTGTTGATACCGAACAGATGGCTTTAATAAAAGGGGGCCATTTTGATACCGCTGTTGATGCATTGGGAAGGCCCAGCAGATGGTCCGAAGGCGAGGGCCATATTGCCAATGAACTGTATGCCACACCTGAAGGTGTTGTGGGTTATGCCAAAAAAGCCGAAGCATACAAAGCCAAAAGGCCCGTTCTTGCAATAATGAAATACCTGGTTTTGCTTATAGATGATATATTAGAAGCATTCCCTCCCGGGACAGTGCCGGAAGCTGAAAAAATGACATTGCGCACAAGCGAGGAGATGAAGCCTTATCTGCTTGAGCCCCAGAGCCCCGGGTGGAAATCTGTATATAAACTTGTATTATAAATAATATTGGCGGCTCCATGCATCAATAAATATATTATAAAACAGAATTTTACCAAGAACAGGCAAGGAAATACTAATAAATGAGTAACTACGGTTCTTCATCAATAGATGAGAATAAAATATTATATTTAGAAGAACAGGCAAAAAAAATCAGAATAGAAATAGTTAAAATGTGCCATATTGTTGGAGAAGAGAGGAAGGCACATCCTGCTGCGGCGCTTTCAAGTGCCGACATTGTTGCAGCCCTGTATTTTGATATTATGAAAATAGACCCGCTTAAACCATCCTGGAGCGAAAGGGACAGGTTTATTTTGTCGAAAGGACATGCAGCTACAGTGCTTTATGCAGCTCTGGCACTAAGAGGGTATTTCGATATAGGCCGCCTGAAGACTTTAAGGACATTAAACGGAATATTGCAGGGCCATCCGGATATGAAAAAAACACCAGGCGTGGATATGACATCAGGATCCCTTGGCCATGGTCTTTCCGCGGGTATTGGAATGGCCATTGCCGCAAAATTGGACAGAAAAGATTATAAAGTGTTTGTTATTCTGGGAGATGGTGAATGCCAGGAAGGGCTTGTCTGGGAAGCAGCGATGTCTGCTCCAAAATTTCAGCTTAGTAACCTAATTGCTATAATCGACGCTAATGGTTTGCAAAGCTGTGACGAAGTTTGCAAAATTATTCCTCTGGAGCCTTTTGGTACAAAATGGGTTTCATTTGGCTGGAACATTATTGAAATAGACGGCCATAATATGAGAGATATAATTTCTTCTCTCGAAATTGCATCAAACCCTAAAAACAAACCCACAGTTATAATAGCCCATACTATAAAAGGCAGGGGTGTATCGTTTATGGAAAATGATAATTCCTGGCATCAGAAAGCGATTAACCTGGAACAATTCAAAGCTGCAATAAGTGAACTGGGAGGTGACTGCACAAGTGAATGAGGAAATGGCTTCAACAAGACTGGCGGCAGGCGAGGCGATGCTTGAACTTGCAAGACAGGGGGCAGATATTGTAGCTATTAGCGCAGATACTTCTAAATCAATGTATATAGATCTCTTAAAAAAGGATTTTGATGAAAGATGCATTGATACAGGCATAGCAGAGCAGAATATGATGATGATTGCCGCAGGCCTGGCATCAGCAGGAAAAATAGTCTTTGCAGCATCTTACTCAGTGTTTACATCTATGAGATGCTGTGAGCAGTTAAGGACTTTTATCGCTTATCCCAACCTCAATGTAAAAATAATTGCCGGAATGGGCGGATTAACAGCAGGGACAGAGGGAGTTACCCATATGGCTACAGAGGATCTTGGGATTGTAAGATGTATTGCAAACTTTGCTGTTATGGCCCCATCTGATGCTGTTGCTGTAAAAAAAGCTGTCAAAGCAGCAGCCTTCTACCGTGGGCCAGTTTATATTAGAGTAGGAAGGGAACCATCTCCGGTATTGTCTGATGATAAAAGTGATTTTGAGATTGGACGATCTATAATGCATAAAAAAGGCAGGGATATAACTATAATTGCTGCAGGGCTGGTATTATATGAAGTGTTTGAGGCGGCAAAATTGCTTGAAAAGCAGGGAATAAATGCCGGAATTATAGAAGTGCACACTTTAAAACCTGTCTTAAATCCCGAACTTATATTGTCTGAGGCTATGTCAACAAAGAATGTGATAACTGTGGAAGAACATAATGTAACCGGTGGCCTTGGGAGCGTAGTTTCTGAAATTATTGCAGGCAATGGTACAATTAAATTTAAAAAACTTGGCCTGCAGGATACATTTGCCGAATCCGGGACATTTGATGAACTTTTAACTAAATACAGGTTAAAAGCGCCATGCATTGCTGAAGAGGCTATTGAAATGATTAAATAATAGATTCTTATTAAGGAGAAAAAGTAAAATTGCCTGAAAAAATAAATAAACATGATAAAGAAAATAAGCTGGAAGTCGTTTTTTTGGATTCGCACACCTTAAGCTTAAATAATGACCTTGATTTTAGCAGCATCGAGAAAATCTGTAATTTAAAAAAGTCAGGCTTACTGAACAATGACTCCGTACTTGATTGCTGCATGGAAGCTGAGATTATAATTGTAAATAAATTAATACTTGATAAAAACATAATATGCAGTTTAAAAAACTTAAGATTGATATGTGTTATTGCTACCGGTTATAACAATATTGATATAAAAGTTGCAAAAGAAAAAAATATTGAAGTTGTAAATGTCCCGGGATATGCAAAATACTCTGTTTCACAGCATGTCTTTGCCATGGTTTTAAATCTGGCCACTAAAATATGCCTTTACAACGAAGATGTAAATAAGGGGCAATGGGAAAAAAGCAAGGATTTTGGTTTGCTGAAATATTATACTTTTGAGCTGGCAAAAAAAACGATAGGAATTATTGGATTTGGCGCCATAGGACAAAATGTTGCCAGAATTGCAGAGGGCTTTGATATGAAAGTGATGGCATATGATGTCAATAGTAATATAAAAAGCAAATACAAATTATATCCGCTAAATCAAGTTCTTACTAATGCAGATATAATAACCCTCCATTGCCCTTTGACAGATAAGACAAGAAATTTAATAAATAAAGATACTTTCGGGCTTATGAAACATTCTGCTGTCCTTATAAATACATCCCGGGGCGGTATTGTCAATGAAGAAGATTTACTGGAGGCTCTCAATTCCGGCAGGATTGCAGGTGCCGGCATTGATGTTTTAAGCCAGGAACCGCCATCTGCTGGTAATAAACTGCTGCACAAAGCAAAGAACCTTATAGTTACACCTCATACAGCCTGGTCGTCGAGAGAAGCCAGGCAGCGCATGATAGATATCACCGCAGATAATATTAATGCGTATTTGAGCGGTAAAATCATAAATTCGGTATTTTAAGGCATTTTTAAGGAATTTAGAATGGCAACATCACGGGAAATAATACTCGAGCAGCTAAAGTCAAGGCACTCAATAAGGCCGGGAGCAGGAAATCCTGTTTCTTCGACAACTGTATGGCAGCAGGAGAAAATGAATTCCTATTTTCCTGAAGCTCATTATGATGCAAAGAAGATGTTTGAGCTTGCCAGGGCAAATTATGAGATACTGGATTTTGACATGATAATGCCTGTTTTTTCAGTGGTCATAGAATCCTATGCCCTCGGATGTGCCGTGAAATGGGGTTCAAGCTATACGATGCCGCAGATAACAGGAAAGTTATGGAAAGATTACAAAGATATTGAAATAAAAAAGGATTTCCTCTCCAATCACGCTGTCAGGGCGGTCCTTGATTGCATCTCGATGCTCAAGGCCTCCTATCCTGGTGTGGCCATAACCGGAAAAGTATTTGGTCCATGGACCCTGGCTTATCACTTTTTTGGGGTCTCCGATTTTTTGATAAAGACTATTGATAATCCTTCAGAAGTCAGGGATATCCTTGAGAAGCTTCTTGAAGTCACGCTTGCATTTGCAGAAGCCCAGGCAGAGGCGGGAGCAGATGTGCTGACTGTCGCTGATCATGCGACAAGGGATCTCTGCAGCCCTGAATCCTACCGTGATTTCCTGATTCCTGTGCACTCTGAAATAGCCAGGGAAGTCAGAGTGCCCGTAATACTTCATATCTGCGGCAACACAAAGGACAGGATAGAATATATATGCAAGACAGGCTTTGCAGGATTTCATTTTGAATCAAAAGTCGATGCCTGTAATGCTTCAGAGATAAGCGCAGGAAGGATATGCCTTGCAGGCAACATCAATAATCCTTCGACTCTTCTTTTCAGGACACCTGAAGATGTGCGCAGAGAAGTAAGGCATGCAATAAACTGCGGAATAAACATAGTTGGGCCAGAATGCGCAGTGCCACTATATACCCCTGATGAAAACCTCAGAGCAATAGCTGATGAGGTAAAATCCTGCAGGATTTTTTAAGTAACACCGCTCAAAAAACGTTTGACAAGAATGCAAACGTTCGCTAAATTCATGAAAACCGGAAATATTTGTACCAACTTTTATAGAATAATTAATAGCGAGCAAAAAAAGTTTTAAAAAACCGTATTGACATTAAATCATTAATGGATATAATTTAGCATTGTCATAATATAACGCTTTACTATTATAAAACAATAATTATCTGTAAATAGTTTTTAAAATATATTTAAATTAAAAAATAATTATCTGATAAATAGTCAAAGTTTTTTCAGTAAATACAAACAAAACTAAAAAAAATCTCTTATTACTTAATATAATTAAATTTATCTATAAATCTGGGGGTTTTTGTGAGGATAGTAAAAAGAATAGTAAAAAGGCGGGAATTTTTCCTTTTGATTATAATCGCAGCGCTGCTTCTGGTTCTTGATCTAAGGTCTGAGTTTTTCTTTACTATAGAAAATTTGAAAGGATTGATGCTGAATATTTCTGTATATGGGATTGTTGCAGCTGGGATTACCATCCTTTTTGTATCACGCGGAATAGACCTTTCCATTGGAACTGTAATGGCCACACTTGGAGTAGTGCTTGGTGAAATGCTTGGCAGAGGGTTTCCAATACCGCTAGTTATTATACTTGTTTTGATTTTAGGAGCCACGATAGGTGCAAGCATCGGGTTTCTTGTAACAAAAGTTAAAATAACCCCCTTCATAGTAACGCTTGCATATTTTTTCTGTTTCAGGGGCCTGGCATTTATACTTGGTTTATTCAGCAAGGAAGCAAAAGGTGAAGTGCCTTTTTTCGGGGATTTTCCTGCAGCTT
>Ga0163210_1001396_pt1 | contig 10496 bp, 9 predicted proteins | sample Kivu_220m_FD_113536 | JGI IMG/M metagenome (GOLD analysis project Ga0163210, IMG submission 113536) | Freshwater microbial communities from Lake Kivu, Western Province, Rwanda to study Microbial Dark Matter (Phase II) - Kivu_220m | ecosystem: Environmental > Aquatic > Freshwater > Lake ... | reverse complement strand
GAAGTCCCCGACCCGGTCGGCGGAGCGGTAGTACTCGAGCACGCGGCCCTGCGGCGGGCCGCCCCAGCGCTGCTGGAGCTCCGGGCGGCGCAGCGTCTCGAGCAGGATCCCGATCGGCAGGATGCCGCAGACGGTGACCTCGGTCGAATCCCCGTAGCGCGTCAACCCCGCCGGGTCGAGCGCGAGGATCGGGACCAGCGCGCCCTAGTCCAAGCGGCGGAGGTTCATGTCGAGATCGTTCCCGAAGGGCACGTAGCCGAAGCGCGAGCCGAAGTGCGTGAAGTCGGAGCTGATCAGGAGGAGCGTCGTCTCGTCCACGAAGGGCGCGATCGCGGCGGCGATCCGCTGCCCGCCGGCGGCGTCGATGCGCGATACGAGGATCGGCACGAGGCGGAACGGGTGGCGTAGCACGCGCTGCAGGAAGGGAAGCTGGATCTCCAGGCAGTGCTCCCGCAGCTGCGCCGCGTCGGCCGCGACGAAATCGGGGGACGCCTGCAGCGCCTGCACCACAGCGGTGTCCAGGGGCACGTCCCCCAAGGGCGTGGCGAAGGCGTTCACCGCGAGGATCGACGCGCCGCGGAAGCCGGCATAGTGCGAAGGCCCTAGCAGGATCACGCGGGTGATCGCCGCCCCGCCTTCGCCTTCCAGCAGGCGGTAGACGTGTCCCGCCGCGTCGCCCGACCACTCGTGCCCCGCGTGGGGCGCGATCAGCGCGATCGGGGGGCGCCGCGCCACCTCCGCGAGGGGCCGGCCCTGCGCGAGGTGGGCGTCGACGGAGGCGCTCAGACGCTCCGGATCGGCCGGGTACCAGCTTCCGGCCAGGGCGGACGGGCGTGTTCCTCTCATGGCTCCGGCCTCACGATTGGGGCCCGTGCCGCAGACCGCCGTGCCGGCGAGCGGCAGGGCGAGGAGCAGCAGCCAGGCCGATCGACGCAGGCGCCCGCGGGCGCTTGGCTCGGGGGAAGAACGCGACATGACCGGGATCCCTCAGGTCCGGAAGGATCCTAGAGCAATCCGGGTACCGCCAACAACGGTCGAGCGCCGCGCCGATCAGCGCACGCGGAGCAGGCGGCGCGCGTACCGGCGGGCCCCGACCTCGAGCCGAGCGACGTAGACGCCGGCGGGGAGCAGCGCGCCCCGCTCGTCCCGCCCGTCCCAGGCGAGCTCGGCGTATCCGGCCGACCACTCGCGCTCGCCCAGGTCACGCACCTGGCGGCCCGTCGCATCGAGGATCGCGAGCCGGGCCCGCGCCGGCTGCGGCAGGCGGAAGCGCAGCCGCGTCGAGTCGCGGAACGGGTTCGGGACGTTCGGCGCGAAGAACGCCAGCCCGACGTGCTCCGCCGGGTCGTCCGGAACGTCCGCCGGGTCATAGCGGATGACCGCCATCTGCTCGGGATCGCTCACGCCCAGCTCGTACGGCGCCCCGGAGGCGGTCTCAATCCAGGGGCAGGGCTTCGGGGAGTAGCCGTGGCTCACGCGCTCGGCGTTGATCAGGTCCCGGCCCCAGTACTCGTTCGTTACCGGGTCGGTGGTGAAGAAGAGCGTGTTCGGCGTTCCCTCGGGGAAAGTGTTCCAGATCTGCGGCGGGTCGCCCGGGCCGCCGGTGTAGGTGCCGCGCAGCCCGTCCATCAGGACCAGCGCCGTCTTGCCCTTGATGTTCGCGTCCGCGTTCACGGTCAGCATGCCGGGGATGTTGCCGCAGAGGCTGGGCGGGCAGCAGGAGCCGTAGTGGTTCTTCAGCGCGAACGTGAGCTGGTTGTTCGAGTCGTTGTGGCACTTCACCACCGGGCAGTTGACCACGTAGTCGTAGTTCATCAGGTAGCGGGAGAGCTGATGGCTTCCGTAGACGTAGTAGCCCGAATGGCAGTCAGGGTTCCCGGTCAGGGTCGGCACGTGCCCGTTGAAGGTGAACTCGCTGTTGGTGTAGCCGTGCGAGTATGGGTTGTAGTTGTCGTAGATCGTCACCCGGCTCACGTCGTAGGTCCCGCCGAGCATCAGGGAGAGTCCCGAGACGATGCCCCGCACCATCTCCCAGCGCGTGTCCGTCGGCCCGATCAGGTTGATCTTGATCGCGATCCGCGACTCGCTCGTCAGTCCCGGGAAGAGGGCCTCGAAGGCCGCGCCGGTGTCGGCGACGTTGGTGAGGATGCGGACGCCGTGCTGCACGACCGCCGCGACGCGGTCCTTGTCGATGTGCGGTGACGGCTCCAGGGGCTGCATGCTCGGGTCATGGTACATCACGATGCGTCCCGGCCGCGTGTTGCCGCGCGAGCCGCCGCCGAGCAAGTGGCGCAGGTCCGGCGCCCCCGGGGCGCGCAGCGTGCTGCCCGCCGCGGCCGCCGCGGTCAGGGCAGAAAGCTTGAGGAAGCGGCGCCGGCCGGGCGATCTGGGATGGGAGGGGTCCGGAGGCCGGATCGTGTGCTGCATCGTCTATCCTCCTTCGGTTCCCCCGATTATACCCTGCTGCCGCGGCCGTTGCGAGGCCCGCGAATCCGTGGAATGATCCGCTCGGAGGTCACCACGGATGGAGTACCAGCAAGTTCCGATCCCCTACGGGGTGAAGCTGATCTTCCCGGACGGGACGGCGGTCAACTGGTTTCGCGACTCGCGCCGCAAGACCGTCTACGCGGAGAAGAACCCGATGGACCACAGCTTCCCGCGCTCGGCGGAACGGCTGGAAGCGATTCTCGCGGCGATGAAGGGAGATGCGCCGGAGCGGATGCTCGATGAGGAGGGGCGGCCCCTCGGGGCGTTCGACGGCGGCGCGGATCCGAATCCGGGCGTGGGCGGATGGGCCGCCGTGCTGCCCGACGGCCGTGAGTTGAGCGGCGCCGAGCCTCATACGACGAACAACCGGATGGAGCTGACGGCGGCGATCCAGCTCCTCGCCGCCACGCGCGGGCCCCTCCACGCGCTGGGGGACAGCCGCTACGTGATCGAGGGCATCACCCGTTGGATTCACGCGTGGCGCCAACGCGAGTGGAAGACGGTGACCGGGAAGCCGGTGGAGAACCGGGACCTCTGGGAAGAGCTGGCGCGGCAGGCGCACGGCCGCCGCATCCTCTGGGAGCGCATCGCGGGCCACCGGGGGCACCCGCTCAACGAGCGCTGCGATCAGCTCTGCGCCAAGGCGCGCCGCCACCTGGTGGGCAAGGGCCGCCCGGGCGTGAAAAAAGCGGCCCCGGCCGAAGCCGGAGCCGCTCCGAAGGCTCGCTATCCTCGATGCCCTAAGCGCTGACCCGCCAGCTTACTGGCAAGCGTGCGCGTAGCAGGCCGCGAAGAAGACGAAGTCGCCCAGATTCGTCACGCCGTCGTTGAAGAAGTCGGTGCAGCCCGCCGCACCAGAGTTGTACTGACCGGCGAAGAAGACGAAGTCGCCCAGACCGACCGTGCCGTCAGGGCCGGCGCCGTCATAGTCGGCGCTCTTCACATTCTGCCACGTGCGGATCACGACGTTGTTCACCCGGACCCGAACCGCGCTGGCGCCCGTGGTGCAGCCGCCCGCGCCGATGTTCATCACCAGCTGGCCGCCGGCATCCGTGGTGCCCGTCAGGACCGCCGTCGGGCAGAACTCGTGATTGCCCGGCGTCCCGAAGAGGATCTCGACGTAGGCGTCCGGAATCACACCGCCCTGACCGTTGACCGCAGTAACCGTGAACTCGGTGGCATCCGGCGGATTGAGCACCCCGCCCATGTGATCCGGGCTGGTGACCATGCCGCTGAACGTGTCGCACGGCAGGACCGTGCACAGATCCTCGTCCGGAATGGTGGCATTCGCGATGCCGAGCGAAATCAAGCCCACCATGACGACCAGCACTGCACTCCTCATGATGCCTAATCCTCCTTTCGCCTGCGAACCCGGGAGAAGCCACCCGCCGTCACCGACTTTGGAGACTCCCGGCACGCCAGCCGAACGCGACGGATCGGACTGGATCGCTTCTCCCACTGCGTTGCCGTGTTCCAGGTGGTGGTTGCTCTCTCTCACCGTTCCATCCGGAACCTGTCACCGCAGAGGCCCAGGCTCGATGCCCGCCCGCTTCGGTCAGGACCTTACGCAACTGATTATAGGGAAACGCCTGACTCCAGGTCAAGCGGTTTTCAGCCAGGCGTGCGCCGGCCCTCCAGGCTGCCTTTCGGCACTCCCGAAGCGGGCCTTCGGCCTCGTTTCACACGGCGATTCCAGGTGGCCCAGAGCCGCCCCCCGCGGGGTAGTCGGCGCTCACGCTGGCCGGAAAGCACCAAAGCGCAACCTCTGTGCTTCCCGGCCGATGTATCCTGGTGGAAGGAGGATGCCATGCGTATACCCCGAGCGATCCCTGGGGTCGTCTGCGCCATGGTTGCATGCATCGCGTTGCCGCTGGGGGTCTCGGCCACGAAAGCCCCGGCGCATCCCCGTGTAGCGGTCGAGACCAGCATCGGACGCTTCATGCTGGAGCTCGACGCCGAACGCGCGCCCCGCACCGTGGCGAACTTCCTCGCCTACGTGGATGACGGCTTCTACGACGGTCTGATCTTCCATCGCGTGGTTCGCGCCACCTTGATCCAGGGCGGGGGTTACACACCGCAGATGGAGCCGCGCGCCACCCGCGCCGCCATCCCGAGCGAAGCCGATCGCGCTTTGCCCAACGTGCGCGGCACGATCGGGATGGCGCGGGGGATGGATCCGGATGGGGCGACTTCCCAGTTCTACGTCAATCTGCGGGACAACCCGGATCTCGACGCGCGGGCGGGCACGCGAGCTGGCTACTGCGCCTTTGGCCGCGTGGTCGAGGGCCAGGCGGTGGTCGATTCGATCGGGAACGTCCGCACCGCGATGCGCGCTGGGCGCTGGCAGCAGCCCGTCCAGCCGGTGATCATCGTGAGCATGCGCCAGCTCGAAGCGGCGCCGGCCGAGTAAACGAGACGGCGCGGTCCGTCGGGGACCGCGCCGCCCTGACGGCACTGCCGCGCGCCGCTAGCCCTTCATCAACCGCTTCAGCTGGGTCGCGAACCCGCTCCGCTCCTGGCGCAGGAGGTCGAGCTTGTCCAGCGCGGCCGCCATGCGTCCCTGGCTGGCGTAGAGGGCGCCCAGGTTGTAGTGCGCGATCGCCAGCGTGGGCTGTATCTCCAGCGCGCGCAGCAGCGCCTTCTCCGCTTCCTCCTTCTTGTCCTGCTTGAAGTAGACGCCGGCCAGATTGACGTAGGCCTGGGCGAGCTGCGGGTCGGCCTTCAGCGCGTCGTCATACTGGGCCTGCGCCTGGAGCAGCATCTCCTGGTTGAACAGGCAGGATCCGTAGTAGAGGTGCGCCCGCGCGTTCTGGGGCTGGATCTCGAGCGCCTTGCGATACTTCGTCTCCGCGTCCGCGTTCAGGTTGCGCATCTGCAGGACCATGCCCCACTCCATCCAGGCTTCGGTCAGTCGCGGATTCAGCTCCGTGGCGCGTGTCAGAAACCTCTCGGCGCCTTCGTATCGCGCCGCCCGGCCATAGCAGGCGCCTATCACCTGCAGGCCCTCGGCGGTCTCGGCGTCAACCCAGCGCGGCGTGGCGTCGGCCGCCAGGTCCGCCAGTGGCCCGCCGCGCTCCGGTCGCGCCGCCAGCTCGGTCACACGCTCGATCGGGACCGCACAGACCGCGTTTTGCGCCAGGCTCTCGATCATCCCCACGGCGCGGCCCAGCGAATCGGCTACCGGGGTGCCCAGCCGGGTAGTGTCGCTCAACGCCATCAGGACGCCCACGCCGGCTCCCTCAAAGACCTTCGTGTACAGGGGCCGCGTGACCGACGCCTGGGGGCCGGGGCCGGTCGCAGGGACGACGGCGAAAGCGACCTGAGCGTAGGGGATCATGAGGTGCGTGGAGACGCCCAGCCCGGGCCCGCGCGGCGGCGTGTCGAGCAGCACGATGTCCGACTTCGCGTCGCGCGCCAGATACCGCGTGACCTCGACCGGCGTCGCGCCGGCATGCACCACCACCCGGCTCGCCCCCTTGACCAGGCGATGGCTGGTGACGAGACCGTCCACGCCCTGCAGGAAGAAGCCGACCCCCATGATCGGCGTGGTCACTCCGGGCGCGTAGGCATCGACCTGCAGGACCGAGGCCTGCAGGGCTTTCCAGTCGGGGAGCGGCGGCTGACCGGTAGCGGTTGCCATGGCACCCCACAGCCCCCACAGGAGCCCGGCCCAGAGGGCAGCGCCCCACCGACGCCCGCGGGCCTGGCCCGGCGTCCCGTGACTCATCCCAACCTCCTTTCGCGTCAAGACCTATCCCGGCCGCGGAACGCGTGCTAAGGTCCCGCCCGCCCAGGCCGATCACAACATGGAACGGCTTTGGTTCCCGCCTCGATGGCGGGCCATTATCTTATCTCCTGGCGCCGTCTGCAAGGACGCGCGGACCGAGGGACAGGGAGGTTGCCCATGAGCGTGCGTGTCGGGCTGATGGGGTTCGGGCGCATCGGCCGCAACATCTTCCGCATCTCGCGCTCGATCCCGGAGATCGAGATCGTCGCCATCAGCGACGTCGCCGATCCGAAGGCGATCGAGTACCTGCTGCGCTTCGACACCGTCCACGGCCGCTTCAACGAAGCGTTCAAGGTCGATGGCGGCTTCATGTACATCGGCGGGCGCCAGATCCGCATGCTCGACGCCCGCGAGCCGGGGGACGCGCCCTGGGCGACCCTCGGGGCCCAGATCGTGGTCGAGGCGACCGGCCGCTACCGGACCCGCGAGTGGCTGCGCAAGCACCTGGAGGCCGGGGCGCAGAAGGTGATCCTGACCACGCCGCCGCGGGACGAGATCGATCTGGTCGTCGTGAGCAGCGTCAACGATCACCTGCTGAAGCCCGAGCACCGGATGATCTCGGTCGGCTCCTGCACCGCCAACGCGGTGGCGCCGATCGTGAAGATCCTGAACGAGGGCTTCGGCATCCGGCAGGCGTTCATGACGACGGTGCACGCCTACACCAACGATCAGCGCCTGGCCGACGTGCCCCACAGCGAGCTGCGCCGCTCGCGCGCCGCGGCCGAGAACATCATTCCGGCTTCGACCTGGTCGCCGCTGGCGGTGCAGCGCATCGTCCCGGAGATGCAGGACCGGATCGGCGGGCTGGCGATGAACGTCCCGGTGCCCGACGGCAGCGTCGTCGACCTGACGACGCTGATGGAGCGCGACGTGACGCGCGACGAGGTGAACAATCTCGTCTGGAGCGCGGCGAAGGGGAAGTACCAGACGATCGTCGAGTACGCCGACGAGCCGATCGTCTCCAGTGACGTGGTGGGCAACTCCCACTCGGCGATCTACGACTCGTTGGCGACGCAGGTGATCGGCGGCAATCTGGTGAAGACGCTTACCTGGTACGACAACGGCTGGGGCTATGCCGCCCGCGTCGTCGAGCTGATCCAGAAGCTGGCGCAGTGGTGGTAGGAGGGCGAACGATGCGCGTGGCAATCAATGGCTTCGGGCGGATCGGCCGCACCCTGCTGCGGATCCTGAGCGACCGGCCGGACATCGACGTCGCGGCGATCAACGACATCGCCGACAACGCCGGGCTGGCCTACCTCTTCAAGTACGATACCGTGATGGGCACGTTCGCCGGCCAGGCGGAGCTGGACGGGGACGTCTTCCACGTCAACCGGCACAAGATCCGCATGACGGCGGTGCCGGAGTTGACGCAGCTGCCCTGGAAGGAGCTGGGCGTCGACATCGTGGTCGAGGCGACCGGGCGCTTCCGCACCCGCGCCGAGATCGCCAAGCACCTGGAGGCGGGCGCGCGTCGGGTCATCCTGACCGTGCCGTCGAAGGACGAGATCGACGCCACGGTGGTGCTGGGCGTCAACGATCACGTGCTCAAGCCCGAGCACCGGATTGTGTCGAACGCCTCCTGCACCACGAACTGCCTGGCGCCGGTGGCGAAGGTGCTGCACGAGAACTTCGGCATCGTGAAGGGCCTCATGACGACGGTGCACGCCTACACCAACGACCAGCGCCTGGCCGACGTGCCGCACAAGGACCTGCGCCGCTCGCGCGCCGCGGCCGAGAACATCATCCCGACCACGACCGGCGCGGCGAAGGCGGTGGGACAGGTGCTGCCCGAGTTGAAGGGGAAGCTGGACGGCATGGCGATGCGCGTGCCGGTGCTGGACGGCTCGATCGTCGATCTGGTGGTGGAGCTGCAGCAGGCGGCGAAGGCGGAGGACGTGAACGCGGCGGTCAAGCGGGCCGCCGAGGGCCCGATGCGCGACATCCTGCAGTACAGCGACGCGCCGATCGTCTCCAGCGACGTGATCGGGAACTCCCACTCCTCGATCTTCGACTCGCTCTGCACCACGGTACAGAACGGCAAGTTCCTGAAGACCGTCTCCTGGTACGACAACGAGTGGGGCTACTCCTGCCGCGTGGTCGACCTGATGAAGCGCCTCCACGCGCTGGGTTGATCGGTAGCCTCAGAACGAGGATGCTCACGGCCGGGTGGGGGAGCTCCCCACCCGGCCTTCTTGTTCCCGCGTGATGCCGGTGGGGAAGGACGACAACGAAGCGGGCCCGCCGCGGGTGTATAATCAAAGGTTGGATGTTCCATGGCCCCGGGGTTGATCGCAGCGGAGGGATCCATGCCGAAGACGCTTCACCTTCCCGCTTCGCCCGCGGTACGGCGCGCGGTTCGCGGCGGGCTGGCGCTGCTGCTGCTCGCCGGCCTCGCGATCGGGAGCGCCGCCCCCGCCGGGGCGGACCGGCACCGGATCTTCCTCGACGGCTATGTCGGCGACTGGGAGGAGGTCGCCCCGATCTGGACCGATCCGACGGGCGACGGGGGCGCGAGCGGGATCGACATCGGCCGGATCTGGGCCGTGGAGGACGAGGCGCGCTTCTATCTCAGCTTCGAGGTCGGACCCGAGTGCCTGATGCAGCAGGACAACCGGCTCGCCCTCTACATCGACGGCGACGACAACCCCGCGACCGGCTTCCCGGTGAGCGGCATCGGCGCGGAGTTGCGCTGGGTCTTCGGCGACCGCGAGGGCTACTTCTTCGTGGGGAGCGGCTGGACCGTGATTCCCTGGGACGCGGTCGGCCTCTCCTGCCTGCCCTCCTTCAGCGCCACCCGCTTCGAGGTCACGCTCGACCGCGCGGCGGTGCCGGACGGGGTGCACCCGCTCTTCGCGAGCGGGACGATCCGCTTCTTGCTGCACGACCTCGATACCGGGGATTGGGCGCCGAACGCGGGCACGACGATCCCGTACGCGTTCGATCAGGGGACGCTGCCCGAGCTGCCCACGGTCATGCTCGAGCCCGCCGGGAGCGGTGCGGTGCGCCTGCTGGAGTGGAATGTCCTCAACGACGGGCTCTTCGATGCCGGCAAGCAGCCCGCGTTCCGCCGCATCCTACAGGCGTGCGACCCGGACGTGATCGCCTTCGTCGAGATCTACAACCACACCGCGGCCCAGACCCGCGCCCTGATCGAGAGCTGGCTGGGCGGCACCTGGGCGGCGTACCAGGTGAGCGACAAGATCCTGCTCACGCGCGGCACGATCGTGAACACCTGGTCGATCGCCGGTGGGCGCGCCGGCGCGTACCTGATCTCGCCCCTGGGCGGATTCCCGGCCGAGATGCTGGTGATCAATTGCCACCTGAGCTGTTGCAGCGCCGACGCAGCACGCCAGTCGCAGTGCGATCAGATCATGGCCTTCATTCGCGACGCCCGGACTCCCGGCGGGCTCCTCGATCTCACCTCGGACAACCCGATCGTCATCACCGGGGACATGAACTTCGTCGGCTCGAGCCGCCAGCTTCTCACGCTGCTGACCGGCGACATCTACGACGACGCGAGCTACGGCCCCGATTTCCACCCGGATTGGGACGAGACCGACCTCCTCGATTCCACGCTGCGTCAGCCGCTGAACGCGCTCGGCTACACCTGGTACGAGGCGGGGAACGCCTACTGGCCGGGGCGCCTGGACCTGACGATCTTTACCGACAGCCAGATGCACTGCGCGAAGAAGTTCGTGCTGCAGACGCCGTATCTCACGCCCGAGTTCCTGGCGCAGTACGGGCTGCAATCCAGCGACTCGGACGTCGCTGCCGATCACCTGGCGTGCGTCCAGGACTTGGCGCCCGGATCGCAGGGGATCGCGGACGAGCCGTCGCCGGCGCCTTCACGCCTGCGCCTCGCGCTCGCCGGGCCGAACCCGAGCGCGGGACGGGTCGCGCTGCGGCTGAGCGTGGGGGAGGGCCCGGAGGCGGACGTCGCGCTCGCGGTGGTGGATGCGGCCGGTCGGCAGCTGGCGACGCTGGCGCACGGCCCGTTTGCGCCCGGCGTGCACACGCTCGCGTGGGACGGCCGCGACGACGCCGGCCGGGCCGCGGCGAGCGGCGCGTATTGGGTGCGCGCGAGCGGGGAGCGGGCGGCCGGTCTCCGCATGGTGCTCATTCGGTAGTTGCCTACTCGATCACCTGCACCTTGCGCACGATCACCGCGGGACCGCTGGCGAGCCTTGCCAGGTACGTCCCTGCGGCAAGGTGCGCCCCCGAG
>Ga0163210_1001394_pt1 | contig 10513 bp, 11 predicted proteins | sample Kivu_220m_FD_113536 | JGI IMG/M metagenome (GOLD analysis project Ga0163210, IMG submission 113536) | Freshwater microbial communities from Lake Kivu, Western Province, Rwanda to study Microbial Dark Matter (Phase II) - Kivu_220m | ecosystem: Environmental > Aquatic > Freshwater > Lake ... | reverse complement strand
TTGTTCACGCTCTTTCTGGACGCGGGGGCAGTACCCGCCGCCTCCACAAGAAACAGCAGCAAGTGGTAAGTGATAAGTGATGAGCAAGAAAGGCCCCGCGGACAGCAAGGGGATGCAGGGGAAAGAATTGTCCCCTGCGATTCCCGGTTCGGAGGGGAAGATTAAGGGGAGCAGCCCTCCCCTTAAAGAGCGGAGCGAGGACGCGGGGGCAGTACCCGCCGCCTCCACTGTAGGTATGCGGGGTTCGGGACTCGGGATTCGGGAATGGAGAAGAGGCCCCGCGGAGACCTCTCTTAAATCCCCCTTTTGAAAAGGGGGAATAAGGGGGATTTGTAGATGTTGAAATACAACGGGAATCTTAAGAAATATGCAGGTATTCTGCGTATAAATATGACTGATGCAGAAAAACTGCTTTGGTCCAGAATAAGGAAGAAACAGTTAAAGAGTTTTCAATTTTACAGACAAAAAAGTATAGGCAATTATATCGTTGATTTTTATTGTCCTTCTGCAAATATAATTGTTGAACTTGACGGAGGTCAGCATTATGGCCTGGAAGGCGAAAGAAAGGATAGAATAAGAGACAGTTATATGAATAAAATCGGTTTGAAAGTTTTAAGATTTGCTGATAGAGATGTTTTAAAAAACATTGATTCAGTCTTAGAAGTTATTTGGGAAAATTTATGAAATCCCTCCTAAACCCCCCTTTCATAAAGGGGGGCAATATGAAAAAACCTGAAAAGGGGGATGCAGGGGAAAGGAATGGATGAGAATTAAAAAAAAAATTGGTCTGTTTTTGTGCCTGATGGCAGTTTTACCACCATCTTTTTGTTTTCCTCTTAACCTCACCGAAGAAATAAGAGAACGAAAAATTCCTGCCTACATAATAGAAAGCACATCTTACATATCCCTAAAGAGCTTACTCAAGATTCTCAATTGTGAAAATTCATGGGGCCGGGTTGAGGATAGGATTTTCATAGTATATGACGGAAGTGAGATAAAATTCAGATTGGGGAGCAAGCAGATTATCTTTGAAAACAGGACAGAAAATCTTAACGCTCCTATCAAGGAAATTGAAGGTGAAATACTTGTTCCCGTGGAAGATTTCGCCAATATTCTATCGGGCTTGAAGGCAAAAGAACCTGTTGAAAAAGAAGATTCAGGGAAAAAACAGCCTGAGGAGAAGCTCTCGTTGAGGAAAGAAAAACTTACAATACTCATAGACCCGGGACACGGAGGCAGTGATAGAGGGGCTGTCGGGAACTACGGACTTGAAGAAAAGAAGGTGAACCTGGATATCGCCCTGAGGATGAAGGACTATCTCAAGAAGGAATTGAGAAAGATGCCGAATATAAAGATTTATATGACAAGGGATGAAGATGTCAGCGTTTCTCTGGAAGAGCGTGTGCAGATGGCGAGAGACATAAATGCCGATATTTTTTTCAGTATTCACACAAATTCTTCCCTTTACAGAAACCCGGATGCAAACGGATTTGAGACATATTATTCCAGTGAAAAAGAAGATTTGCTGTTCTTGCCTTCTCCATCAAGCATGGAAGGAATAGAGGACAACGCCGATAAAGATTCTGCGCTATTCAAAATATTGGGAGATTTGAATGTAACCACAGCCATCGATGAAAGCAGGATACTGGCCGACTTTGTTCAGGAGCGTCTTGCTGAAAGACTTTTAACCCCTGACAGAGGTACAAAACGAAGGAGTTTTTATGTTCTGAGATATACTCCCATGCCTGCAATTTTGACAGAAGTGGGATTCTTGTGCAACCCCAACATAGAGCTTAACCTGAGGGATATTGAAGTGAGACAGGCAATAGCAGAGACTCTTGGAAATGCCATGATGGATTATCTTAAATTCAGAAATTTTATCTGAACCATTTTTCCCATCAATGAGATGCAAAAACAGACCAGGAGGAGGATATGTATGAGGTAACCGTTGAAGATGTTTTTTCTTCCGCACATAGATTGAGGAATTACAGGGGCAAGTGCGAGAGGATGCACGGACATAACTGGAAGGTAAACGTAACGGTTGGCGGAGATACCATTGATGAGAACGGATTGTTGATAGATTTTCATATTATGAAGAAAGAGCTCAGGAAAATACTGGACGTACTGGACCATAATGACCTCAACAGGATACCGTCATTTCACAGGATAAATCCGACATCCGAGAATATCTGTTTCTATGTGTACCGGAAAATGAGGAGTGCCTTGAGAAAATATCCTGTTAAAGTGAGAAAAGTGATTGTATGGGAGAACGATAAACAGAGTGCATCGTATCAGGAGGGAAGGGAGGAGGGTGGTGGAAAGAGCGATTAATGACGTGGAGATTCCAGGGGTGAAGAAGATATATTCCGGCAAAGTCAGGGAATTGTTCCAGATGGATGACGGGAGTATCTTGATGGTTGCAACGGACAGGATTTCGGCCTTTGACTACATATTGCCGACGCCCATTCCGGGCAAGGGAGTTATCCTTACCAGAATGTCGGTATTCTGGTTTGACTATCTCAAGGATACACTGAAAAACCACATTCTTGTAAGCGATTTCGACAGATTCCCCGGCACTCTGAAAAGATACGAGTTTCTTAGAGACCGTTCAGTTATTGTTAAAAAGGTGGAGAAAATTCCCATTGAATGCGTTGTCAGAGGATATCTTGCCGGCAGCGGATGGAAAGAGTACAGGGAGAATGGCGAGGTATGCGGAATTAAATTGCCTCCGGGGTTAAAAGAGGCCGACAGGTTGCCCGAACCTATCTTCACCCCGGCAACAAAAGAAGAAAAGGGGGAACACGATGTAAACATAGATTTTGCGGAAATGGAGAAAAGAATCGGACGTGATATTGCCATCATGCTCAAGGAAAAATCCGTTCGCCTTTACAAGAAAGCTTCCGGGTACGCAGAAGGCAGAGGCATAATAATTGCCGATACGAAATTTGAATTTGGAAGATACGGAGACGAGGTTATTCTCATAGATGAGGTTTTCACGCCAGATTCATCCCGCTTCTGGGAAAGAGAGAAATATCTTCCAGGCAGGTCCCAGGAAAGCCTGGACAAGCAGTACATAAGGGATTATCTTGTTTCAACCAACTGGGACAGGAATTCATCACCGCCGTCTCTCCCCGAAGATGTCGTGCAAATGACAATCGGCAAGTACAGGCAGATCTACACAATTCTGACAGAATAATCACCCGGAATCTACATTTTTTTTCGGAGATGTGATAGAATTAATAGTCAAATTTCTTTGAAAGCCGGGATAAGAAGGTTGTAATGCCTTGTTTCTCAAGAGCGGGCCACGCGATTCGGAACGGCGATAGCGGAAAAAGGATATGAAAGATAAAGGAGCGGAAAAGTGGAAGAGGAAATAAAAAAAGCAGAAGTTCTTACGGAGGCATATCCGTATATAAGAGAGTACAGGGATAAAGTTTTTGTTATCAAGTTCGGAGGAAGTATCTTGAGACTGCCAAATGTTAAGGAAAATATACTGAGAAATGTTGCTTTCCTTGAAGCCGTCGGCATAAAAACCCTGCTTGTATGCGGCGGAGGTCCTTTTATAACAGAAGAGATTGAGAAAAGAGGGAAAAAACCATTGTTTATTGACGGGCTCAGGGTTACGGATATGGAGACTTTGCAAATAGTTGAGGATGTGCTTTTCGCAGTGAGGGATGATATGGTGAAGCACCTCATAGAATCCCTGAATGTAAAAGCCGCATCTCTTATGCCCTCAGAGAAATTCATGACCGCAAAGAAGGTTCACTACCAGAAGGGGCAAGAGATCATAGACCTTGGTTTTGTGGGGCAGGTTGCCGGTGTAAACGCGGATTATATCAATGCAAAGCTTGAGAAAGAGAAGGTTCTGGTTATGGCTCCGCTGATTTACGGCAAGGATAACAACCTTTATAATGTCAACGGTGATTCCGTAGCCTCCGGCCTGGCTGAAGGCATCAAGGCGGAAAAACTCATCTTCATTACGGATGTTCTGGGGGTGATGAGAAACCCGCAGAATACTGATACGCTGATATCTATACTGCAGGTATCAGAAGCTGAGGAGTTGATAGAGAAGAACATTATCAAGGAAGGTATGATACCGAAAGTCAAAGCAGGGATTTCCTCCATAAGGAAAGGGGTGAAAAAAGTACATATAATAAGCGGGAACATTTCCAATTCAATAGTACTGGAGATTTTTACCGAACACGGTATAGGCACGGAAATTTGCAGTTGAGGTATTTCAAAATGGAAAAAAACGAGGTTGTGAAAAATTACGATGAATATGTTGTGGGGTCATACACAAGAAGCGGGCTTGTTTTTGTAAAGGGTAAGGGGAGTTATTTGTGGGATATGGACGGGAAAAAATATCTTGATTTCTTTCCCGGGTGGGGAGTATCCGGACTGGGGCATTGTCATCCGACTGTCATAAGGGCAGTCAAAGAGCAGGCGGAACAACTGATACATATAGCCAACAATCACTACCATCCCTGGCAGGGAACTCTTGCAAAAAGGTTATCCGAACTTTCTTTTGGCGGCAAGGTTTTTTTCTGCAACAGCGGAGCAGAAGCCAATGAGGCGGCAATCAAACTTGCCCGTCTCTATGGTAAGAAAACCGGCCGCTACGGCATAATATCAATGGAAAATTCATTTCACGGGAGAACACTTGCCACCGTTACAATGACAGGACAGTCGAAATACAGCAAGCCATTTGAGCCCCTGCCGACAGGATTTACGCATGTCAGGTTCAACGACTTTGATTCTCTCAAGAAGGCGGTTGATGCACGAACCGTTGCGGTCATTATTGAACCTGTGCAGGGGGAGGGCGGCATAAATGTTGCCGACAGAGAGTATCTGGAGAAGGTTAAAGACCTCTGCAACAAGAACGACCTTCTGCTTATCTTTGACGAGGTCCAGACTGGTTTCGGACGAACAGGCACTCTTTTTGCCTATCAGTATTTCAATATTTCCCCCAACATCATGACGCTTGCCAAGGCACTTGGCGGCGGTTTTCCGGTAGGTGCGATGGTTGCGGATAAGGAATTGGCAGACCTGATGGTGCCCGGAACGCACGCCTCCACCTTCGGCGGCAGTCCAATTGTCTGTGCGGCTTGTCTCGCGGTGCTGGATGCCATAGAGAAAGAAAAACTTCTGGACAACGTTAAAAAGCAGGGGACCTATCTGAGAAACAAGCTCACCGCATTCAAGGAAAAATACCCGTCGGTGAAGAAAATAAAAGGTCTCGGCGTCATGCTTGCCATGGAAATGGACCGGGAAGGAACCGGTCTGGTCAACATATGTGCCGGGAACGGACTTCTTATAAACTGCACTCACACCAGCATAATGAGAATCATGCCTTCAATCGCTGTAACCAGGCAGGAGATAGACGAAGGAATCGCAATCCTGGACGCCTCAATCGCGGAATTTACGGGCTGATTGCGGGGTAAGTCATGGAGAGAGGTGATGAGAGAATGAAAAGGGATTTCCTGGGAATAAACGACCTGACCAGAGAGGAGATTTACAAAATCTTTGATCTGGCAAAACATTATAAATCCATCAGAAAGAAGGGGCGGGACTCCTCCGTACTGGATAACAAAACCATAGGACTGCTTTTCAATAAGCCCTCAACACGGACAAGAGTTTCCTTTGAGGTCGCAATAAACGAACTTGGAGGAAGAACTCTGTACCTCTCGGGGGCAACAACGCAGATTTCCAGGGGCGAAACAATAAAAGACACGTCGGAAGTCCTTTCCAGGTATCTGTACGGACTTGTCATCAGAACCTACAGGCAGGAAGATGTGGAAGAATTTGCAAAGCGGTTCTCGCATCCCGTGATAAACGCACTCACAGATCTTCTGCATCCATGCCAGATACTCAGCGACTATTTCACAATTTACGAAAAAAAGGGCTACATAGAAGGAGTGAAAGTCACATATATAGGCGACGGCAACAATGTATGCAATTCACTCATACTGGGTGCCGATATTCTGGGTGTAAAGATGAGAATCTCGGTTCCTGAAGGATTCCGACCTGCCGAAAGAATAATCAAGCTTTTGAAACACAAGAAGTTGCTTACGATAGATACGCATCCGGGGAGATTCATCTCCGATGCTGATGTTATATACACCGATACATGGGTTAGCATGGGCGAAGAAAAAGGGATAGAAAACCGGAGAAAGGTTTTTCGGAAATACCAGATCAACAGGAAATTGTTGAGCACCGCCAAGAAAGACTTTCTATTCATGCATTGCCTTCCTGCCCACAGGGGTTGGGAGGTAACAGACGAGGTTATAGACAGCAAGAATTCAATCGTGCTTGACCAGGCGGAAAACCGCCTTCATTGTCAGAAAGCACTTCTGCATTTTCTTTACTCCGAACCCCGGAATAAATCTCTTTCATTGTGAAGAGTTTCGATTTATATATTAAATCCATGAACTACGAAAAACGCACAAGGAAAGCAATTGAATACCTTGAAAGAAAAAATCTACCCGCATTGCTGATAAAAAACCCCTCAAACATTTTCTATCTTACAGGACTCCTTGACATAGAAGGACTGCTTGTAATTGACCATTCGGAACTGCATCTTTTTGTGCCAGAACTGTATTATCAGGAATGTATTGACAGCCCTTCCTGCAAAAGAGGCATAAGTATACAGACCTATAAACCGGGCACTTTCCTGAAGTTTATGGGCCGTTATAGAAAGACGGCTTTTATAGACACGGAGCTTACCTACTCAGGATTTGTCGCTCTCGGGAAAAAACATGGTTTGAAATTTGTCCCTGTACCCAATTTCCTCAAGGATAAACGTATGCTGAAGGATAAGGAGGAGATAAAACTTATCAGAAAAGCAATGGATATAAACGTCAGGGTTTTCCGGCAGGCGGGGAGAATGATCAGATGCGGCATGACAGAGAATGAGATGGCGGGAGAAATTCTCTGCCTGATAAGAAAATACGGAGGAAGAAAGGAGGCCTTTGAACCCATTGTGGCGGCAGGGGTGAATTCGGCATACCCGCATCATAAGAGCGGACGTAATGCGATAGAAAAAGGAAGGCCGGTGGTGGTGGACGCCGGGGTTGATTTCGGCGGATACAAAAGCGACCTGACAAGAACCTTTTTCCCCGCGGGCCCTGACAAACGGTTTTCGGTCCTCTATAAGATATTGAAAGAGGTGCATGAAAGAACCATGGATTTCATAAAGCCGGGAAAGACCGGAAAAGAAATACATGATTACGCATACGGACTGTTGAGAAAGAAAGGACTTGATAAATACTTTATACACGGACTCGGGCACGGCGTGGGCATAGACGTTCACGAAAAACCGGTTTTGAATTCCAAAAGCAGGGATACTATTCAGAAAGGGTGCGTTTTTACCGTGGAACCCGGGATATACGTACCACATCTGGGGGGTATCCGCATCGAGGACATGGTTATAATGGACTGATAAATCCGGTAGATTGGTCTTGCCCGGATATCCTGTTTCTGGTCAGTAAAGATTGTTTGATTTTTTACGCTCTAAATTATACAATTATTGAGGATTGCGTAAGTAATGTCCTATAATTGTCATTGCGAGGAGCGGGGTGTGCGACGTGGCAATCTCAATGACATGCACGGAGAAGTCGGAGATTGCCGCACAAAAAACGTTCGCAATGACAAACTGAAGAAAATTTTACAATGTGACATTAGTTATGCATATATCAATAGTCTGAGCATAAGGAGAGACGAGGATGGACTTATGGATGTTATTGATCTGAGAGACGGGATGATATTTGAGTATGGTGGAAATATATATACCGTAATGAGTGCGGTGCATACCCACCAACAGCAAAGGCGCGGGCTTGTCCGTCTGAAAGCAAAGGATATAAAAACAGGCAAGGTATTGCAGGATACGTTCAGGTCAGATATACAGGTTAAGCCGGTCTATGTGGACGAAGTAAACCTTGTCTATCTTTATGCCGATGGAAACGATTATCATTTTATGGACAATAGTACGTACGAACAATTCACCATTGCGGCTGAGGTTCTCGGAGACACGAGAAATTACATGAGGGAGAATCTTGAAGTGACAGGCCTTTTTCACAACGGGAAGATACTTGACATAAAAATGCCCATAACTGTTGACCTTACAGTAATTGAAGCAGAACCGGGGCACAAAGGGGATACTGTTCAGGGTGGCAAGAAGAAGGCAAGACTTGAAACGGGAATGACCATCCAGACACCGCTTTTCATTGAAGCGGGAGATAAGGTCAAGGTTGATACAAGAACCGGAGAATACGTTACCCGGGTATAGATGGCATATTGGCAATTGGCGTGTGGCAAGTGGAAAGAGGCAAAGACTGAAAAACAGAATCAAAACCCCTCACAATGCAAATGTATCAGGTGAGGGCTCGGGGTAAAGGAGAATAATGGGACCGGAAGAGCTTAAAATATATGCTGACTTCATGAAAAAATATGAGCTGGATTATCTTGAAGTCAGAAAAGGTGATTTTTATCTGGTTCTCGGCAAAAAGGGAGCGATGAACCGCGCATCTTCCGGCAGGTCTGTTGAAAAAGTTCCCAGCGTCGATACGGATGAAATAATGGAAGAATACAAACAGCCTTCCCAGAAGCTGGAAAACGTTGTGTATATAAAAGCTCCGCTCGTAGGCGTTTTCTATAAAGCGCCTTCTCCGGAAAGTCCTCCGTTTGTCGAGCTGGGAGGATCTGTAAGAAAAGGAGATATCCTTTGCATAGTTGAGGCAATGAAGGTAATGAATGAGATAAAATCAGATTATGAGGGAGTTGTCAGAGAAATACTCGTGGAAAACGGAAAACCCGTGGAATACGGACAGATCCTTTTTGTAATTCAACTATCCACCTCATCGGGAACTAACTCACCTGCAAAGACTGATAAATAGCAATGTTCAGGAAAGTCTTTATAGCCAACAGAGGCGAGATTGCGCTCAGAGTTATAAGGAGTTGCAAGGAATTAGGTTTGAGCACGGTGATTGGTTTTTCAGAAGCCGATACGGAGTCCCTGCCTGTGAAACTCGCTGATGAAAAAATATGCATAGGGCCCGCTCCTGCAACCGAGAGCTATCTCAATATACCTTCAGTCGTAAGCGCCATTGAAATTACCGGAGCCGATGCCGTGCATCCGGGTTACGGTTTCCTGTCGGAGAATATACCCTTTGTTGAGATATGCGAAGCGTCAAGGATTACTTTTATAGGCCCCACGGCTGAAAACATAAGGATGATGGGGGATAAATCTCTTGCCAGGAAGACCGCGAAAAGTTATAAAATTCCCGTCATACCCGGTTATGAAGAAAATGTCCTGAAGGCGGCATTGGCGCATGCAAAGAAGATAGGATTCCCGGTCATCATAAAGGCCAGCGCCGGCGGCGGCGGAAGAGGGATGAGGCGGGTGAATACGGTTGATGAATTTCAGAAACTCTGGACTACCTGTCAGGAGGAGGCAAAGGCATCTTTCGGAGAAAGTGCTCTCTACCTTGAGAAATTTCTGGAAAGACCCAGGCATATAGAAATACAGCTCATAGGAGACAGGAGAGGCAATGTAATAGTTTTCCCCGAAAGAGATTGCTCTATTCAGCGCAGGCATCAAAAACTAATTGAGGAAAGCCCGTCTCCATTTGTGGATGAACGATTGAGAAAAAGACTTTACCGTTATGCGTATAGACTTGCGAAAAGGATCGGTTACCAGAGTGCAGGCACAATAGAGTTTCTTGTTGATTCGGATGGAAAGCCGTACTTTATTGAAATGAATACCAGAATACAGGTTGAGCACCCTGTTACTGAAATGGTCACGGGCATAGACCTTATGAAGAACCAGATACTTGTCGCGCAGGGGGATAAACTCGGTTTTAATCAAGAGGATATAAGAACAAGGGGCCACGCTATTGAATGCAGAATAAATGCTGAAGACCCTTCCCACAACTTCCTCCCGTCCCCGGGGAGGATAGAAAGACTTTTCCTGCCGGGAGGGCCGGGTATAAGAATAGATACGCATATATACGAGGGTTATTCAGTACCTCCTTTCTACGATAGTTTGATTATGAAACTCATATCGTACGGAAGGACACGCTCGGAAGCGATTGAGCGGATGCGAAGGGCTTTTGACGAGATAGTCATAGGGGGTATGAAAACGACCATCCCTCTGTATAAAAAGATATTTGCACATCCTCTGTTTTTAAGCGGGAGGTACAGCGTCAAGTGGCTTGAGAATTTTCTTGAATCCGAGGCGGCAAAAAATTCTTCGGCAGCAGTGGTAAAATCCTGATTGCACCAGAGCGATACCGATTTGACATCGTCGTACAAAAAGAGGGGGGACGCAATGGAGGAAAAGTACGGGAATGTGAAAATAGACAACGAGGTTCTGGCGTCAATAGCTGCGGTTGAGGCGAAGACAGTGCCTGGCGTACACAGGATATTTACAAGCCTTGTTGGAGGGATAGCTCAGTTCATAAGAAAAGCCCCGGATGCGGGTGTCAGGGTTATGGTCGGTGAAAACGAGGTCAGTTTT
>Ga0163210_1001393_pt1 | contig 10514 bp, 13 predicted proteins | sample Kivu_220m_FD_113536 | JGI IMG/M metagenome (GOLD analysis project Ga0163210, IMG submission 113536) | Freshwater microbial communities from Lake Kivu, Western Province, Rwanda to study Microbial Dark Matter (Phase II) - Kivu_220m | ecosystem: Environmental > Aquatic > Freshwater > Lake ... | reverse complement strand
GTCTTCGTTATTAGCTAAGAGAGCGTTGTTCATAAATGATTCCCTTTGTCATTCCGAGCTTGACTCGGAATCTATAAGATAAATTGATATAGATCCTGAATCGAGTTCAGGATGACAAGGATTTTCTTTATGGTGCGGTAATAATCTTGGGATTCAAAATCGCTCCCGGATCACCGAAAATCAGCCAGCCAAAAATAATTGCCAAAACAAAAGAACCGACAATAATCACTAATCCCAAAAGTGATTGCCAAATTTTGCTCCAGGCTTTATTAATTGATTCTGGATTGCCACCAGCAGAAATAAACTGAAAACCAGCAATAATCAATTGGAAAAAAGCAAATAAACCAGCAACAAGAAAAATGATTCTTAAAATGGCATTTAAAAAACTAACCAAGCCTCCTGGGGAACCAAAAGGATCAGCTCCCCAGCGAGAAACCCCAGGCGGAGGAGAGAGCTTTCCCCAAATATCATTGTTGGCTAAAAGTTTCATAATTTGTTACCTTTGTCATTCCAAACTTGATTTGGAATCTATACAATAAGAACCTGCTTCGCAGAACCTTGTTTTCTCGCAAGGCTCGAAAATAAGCAGAACCTTGTTTTCTCGCAAGGCTCGAAAATAAATTATTTGTATAGATTCCAGCTTTCGCTGGAATGACAAGGTGATTTGTGTTCCATCTCAGAATGACGGTTGAAAAATCGGCACGCCGGTCACTTTTTCAATAATCTTCACCAGCCAGTATGAGACGAAAATAATGGCAAAGCCGGCAATGGCATAAGTAATCGCTTTAGCACCTTTACCGGTTTGTTCTGGACTGCCAGTGCCAGCGCCAACAACGACCATTAAACCACCAGCAATTAAAAGCACAAGCAGAATAACCCCGGCTAAAAGAAAAACATTAGGAATAATAACATTTAAAATACTGGCTAAAGAGCCAAATTTTGAGGCGGGTTGAAATTCTTGACCAATATCAACAGCATGAATCATTGTTAAACCACTAAACCTTTGTCATTTATATAGATTCCAGATAGAGTTTACCCCTGCGAAAGCAGGGGCTGGAATGACAAGGATGTTATTTTTAGTGTAGAACAAAAGATTAGAGTTTGTCAAATGGGGTATAATAGTAACACGCGACATGAAACACGCAACAAGGCAACAAGGCAACAAGGCAACAAGGCAATTGTTAAGAGAGAAAAGGCTGATTAGGCAAATTCTAAGTGGAGAGAAAAGGGCGATTGAGAGGTTTTACAAAAAATACTCGCCAAGGCTTTTGAATTTTATTAACCAAAAAATTAATCATCGTGCTGATGCTGAAGAAATTCTTCAAGATACCTTTGTTTCTGCCTTAGATTCTTTGCCTCTTTTTTCTTATCAATCATCGCTTTATACCTGGCTCTGCAGTATTGTCAAACACGAAATAGCCGATTTTTACCGGAAAAAGAAAATTAAAACTATTCTCTTTCCTCACCTGCCGTTTTTAGAACAATTAGCTGCTCAGGCTTTAGGACCAGAAGAACAATTAATAGAAGCCGAAGTCAAAAGAAAAATTAAAATGGTTTTTCACAAATTATCCGAAGGATATCGCCAAATTTTACGACTGAAATACATTGAAGGATATTCTGTTGCTCAAATTGCTAATCAGTTAGGAACAAGTTTTAAAGCAGTTGAGTCCAAACTTTTTCGGGCAAGAATTGCTTTCCAAAAAGAATATGCTCAAGAAAATCACCAATTTTTCCATTCTTCTTCTGCTCAAGGAAAGCTACCTTTTTCTTCGTAATCTCGTCGGTTTAATTTTTCATCCTTTTAAAACGATGAGGGTGATTGTTAGAGAAAAAGATAAATCGCAAGCGGCCTTGATCTTTGGTCTGCCTTTTTATACTTTTATTGCCGGTTTAATTTTCATCATTGCCAGCCGATTTTTAATCAACTCGCCAGCTCAATGGGGTTGGCTGGCCAAAACTTTATTAATCCTTCTTTGTCTTTGGAGTTTTTTAGTTTTTCTTTATCTTTGTTATTGGCTGGTGAAAATTATAAAGTTAGGAAGAAAACAATGGATTTAAGAAATTTTAGGACAATTGAACAGAGAAGAAAAGCCTTAGAGAGAACCCTAAAAATTTCTCTTAAAAATATTGGCCATTATTCTTTAGACGGAAAAGTTGCCTCAACTAAAAACTGTGAAAATATGATTGGCGCTGCTCAAGTTCCCTTGGGAATTGCCGGCCCCATTAAAATTAAGGCAACATGTAATACGCAACACGCAACACGTTGTTTTGTTCCTTTGGCAACCACAGAAGGAGCGCTGGTGGCTTCAGTCAATCGGGGATGTAAGGCGATTACTCTATCTGGTGGGACCAATGTTTTTGTGGAGGAGATTGGGGCGACCAGAGCACCGGTTTTTAAAGTCAAAGGAATTAGCCAGGCCCTAAAACTTAAAAGCTGGATAAGAGAAAACTTTGCCGATTTAAAGAAAGTCGCAGAGAAAACCTCGGCGCATTTAACTTTAAAAGATGTTCAAACCTTTTTTGTTGGCAAAAATGTTTTTTGTCGGTTTATTTTTGATACTGAAGAAGCAATGGGAATGAATATGGTCACAATCGCCACTGATGAAATGATTCAATTCATTGAAACAAAAACAAAAGTTAAATGTATTTCTATTACTGGCAATCTTTGTGTTGATAAAAAGCCTTCTTGGCTTAATTTTATTTTAGGAAGAGGGAAAAAAGTTTGGGCTGAATGTCATTTTTCCAAAAATGTGATTAAAGAAGTTTTAAAAACAACTCCAGAAAAAATCTTTGAGGTTTGGCTTAAGAAATGTTTACTTGGTTCTTCCCTGGCTGGTTCTTTGGGATTTAATGCCCATTTTGCCAACATTTTAGCGGCCATTTTTTTAGCCACTGGTCAAGATTTGGCCCATTTAAGCGAAGGATCTTTGGGAATAACAACGACAGAAGTTAATGTTGATGGCGGTCTTGATGTTAGTGTTTATTTGCCTGATTTGATGATTGGGACAGTTGGTGGAGGAACAGGCTTAGCCACTCAAAAAGAAGCCTTTAAGATTTTAGGCATAGAGCAATCAAAAAAAGGCAGTGCTTTTAGGTTGGCAGAAATCATTGGCGGAGCAGTTTTAGCTGGAGAAGTATCATTATTAGCAAGTTTGGCAGAAGGGAGTTTGGTAAAAGCACATAAGAGGTAAGATGGTTGGCATTATTGGTTATGGCGCTTACATTCCCAAATATAGAATCAAACTTGAGGAGATTGCCAAAGTTTGGGGTAAGAATCCTCAAGAAGTTATTTCCTCCTTAGGTGTGGCGGAAAAATCAGTGGCCGGCATTGATGAAGATGCGGTGACCATGGCCGTAGAGGCAGGCCAAACAGCCTTGAGGATGGGTGGAGTTAGCCCTTCAAAGATAGGCAGTATTTTGGTTGGTTCAGAAACTCATCCTTATGCCGTCAACCCGAGTTCAACGATTATTGGTGAAACTTTGGCTTGTGGCAATAATTATTTAGCTTGTGACTTGGAGTTTGCTTGTAAAGCAGCGACCACGGGTATTTGGTTAACCACTGGCTTGATTGAAAGTCAAAAAATTGATTATGGTTTAGTTATTGGCAGTGACTGTGCTCAAGCCAAACCTCATGATGTCTTGGAATACACAGCTGGTTCTGCGGCGACTGCTTTTATTCTTGGCAACAAAAAAAATGAGGTAATGGCGGAGATCTTGGATTTTGCCACTTTTTCTTCAGACACCCCTGATTTTTGGCGCCGGGACGGAATTCGCTATCCAGCTCATGCAGGAAGATTTACTGGTAAACCAGGCTATTTTGCCCATGTGATTGGCGCCGCTAAAAAACTTTTTCAAAAATCAGGCACAGAACCAAGCGATTTTGATTATTGTGTTTTTCATATGCCTAATGGTAAGTTTCCAAAACGAGTGGCAAAGATTTTAGGTTTTTCTTTTAGTCAACTTGAATCCTCATTAATAGTGGAAAAGATCGGCAATCCTTACTCTGCTTCCTCGCTTTTAGGACTTTGTCAAGTCTTAGATCAAGCTCAACCAGAGGCAAAGATTTTTTTTGTTTCTTATGGTTCAGGGGCCGGCGCTGACGGATTTATTTTTCAGACAACAAAAAACTTAATGAAAAAAAGAAGATTGGCTAAAAAGGTAGCAGAGTTTATTAAAAATAAGTCCTATCTTTCCTATGCCCAATATTTAAAAATAAGGAGGAAAATCTAATGCAAATTGCTGTTTTAAGTGGAGCAACGACTAAATTTGGTGAGCTTTGGGAACAGTCGCCGCGAAGTTTAGCTCAAGAGGTTGTCTCCCAAGCAATCGAACAAGCGGGAATTGAAAAAAAAGAAACTCAAGCTCTTTTTGTCGGTAATATGTTAGCCGGGATTTTAGGTGGTCAGGAAAATATTGGCGCATTTTTTGCTGATGAATTAGGACTTGAGGTGCCGGCGGTGAGGATAGAAGGGGCTTGTGCTTCTGGTGGGTTGGCAGTCCATCAAGCAGTTTTAAGTCTTTTGACTGGTAAATATCAGACGGTTTTAATTTTAGGGATTGAGAAGATGACTGATTATAAACCAGAAGAAGTGGCTCAGGCCTTGATGGCTGCTGGGAGTGACGAGGAAAGAAAAGCGGGGCTAACCTTTCCAGGCCTTTATGCCTTAATGGCTCAAGCCCATATGGAAAAATATGGGACAACCGAAGAAGAGATGGCAGCAGTAGCCGTTAAAAATCATTTTCATGCTTGTTTGAACGAAAAGGCTCAATTTAAAAAAGAGATTACGATTGATGATGTTTTAAAAAGCGCCAAAGTGGCTGATCCTTTAAAGCTTTTGGATTGTTCGCCGATTTCAGATGGAGCAACGGCAATAATCTTAAGTTCAAAGTTCAAAGTTCAAAGTTCAAGGGATAAACCAGTTTTTATTGCTGCTTCGGCGGTGGCGACTGATACCTTGGCTTTGGCTGATAGAGAGGATTTAATTAGTCTGAAAGCAACTAAAAAAGCGGCTCGAAAAGCTTATCAAATGGCTGGTCTGGGACCGGAAGATATTGACTTAGCCGAGGTTCATGATTGTTTTACTATTGCCGAGATTATGGCAATGGAGGACCTGGGTTTTTTTGAAAAAGGCAAGGCTGGACAAGCAATTTTAAAAGGCGAAACAAAAATCGGTGGGAAAGGGCCAATTATCAATTCTTCTGGTGGTCTTAAGGCTGGTGGCCATCCGGTTGGCGCCACTGGCGTAAAACAAATTGTTGAAGTTTTTAATCAATTATCAGGTCAAGCAGGAAAAAGACAAGTAAAAGGAGCGAAAATAGGTTTAGCTCACAATGTGGCTGGTTCAGGAGCCTTGGCAGTCGTGCACATATTAAGTAACTTATGATCAGTCCAGTTAAAATTTGGCGGCATCAAAAGAAAGTCAATCAGTTGCTCGGTAAAACCGGTAAGATAGTGAGTTTTACTTTAATCAGGGTGGCGCCAGTAGAATTTAAACAACAAGTGCCTTATCCAGTGGTCGTCGTTAGAATAGAGGATGGCAGAGGAGTGGTTGGACAGTTAGTCGATTGGGAGAAAAAGAATTTAAAACTCGGCCAAAAAGTAAAAACTGTTTATCGAAAAATCAGAGAACCAGAGAGTGAAGGGATTATTCCGTATGGAATAAAATTTAAACCATGTTAAGAGTTTCCGCTCCGGGAAAAATTATTTTAGCTGGCGAGCATGCGGTTGTTTATGGAAAACCAGCGCTGGCGGCGGCGGTCAATAAAAGACTGATGGTTGGTATTGAAAAGAAAAAAAAACTTAAAATTTCCTCAAGTGTACCCCCGGGGCAAGTAGAAGAGGCAATTAAAAAATTTAAGGAAATGTACGTTAAAGCCCGCGATCGCCGATTACGACCGACGTCTAGTTTCGAAATAAAGGTTGAGTCGAAGATTCCGGTTCAGGTTGGGATGGGGTCATCAGCGGCGGTAGCGGTGGCAACAGTTGGTGGTTTGCTGGCGTTAGTAAAAAAAATTAGCCAATTTTCTTTTGCAGATAAGGAATTGATTAACAAAATTGCTTATCAGGTAGAAAAAAAAATTCATGGCAATCCTTCAGGCGTTGACAATACCATTTCCTGTTTTGGCGGATTTTTATGGTTTCAAAAGGGAAAAGCATTTAAAAGAATTAAATTAAAACAATTACCAAAATTTATCCTAATCAACACTGGTAGTGCGAAAGAGACGACTGGAGAGATGGTAAGAAAATTAAAAATTAAAAATGAAAAATTAAAAACACAAATTAAAAATCAAAAAATATTTAAGAAAATTGAGGAACAGACAAAAAAAATGTTAATAGGTTTAAAAGAAAATGATAGGAAAATAATTATGACAGCAATCAGAGGATGCGAGCGAGGTCTAGAAGAATTGGGGGTGGTGGGTGAATTTGCTAAAAAAGTTGTCAGAGAGATTGAAAAAATCGGCGGGGTGGCGAAAATTTGTGGCGCTGGAGGAGTGAAGGAGCGGTCCGGGGTTTTGCTTTGTTATCATCAAGAACCAGCAAGACTTTTTTCTTTGGCCAAACAGTTTAACTTAGAGATCTTTGAAGTTAGACTTGGAGAAGAAGGGGTAAGAATCAATTAACAGATGAATACAGTAACAGTTTCCGCACCAGGGAAGTTAATGCTTTTTGGTGAACATGCGGTGGTTTATAACCGACCGTGTCTTGTCACTGCTGTTTCAGCGCGGATCAAAGTAACGATTGAAAGAACAGCTGGTGGGTTTAAAATTTCTGCTCCTCAAGTAAAAGATGTCCGTTTTGTTGAAGAAACAGTCAGGCTTTTTCAAAAGAAATTTAAAATCGGCAATGGTTTGGCCATTCAAACTAAAGGTGATTTTTCTTGTCAGTATGGATTTGGTTCATCTTCAGCCGTGACCGTGGCCACTTTAAAAGGATTAAGTCAGCTTTTTGAGATTCCTCTTTCCAAAAAAGAAATTTTTGACTTAGGTTATCAAGTCACCCTGACCGTCCAAGGATTAGGTTCTGGTTTTGATATTGCTGCGGCCACTTATGGTGGGATTCTTTATTTTGTTACCGGAGGCAAGAAAATCGAGCCTCTTAAGGTTGAATCTCTTCCCTTGGTGGTGGGTTATTCAGGTAAAAAAGCAGACACACCGAGCATAGTGAAAAATTTAAAATTAAAAATGAAAAATGAAAAACGACAAATTAAAATTAAAAAAATATTTAACAAGATTGCCGAGACTGTAGAATTAGCAAGAGAAAAAATAGAGAATGGGAATTGGCCTGAGGTAGGCGTTTTAATGAATCAAAATCAAAAACTTTTACAAGAGTTGGGAGTGAATACGCCAAAGCTTGATAAAATGTGTCAGGCCGCTGTTAAAAGTGGTGCCTGGGGAGCAAAACTCTCTGGCGCCGGCGGTGGAGATTGCATGATCACCTTAGTGACAAACGATAAGAGAAAAGCAGTTGAAGAAGCAATTAAAGCAGTGGGAGGAAAGGTGATTAGAGTTAAGACTTGTGCAGAGGGAGTAAGAGATGAAAGCAACGGCTAGAGCACCAGCTAATATTGCCTTGATTAAATACTGGGGTAAGCAAAATGAGGAACTTCGCCTGCCTCTTAATTCTTCAATTTCCATCAATCTTTCTAATTGCCACACTATTACCACGGTTAAATTTTCTCCAAAATATAAGCAGGAGTTAGTAGAGATACGGGATTATTCTTCGAGCGAGCGTAGCGAGTCGAGAAGTCATTGGACAAGCTCAGGATTGAGTTCTCGACAAGCTCGAACAGTAATACACGTAAATTTTAAAGAGGAGAGACGGGTTGTTGGTCATCTTGAGCGGATAAGGAAATTAGCCAAGATTCATTTAAAAGCCAAAGTTGTTTCAAAAAATAGTTTTCCTTCGTCAGCCGGAATTGCGGCTTCAGCCTCGGGATTTGCCGCTTTGACTTTAGCGGCGACTAAAGCCGCCGGTCTCTCTTTGTCAGAAAAAGAATTATCAATTTTAGCGCGTTTAGGTTCAGGTTCTGCTTGCCGTTCAATTCCTAATGGCTTTGTTGAATGGCAACAGGCAAAGACAAGTCAAGAATCATATGCTTATTCTCTTTGTCCACCAGATTATTGGGACCTTCGCGATATTATTGCCATTGTTCAAAAACAAGAGAAAAAGATCAGCTCAACAAAAGGAATGGAAAAAGTCTTTACCAGCCCGTTTCTAAAGGCAAGACTGAAAGAGATGAAAAATAAAATAGAAAAAATAAAAAAGGCCTTAAAAGAAAAAGATTTTCGATTATTGGGAGAGGTGACTGAAGAAGAAGCAATTAACATACATTGTGTGATGATGACCCAAAAGCCACCGCTTTTTTATTGGAGTGAGCTGACAATAAAAATTATCAAAGCTGTCTGTCAATGGCGAGAAAAAGGCTTGCCAATTTACTTTACCATTGATGCCGGATCCAATGTTCATCTAATTTGCCAGGCAAAAGATGAGAAAGAAGTCGTTAAAAAGTTGAAAAAAATCAACGGAGTTTTAGATGTTATAATTAACAAGCCAGCCCAAGGGGCACGGCTAATTAATGAACATTTGTTTTAATGAATTGAATTATTGAAGCAAAAAGTTTATGGCAAAAAAAATTACTTTACCAGCGGGAACGAAAATCCCCCATCATTTGGCCATTATTCCTGATGGTAATAGAAGATGGGCGAGAGAAAAGGGTTTGCTGACGCTTGAAGGTCATCGCCGCGGCTTTGAAGTAGGGATTAAAATTGCCCGGGCTTGCCGGGATTTTGGCATTCACACTTTAAGCTTTTGGGCTTTTTCCACGGAAAACTGGCAGAGAAGCAAACAAGAAATTGCTTATTTGATGCGGCTTTATCATCGTTTTCTTGATCAATTTTTAGCAGAAGCAAAAAAAGAAGAAGTAAGAATCATTCATTTAGGCAGAAAAGATCGGCTTGAAAAAAGTCTGATTCTAAAATTAAAAAAAGCAGAAGAGGAAACCAAAAATTATCAAAAACACATTTTTAACCTCGCCCTTGATTATGGAGGAAGAGATGAGATATTGCGAGCAATAGGAGAATTGCTCGCAAAGTTCAAAGTTCAAAGTTCAAAGTTCAAAGTTGATGAAAAAGAATTTGAAAAGTATTTAGACACAGCAGACCAGCCCTATCCTTATCCCGACTTGATGATTCGGACTTCAGGTGAATTAAGGACAAGCGGGCTTTTACTTTGGCAATCAGCTTATACAGAACTCTATTTTGAAAAAGATTATTTTCCTGATTTAACTCCGGAGCATATAAAAAAAGCCATTTTAGCCTACAGCCAAAGACAGAGAAGGTTTGGAGCTTAAAGGCCTTTGAGGCCGAAGATGCGGGCTAAAATTTGAGTCAGCCACCAGGCAGTAAAAATTAAAATAAAGCCCAAAATGGCATTCCAAATTTTACCGGTGGCCTTGCCTATTTTTTCAGGATTTCCAGCAGAGATTAATAGATCAAAACCGCCAGAGATCAAATAAAAAAACAAAATCAAACCAGCAGCGGCAAAAAGAAGAGGCAGAATTTTATTAATAATATCAGCCAAGGTGCCAAATTGTGGCACCGGGCCCTCAATCGGCACTGGTGTTTCTCCTGGAAGTTTGATTATTTGAGCAAACAGTGATTTTTTCATTGAAATCCCGGAATTTTGAAAATATCCACCCCAATTAATTTCAGAATAGCAACAGAAAAAATAATAATCAAGAGCCCGGCCAGAGCAGAAGTAATCATTTGCCCTCCTTGAGCAATGCTTTCAGGATTGCCAGTAGAAGTTAAAATTTTAAAACCGCCAAAGAGAATCATTAAAAAAGCAATGCCGCCGGCGATACCCAAGCCATAAACAAAAATATAGTCTTTTAAAATTCTTGAAAGATCAGTGGGAATACAACCCAAGGCGGTCCAGGCGCCATGGCTTCTAATACACTCAACACAAGCATTTAATTCCTTGACATTTTTACAAAGATCCTCAAGTTTGGCTGGCGGTGGTGGGGTAATACTGATGCCAGTTGGTAGAGGTGTAGGGGCGCCGCCTTGGGTAGGATCAATGGTAAATTGGGTTTGACAGAAAGTGTCAACACACCCCCGCTCACAAGCTCTTAAAAGCACATCATAAGTGTTGTAATTAAAGGAACCGATGTCTTGGAAGAAGCTGTTGCCGAGCAGACCAACAGGAAAAAATTGATCTATCTTACCATCTCTTGAGCGGACGCGTAACTGATAAGTAGCCCGGCCTGCCAAAGGAGGAATGTTGGTTCCTTTAATAGTGATAAGACTGCTAGCGGCAAATTTATTGTCATCAGCGACTGCCTCTAAACGGCAGTTGATAAAACTACTGGTTGGACTTGGTGCTGGAGCAACAGTAAAAGTAATTGGCGAACAATAGTCACTGCCAAGTCGTTCATTGATAACCGAGAAAAAATGAGTGCCAGCTTTTAGAAGTCTAACAGTCGTTACTGTTTGGGTTGGCAACCAGCCATCGG
>Ga0163210_1001392_pt1 | contig 10514 bp, 7 predicted proteins | sample Kivu_220m_FD_113536 | JGI IMG/M metagenome (GOLD analysis project Ga0163210, IMG submission 113536) | Freshwater microbial communities from Lake Kivu, Western Province, Rwanda to study Microbial Dark Matter (Phase II) - Kivu_220m | ecosystem: Environmental > Aquatic > Freshwater > Lake ... | reverse complement strand
GAAAAACGGTGCTTTCATTTTGAAGCCGCTTCAGACAATTGTCAACCCTTTTCGGATCAGTGCTGACTCATCTTTTCAAAACAGGTTAATGACAAAACACTGAACGCTAAACTCTGAACTCTAAACTTATGTCTTTATACCCTACAACCTATGACGTCATTGTGGTCGGCGCCGGTCACGCCGGATGCGAGGCGGCGCTTGCCGCGGCGCGCATGGGCTGCCGCACCCTTCTGTTTTCCATTTATCTCGACACCGTGGCCCACATGCCCTGCTCGCCGTCCATCGGGGGAGTGGGGAAGGGCCATCTGGTCAAGGAGGTGGACGCCCTGGGCGGAGAGATGGGACGGATGGCGGACCTCACGGCGATTCAGTACCGGATCCTGAACACGAAGAAGGGGCCGGCTGTCCAGAGTACCCGCACCCAGAACGACAAGGCCCGCTACCGGATCCTCATGAAGGGTGTTCTGGAAAAGCAGCCCCGCCTCGAGCTGAAGCAGACGCTTGTCGAGGAAATCGTGACGGAGAACGGCGGGGTGGTCGGGGTCCGGGATCACATCGGCACGGAGTTCTCGGCTGAAACGGTGGTTCTCACCACGGGGACCTTTCTTCACGGCCTTGTCCACATCGGGCGGACCCGGATTCCATCGGGAAGGGCCGGCGAATTCCCCGCGGATCGCTTGGCCGACAGCCTCGCGGCCCTGGGGTTTCAGATGGGGCGCATGAAAACGGGGACCCCCGCCCGCCTTCGCCGGGAGACCATCGACTTTTCCGCCTTCAAGGAGCAGAAGGGGGATGAGGAGCCGCGTCCCTTTTCTCTTTTCTCGGAGAAAAATCTTCTTCCCCAGGTGTCCTGTTACATCGGGCGAACCAGTGCCCGGACCCTGGACATCGTCAGGCGCCATATCTACCTTTCGCCTCTTTACGACGGAACGATCAAGGGTGTTTCGGCGAGGTATTGTCCCTCTCTCGAAGACAAGGTCATGAAATTCTCCGGCAGGGAACATCACCAGATCATTCTCGAACCCGAAGGGCTCGACACGGAGGAGATCTATGCAAGCGGCACGGGCAACTCCCTGCCCTATGAAATCCAGATGGCGCTTGTCCGTTCCGTCCCCGGTCTTGAAGAGGCGGAGATCATGAGGCCGGCCTATGCCATCGAGTACGACTATGTCCAGCCGACGCAGCTCAAGCCCACGCTGGAGGCCAAGGGAATCGAGGGGCTGTTTCTGGCCGGCCAGATCAACGGGACCTCCGGCTACGAAGAGGCAGCGGCGCAGGGTTTATGGGCCGGCGTGAACGCCGCTCTGAAAGTGCAGAAACGCGCCCCCTTCATCCTGGATCGCTCTGAAGCATACACGGGGGTCATGGTGGATGATCTGGTCACGCGGGGAACCCGGGAACCTTACCGGATATTCACATCCCGGGCGGAATACCGGCTTCTCCTCCGGGAGGACAATGCGGATATCCGCCTCCTCGAAAAGGGCTATGAGCTCGGGCTTCACGACTCGGACACATTCAAGCGGCTCCAGGAAAAGAAAAGACAGATTGCTTCGGAGCGGGAACGGCTGAGCCGGCACTGGGTCAAGCCTTCGGAGAGGATCCAATCGTTTCTGGCGGATCTTGGCTCTGCTCCTCTCGATGAAGCCGTCCCGCTGGACCAGCTTCTGAAAAGACCTGAGATCCGTTACGGCGATATTGAAAAGATTGCGGCGGCCCCCGCGGCCCTCTCCGACGCTGTCCGCCGCCAGGTGGAGATTCAGTGCAAGTACGACGGGTATCTGCAGAGGCAGGAGGCCGAGGTGAAGAAATTCAGGCATCTCGAGAAAATCCTGATTCCCCCGGATTTTGACTACGGCGGGGTTGCCGGCCTGTCCCATGAAATTTATCAAAAGCTGCGGGAGATTCAGCCCCTCTCTCTGGGTCAGGCCTCGCGCATAGACGGAATGACGCCCGCCGCGATCTCCCTTCTTCTCGTTTTCCTCAAGCGGCACAGGGATGAAAGGAATCGGACGAAGGATCCGATTCCCTCAAGTTGATATTGTGTGACAAGCGTCACAGTATTTTGCGTCTCAAGGCATCATTAATCTGTTCGAAACGATCAGCCCGCTTTAATCGTTTGACAAGCGGATGTTTTTTATTGTATGGCCCTTTCATTTGAAAGGAACGGGCGCTTGGAACGAGCGTGGTCTTTTGTTTTTCGAGCGTATCCTGCGGCCGGCGTCTGATGGTTTTTCACCTTTGAGTCAGAAAGCCTGAGACGGGGGGTATGATCTCCAAGAAGTCGGCAAAAACCTTATCCCTGGAAGTTGGGTCGATCCGACAGCCCGAGGGAGAGCCGTCGCTGCTTCCCCTGTGGCTTTTCAGACAGCAGGATCTCCTTGAGGCGCTTGAAAACGCGCAGAAAGTGAATCGTCAGGACATCATCAACAAACTGAATTACCTCCATTTCAGGGGGGATTCCGTTTATGTCAATCTTCGCCATCCCCAGTATGAGGAAGGGGTCCTCGTCAAAGCGAACCCGGAGCCCTGCATGGGTCTCGAGGTGACCTGCCGCTGGACGGAGGGGAATCTGTCCGGTCTCCGTATTGACCAGTATCAATTTCGAAATATCATCATCGCCGACGGCCAGTCCATCACCCTGTTGCCGGCGGTCCTGAAACGCATGGACAATGAGAGCATCAGCATTCATCTGGCCGAGACGGGCTATGCCGTCGGCCTCCGCAGGGCGAGGCGCTACGATTGCGAGGACGTGACGGCGGAACTGATTCAAAGCGGCTTCATCGCCACGGGTGTTCTTGTCGACTTCAATGCACTGGGATTCAGGATCAGGGTGAGCCCGGGAATCGCGTCTTCTTTCAACTGGCTAGACGCCGGCCAGCCGGTCACGATTCATCTCTATGAAGACAGGAAAGTCATTTTTTCCGGATTCTGCCGTGTCATCCGCCAGACCGGCGGTCATGCGGAACGGGAGATTGTACTGGAGCCTGCAGCGGGTCAGATCAGGCGTTTCAAGAGCAAGGAGATCCGCAATGTCCGTCAGCGGCTCGTGCCCGCGCCGACGATCTCCTTCCGGCACCCCTTCTGCAGAAAGCGGATTCAAAGAGAGGTTTACGATATTTCCGTATCCGGGTTTTCCGTGCATGAGAAGATAGAGGAGGGGGTTCTCATGCCGGGCATGGTGATCCAGGACCTGACGATTCATTATGTCGGAATCCTGAAGATGAAATGCACGGTCCAAGTTCTCTATCGAAGAAGGGAAGACGAGAAAAGGGTGCTCTGCGGCCTGGCCATTCTGGACATGGACATGAACGATTACAGCCAGCTGTCCCATATTCTTTCTCACGCCTCCGATCCCTGTACGCATGTTGCCAAGGATGTGGACATGGATGCCCTCTGGGAGTTTTTCTTTGATACGAATTTTCTCTATCCCCAGAAATACAGCCACTTTCATTCTCACCGGGAGGCTTTCAAAGAAATCTACCGGAGGCTCTATCAGGAGAGCCCCGAGATAGCCAGGCACTTCACCTATGAGCAGGACGGCCGCATCTACGGCCACATTTCCATGATCAGGGCCTATGAGCGGGGCTGGATGATCCATCACTATGCCGCCAGGCCCATGGAGAACAAACTGGTCGGCTTTCTGGTCCTGAAGCAGATCATGCAGTATCTGAACGGCATTTATCTCCTGCCCTCGGCGAAGATGGATTATCTGATGACCTACTTCCGACCGGAAAACAAAATTGTCGCCCGCATTTTCGGCGGGTACGCCATGGAGGTTCAGGATCCGCAAAAATGTTCCGTGGATGTTTTTTCTTATTTGTTTCATTCCATGAAGAACCGCAACCTGCTTTTCCCTGATGGATGGACCTTGAAGGAATGCTCCGCGATGGACTTCTGGGAACTGGAGTTGTTTTACAAGCACCGCTCCGGGGGGCTGCTGCTGCAGGCCCTCGGCCTCGGATCCAGGGCCCGGGGCGAGGAGTCGCTCCAGGCGGCATACAGCCGGCTGGGGTTCAAGAGGCATTGGGAATTCTACTCCCTCCTTTACCGGGGGAGCGTCAAGGCGGTCCTTCTCGTGGATCAGTCCGACCTGGGGATCAACCTGTCGGAGCTGCTGAACTGCATTAAAGTTGTGGTCATGGATCCGGAGAATCTTCCCTATGACATCCTTTCCATTGCTTTCCATCATCTGAGAGACATCTACCAGATGGATGAAATCCCTGTTCTGATTTTTCCTTCCGATTATCTGGAAACCCGGGGTATTGCCTGCGAGAAACAATATGCCCTCTGGATTCTGGGCATGAAAGAGGGCGGCGATCAATACCTGAAGTACATGCAGCGATTTCGGGTAAAATTGACATAAAAGAAACGGCAGGCCCCGAGGGCGACATGGAAGACATTCCGCTTTACAACAGTCGCATCATCAAAAGTTATATCGAATATGTATCGGCAAGGTATCCCCATATTCCGACCGGTTCTCTCCTGGCTTATGCGGGGATCAGCGACTATGAACTGGAGGACCAGGGCCATTGGCTGACCCAGAAGCAGGTCGACCTTTTTCACGAGATCCTGAGCCGGGAAACCGGTGACCCCAATATTTCGCGGGAGGTGGGCCGCTACTCCACCTCCTCGCAGGCTCTGGGCATCTTCCGGCAATATGCCCTGGGATTTCTGTCCCTTCCCAAGGCCTATTCCCTGTCGGAGAAAATCGCAAACCACCTGAACCGCAGCATCACCCTGAGAACCGAGAGGGTGAGCAGCAACAAGATCGAGGCCACGGTCACGTCACTGAAGGGGTTCAGGGAAAAACCCTATGTTTGCGAGAACCGCCTGGGCATGATGGAATCCCTGGCTAAGGTGTTCACCCGGAAATACGCCCAGGTGGAACATCCCGTCTGCATGCACAGGGGCGGAGACCGCTGCTTCTATATCGTTTCCTGGGAGGAGACGGCCGCCTTCGTCTGGAAACGGGTTCGGAACGTTCTTCTTCCGCTGGGCCTCATGATCCTGCCGGCCCTGCATTTTATTTTTCCCGACATATTCTGGACCTACGTGATTCTTTCCGGCATCATTTTCATCCTGGGGGTTTCGTTGTATTCCGAATATCTGGAAAACAAAAATCTGGGTTCGGGCATCGAGGCCCAGGGAAATGCGGCGGAGAACCTGCTGAATCAGATTGATATCCGCTACAATGAAGCGCTCATGGTCAAGGAAATAGGACAGGCCACGTCCATGATCCTGGATATCGATGCCCTGCTTCGATTTGTCGTGGAGACGCTGGAGAAAAGGCTCGACTTTGACCGGGGGATGATCATGCTGGCCAACAAGGAGCGAACCCTCCTGGTCTATACGGTGGGTTATGGTTACAACCCCGAGCATGAAGAATACCTCCGGGCGACAAAATTTCATCTGAATCGTCACGATTCAAAGGGGCCGGTCGTCCTGGCCTTCAAGAAACAGGCGCCTTTTCTGGTAGACAATATCTCGGAGATTGAAGGGCATCTTTCTAAAAGCAGCGTCGAATTTGCCAGGATGATGCAGGCGGAGTCCTTCATCTGCGTTCCCATCGTTTATGAAAAAGAATCCATGGGGGTTCTCCTCGTCGATAATCTCCGGTCCAAAAGGCGCCTCGGCCAGAGCGACATCAGCCTGCTGCTCGGGGTGGCTCCGCAGATTGCCATCAGCCTCAAGAACGCCATGTCCTATGAAATGATCCGGGAGCGGGAGGAACGGTTCCGGTCGCTCAGCGAAAACGCTCCGGACATCATCTACACGCTCGGGACAGACGGTGCCTTCACCTACGTGAATCCCGCCTGGGAAAGAATCATGGGGTATGAACCGAAGGATGTCATCGGACGATACTTCATTGACTTTGCCAAGAAAGAGGACATTCGAAATTACATCCACCTCTTCAAGATCATCCGGGATGAACGGTGTACCATTCGCGATGAGATCGGAACCCTGGTTCACAAGGACGGCTCGGACCGTTATTTCAGCCTCAGCGGAGCGCCCAATTTCGACGCTTCAGGGAATGTGATCGGTATCGTGGGGACATTCAAGGATATCACGGAACTCAAGCGATCCCAGGAGGAACTGGAGAAGAGCTTCCTGAAACTGAAGAATACCCTGGACGTGACCATCCAGGCCATCTCCATGATTGTTGAAGCACGAGATCCCTATACCTCCGGTCACCAGGAAAGAGTGGCAAGACTTTCCACCGCCATCGCCGCGGAGATGGGTCTTTCCGAGGATGAGATCACGGGTATCCGGATGGCCGCCCTGCTTCATGACATCGGCAAGATCAATGTACCCGCGGAGATTCTCAGCAAGCCGACGCGGTTGAACGATATTGAATTCGGAATGATCCAGACCCATCCCAGGGTGGGTTACAATATCCTGAAGACGATTGAATTCCCCTTTCCGGTTGAAAAGATCGTTCTCCAGCACCATGAGAGGATGGATGGTTCGGGTTACCCGGCGGGTCTTTCAGGCGACGATATACTCTTGGAAGCAAGAATCCTCGCCGTCTCCGATGTCGTGGAGAGCATGGCTTCCCATCGACCCTACCGGCCAGCAGTGGGAATCGAGGCTGCGCTTTCGGAGATCTCTCAAAAGAAGGGGGTGTTTTATGATCCCCTGGTCGTGGATGCCTGCATCAGGGTCTTTCACGAAAAAGACTTCACGTTCTGAGGACGGGCGCTTCGTCTTTCAGAACCGGAACCTTCCGAGGCACTGCCTTGGGTTTGTTTCTGGAACCCGGCGGGCGGCCCTTCCTCGCACATTGCGGGCACCAGTTGCCCCTTTTAATGGACCAGGGAAAAGCGTCCCATTCATGCCCCCTGCTGCACTGCCACCGGTGCTTTACCTTAAACCCCATGTTGACTTCTGAAAGGCAGAGGCCGCCGCGCCCGGCGGCAAGCTCGCGCAGGACGGATATGTCGAATCTTTTTCTTCCCTTCGTCATGCACACCGGGCACCAGTGTCCGCTCTTGACGACCGCCGGCCGGGTTTCCCATTCGTGTCCTTTCTCGCACCTGAATCGAAGTTTCCGGATGGTGTTCACATAATCCTCATCGCGGGAAAGGAGAAGGCCGTTCCTGTTTTTCACGGTTTCCTTGAGATCTTCCAGGCCTTTTTTTCTCTTTTTTTCGGCCATTCTCTCCCTGCCGCATTTGGGGCACCAGTGGCCGGTCCTGACGTTCAGTGGCAGAGATTCCCATACGTGTCCCTTGCTGCACCGCCACGTGAGACGTTCCCGGTAACCCTTGAACTCGGTAGAGAGGCATGTCCCTTCATATCTTGCGGCGAGTTCGCACATTCCCTGGATAGGGTTTTCCGCGTTCTGTTCGGTATTCATTTCCATACGCTCCTTCCCAAAAAGATTCATGGCAAGACATTTGACGGTGGTTTATTTTTAATGCCTGATGTACGCAATTCTATGACATTGGGAAGCGGCGGATGCAATGCCGGATCATTTCAGAAGAAATGCGAGGTAAATTCAGATAAAGAGATTTGGCTTGATTTAATTGTGCAAATTGTCTACGGTTTTACATTCAAACCGTCTCGGGAAAGCCTTCCCGGAAGGATGTCAAGCCATGGAGCAAGTGCTGGAAAAAGTGGGCGGCAAGGCCATTGAGCGCTTCAACCACTTTCTGAATCTTCTTGCCTTCACGTCCAGGATCCTCGGTTTTCTCATCGGGAGACAGAGGGCGGGGAAGGTGCTTCTCCATCGAATCATCGTGGAGCAGATATACTTCACGGCGGTGCAGGCCCTTCCCGTCATCATTCCCATCGCGCTCATCATCGGGACCATGATGATCATTCAATTCACCCGGGTCTCCTCCCAGTATGAACTGGGGAAGATTATCGTCATGCTGATTATCCGGGAGTTCGGACCCCTCATCACCGCACTGGTCGTGATTTTCCGCTCCGCCACGGCCGTCACCATCGAGGTCGGGTATATGACGATCGGTCACGAGATCGAGTCGATCGAAATGACCGGAATCGATCCGGTCCGGTTCATTTCGGCCCCACGATTGATCGGAATCACGTCCGCTGTTTTGTTCCTCTTTGTAGTCTTCGATCTGGTTGCCATTATCGGTGGCTACGCCGTCGTCTGGATGGTCACGAGCATTCCCATGGGAAATTTTTTCGGGCAGATTTCAAAGGCCATCACCGCCCCCGATCTGGTGGTGGGCGCTGTCAAGGGTCTGGGGTTCGGTGTGGCCATCACAGCGGCCAGCCTCTATCGGGGGTTTACCGTTCCCAAAGACATTACCTTCATTCCCGTGGCGACGTCCAGGGCGGCGGTCGATTGCCTCATTTATTGCCTGGTCATCAATATCGTTATCTCTGCTTTTTTCTATCTGGGATAGAGACACATGGCGCTTCTGGAGTTGTCTGCCTATGCACTGGCCCCGACGGGGAACGGGAAAGGCATTGGGGCGTTTGATTTTACCCTGGCCGAGGGCGACGTCTGGCTTGTGAAAGCCGATCTTGCCGATGACGCAAACCTGTTTCTTCGAGCCCTTGCCACGCTGGTCCGACCGGAGAGGGGGCGCTACATCTTCAAGGGAGAGATTCTAGATTTTGCGGACTATCGCAACCTCCTGTCCATCAAGAGAAGGATCGCCTATATTCCCTATTATTCCAGTCTGATCAGCAACCGGACCCTTTTCGACAATCTTCAGCTGATGGACGCCTATTTTGGGGGTTTTCTGTCCCGGACGCTTCCGGAGAAGGCCATGAATTTGTGCCGGCTTTTTCGGCTCGAGGATAAGCTGGACCTCCGCCCGGCGCATGTGGATCCGGAAAGTCTGCGGCTGGCCGTCATCGTCCGCGAACTGTGCAAGGAACCGGCGGTCATTTTAGTGGAGGGGCCGAAGCACTTTCTCAGCCATGAAAAATTCAGTCTTTTTTCGGAGCTTCTTCAGGGGATGTCGGCGTCCGGCGTACCTCTCGTCATCTCATCCCCCGATGAAAATGCAGCGATGCCGTCCGGCCGCAAAGAGGCGTGGATCACGAACGGTATCTTGACCGTGAACGTCAACCGTGACGCATGAGGGAGATATGGAACTCATTTTTAGGAAGAGGGAAAAAATCGTCGGTGTTTTCATTCTTGTGATCGGGCTCCTCGTGCTGGCCTCGGTCGTGGTCATCGGGCGCGGCAAGGACTGGTTCAAGACCTACGTCACCTACTACACCGTCTTCAAAGAGAGCTATAATCTGCAGGTGGATGCGCCGGTCAAGATGTCCAGAGCCGATATCGGGAAGGTCCGGGAGGTCAAGCTCTATGGCGACAGGGTCCGGGTCAAGCTGGCCATCCTGGAAGATTACGCCTCCAGGATCCGGGCGGATTCCGTGGCCATCGTGGAAAGCCCGACCTTCATCGGATCTGAGTATGTGTCCATCCGGCCGGGATCGGCTCAGACCAAGGAACTCAAGGAAGGGTCTGAAATACCCTCCCAGGCCAAGAAGTCGATCGACGATATCCTGGCCGAGTTCAAGGTGGAGGAGACGGCGAAGAAGGTCCTCGGGGCGGTTCAGGATCTTTCGGACATGACGAAAAAAATGAACGACCCGCAGGGCCCCCTGTTCACCGCCCTGAACAATGTCAACAGCATCCTGCGGCACGTGGAGGAGATCACGCGCCACATCAATGAAGGGAAGGGGAACGTGGGCGAGCTTCTGAAGACAGAGAAGCTGATCAAGAAAGTCTATGTCGAGCTTGACCGGATCGATAAGATCCTGGCGAACGTTCAGGATGGGAGCCAGGACGTTCCCCAGGTCACCTCTTCGGTGAAACGGGGCGTCAATGAGATTCGGGACGGGGTCAGGAGAATCGACAATGTGGTTCAGTCGGTTCAGCAGAACCCTCTGATCAAACCCAATCTTCCGCCCGAACCCGTGGGCGAAAAGACAGACGCAGGCTTGAGAAAATAATAAGGTTCATCATGAAAAAACCATCTGCCGTTCTTTTCATCGGGTGTCTCTTCACGGTGCTGGCCTGCGGCGGTCCGCCCTTGAAGCCGACCCCTTCTCACCTCCTGACGGGGACCGACCAGATCCGGAAGGGGACCGTCCTTTACAAGAAGGGGTGTTTCAAGCGGGCGATGGAGCATTTTTCCAGGGCCCACGAGCTCTATGCCGCCTCGGATCAGCTGAACGGGGTTGCCATGAGCTTCAACAACATGGGCACCGTTTACCGGGCGACGGGCGATTTTGAGAGTGCCGCCGCCTTCTTCGCCAAGGCCCATGACATCTATAAAGACCTCGGAGACAAGGAGGGCATCCGGCAGTCTCTCGCCAATGCATCGGCCGTCCTGATCGATACCGGCAGGCTCGAGGAGGCGGAAGCGGTCATTAGCCAGGCCATGAGCATTTCGTCCGGGGATGACGGCAGGCCTTTCGTTCCGCTCCTGAGCAACCGGGGCATCCTGCTGACGAGGAAGAAGGATTATGCCGGGGCGGAAAAGATCCTGAAAGAGGCTCTGGCGGCCGCCGATCCCGAGCGT
>Ga0163210_1001391_pt1 | contig 10514 bp, 11 predicted proteins | sample Kivu_220m_FD_113536 | JGI IMG/M metagenome (GOLD analysis project Ga0163210, IMG submission 113536) | Freshwater microbial communities from Lake Kivu, Western Province, Rwanda to study Microbial Dark Matter (Phase II) - Kivu_220m | ecosystem: Environmental > Aquatic > Freshwater > Lake ... | reverse complement strand
GCGTATAGCGCAGCGCGTTCGCCATCAGGTTTTCCAACACCTGGCGAATCCGCGCCGGGTCGACCTCAAGCGACGGCAGCCCGGCTTCGACCTCCGCGCTCAGCGCGATCCCGGCGGCGTCCGCCTGCGACTGAAAGGACGCCACCGTCTCACTCACGAGGGTCGCCGGGTCGGTCGGCTCTTTCTGTAACTTGAGCGCGCCGCTCTCCGCGAGCGCCAGCGTCCGCAAATCGTCGATCAGGCGCGACAGGACCCGCGTCTCTTCCAGGATCGGCGTCAGGTGTGCGTCGTCGCGCGGGTAGACGCCGTCGAGCAGTCCTTCGAGGTTGCCCTGGATGACCGTCAGCGGCGTTCGCAATTCGTGCGTGACGTCCGCCAGCAGGTTGCGGCGCTGCTCGTCGCTCGCCTGCAGCCGTGCTGCCATCGCGTTGAACGCGCGGGCGAGCGCGCGCACCTCGCGCGGGCCGCGTTCCGCGACGCGGGCGTCATAATCGCCCTCCGCGACGCGCCCGGCGGCCTCCATCAGGTCGCCAATCGGCCTCGCGACGTGACGCAGCGAGCGGCCGGCCAGGAGCAAGCCCGCAAAGATCAGGATCAGCGGAATGGCGACGTTGGCAACGTTGCGCGCCGGGACGTCGAGTATCCCGAGCAGATTCGCCGCCAACCAGACGGAGAGCGCCGTACAGCCCCAGACGAAAATGAAGAAGAAAACGAAGATTGCGCCGATGCGCCAGAAAAATCGCCCGCGCATCTCATGCCACTTGCGCATGCGCGCAGAATCGGTGGGAGGCCACGGCTCGTCCGCGGGCCACCAACGCGGTTGACGACGTGGGAAATGGTGCGGACTCATGGCGCTCTTCCGCGCGGCTCGTCCGCGAATTTATAGCCGACGCCGTAGACCATCAGGATATAGCGCGGCGCGTGCGGGTCCGGTTCGATCTTGCGCCGGAGGTTCTTGATGTGCGCGTCGATCGCGCGCTCGTACGATTCGAACGCGACGCCGCGGACGGCGTCGAGCAGTTGGGCGCGGGTGAAGATGCGTCCCGGCTCGCGCGCCAGAGTCGCCAGCAGTTGAAACTCCGTCGGCGTCACCTCCACCGCGCGGTCGCCCACCGTCACCCGCATGCGCGGCACGTCGAGCGTCACATCCGCCACCCGGATGGTCTCCGCGCCGGCGTTGGCGAGCGAGGCATCCACCCGGCGCAGCACCGCGCGCACGCGGGCGACCAGTTCCTTGGGGCTGAACGGCTTGGTGATATAGTCGTCCGCGCCCAGTTCCAGTCCGACCAGCTTGTCCGTTTCCTCGCCGCGCGCGGTCAGCATGATGATCGGCACGTTCGAGTCTTTGCGCAGTGCGCGCGCCACGTCCAGTCCGTCCATCTCCGGCAAGCCCAGGTCGAGAACGAGCAGGTCGGGTTTTTCCGCGCGCGCGGCCGCCAGCGCGGTCTTTCCATCCCCCGCGGTGATGACGGCCAACCCCGCGCGTTCGAGATAGTCCCGCGCGAGGGTTACGATCTTCGGTTCGTCGTCGACGACGAGAATGGTTTTCATAAACAATAGGTTCGCCAATGTAGGGCAAATCTTGTGGTGAGCGAAGCGAAGCCATTGCAAATTTGCCCTACATTTCTCGCGTCACCCGTCACTCGTCATGCTTTACTTTTGCGGCGCCTGCGGCTCGTGCATCTTGCGGTGCCACTCTTCCACCATCGGCGGGACGCCGTGCTCGCCGCGCTCCCAGTGCCGGTGGTGATGCCATCCCCATCGCGGCCCCCAGATCACTGCGCGCAGCAAGCCGAAGATGAGGAAGAAGAACAGCAGCGGGAACAGGCAGCCCAGGAATCCGAATCCCCATCCGAACGGATGGAAGAAAAACGCTCCATAGTACGGATACGGTGCGACACCCGTCGCCGGCGCAGCCGGCCTCCCGGTGTCCGCCATCCCCTGAGCGAGGCCAACGTTGTACGCGTAAACGCCGAGGCCCGCCGCGCCCACGATCAAAACGATCGCCAGCAAAACTGCAAGGACAATTCTCCCGTACATTTTCTCCTTTCAAGAATCGAATCTGAACGGGATTATCGGATACAATTGTGAATGAAATATGAACTCACGGCGGAAACATTACGGATCCCTATCTACAATGGTTCCCGACGAATTCTTCCAGCGCGTTCAGATCAAACGCGCGCCCATGCCCGCTGTAGCAGACGCGCGGCGACAGCGCGCAGATCCGGCACGCGCTCTCGCGCGCCGCCGCCGGGTCTTCCCACCACAACGGGAACGCGACGTGGAGCAGATTCAGCAGCGCGTCGCCGACGAAAACCGTCCCATCTTCAAACGCGATGCTCACCGAGCCGCCCGTATGGCCGGGCGTGTGGAGCACCCGCGCGTCGATTCCGAAATCGCGCAGCGACATCCCATCATCGAGCCAGACCTCTGGCGTAAACGTCTCCAGCGGCACAGCCCAGCCGACCGCGCGCAGCACCCCGCCCGCCGCATCGACCGCCCTGGTCCGGCCGGGCGGGATTTTCAGATCGCGCGTCGCCGTCAGCCGCGCGTCGGCGCGGTGCATCGCAATCGGCGCGCCGGTCAAACGCTGGAGCGCGACCGCGCTGCCGGCGTGATCGATGTGGCCGTGCGTCACCAGGATCAACCGCACGTCCTGCGGCGCATGTCCGAGCGCGCGAACCGTGTTGACGATCCGTCGCGCCTGATGCGGCATCCCGGCGTCGATCACCGCCACGCCGCGTTCATTCTCGACAATGTGTGTGTTCGCAATGCCGGTGAAAAGGGTATGAACCTTCATCATTGTTCTGAAGAGACGACCCGCCGGGTCGTCTCTTCACTCATACCGCAACGCATCGATCGGGTGCAGGGACGCAGCCCGCGCGGCGGGATACAACCCGAAGAACAATCCGACCGCGACCGAAAACCCTACCGCCAGCGCCACCGACGACGGCGCGACCACCGTCTGAATCAAGCCGGTCGCGTTCACGATCATGCCGATCGCGCTGCCGAACAAAATCCCGATCACGCCGCCGGTCACGCTCAGCGTGATCGCCTCGATCAGGAATTGCAGCAGGATGTCCTTGCGCCGCGCGCCAATCGCCTTGCGGATGCCGATCTCGCGCGTGCGCTCGGTGACCGAGACGAGCATGATGTTCATGATCCCGATGCCGCCGACCAGGAGCGAGATCGCGGCAATCGACGCGAGAAAGATCGTCAGCACGTCGGTGATCTGATTCAGCGCGCCGAGAATGTCCTTCTGGCTCAGCACGGTAAAATCGTCCTGCTGGTAAATGATCTTGTGCCGCTGGCGCAGCACTTGCGTCATTTGCGACATCGCCGTATCCATCTGTTTTTCGCCGACGGCGGAAACGAGGATCGAGGTGACGCGCGGCGCGCCCTGCGCGGTCTGCGCCCCCGAGCCAAAGACGCGCTGCTGGGCGGTCGTGATGGGCATAAAGATCATGTCGTCCTGGCTCCCGCCGAACATCGTCGCGCCGCCCTTCTCGCTCATCACGCCAATCACCTTGAACGGAATTCGATTGACCTTGATCGTCTGCCCCACCGGGTCTTGCGGGCCGAACAACGTCTTGGCCGTCGCCGCGCCGAGGACCGCGACGCGCGTCACCGCGTCCAGATCGCGCTGATCGAAAAAGCGCCCGCGCGCGGCGTACCAGTTGCGCACGAATTGGTAGCTGGGCGTTGTGCCGGTGACGGCCGTGTTCGTGTTGTTGCCGCCGCCGGTCACCTGCGCGTTGCGCTGAAAGATCGGCGCCACGCTCGCCACCGCGGAACAGCACGCCGGATCGCCGAGCGCGTACGCGTCCGCCAGCGTCAGCGTCGCCGCCGAACCCGCCGCGGCGCGGACGCCGCCGGAGGACACCTGCCCCGGGATCACAAAGACCAGGTTCGAGCCGATGCCCTGAATCTGCTGCGTGATCGCCGCGCCGGCGCCCTGGCCCACCGACAGGAGCGCGATGACCGCGCCGACGCCGATGATGATGCCGAGCATCGTCAGGATCGACCGGAGTTTGTTTGCGCCCAGACTGCGGAATGAGACGCGAATGCTTTCAAGAAGGTTCATAGTCTTACAGTTCTTTGCCCACGAATCTTCGCGAACCTATGCTAATCTTTCATTTTGTATTCGCGTAGATTCGCGGGGCCATGGGGTTTGCAACTCAGCCGCACGGCGATCAGCGGATAGGAACCACCAGGAAGATCAGCGTCAGCGCGCCCGCCGCCAGGATCGCCTTGAGGTAGACCATCTGCGCCTGGCGACGCAGTTGCGCCTTGACGTCTTCGTCGTCGATGAGTTCTTTACCGTCGTCCATATTGCGCGCGCCGCGCGCGGCAAGCGACACTCAGGTCTTGTCGCGCGCCTGAAAGTAGCCGATGCCGGCAGCGGCAAAGGGGAAGAACAAACTCACGCGCCACCAAACGTTCGCGTCGATCAGGACGAGCAGCGCGGCGAGCGCAACGCCCGCGGCGAAGGCGACAACCCCAAAGGTCAGGCGCCGGCGCTGCTCTTTCGGCCCGATATTCGTCAAGCACACCACCGGGTCACTCGCACTAGTTTTCGCTGCAACTCTGCGCACGCTCGCGGAACTCAAGAAGACTGAATCCATAAACCGCTCCTATTACTTCGGCGGACCAAACCCGCCGCTCGCGAGCGGATTCTGCGCGATGATCGAGGTGACCACCTGGTCTCCCTCGCTCAATCCGCTAAGGACTTCGGTCTCCTGGTCGTTCGCCAGCCCCAATTGGACTTCAACTTCTTGGGTTTGGCCCGGCGCTTTTTGCACCGTGACGAAGCGCTTGTTGTTCGCCGCGCGCACGGCGCGGTTGGGGACCAGCAGCACGTTATCTTTGTTGGCGACGACGATGTTCGCGTTCGCGGTCATCCCGATTTTCACCGGGACATCGCCCGGTTTCAGCGAAACGGTCACGACGTAATTGACGACGCCCTGGATCGTCGTCGCGGTCGCGGCGACCTCGGTCACGCTGGCTTCGATCGTCGCATCAGGGTACGCGTCCAGTCCGATGCTGACCCCCTGCCCGACCTTGACGCGCGAAATGTCCGTCTCGTCGATATTCAGGTCGACTTGCAGCGCCGACGTGTCGGCGACGCCGAGCAGGACGCGTCCGGCCGGCACGAACGATCCGAGGTCGAAATCGACGTGCGTGACGATGCCGTCGAACGGCGCGCGGATGATCGCATTGTCCAGCTGCGCCTGGGCGAGGTCGCGCGCCGCGCGCGCTTGATCGACATTGGCCTGCGCGCTCTGCAGATCGCTGGCGGAGGGGCTGACGAGACGGGCGAGTTGAGAGCGGGCTTGCTCCAGCGTCGACTGCGCTTGCTTCAACTGGCTGTCGCTCGGATTGACCTTGGAGTTGTAGACCGCCAGCGCCTTTTGATAGTCGGACGTGGACTGCTGAAGCGTCAGCGCCTGCGGCGTCATACCGATGAACGGATTGGTCGCGCCGCCGATGCGGTCGTACGCCGCCTGCGCCTGATCGAGCGCCGCCTTGGCGCGGTCGAGGTCGGCTTTCGCGATCAGGAGATCGTTCTGCGTCGGCTTGTACACCTGCGCCAGCGCGGCTTCCGCCGCGGCGACGCTGGCTTGGGCAGCCGCCACATCGGCCGGCGCCGGGTTCTTCAGTTTGCCGAGCTGCGCTTGCGCCGAACTCAGGTTCGCTTCGGCCTGGGCGAGCTGAAACCCCAGCGCGCGCGTGTCAAGTTGCGCGAGCACTTGGCCGGCTTGGACCGCGTCGCCTTGCTTCACTTGAAGTTGGGTCAGCGGTCCCGTCGCGCTGAACGCCATCTGCGCCTCGCGCCGCGGGCTGATCGCCCCCGTCGCGCTGACCGTGGCGACGAGCGTGCCGCGGCGGATCGGTGCGGTTTCGAGCGCGCTCGCGCTCGCGTCCGGCGCGGTCAGGCGCGGCACGAGTACGGCGACCAGGATCACGAGCAGGACGATCGCGCTGCCGGCGATCAAGATGAAAGCGCGTTTGCCGAGGTTCATTCCGATTCCTTTTCCAACGATTCAAGGTAGATATTCAAAAGGCGCAAAAGCTCGCGGCGTTCCTGCGCCGAGAAGACGCCGAGCGCGCGCAGCATCCGCTCTCGCCGCGCGGTCTGAGCACGTTCGAGCAGCCCGCGGCCGGCCGGTGTGAGGTTGACCACGACTTTGCGGCGGTCTTGATCGTTGCCGCGCTCACGCACGACCAGCCCCGCGCTTTCCAGGCGATCGACAATGCCCGTCATCGTGGGATACGATTGAAACATCTCGTCGGCGAGCGCGCCGATGGGGCAGCCGGTGCCGCGTTGGCGAATGGAGGCCAGCACGAGGAACTGCGGAAGGGTGAGGTCGTGCGCGGCGAGCAGCTGCGAAAATCTCTTCTGCTCCGCCCACATCACGCGCTGAAACGCGTGCCCGATAGTCTGGTATTCACTGACGAGGTCTTTGGCTTTGCTGGACATCGCTTGACAAAAAGAGACTTGGGCGATGCAGTGCAGCCTGCGCGACCGCCCAAGTCAAAATCCTTTGCATTTCAGATATTTAGCGTAACGAAGTATATCACCGCCGGCGGCGGGTGTCAAGCCATTCAGATTAGAATTAGATTAGAGATTCTTTACGAACGCAATCAGGGCCTGGTTGACCTCGTCCGGCTTTTCGATCATGACGGAGTGTCCCGCGTTTTCGATGAGGACGAGCCGCGCGTTCGCGATCTTCGACGACAGGAATTCGGAATACTTGACGGGCGTCATGAGGTCCTCGCGTCCGCCGATCACCAACGTGGGCGCTCGAATCTCTGCCAGGCGCGCCATGAGGTCGAACCGGTCGCACGCGGTGAAATCGCCGTGCGTCACGGCCGGCGGGCACGCGCGGAATTCCGCCAGGGCACGCTCGCGCATCGCCGCGTCCACGCCGGGCGCATACGCGTACTCGACGACGAGCCGGGCCGTATTCTCGAAATCGTCGAGGATGCCCTCCAGAATCGCCGGCAGCACGCGCAGCCGCGCGCCGGTGCCGATCAGCCCCAGCCCGGCGACGCGGTCCGGCTGCGAGAGCGCGAGCGTCTGCGCAATCCCGCCGCCCATCGAGTGGCCGACGACGACCGCGCGATTGAAGCCCAGCGCGTCGAGCAACCCGAGGAGGACGTCGCGATAGCCCTCCATCGTGCTGCGCCCCGGCGGCTGCGAGCGCCCGTGCCCGGGCAAATCAAGCGCGACCGTGCGCGTGATCTCGCCGAGCGCGCGCGCCTGCATCCCCCACACCAGGTGGCTGGCGGCTGCGCCGTGCACCAGGAGCATCGGCGCGGCGCGCGGCGCGCCCGCCAGAGCGCGGCCGTGTTCTGTGTAATAGATGCTGTCGCTGCCGACGTTTGCGAAAGGCATGGCTCTTTGTCCTTGCGAAAGGGGTCAAAAACAAAACGCACGGTCCCGCCCTCGAAACCGTGCGTTGGAATCGTCAGACCTATTCGCTGGTCATGATGAACAGCGGGCGCATCTCGAAACTCTCATAGTTCGGGCGCAGTCGGTCTTTGTTATAGTACTTGTCCACGTTGACCGTTTTCTTGCTGCTGGTGACGACATCCAGCGGCACGTTGTCGTAGCGTCCGTTCTTCAGCACGACGAGACGCCCGTGGATGCCCTGCAGCAGGAGGTCGAGCGCCAGATTGCCGTACGCCATCGGCACGATCGAGTCGATCGCATCCGGGTCGCCGCCGCGCACGACGTAACCCAGGCGCTGGTTGACGACGTTGATCGTCTTGCCGTTGTTGTACTTGGCGGAGAGGTCTTTGAGCTGCGCGGAAATCAAGTCGCCGATGCCGCCCAGTTTCGCGTGGCCGAACGCGTCGGTGGTCGATGCTTGAAAAATCATCTCGCCGCCCTCGAACATCGCTCCTTCCGACACCAGGACGACCGAATACTTGCTGGGATTAAAGTTGCGGTCGGAGATCAAGAGTTCGGTGAGATGCTCCATGTTGAACTTGTACTCCGGGATCACACAGCGGTGCGCCGCGCCCGCCATCGTCGGGAGCATCGCCGTAAAGCCGGCGTAGCGCCCAAAGACTTCGACCACCAGGAACCGTTCGTGCGATCCGGCGCTCGTGCGCAGGCGGTTCACCATTTCGATCGTCCGGCTGACGCAGGTGCTGAACCCGATGCAGTAATCGGTGCCCGGCACGTCGTTGTCCATCGTTTTGGGGATCGCGATGACCTTGACGCCCTTCCGGTACAACTTGACGCCGAAACTCAGGGTGTCGTCGCCGCCGATGGGGATCAGGTAATCGATGCCCAAAAAGTCGAGATTCTTGATCGCCTCCTCGGTCAGGTCGTTCTTGTCGTTCGCGTACTTGTCCTGCAGGTGCACCGGCACGCTCGACTTGGCGACGGACGAGGGATTGGTCCGCGAGGTGTGGATGAACGTGCCGCCGGTCCGGCCGGCGCGGTTGACGATTTCCTCGGTCAAGACCTGATAGTTCTCGCTGTTGTCGGCTTTCTCGTCCCGGATAATTCCGATGGTGCCGGCCCAACCTCGGCGGATGCCGATCACCTGAAAACCCTCCCTGAGCGCGCGAATGGTGACGGCGCGGATGGCGGGGTTGAGTCCCGGGACATCGCCACCGCCGGTGAGGATCCCGATGACTCCTTTCTTGGTCTTCACGTTTGCCATATCACATCTCCTTATTGGATCACCGAGGTCGTCTGAGTGATCCGAAAAATGAGTACTCCAACAAGATTGGCAAAGCTCCCTCCACCCAGCGAGATTATACGCGGATAGTGTGCCGTGTCAAAATATCGCACCGTGACGCGCGGAAGGTCTAGCTCACATGGAGGGCAAACCTCACGCGTCATCCGGCAGAAGGGCGTTTACGCCCGCCCCTGAACCGCGTGAAACACGGGCGTGAACGCCCTTCCACGGCCCCAACGCAAATCCCACTCACGCGGAATGATTTTTTGACGGATTATCTCTCAAGTGATAGAATGATCGATGAAGTGATCCATCAATCTATGAAATGAGGTGAGAGTTATGAATGACCGAGTTCGCGAGATTCTGAGTTGGTATGAGCATGAGAACCCGGGGGTGCGCGCCAACATCGCGCGCATCGTGAACCACGGCAAGCTGGGCGGCACCGGCAAATTCGTCATCCTGCCGGTGGACCAGGGGTTTGAGCACGGCCCCGCGCGCAGCTTTGCGCCGAACCCCCCCGGCTACAACCCGATGTATCACGCCGAACTGGCGATCGAGGCCGGCTGCAATGCGTACGCCGCGCCGCTGGGATCCATCGAATCGGTCGCGGCGAGGTACGCGGCGGAGATCCCGCTGATCCTGAAGATCAACAACCACGAACTCCTGTACGACGAAAAGGACCCCATGCCGGCGCTGACCTCCAGCCCGCGCGACGCGTTGCGCCTCGGCTGCGCGGCCATCGGGTACACGATCTATCCCGGCTCGGCGAATTTCCGCGCGATGTATGAGCAACTGCGCGCGGTGACCGAAGAAGCCAAGAGTTACGGTCTGGCGGTCGTCGTGTGGTCGTACCCGCGCGGCTCGTCGCTGAGCAAGGAAGGCGAGACCGCCGTGGACGTGGTGGCGTACGCCGTGCAGATCGCCGCGCAGCTTGGCGCCAACATCCTCAAGGTCAAGCCGCCCTCCGCGCACGTCGAGCTGGCGGAAGCCAAGAAAGTGTACGACAAGTACGCGATTCCGATCGCCACGCTCCCCGAGCGCATCCGCCACGTCGTCCAGAGCGCGTTCGACGGGCGCCGCATCGTCATCTTCTCCGGCGGACCAGCCAAAGGGGACGACGCCGTCTTCGACGAGGTCCGCGCCATTCGCGATGGCGGCGGCTTCGGGTCGATCATCGGGCGCAATTCCTTCCAGCGGCCCAAAGCAGAGGCACTCAAGTTCCTGGCCACCGTGATGGACATTTACGCTGGCAAGGTCAAGTGAGATGTGAAAAGTAAAACGTGAGGCGAGACAGTAGCGCTTCACGTTTTACGTTTTGCACAAGGAGGTTCCGCCAAGATGGGAGCCAAGCGAATCGGAGTTCTGACCGGTGGTGGCGATGCGCCTGGGCTGAATCCGGCGATCAAAGCCCTGGTGGAGAAATGCGCGGAGGGGGGCATTCGCGTCACCGGCATCTTCGACGGTTGGATGGGACTCTTGGACGGTTATGTGGACCAGACCGTCGAATTGGATCCGGTCGCCGTGCGCAAATGGGACCGGGATGGCGGAACCAATATTGGGGCGTCGCGCACCAATCCGTTCAAGACGCCGCTGAAAGAGGGTGAGCCGTCGGTGGATCGATCGGCGGAAGTGCTGCGCAACGTCGAGCGGATGAAGTTGGATGCCATTGTCGCGATGGGCGGTGAAGACACGCTCGGCGCGGTCGGGTACAAACTGAGCCAGATGGGTCTGCCGGTCGTCGGCGTGCCGAAAACGATTGACAACGATTTGCCCGGCACCGATTACACGCTCGGCTTCGACACCGCGCTCGGCAAT